>OHAD01000473.1_pt1 | contig 47245 bp, 59 predicted proteins | sample 1577011 | NCBI WGS metagenome assembly OHAD01 (sample SAMEA3541510, study PRJEB24748) | human gut metagenome | biome: human gut; feature: human-associated habitat; material: faeces | place: China | collected 2012 | reverse complement strand
ATCCGATAGTTTCTTTGTCTGACTTGCGAAATAATCAGATCCTATATACTTATGTCGAGCAAGAAAACCATTACAGATTGACAAAAGTTGCTTATAATGGTGCCTCTGTGGAATTTCAGTATCAAGCCTCACGACCGGACCCCTTGGTCTCTTTTATAGGAGGGCTTAAGACAGGGGAAAGCTACTTGCTGGCTAAAATCATCAGTAAATTAGGCTCTACTGCGCTTTGTACGTATAGCTTGAGCTATAAAAACCAGAACAATAGCTCAGTTTTAAGCCAGATAGATTATTCCGCCTCCGGGCAATCTCTGAACCCTATAAAGCTTTACTATGGAGAAGGCATAACAGATGGGTCTTATGATAATGGTTCTGTCACACAGCTATATAATTGGTATGAATCAACGGATCCTGCTCGTATCAAGGTAGTGAAAGGAAGGTATGATTATGCGTCGGGGGCAGATGGTTTGATCTCTTTGCCTAATGAGAATCCCTATTGGGAGCATTACAGACATTCGACGGCTTTTCAGCATTCCCAGAATAGATATGACAATAAATTCACCGGAGAAGAGAAAATCTATCTTTATGCCGGATTGAATAGCGAGTACGCTTCCCCCATGCCCAATCTTACGACCGGAGCTAATTTTATCGATATCTTTTGTGCGGATTTGGAGGGAAAGCAAGAAGAGCATATCATAAAAGTAAACAATGGCGTTTCCGGTGATAATGATCAAGTGACTTTCCGTGTATATAGGGCCAGTTTGACTGTGGGATTGGTATCTAAATATACACGGACTTTTAATTTCCCGACCGTATTGACCGATGCGGATGGGGCAAAGAGCATACATCCTAAGTTTTATTATACAGGGGATTTCAATGGGGATGGAAAACAGGAAGTACTAGCGGTCTCTTGCCATCATCCTTTTGGAGAGACCAGTAAGACCTCTAAATGCTATATATTTGATTTGGAAAGTGGTAAGGTCTTATATCAGAGTTACTTGTTTCCCTATAACGTTAATTTTGTAGGCACGGAGCAGCCTGATCCTGAGGACGCATTTCAGAAAACAGATAGACTTCTGGTATTAGATTATGATGGAGACGGGAAAAGTGACATCGCTCTTATTAATGACTCCGGGGTAAATATATATACTTTTGATGTTTCCGGTAGTACTTGGACGGGCCGAAAAGTCTCTACTTATACCGGATTAAAAAAGGTGGATCTAAAAGATCGCTCGCTGTTGCTGGGGGAGATCAACGGAGATGGGCTTATGGATTTGCTGGTATCTCCGAAAAAAAAGGATCCAGTCTATACGTGGGCCGCTTATAACTCGATGGGAGATGGACAATTTTATAAATCCACGTTTGCCGGTACTCAAAACTCGGGGATTTCTACGGATGGCTTTTTGCTACAAGATGTAAACGGGGATGGTATGACAGACTTGATCCGGTATCATAGCTCCGGTTTCTTCACTTACCTCGCTAAGAAAAATAACGTGGGTTCGGTTGAATGTGCCCAAAATTATACATCGAAATCAATCTTGATCCCGACTAATATAAACAGTCATAATTATTTTAGTCAATTGGTCAGCTTGAAGAATGGAGTGGTTACAAAATATTCATTCAAGAGGAATGACAATAAAGGCGTTTTGGCCACGGGTATGGCGAATAGTTTGGGAGTGGTCGAAAAGAACACATACCTGTTGATGAATGAGGAGGCCATATCTTCCGGTACTTATGCTAAGGGTGCGAACGCTGTTTTCCCGTATGTGGACATTCAAGAGTCTATTCCTGTCATAGCCTTTTCCAGTACTTATATGAAAGGTAACCGGGTTGATAATTTCACTTTCACGTACCGAGGTGGTGTTATTCACCGCCAAGGATTGGGGTTTAGGGGATTTGAGAGTATATTCCGTACGAATTTGAAAGGGCAGCTTACGGAGCAATATTTTGATCCTTATAAATATGGCATATTGAAGAGTGAGGTTTCACCTGAGGCGAAATTGACCTATAATTTTGCCGTTAATGTTCAAGCCAATAAAACGGTCAAGATACGTTTAAGCAATAAGACAGAGCAGGACTTGCTTAAGGGTATTACTGCTACTACCGCTTTTGTATATGATACTTATGGAAATGCGACGCAAGAGACTATCACTTACACTGGGGGTATTACGGTAAAAAAGGCGAACACATTTTATAACAATACGGCAGAGAGTGGATATCTTATTGGTTTCTTGACCGATCAGAGCGTGACTACTACTCGTAATAGCAGTACTTATACCGAGCGAATGAATATTCCTTCGCATACGAACGGCTATGCGAATAGCAAGGTGTTCTATAAGAATGGAAATAAAGCGAAAACTTACGAGTATGTTTATGATACTCCGGGTAATATCACAAAAGAGACGCTATTCTTGTATGGTTCGGATAAAGGGCTGAAGACCGAATATGCTTATGATACGAACGGTCGATTGAAAAAGGTGACAAACCCATTAGGACTTGCAAATGAGTTTTCTTATAATACGGAGGGGCGTATGTCTTCTGAGAAGGACCACCGGGGAAAGTCTACGGCGCATACGTATGATCCATTTGGTCGGGAGACAAGTGTCACGTTCCCTGATAATACTACCGCTACTGTATCTTACGGATGGTCGGAGGAAGGGACAAACGCTTTGTATGCCATAACCCGTTCTGTGACGGGTAAACCTACTACTAAAAGTGTATATGATGCGTTGAATAGAGAGGTAAGAACGGCCGAGACTCGTTTTAATGGCAGTTTTCTAAAAACGGATAAAATTTATGATAGTTATGGAAGTCTCTCGTCCGTTTGCCGGTAGTTCGGCTACGGCTTGGAATATCTATAGTTATGATACGTATGATCGCTTAACCGCTATATCGGAACCTTCCGGAAGAAAAACGACTCATGGTTATAGCGGCAATAGTATAACAACGGTGGAGGATGGAATCTCTGTCAAGCGGACGTATGATGCGTTGGGCAATCTTATATCTGTGGTAGACCCAGCAGGAACGATTACCTATAATCTGCGTCCGGATGGACAACCTTCTTCTATCGTCGCACCGGGTAACGTGACTACTTCATTTGGTTATGATGGTTTCGGCCGTCGGACTAGCTTGGGCGATCCTAGCTCTGGTACGACAACTTATGCTTATGACGCATCCGGCAACCTATTGAAAGAGACGAACGCAAATAATAAGGTTATCAATTACACATATGATACGTATAATCGCCTTAAAACGGCGACTTTACCAGAGTTTACGACTACATATACTTATAATGGCTACGATGAGTTGACGAAGGTCTCTTCTTCTGTCGGAACTTCCATTGATTATGTATATGATGCGTTGGGTCGTCTGTCGAGCCAGACAGAGACGGCGGTAGACAATAAATATTTACGAAAGGATTATACCTATAACGGAGGAAATGTAAGCTCTATTAAGTATACGTCTCAATCCGGAGTTTTGACAACCGAGAATTATAATTATGCGAATGGTCATTTAGTTGAGACCAAGCTGAATAACCAAACATCCATATTTAAGCTCACGAAAGAGAATGACATGGGGTTACCTACCGAGGTACGCTCCGGTGCCTTATCTCGTACCTATGGATATGACAGTTATGGATTCCCTACTTCCAGGAAGATACAGAAAACAGGGGTGACCACATTCCTCCAGAATATGGAGTATGTTTTCGATCCTGTTAAACGGAACTTGACTTACCGGAAAGACATTAATGTATCCCAAGAAGAGAAATTCTCTTATGATAATCTTAATCGTCTGACTTCCTACAAAGGGCTTATGGCAACTTATGACGCGAAAGGAAATATCTTAACCAAAGGGGATGTCAGTGGTACATTCGCATATAATACAAGTGGCAAGCCTTACGCCATATCTTCCTCTAGCGTGGCAAATGGTATTATCTCTTCCGCCACACAGGTTATTAGCTATACCTCTTTCAAGCGTCCGAACGCTATTACGCAAGATGGTAACGTGGCCTCGTTTACCTATAACGGCAATCAGCAGCGTGTGAAGATGCAGGTGGCTAAAGGGGGTAGCCGTTTGTTGACCCGCTATTATTTGGGGGATTGCTATGAGATCGATGAGACTCCCTCGGGTAATAAGGAGAAGCTGTATTTGGCGGGAGAGAATTACTACGACGCTTCGGCGGTATTGGTGAAGGATCATACGAATAGCTGGAAACTTTATTATATAGGTCGTGATTATCTGGGAAGTATCACGGATATCATCACCGAGGCAGGGACGAAATACGCGAGTTATAATTTTGACGCATGGGGTCGCCAACGTAACTCATCCAGTCACGTTTACATCCCTTCGGGGCAGGAGGTAGAGTTGTTCCTTGGTCGTGGCTACAGTGGCCATGAACATCTTAAGGAGTTTGGTCTGGTAAATATGAACGCCCGCCTGTATGACCCGGCTCTGGGTCGTTTCCTCGCTCCTGATCCGTTTGTCCAGATGCCGGACTTGTCCCAGAACTTCAATCGTTACAGCTATGCCATGAACAACCCGTTGAGGTATGTGGACGAGGATGGAGAGTTTATCCATATTATAATAGGTGCGGTTATCGGAGGAACAGCAAATTTGATCTATAAGGCTGTATCGGGTCAACTTCATAGTTTCAAGGATGGATTTGCCGCATTTGGTATTGGAGCCGCCGCCGGAGGTTTGGGGGCTGCGACTGGTGGGTTGGCCTTTGCCGCTGCTGGAGGTGCCGCCGGGGGAATCGGAGGCTTTTTGGCTGGAGCCGCCGCAGGTTCGGCGAGTACGGCGGTGATGATGCCTGTCCAAAGTGCGGGTAACTCGTTGTATTTCGGGGACCAGTTTATGAGCTTGAAGGATTATGGCTTGGGTATTTTGGGTGGTGCCTTGACAGGTGGAATCGGAAACGGTATGGTTGCCGCCTTGAAAGGTAATAACTTCTGGACAGGTAAGGACGTTAAATTCGGACGGACGATCTTCTCGTTCAAGAACACGGCGACAAGGCCGGCACCGGAGATGAGGTTGATGGAGGCATCTACTCCTTCAGTAAATGTAGAGCGACCAAATCTAACTACTACAGGAGATAAAATATCTGTAGCTAATGATCATAATACTTATACTGTTTATCAAGGAGTTGATGCAAATGGAGATGTACGTTATATAGGGATTACTAGCAGAAAGCCAGAAGTTAGATTCTCAGAGCATTTGAATTCAGGGACGAATAGGGCTACACTTGATTATAGACCGATACAAGGAACTGGGAACTTAAATAAGTTAGATGCTAGAATAATGGAGCAGAAATTGATAAATCGATATGGAATGCAGAAGAATGGAGGTTCTTTATATAATTTAAGAAATGAGATAAAACCTAAGTTTTGGGATAAGCATGGAATAGGTAAGTATTAATTTATAAAAATATTATCTTTACTGCAAAAAAGAAACTTGTGATAATATGGCAAAACGAATAGTGACAAAAATGGGAGATATTTTTTGTGTAGAAATAGATAATGGTTATAAAAGATTTTTTCAATATATCATTAATGATATAGAAGCTTTGAATAGCTCTGTAATACGAGTTTTCAAGACCCATTATCCCATGGATTATAGGCCGATTATGGAGGAGATTGTGATGGATGAGGTAGAGTTCTATGCCCATACGGTTTTACGTGCAGGGATAGTTTATGGGGCTTGGTACAAAGTTGGCAACTCAAAAGAGATAGGTGAAGGTCATAAGGATGTTCTATTTGGAACAGCTAGTGATGTCCGAGTTCTTCCAAACAAAGAACTTGAGTTTGTCAGTCCTTCGGAGAATTGGTATGTATGGCACATTAATGAACCTCCTTTGTTTGTAGGTAAACTTACGGAAAAGTATAAGGATTTAGAACAAGGTGATGTAATGTCTTATGTTTCTATAATTGATAGGTTGAGAAATGGAAGGTATATGCGTAAATGTCAAGGGAATGGATAGTTATGAAAAGAAACAGTGAATATAAATAATATGAAAGAATAGATAGTAGAATGGCTTTTGAATTTATGCCGTAACGAGGTAATACCAGAAAATAATGTAACATTAAATTTTGGTGTTTTTGAGTCTATATTAAAAAATAGGCTGTTTCGTGATAGAAAATGAGACAGCCTATTTTTTTGTTTGAGTTTTGTATATGTACTGATGCCGAGCTTATTTCTGAACTTTAATAAGTGTAGTTACACTATACAATCTGTTGATATATCTATCATCATAGAAGGCTTATCGGTGGAGCCGCCGCAGGTTCGGCGAGTAGGGTGATGATGATGCCGGTTCAAAGTGCGGGTAACTCATGATTTACAACCCACTATTGATAGAATACGATCAGGAAAGTTGTTTACGTTTCGTCATGATGGATCAACCTATTATAATAATGTGACTTGTATTTCGTTAGAAAAATATCAAAAGTGAAATTGTATCAAATAATTATTGTGGAGATATGAGGGTCATCAAAATTTTCTTGCTGTTTGTTTGTTGTATTTCATTAGATGTACAATCTCAAACATTTTTGTCGGACACATTGGGTATCAATGAGGATGGCTCTGTTATCATTGCTAAAAGTTTGGCTTTACCCGGCTGGATTCTTGGAGTGGATGTGGATTCGACGGATAATTTGCTTTTTATCCGGTATCGGAATTTGTCGAAAAATGAGACTTCCTTGAAAAATAAGGGGGGAATATCCGTTTACTCCTTGGCTGATCAGAGGATGCTATGGCAACGTCCTGTCAATTATTTTAATCAAGATCCAAAGTTGACTTCAGAGGGAGTTTTGTTCGTGACAATGGGGAAGGCTACATCGTTGCTGGATTTGAAAACAGGTAATGAGGTTTGGAAGAAAAAGAAAATGATTCCTTATTGTGTGGACGCTAAGAACCGGATGTTTTTGGCTTATAAAGGCAGTTATATGAACGGGGTGTCTAACGAGTTGGAAGGCCATAGCCTTGCGACGGGAGAAAAGATGTGGAGCCGGAAAATGAGCCATGTATATGGATGGAATGAGAGTGGTTTACTGGATGACTCTACTCGATTGATTGTCTCGGATGGGATTCATCTGGTTCACATGGGAAATGGGGAAGGGCCGAGTTATGCCATGCCGACTGGGGCAAGTGATTATAAAGAGGCCGTCGCTCTTGGTGCGCTCGGTGTGGTGACGGGTGTCTTAACCGGTTTTGCGGCAGTGCCTACCGGGCCGAAGAAGGTGATGGAACTGGTATCGAATGTTTTATCGGACGACACGGTTTTTTACGTGGCAAGCCGGGAGAATTTGTTTTGTCTGGATCGGCAGTTGCAACCTAAATGGGGGTATCCGATACCTGATGGAATGGGATCTCGCTCTCATTTGTTTGCGAGAGGAGATAGCCTTTATATGATTAATATGGGAACTGGGTATCGAAATACTATTTTTGATACTTCTGAGGCTTATGCTCACGAATACTTAAGACTGAAGGTTGGCTGGCCGTTTATCGCCTGTTTCGATAAACGAAAGGGTGAGAAGGTTTGGTTCCGCCAGCTCTCGGATAAGAAAGAGATGGTGGAGGAGTTTGATATAAATTGGGAAGAGGATGCTCTGATGGTGTTGTTTTCCGATCATATCCGGAAATACTCGTTATCTGGGGATTCCTTATTGAGTGAGGTATCATGGAATACCGAAGTAAACGGGAAGTTATTATATCTTACCAATTCTTCTTATTTCTTGCAGGATTTTGAGGATAGTACATCTTATCAGCGATATAAACGCCCGGATTCGATTTATTGTTTGGTTACAGATAAGAATGAAATGGTTGAGCTAGACCAACAACTGAATGTTTTACAAACTTATCCTTTGTCTAGGTTACGTCCATTCAGGGATTTACCAAATGGGGATAATTTGATATTCTTGGGAGACAAAACATTGTGGGTTAATTCAAAGGGTGAAAAGAAAGCTTATTTACATACCTCATCCAAGATGTTTAGGGTAGGTGAAAAGTTTTTCATCTATAGTTTGGATGGTAAAAAGATATATGAATTTCCTTTATAATTAGGGGATATCCAAAGGCGGGTTGGATTGGTAAGTCGTATACAAATGCTTACATGGATAGAATCCCTGTTTTTGACAATGTATCCAAATAGTTTATTATATAACTATCAATGTTTTTAGGTTCTAGGGTATCCCTTGTCCAAGAAACTTGCTTTCCTGTTTCATCAATTTCTTTTTTAGCCCTATACAATAAATCGAAGTCACGCAGTAAAGATATTTTGGAATGTATATATAGTTGACTTAAGCATTGGATTACTTCTAAGACAGTTCTTCTTTTGTGATAATTTTCAAATAAGAGAAATCGAAGATAGTTCAAAAGTATGTATTCTTTGTTAATATCTAAATTGAACTCACATATAAGAATATCCATTCTTTTCCTTAGATCCTTTTGATTATCTATACAAGGTATCTGAGAAGCGAAGTCTTGCATGTTCTTGTTGACAAAGTCTGCTTTTATCATATTTTTAGACCAGGTTATCCATTTTTCATCAATTTCCATATCAAATACTGTCATGGCAAGTATCTCGAGGGTGTTTGGTACTTTATTTAATATTGCGGTGGGATTATAGAATGTGGATGTACGCAAATCAAAACGTCTCATAGCGTACAAAAGTTCTTCAATACTTTTATTTAGGTCTAACTTCGGAAAGACTTTGACTGGTATGGTGAAAAAAGCCATGTCTTGCTTTATCTCAAAAATACATTTCTCGCTCAGATAGCGATTCACATTTTCGATATGCTGTTCTTTGTCTTTTATTGATTTAGGTATATAATAAGGAATAATCATGCAAGTGAACCAATCTTCTTTTCCTTCATTCTTTAAAAGGCAAACCTCAATTCTGAAAAGTTTTCCCTCTTTTATGCATTCGAATGCTGTTTGGCTGACCTTTTTGGGTGGACTATCCCAAAGATAGAGTCCCAATCCTTGAAGTATGTATTTTCTTAATGTCTTTGGTCTCTTATAATTGTTGATAAAAGTCAATGTCAATGTCAGAGGTAAAATAAATATGAAGGGAATCAATGAGATTGCGATCAGTAGGTCCAATGGAATATTTCCGGATATGAGACCTGTAATAATTAGAATAGCCATACAAGGTATACAAAGGATAGTCACTAAAGAAAGTGAATATAGTAACCATCCTTTCAAGGTCAGAAACTCTAGATGAGTAAATTTACCCAAATCATGTATTATTAATTGTAGGTATTGTTTGATTGTAGAGATTGATATCTTATTTTCTTCCAGTTCCATTATGCTTGTTTAATGTCTATATTAATTACAAAATTACAACATATCCTTTATAAACTGGTATATTTCATGTAAATATGTAATAGATTACTTCATAGTTATGGTTAAATGTATTGTCAAGAAAGATATTTTGGCTATTTTTAATTTTTACCTTCTGAACATTTAGGGGTTCACTCTGTTCTAACAAAGCATTGGATATCCGGCATGTATTTAGTAGTGAATTAATTAAACGTCAAAATTATGAAGGTGAAAATATTATACACGGCTTTAATCTCATTGATCGCGGGAGGAGCGATGGCGCAAGATTGTACGTTCTTCTTTCCGCAAACAGAGGGAACGGTATGGGTCCGTAAAGGATATGACGCGAAGGGAAACTTACAATCTGTTATGAGTTATCAAGTGGATGAGGTGGAAACATTGCCTTCCGGCCAAGAGGTGGAAGCGGACTACGTATATACTAATCCCTCCGGTACGATCGTGAACAAAGGAGATATCAAGGCATACTGCCAGAATGGAGAATTTTTCCTCGACTCGAAAGAGACGCTCTCTTATCCGGGAGTGGTATCGGAAATGAATACGAATGGGTATTTTTTGTTTCGCACAACAACACGTTTGTTACCAGACTTAGCGTACACTGTTTCGGCTTTCCAGCTTTCGGCATACTTGCCTGTTCGGCGTGGTGATGTGGTTTTCAGCTTTTCGACACACTGGTCTGCAACCTCGTCGATACAGCCGTCAACTATCTTTGCAGTTTCTTCGCTGTATTCTTTCAGGTCATCAGCGACCTGTTTTGCCAACTTACTGACATCAATTTCAACCGATTTCATCAGCAATCACCGCCAAAACGTTCAGCCGTCAGTTCAATGGCTGTTCCTGCGACATATGTGCGTATGATACGATATTCCCGACCGTTATAGAATAACATATCTTCATCGTCATAGTCATAGTAATCTGCCATTTTGATTTTCAGCGTAGGTTGAAACCCTGCTTGTGCGGCGCTGTAAAATTCAGAACGTGAAATTGATGATACTTGGCAGAAAACCTCTTTGGCGTTTTCCCAATCAACGACCTTTTCTTGATTTCCAATTTCGTCCGAAACTATCTTTGCTTTGGCGATTTTTACAACATCATTAAACATCGTTAAATCCCCTCCGTGTAGTCCTCGTTCAGACTTAGTGCGTCTCGCAGGCGCTCGTAGTTCTTGCGAAAATCTTCACCTTTGCCGTTGAAATCATATTGCCATTTGACATAGTTTTCGATAGCCTTTTTTAGAATTGCACTGCAATCATCAGCGTCAAAGGGAACGAACACGCCCACACGCTTCAAATCTTCCATGCAGGCGTCAACGTTTGACATAATGTCGCTATCTAGCTTGTCGTGTGATATCCTCAGCGAATTTTTCAAACTTTCTAGCATTCGTTATGCCCCCTTTATCATCATGATTACTTGCTCTTCTTTGTGAGTGTCACAAGGCTGTTCTTGTCGATGACCTTGCCGTCTACCAGCATAACAGCCTTTGTTACCTGGTCTTCGGTGTCATTATCCTCATATCTTTTGACTGTCATCTGGAGATTTGTGTTGAGGATATAGTCCTCAGGGCGGAAGAAGAATGCAACGATTGTATCAGCCGATACAGTGTCTGCATAAGCGTCGATATTGTCAGAGAACACAACAGGTGTGCCAAGGATTGATGGCTGCATATCTCCGTTAAGACCATAGTTGACCCTAGCGATAGGCTGTCCGTTTGTGTCTGTCAGTGCTTGGATATCGCAGAATGTTGCAAAGTTCATGAACATCTTAACGCCTGCTCTGTAGCCTGACGGAATTTTTTTCTTCATATCCCACAGGGTATTGTATGTAATACCGTTTGCCAGTGCAACGTTCACATTCTGACCGTTGACAACAGTTTCCTTTGTGATACCCTTCGGCTTGCCTGAACCATCACCCTTGATGATCGCTGTCTCGATAGCAGCGATCATTGCGTCGGCTACCTGATTAGCAAATGTTGTCTCAAAAAAGTCGAGTGATACCACAGAAACTTCAAGTGACATGGAGATAGCACATCTCAGCTTGTAGTAGCTGAAAGTAATTGAGCCTGTGGACTTCTTCTGTGTGTCAGAGCTTGCGCCCTCAGCGACCCATGTTGCAACTGGCTTGGCGCTTGAAGTAGGAATTGTCACGCCACCCTTAATATTTGTCTTTGTAACCAGTGCATAAATCTGGCCGTGCTCCTCCAGCTTTTCAACGATTCTCTGCATGGTTGTTGATGGAATGACAGCCGCAACGTCAGTGGTCTTTGTGGACTGTGCCTCGTTTGCAAACTTCGCAGGGATTGGTGTACCCTCGAGAACGTTGTGCATAAACGCAGTTCTGTACTCGATGCTGTCATAAATGTTTGATGTGTGTGTGATCGCATTCTCGTTCATCTTGTTTTCATTCCTTTCAATGATATTTTTCATAGTATCTGACGCATGGTCTTTTGTCATAGCGTTCAGATTTGCCTGTGCCTTTGCCGCTTTCTCAGCGTCATTCATCAGCTTTTCGGCTTCGTCAAAATTGCCCTCGTCGATAAGGGTCTGAGCCTTGTCAAGCATTTCCTGCCTTGTCATTTTTATAACCCTCCTTTAGTTTGTCAAGCCTTGCCTGTGCTGTTATCTTTTTATCAGCACGCTCGGCTTTCATTTTTTCGATTACGTTCTGTGGTATGATATCGCAGTAGGCCGCCACCAGCTGTGACTTGACGTTCTTGTTTCCTGCAATTTCGTCTATCAACCCCAGTTCGACTGCTTCATCAGCCGTCAGCCATGTTTCCTTGTCCATGATTTCCAGTGCCTTTTCCTTTGTCATGCCTGACTTGGTTATGTAGGCATTTGCAATAGTTTCATTGGCTTTCTGCAAAATCTCTGACATCTTGTCCATGTCATGGTAATCACCACTTGCCACTGATGATACGTTATGCACCATGATCTGTGCCGTCGGTGATATATCTGACTTGCCTGCACACGCTATCACACTTGCCGCACTTGCCGCAAGACCGACAACGTGTATTTTGACGTCACCTGAATATTCACGGATTGCCGAATAAATTTCAGAAGCCGCAAAAATATCACCACCGCCAGAATTGATGTCAACCTCCAACAGTTCGCCTTTTTCAGCCGCCGCAGTTATACCCTTTAAAACCTTTGCAGGGGAAATGGCGTCAATTTTGAAAAGGTCATAGACCCACTGGTCATCATTCGGAATGATAGTACCCTTGACGTTAATTTTCATCGTTTTCACCTCCCTCACCGCTGTCTATCTTTGCCGTGTCAAGTCTGACATAGTATTGATCGCCCGAAGGAATGTCAGCCAGATTGAACACGCTTCGGATTTCGTTTGCGTTCATGATACCTCTGTCGAAGAACTGCACCAAATTCAGCTTGGTTGACATGGATGCAGTGCTCAGGTTGAACGCTTCAAAAACTATCTTGTTGCCATATCCTCTTTCGATACGGCTGAATAATTTTCTTGTGAATTCGCCAGCCAGTTCCATTACTACTGGTTCTATCTCCGATTCGTAATAGGCATTGTATTGGTCTTCGGTGTAGTTCGACTGTACGATATTGGCGTTCGTATTGAACAACGAATAGATACGTTGCGTGGTTTTTTCCATGACCGATGAATTCGGTACATAATCCTTTGCGTCAACTTGCTTTGCGTCAGCTTTGCTGTCGACTGCCGCAACACCTGTGCCGTTCTGAACGCTCATGAACTGCTCGCTAAATTCTTGCGCCTGCTTTTTCAAATCCTCAGGGCGCAGGGAGCTGGTGAACTTCAACAGCCAGCGAATAATTGACGAATTTTTGATAGCTTTAACAATGCCTTGGTCTGTAGTTGTTACGATTTCCATTAGTGGCGTCAGCGTTTCACTCAGCCGTTCTCCGAAGATATCGTCTCTATAAAAATCACTACGTAGATGAATGATATCTGCATACGGAAACGTATATCTTTGACCATTGAAAAATGTGAATTTCAAATACAAATCGTTGCCGATATATACGCACTCTGCACTGTCCGCAGGGATAGGATATAGTTCAGTAGGATAGCCGTTGCCGTCACGGATAATCAGGATAAATGCGTTGTTGTTCAAACACAACTGCGTTGCGACTTTTTCCAACATTTTCTGCATCGTCATGAACTCGTTAGGTTCTTCCAACAGCATTCGCATATATGGTTCAGGGTTTATCTCGATACTGCCATCACCATTTCGGCTATATGATTTTCTGATATGCTTTGCGGTCAGCTTTCCGATAGCCTTGACCTTTGGGCGAATGCAGGCACGCACCAAGTCCGAACGATAAACATTACCGTCCCAACTATAGTAGCCGTTGCCGATTTCCGACATCATCTTATATCGGGTCACTACCTGTGATCTGTTTTTAAAACGATTTATCAGACCCATTTTTTCACCCCTTTCATATCAAACTCTCAAATTCTTCCTGCCGATTATAATAGACCACATATGCGTCTAGTAGTGCCGCAAGTCCGTCTATTCTCTGCGTTCGGTCAGATTTCTTACACGGCTGAATGTTGCCATTGACGTCTGTCTTTACAGCCGTATTCAGGAAACACCATTTGTCAATCGGGTTGTTGTCGTAAACGATGTTGTGTCGCTGAAACTCAGCCTTCAAATTCTTCATTGGGTCAGACAGCGTTATAACGCCCTGTCGCACAGGTACTAAAACGCCCTTGCCAAACTCTTCTTCAAATGCCTTTATCAGCTCGTCCGAAACGTGCCAGGGGTCATAGCCGATAGCCAAAGGATAGATATCTTCCTTATCCCTCAGCTCCAAAAACCAGTCTAGGATAACACGCTTGTTGACTTTGTTTCCCTCGCACGTTCTCAGCAGACCTTGCGATTTCCACAATTCATACGGCACACTATCTCGTCCACGTCTGTCACCCTTTTCAGCGTCAGCGTCAAGAACGGCTTGCGGTATCCAGTACATAGATTTTATATACAACCTATCATCATCAGGCTTTTTGCAGATAGCCTTTGCGGCATTCAGGTCTATATAATCAGCGGCGTCAAAACCACCGATGAAATATCTGAATGGATAGTCCACGACAGTTTCTTCATTGTTCAGCTCGTCCCACCTCAGCCAGCCGCTTTCGGTATTCTGCGGAAGGTTAAAATCTTTGACCATAACTGTTGCCTTGAAGCTAGGATCGTCTTTGGCTTTCTGCACCATTTGGCGCAGATAGTCGGTTGATTTTATCGTGCCCAGCCCAGGGTTTGCTTTCAACCAACAGTCTTCCTTGTCCCATTCATCAGGGCTATCCAGTTCATAGATAAACGGCAAAAATCGGTTATTGTTTTCTGTCAGCCGTCCGTATAGCAGGTTATTTGCATATTCGTATTGGGCGTCAAAAATGCCGCCACGAACAAAGCCGTTTGTGGTAATGCAAAATAAAACGGGCTGCTGTCTAGCACCCATTGCTTGCTTTATCAAATCATATAGATCTCGGTTCTTGATTGCCGCCAGTTCGTCAATAACACCGCAGTGAACGTCCAGACCGTCAAGGCCGTTTGAATTGCTCGCAAGGGCTTTTATAAATCCCATGTTCAACGGAAAATACAAATCGGCCGCACGTTTACGAATATGCTTGCTCAACAATGGCGATTGTTTTATCATTTTGTAGCAGGCGTTGAAACCTAGCTTTGCCTGATCTAGCATTGTGGCGACGTTATATATCTGCGGTGAACCCTCTCCGTCATTGACTAGCATATCATTTTCGACTGCCGCAATTTCCGTTGTCTTGCCGTTCTTTCGGCCTTCGATTATCAGGCATTCGTTATACTGGCGCAGGTTGTTATCGTCAACAAAGCCGAATAATGCTTGCAGTCTTGCTTTTTGAAACAACTCCAGCTTCAACGGCTGACCTAGTTTTCCAGACGGCTGCTTACAGAATTTTTCGATAAAGTCCGTATGCCGTGTTGCAATAGCTTCGTCAAAATGAAACTCATCAGGGCTTGCAAATCTGTTCAGCAGCATTTCCGAAACCTTTTTCATTTTCTCACACGCAACGATATTTCCGTCATAAATGCCAGTAAAATATTTTTCAAACTCCGTCAACGCTTTGCACCGCCTAGGAATTCCAACAACTCGTCGCCCTCGGACTTTTGCAGGCTGTCAAGGATAACATTCTCAACTGTCTTTGCCATTGCATTATATTTTCCAATTAACGTTGCATACGCTTTGCTTGCAGGGTGCTCTGTCTTGACAGTAAAACCATTGCCGTTTGTCGCTTCGATGATTGCGCCCTCTGCTTTTATCTTTTTCTGATACTCGCTCAGCAGATTTTCCATGTACTCCAGCTGATCCAATAGCTTTATACCTAGTTCTCTCTTTGCCGGTTCACAACTATCCACAGCTTTTCGCAACTCGCTCAAATTCTTTTTGATTTTTGCCATTGTCAGATTATACCCCCTTATGCGATTTTATCGTGCGTAAAAAATGACCTTTGCCCCCTCGGTATTTTAGGAAAAAATTCAGTCCAAATTTGAGGGGGGTACGGGCATACCAAATGTGTCGAATTCACATTTTGTTAATTTTTTAGGCGATTTTTGGTAAAAATGACCCTCGAAATTATCATGACATTTTTTGCATACAAATTCGAGATTGGCATGATTTAATGATACCTCAGGGTCACTAATGTTTGCTGGCGTCAACAATGTTCGGTGATGAACGATATATCCAGCACGTTCGTGGCATTCTTCGCAAAGACCGCCGTCGATTAATATGCGTTTGTCGATGTAAGATTGGCGACACTTCTTCCATGCCGCTGAGCGGTAAAAAGAATACGCAAAGTCTTTCATAGTGCCGCCCCCATAAAATAAAAATGCCACACGTGGGACACATTGTTAAGAGGTGTGTGTGGCTGATTGGTATCGGTGTCAACATCATTGCAGTATCGACCGATATATCCGCCATAGCTAATGCCATAGCGGAAGTCAGGAGATCTAAAACAAAAGAAGTAAAAAACATGGAGCAGGTTAAGTGATGGCGCACCGCCCCTGCACATTGCCTGAGGGCTAGCCACTCAGGCGTAAAGTATAAGGTTGGCTTTTATTGAGGAGATAACCAACTGACCTTTCGCCCTATCGGGCTATTATACAGTATAGCAGATTAATAACTGCATTTCACTGCATTTTACTGCACTCTTTTGGAACAACGATATGCTTCAGGGCTTCGCCGTGAATTTTATATATCGTTCGTTCTGAGTAGTTCATATAGTCAGTGATCCCCATTATGTATTCACCGTTTTCTTTGTTGAATTTTCCCACCCATCGCTGATAAAAAAGATACCGCCGTTCAAGGACTTCTCGCTGGTCTGCGTCTGCCACTGCGTCAATGGACTTTTCGATTTGCAAACGTTTGTCAATCAGTATCAGCGCTAGTTCCTGCTGTCTGCGTTCATATTCTGCTATGCGTTCAATGGTGCTTGACATCTTATCGTCGTTGCAACTGCCATGACTAGCGCCTGTATTTTCATAGGATATGCCAGCATATTCTAGTTGTGACCGCAGTTTCTTGACCTTGTTTTCGATGATTTTCACACGTCTCTCGATTTTATAAGCGTTCTGCAAATATTCTTTTGCTGTCATTTCAACCGCCTTTCTGCACCCTGTCGGTCATTTCCGTTGATATCAGTTCCGACAGGTCAATGCCGTATGTCTCTTTCAGATAGCTGGCGTTATTATCGTTATCAAATTCAGCCGTGTCCATGATGTCAAACGTGCTATTTACTGCGTCGATGAATGCACGTAGACGTTTGCCTTTCCAGCCGTACCACTTATCCAACGTCCACAAAACAGTCGCCATTATCTGTTCAGTGATATCCTGCATTATCTCGCCCTGCAGTTCGCTATATCTTTTCTGCATTTCCTTTGCGACCTCTTTCTTGATGTCGCTTTGTCTGACGATGTTCGTTCGTGCTTTCACTCAGAATCACCCTCTTCATACATATACTCTTTAAAGATTTTATCCGTGAATCTTATCTCGTAAGGGAAAACTGTCATTATCGACCCATTAGCGTCCTCTACGATACCTTTGGTTTGACCTTTTCGACCTATGCCCCACATATGAAATAGCATCTTTTCACCATTCACAAGGCAATGTCTTAACGGAAAAGTAACGTTAAGTTGCATATCTCTCATTCTTCAAACTCCTCCATTCTAGCTCCGCAGTTAGGGCAGTATGGCGTTGCATCGTATTCATCATATCCGCACCAACCACAGACCGAACATACAGGAATTTTTAATGTTATACGTTTCATCATAATCATAATTTTTTGATTAACGTTTTTATCATCTACAATAGCACAGCTATGACCATTAGTGTACTCTTCTTTTATGCCAACCTTGTTGCTTGGCACGAGCTTTGTTTTTTTGTGAAATTTCCATTCTCCATGCTTCACCTCCTGCACGTCTGCGGTAGGTTGTTCGTTGATTATATCAGCGATACTGCTGTTATCACCCAGAATGCCTGTTATGCCCTTTTCGTATATCGGCATACACGCCGCCGATAATTCGTTAATCAGATTGTCTGCGTCAATATATCTTGACATTGTTATACCTCCTCATTATTCAAGCCAGATTTTGCTATATTCATCGAAACTTCCGACAAGCTTATCAAATGCTTTCACTTCGGCGCTGTATTCATACCAGTCTTTTGCGTCCGCTTTGTCATATGCCGTTTCAATGTCCTTTATGATCTGCAAATATGAGGTATTTTGGTCTTTCAAGATATCAAAAGCAGCTTTCAAATAGTCATATTTGTATTGGACGTTGAGGTAAGACACTGCAAGCCCAAAGCATTGTCCACAAACGGACAGCAGCTCGTCCTTCGTAAGACGTTTAAGTCTCTTTGCGCTCTCACTTGATGCACATTTCGTGTCATATGACGAAAGTGCAAAGTAATCTTCTTCAAAGCTATCATATCCATAGCACTTGAACGGACTATTTCCGTTTAGCATTATTCCGACAAAAAAATCGTCAAAATGTTCTGACACGTAGGTATCATTGACAATGTCCCTCAAACTATCACACTCATACGAAAGGTCTGAGAACATCATTTTAAATTCCTGCTCCTGTTCGTCATCTCCGTCAAGTGCGTTGAGAAGCGTATCATCATCGCCGCTGAAGTAATACTGATATTCCTCGCAAACGGAACTGATGTCGTATAGCTGAGATGTTATTTCCTCAAAATTGAGCTGCGATACAATTGCTTTCTTATAGCGCAGGTTTTTGGCTTTTTCAGCTTTTGTCACTTTTCTCCCTCCTAAAAAGTTACCGTCACATTTAGCACAGCCGCTGCTATCCAATAGACGGCTTTCTTGTAGTCCTTCTGCACGGCGTATATAACCGCCGCTCCCACGTCCAGCAAAATCAGCAGGAGTGGAAATATGTATTCGGGTTTGATTTTTGTCATTCTATCCCCACCAATCTGACACCAGAATATTCAACCCTAAGTGCCTGTGAATTAAATAAGCAAACTGGAGCGAGCCCGTGACTGCTGTACGCACCGTTGCTGTGGACAGCTCCTGTCGGGCTGACGTAACGCACGTAGCGAGCGAGGTCGGTGTCGCACCTCCACGGAGTAAGCGTCCACATACAGTCTTCAAAGAGCGGCACATAATCTCTATACTTGCGGTACTGATCGCAAGTGAGTAGCGTTATATAATCTTCACACGTTCCGTAAGCTTTATCACCGTTATCGGCAATAAGATCAGACGTTTGCGTTATAAGATGTTCCGTGTTAAAATGTTCCTCGAGTACATCTTCGTTAAGAAAGCGGCGAAGAGTGGATTTCTCCCAGTTGTTGCAGCCGTCCCCGTATTTTTCGTTAAAACGCTTTATGCACCAACACTCAGCCGTTATCGCTAAGTAGTTGCCGTTGATAATGTCAAGGCATATAAAGTCTATACCCTTGTATTTAAACTTCATTCCAGGTTTTAATTTGATTTCAACCATTTTTTATCCCTCCTCAAACTCAGGGCATTCAACCACAGTGTATGAATGTATCATGCCGCCCTTTTGTGCCTCATACATTCTGTGCTGACACGTTCTCCAACCATCGACAGGTCTGCGGCCTATGGACCATGCACAGCCTGTGAGGTATTCTCCTGTTATCTTATCCTTTGTCGGCACTGCGTGGCGGCAGTGCCAACAAAGGGCGTGGTCAGTGTGTTTCATTGGCTTTGCCTCTCCCCATACCACACAGGATATCATTGAGCCTCTTGCAAACCTCACAGCCGTCATGGTGTATCTCGTACTGACATTTCTGAAACACCTTAGCATATTCCCCATATGTCTGCCATAGATCAAGTGCATAAGCCCCATTGATGTATGCCCTGTATAGTTCCTGCTTTTCATCAAGCGCCTGTTTCTTGTCTATCTGCCCTGCTCTGAACTCTCGATACACGATACAAAGCGACTTATACAAAAGCTGTTCCACCTGCGTCAGCCCCTCTGGCAGTGGAAGAAGCTTTGCCGCCATTCTGTTCAGCTCGTCTGCTTTCTTTATGACCTCAGTTTTGACCAGCATTATCATCACCGCCAAGATAGTGCATTAGCATATCAGCCGCCTGCCTCCAGCCGTAGCATATCGCCGCCAAATAGTTCTGCCTGCCAAGCTCCGCAAACCACCACATCTGATTATCTGACGGCTTGCCATTCTCTGCTTTGAGTTCGATGAAAAGCCCTTTGTTTCTTCCCTTTGCCACAGGTAAAAACAAGTCGGGAACGCCTGACTTCACACCCATAAGCTTTAATCTCTTGCCCTCTCTTGGGTCACAATGACGTTCGTTAGGTATGTGAAAGAGCAGCTTGAGTTCAGGATAAGCCTTGCGTATGCTTGCCTGCTGTGTCCACTTGATAAGGGTCATTTGCTCTCTGTCTTCATTTCTTGCCATATCATCACCCTTTCATTATCCTGTTGAGTATCTGACTTGCTTCAAACTTTGTCAGATTTTCTATGTCGATATCTGAATTATTGAGATACTTTCTGCCACGTCTGCGGATAAGGTTTTTCTGACTATCAGTAGCAGGTGCTTTGCCCCACTTGCGACAAATATTCAAGTCCCATATGTATTTGCTGTCCGCCTCACGTTCGCAAAGAAGAGTGTACGCCTCGTCAAGTGCTTGTTGCATAGGTAATTTCTGACCTTGCCATACTGCCATACCCAAAGCGTCGGGTGCAGATATCCTCAGCGTTTTTCCCTTGCCTAGACTACATTTCATATCGCCATTCGGCAGCTTAAACCAGTTCACGTCATGGGTATTATACTTCTGCTCCTGCGCCCATAAGTCAATGATACGAACATTCTTTATCCAGCTTTCAGGACAATCCGACATCATAGTAGCCTTTTCAGGAAGCTCAAATAGCATTCCCTCCATTTTGTCCTGACTCTTCTTTGGCAGCTCAGAAATGTCAATACCGAGCAAACTTGGAGCTGTTCTCAGGCTTGCTTTGCCTGTTACTCCTACGCAGTCGATGAGTGTGAGCTTGTCCTTGTCAGGGTGCAGCCTCAGCCCTCTGCCTACCATTTGCGTATACAACGCATCTGACTGTGTGGGTCTTGCTATGATAACAGTTTCCACAAGGGGAATGTCAGTACCCTCAGTGAACACCATGCAATTCACAAGACAAGGTATCTCACGCTGAGTAAAACGGCGTATAATATCAGCCCTGTCCTTAGTCTGACCTGTGACCACCTCCGCCCCCTCGATGCGTTTCGCTATCTCGTAGCACTGTTCTACAGATACCGCAAAAATAAGTGTTGCACCTTTGGCGTGTTCTCTATACGCTTGTGCTATAGCGTCCGCAGTGCCGTCCATTGCTTCTGCCAGCTCACCCAGGGCGTAGTCGCCAAGCCGTGTATGTACCGCTGAAAGGTCATAGCCTATGTCAGCACGTTTGCAGAGGATATCACACAGATAACCATGTTCAATGCCCCAACGCAGGTCACGTTGAAATATGATATCATCAAACACATCATTCAGCCTGCATTTGTCAGCCCTGTTAGGCGTTGCCGTGAAGCCCAGCAGAAGACGTGGTGTGAAGTGATCTATGACAGTTTTGTAACTCTGAGCCGCTGCATGGTGAGCCTCGTCTACTATGATGATATCAAAATCATCAGGTGAAAACCTGTCAAGCCTGTGTGTCATGGTCTGAATACTTGCCGATACCACTTCTTCACTGCCGTCGGTATGGTACTTTGACATTTCAACACCCTTTGTGCAGTCAAAGTATTTCAGAGGCTGATTTACAAGTTCCTCTCTGTGCGACAGAATAAGCATACGTCCATGACGTGGTATATTTGCAAAGGTCACCGTCTTGCCAAGACCTGTCGCCATTTGCACAAGATGTTTTCCATGCCCTGCCTGCGTTATTTTATCTATACACTCCTGCTGATAGTCACGGAGCTTTATTCTTGCATTCATTTGATGTTTTTTACCTCCTTATGTGGGACGTGAGGGACAGTGTGGGACAAACGTCCCACACGAAAACTATGCGTGTTTACGCACTTTTCGGGGTGTTGTGGGACTGTGGGACAAATTCGCACATTTTCCTATATAGGAAAACACACATATATTTTAACGATGTGTGAACAAAACCGTGATTCTATATCACCTATTTAAAACAGGTATATATAGGGGGAAAATGTCCCACAGTCCCACACCATGCAGAAAACCACGCATTTACGCTGCTTTCCTCGTGGGACTTATGTCTCACAAAATGCCGAAATCCGATATATCCGTCCCACGCATTTCTTCTTCGGTGTAATAATCTGGTGTTTCATCTGGCAATCTCAGCACAACACACTCAACGTTCACGCCACCGATGCGCTTGCCACGAGTGTTGTTGCGCCCTCTCACAAGTATCTTGCCGTTAGATTTTAACCAGCTAAGTAATGCCCTTGTGTCGAAACCCTGTTTTGAAGCCGCTTCATCGAACTTTGAGCGAATGACATATGCGAAATCGCCCTGGATAAGTCCAAACACTTCACCGTTATTGTCTTCGCCTGTAGCAAAGCGTTTGCTGTTGGACGCCACCCAATCGCACATATACTGATAGCCTCGTTCACCTGCTGATACCGATTTTTTGGTCTGCAAATACGGTGAGATATCGTCAATTGTTAGTGGCTCATTCGTTTTGAACACGGACGCTTCTGCAATCATATCAGCCGTGAGTATCATTGCCGCTGCCATTGCCTGTTTCTCTGTTGTATCCGACTTGCAGAGCTTGGTGAAATAATCGTTATAGACCTCTTGTGCCATTGTCAAGGCTTTTTGAGAGGACAGTTTTGCAACGAACTCTCGCCCTGCAAAGCCATAGTTTTGTTTTATCACCGCTGATACTGCCATGCCGTCTGCTATCACGATATTGTTTGCTGTACATTCAATGTCGATAACTCTGTTTACCGCTCCTGCACCTGCTGAGCCGCCCACTATGGGGCTTTCGCCTGTGGTAAGGATAGTGTTTCGCCATGTCGGCGTGCGTTCTATGCCGCCTGTTTTTGTACCTCTTGAACGTCCTACGCCCTGAGCGAGCTGATAAACGTCAAATCGGCTTCTGCCATGACTATCTTTGCTCAGCTGGAGTTCGTCAATGAGAAACGGCAGGCTGTTGAGAAACGCTGCTGTTCGCTCGTGGCCGACAACTGTGCTGTTGAACGTCTGAATGTATTCGCCCATTTCGGGAGTTCCCCAAACAGAAGCCGCAAGCATTAAAGCAACTGTTTTGCCTGTGCCTGAATCAACGCCCCACAAGTGAACGAAGAACGGCAGACCGCCAAGTGGCTGAATAAGCACACTTGCGAAGCTCGCCGCAAGAAATATCTTTGCGATCACGCTTTTCCTGCGGCAAGCTATAGCGACTTTTTTCCATTTCTCATAACTGCCATGACTTTTTATAGCACTAAAAATGGTGGAATAATTCTGCTCACCGTCAAATGTCAGCCCCTCAACGTATGGTGAAAAGCCTGCGCCGTTTATGTAGCCAAGCCTGCCCACTGATCTTTTCAGCGGCAGAGAATTGCGATTAAGGCTCTCTATCTCCTGAAAGTATGAGACAAGCTCTTTGGCAGTTTCAGAAGATACGTCAACACCGCATTTAACTAACTGTGAAATGTTTCGGCTGTTGTAAAGTATCTCCTTTGAAACGACTTTTTCCTGCCACTCTCCACGAGTGCGGTAAGCTATGTTGAGCTTTTCCTCACCTGTGTCAATGTTCTGCAAGCACTCAAAGGGAATGATCGGGTGGTGACAGATAACGTGATAGTTGCCGCTTTCATCAATAAGATACACACCGCCGTCATCAACATTGTATTTGCCTGCGTCAAGCTGCATATATGGACCTGAGAACGCAGTGGGGTTATTGATGATAACGTTCGCCCCACGCTGCATTTCTCGCATTTTGACGTAGTTTTTATACAGTCCTTTGAACGTCTTTACACCCACCTCTGCCGCCTGTTGAGCCATTTGCTCAATTTTCAGATTGTGCATGAAAGGGTCGTTTTTGTAATCGTATATCGCTTCGTATGGCTTTTCTGTATAGAGGAAATCGTCTTTTGTATACTTTACAGCAACGGCGTTTTTCACCGCTTCTGCATCGCTCATGTCGATATCAAAATGCTTTTCCTCGTTCGCATCAACGTCAATGATATCGTCAGAATGGCGTTCCCTCATCATTCAACACCTCCTCAAAGTCGGAAAGGTCACCGCCTAGCTCTTGCGGGGGTGCAGCTTCTGCGGCAGGCTGTACAAAAACGGCTTCGCACACAAGATGTACGTCAACTTTTTCTTTACCGTCTTTGCCGGTATATGGCTTTTTCTCCACCTTGCCCACACAAAACACAACGTCAAATTTTTTCAGCGCCTTTGTGGCTCTTGCTACAGAGTGCCAGCACTGGCAGTTCACCCATACGGCTTCACCACGCTCACCTTGCACCTTTGGCTGACGTTCGCCCACTTTTACTGCAAACTTGGTGAGCGACGAGTTATTGCCGCCCACCTGTTTGTATTCTGTGTCCTTTGCAAGGAAGCCACTGATGATAACAGAGCCGTCAGGTAATCTTGCCTGCATTAAAGCACCTGCTCTTTCTCTGTCTGGAGCTGGTCTATTTCTGCTGAGATATCTGTAGATATCTTCTCGTATTCAAACCACTCAGAAACCTTTGTGTTCTTATCCTTGAGCGAATTGAAAATGCCGATATAGTCTGTAAGATCTTCGGCTGTCATTGTGTCAAGACCTCTGCCAAGACGTTTTTCTATCATTTCCTGCGTAACGCCCAGCTTCTCGAACTCCACCACCATTTTTCTTACACGGTCCGTAAGAGGAATATTATTCTTGCCTGCAAGAGTTTTTCTGCATTCGGCGACAGCCTCTTCCACAAAGTCCGCAGGAAGTACCGCAAGTATCCTTGCTCTGAGCCTGCGCCCTGCCATATTAGCGTTATTCTCATAGATATCACGCAGGCTTGTGAGGGCCTTTATCTTGCCTTTTACTTCTTTTGCGTGCGGATTGGTGAAATTCTGCACCGACATTGTGTTCGTCTCCAAGTCCCAAGCATATGCCTGCATTTCTGACTTGCCGTTGTCCTGCGAAAGCTCCTTGATGCCGAAGTCAATATTTCCCCAGCACCTTGCAAGTTCTTCGGCAAGTCTTATAGTCGGTCCTGAAACTGTTTCGTTGCCTCTTGGATAGCTGTAGAAAGCCTTATTCGCCAACCCTATACGCTGACAAGCTTTCTTCATATTGGCAAAAGCCTGTATCTCGTTGCGTGGAAATCTCTTTGCGATAACAAGCTTACCCTGTGCTTCTGCAATGGCTCTGCTTGCTTCGATTGCGACTGTACCCTGATTGATGTTGTCAAGGGGCATAGTGCTGTTCTGCGGTACTTCCGGTGTTACTGTTACTGCATTTGTTATTTCGTCCATATCGTTTCCTCCTATTCGTATTCTCTAGCCAGCCAACCCGGCAGGCTTATGACGTTTAAATCGCCGTTTCTGCCGTTGTAGCTGTACCAGTTACCTGTTTTAAGACACTCTTTGAGAGTGTAAAGATAGTCGTTAAGGTCTTTTGTGCCTTTCTGTATGATAAAATCGTCAGCCTCAAGGACATTGCAGGCATAAGGCGGTGATTTTTCCACAGCGATAAAAACAAATCTATGCTGTTTGCCTTCCACCTCTGACACACCCTTTGTGTACATAGCTGCCTGCAAGTCATAACCATATTTAATACAACTGTGCATAAAGCTGCCTGTATCGGCATTCTCAGTAGTCTTGAGGTCAACTATGACTGACGTTGATTTGAGGTCTGTGCGGCAGTCAGGGCGGCATTTGAGTTTAAGCCCCGTGAGCTTGTCCGTCCAGAAGTATGATTTTTCATGTTCACCACCGTTAAGCAAAGCGGCAGCATACTTGTTTGACAACACACTTTCAGCCATTGCCTGTATCTGTGCAAAAGCGTCCTCGCTTATGGGTGTCTTACCACTCGCCTCTATCTGAGCCGCAAGTGCCTTGCCCTCTTTGGTGCGCCTATCAAGCTTCGGAGCGACTATGTACTCACTGTCGAACTTGTCCTTTTCAAGAACATAAGCGTGAAAGGCTGTACCGAAAGCAAGCGCAGGGGTTTCTACTTCGGGATTTTCAAGGGCGTACTTGAAGTGTGCAGGCGACTTTGACAGCTTAAAAAGCTGTGAGCGGCTGAACGCTTCGTCATTGCGGTAATCTTCCGCAGACATTTGTTTTTTCATTCGTCATAGTCCTCCTCTTCATACTCGACCCCTGCCAGCGTGGCAAGGTCATAGATTGAAATATCGTCGTTTTGGTTGATTTCATCAATCAAAATCTCACGGAAACAGTCTTTGCAATAGTCTTTGTCCTGGTAGCAGAAAACATTTTCGTTTGCTAGGTCCAGCTGTTCTCTGCATTTGTCGCATTCGACCACTGTGTAATTGCGGTCTCTTCCACAACATCTGCACCCGTCAGGACAGCCGACGCAATCATTAGCTGTGTAACGCATTAAACCGCCTCCTTTTATAGCAGAAAAATGCGATATTTTTGTACATGAAATACGATTCAGTTCCGTTTTCCAACACCTCAGCACCGACCTCTTTCGCTACGGCATGAATGTCAGGTGGAAATATCTGAACACCCGATATTATTCCGCCAGACGTCCACACGTCGCCTGTCATCATAGGGTAAACGCCTTCGGTAACAGTTCCACACTCTTGCGTTTCTTTCATTTTTAGCTCCATGACCGCCATGTCAACCATAGCGTCAAGCCTTTCTCTTACTGTCATGTTTTCGACCTCTCCTCTCTAGTATCGCTGGCTCTGCCAGTTTAAAATCTCTGCAGGGGTAACGCCTGCTACTCTCCAAACACCCTTTCAGGTGCTTGCAATCCAAGCATGAATAGCTAGTCACTCTGTTCACCTGCCAGTGCATTGTCGTAAATAACAGTGTCACCGCAAATCTTAGCTTTGCCGCAAACACTGGCATTGCCATAGACCTCGGAAGCATCATATACCTTTGCACCATCATGTATCTCTGCTTTGCCGTAAATCCACGAATTGCCATATATCTTAGCTCTGTTGTAGACTTTAGCGTTGCCAAAAACCTCAGCGCTACCATATATTTCAGCGTCACCGAAAACCCTAGCGGTGTCGTAGACCTTTGCGTCACCAGACACCCATGCGGTGCCATCTTGGCTGAGATTGCTCTCGTTCTCTATGTATCCGCCCAAATCACCAACCTTAACATCTGCAAATGATTTTACAGCTTTGATACGGAACAGCTTTCTGCCTTTCCATTCTATAGATTGCGTTGTTAGTTCATATTTCTTAGACATTGTCGTCACCGCCTCTCAGCCTCCTGATGTTGTTCTTGAAAGCCTCAATATATCCTGTCAGAAACTCGTTCGGGTAATCGTCAAGGGCTATTTCTGATATTGCCTCTAGCTCCTCTTGACAAATATCCAGCAATGTGCTATCATCAAGGTGTGTTGAATTGGTATCTTTTGATACCTCCGAGCTTGTGCCTGTTGCCGCAGGTGCAGGCTCGTTTTCTTTTATGTAGAGGGCAAAATATACGCCGCATCTATAAAATCTTTTGCCAAACGGACATTGTGTGCAGTTCATATTTCTGTCAGTGCAAACCTCCACCGCCTTTTCAAACTCCTCTTTCGTTATCATCATTATCCTCACTTTCAATAGGTCTTACGCTCATATACTGCTTGCCGTCATAGTCCATCTTCTTAACAGGTTCAATCCCTTTCTCACGGAGCGACCTTGCGGCATCGCCAAGCCCTCTGTCGAAATCCTCACGGGTCTTGTAGAATGCACATCTGCGGCAGTAGTCCTTCGTTGGCGTTACTGTCAGCGCACCACACTCGTCAGACTTGACATTTGAATGGAACACGCAAAGGCTTACCGCCCCACTGCCGTTGTCAAGGGGCTTGTCCCTCTTAAATACCTCTCTCATCACTATCATCGTTTTCGTCCTCCTCGTTTTCAAAACGTTTCTCCCAGTGCCTATCCGCCACGCTCAGCACAAGATACATCACTACATCTATGCCTGCAAGCACAGCTATTGTTATCAGCAGTATTCCTACAATGTTCATTACCACTTTCCTTTCATTTCAACTTCAACCTTGACCACAGGTCTTGCAGTTTCCTTCATTGCCTTCTCCAGTTCCTCACGAACTGTGTCTTCTGCGGTTTCTTTTATATTGCGGTATAGTCCATATACCGCTAGAGCGAATAGCGCCACACATAACGCTATTGCAGCCACGAATCTGATGATCTCCAGCGTTGTTATCAGGTTGTTCATCTTCTTGCACTCCTTTCCTTGCAGTATTCCGCAAAGATTTCTTCGGGGTTCGCCCCGATTATCCTGCAGTACGCTACGATTTGTTCAGCATTCATGGTGCCGAACTGCCGTTCCCACCTGCTCACGGCTGTCTGTGTCATGCTCAGCCGTTTTGCGATTTTTGCCTGCGTGATATCGTTGTCGGCTCTGATAGATTTCAGCCGTTTGGATATCACGTCATTGGCTGTTATTTTCTTTGCAGGCATTGTTTTCACCTCTTATCCGCTGATTTCTAGTGGTTTAATTCCGAGTATACAGTCGGTTGAGACCCCAAAGATTTTATGTAGTGCGATCATATCAACTACTGCAATGTTTCCGCCATTCTGCCAACGGTAATACTTGTTTCTCAACTTGCTGTCGTCGCACGTTCTCATTCCGTTTTCTTCGGAAACCTTTTGAATCAGTTCCTCAACCGTAAAGCCCTTGGCTTTTCTCAATGTTTCAAGGTTTTCGTATTTCATTGTCTCACCTCCTTGTTCTCTTGCTGTAATTACATTATAGTACAAAACGTACTAAATGTCAATACTTTTTGGCATATTTTCGAGTACAAAATGGCATAAATTTTGATGCAAAAAGTTGTGCATGATGCCGAAATGTATTAAAACTATTGACAATCAGTACAATTTGTACTATAATATATATAAGAAAGGAGGGATAAGATGTACGGTAAGCGAATATGCGAACTGCGTCAACAAATGGGCATATCGCAAGAAGAACTTGCCAAAAGGCTTAGCGAAAGACTTGGTGTTTCGATTTCACAAAATTCTATAAGTAAATATGAAAAAGAAACACGAGAGCCAAGCAACGATACGTTGATTGCACTCTCGTATTTGTTCAATGTTTCAGTTGATTTCTTGCTAGGTATTACTGACATACGTGATACCAGCATAACCGACGAAATACTCAAATATCTCAAGGTACTTACGGAGGACGACCTTCAAAGTCTCCTAAAAGTCGCTAGGTATTTGAAATGGCAAGAGGAACATCGGGAAGAGGAGCAGTAATGCTCTTCTTCTTTTTTATTTCCTTGATTTCGCAAAGTGTTTTTAAGATCTCTGCAATGATTTTTAATTTCCTTTCTTCTTCCGTCATATGTACTCCTCCTATGACTTATAAAACGTATGTTCGATAAGCCTATTATATACCATGTAATCACGGCTGTCAATACCCCTTTTATGTACTGTCCGAAAAATCGGACTAGAATAAAAAGATGTCAAAAAAGTATTGCAAAATATGCGTTAAAATGCTATAATATACATGAAACACACTATATATAGGCTATGTGTAAATTGTAGCATTTTTATGACATAAAATGCAAGCGTGTTTATAATATCGAACATTATTTGTTGAAACTGAACAAACCGTCAAGCCCACATTTTAACGATTTTGCCAATAGCACAGCCGTTGAAATGCGTGGGTCAACGTTATAGCGTTCTATCTGGTCAATTTCAGAAAAACTAACGCCTGACAGTTCAGACAGCTGACGCAGTGTCAGACGCTGTGTGCGACGTATATCACGCAGATGTGTTTCGTATATCATATATAATCACCTCTGTGGCTAGTATGCCCACAGGAGCCGTGATTATAAGAAAAGGGGTAGAAAACATGGGATTCCGTTTTAGAAAATCAATCAAACTTGGCGGCGGTGCAAGATTAAACATCGGCAAAAAATCTGTCGGCATGAGTGTCGGCGGAAAGGGCGCACGATACAGTGTCAACAGTTCAGGACGGCGCACAAAGTCTGTCGGTATACCAGGCACAGGGCTGTCATATGTATCAACATCTGGCGGCAGGAAATCGTCCAGCCGTAGGTCTCACGGCCGCAAAGCAAGTGGCACGTCAAAGGGCGGTTGCCTGCTGGTAATAATCATTTTCTGTGCTATATCAGTTATAGTCTACGGAATAGCGCACCTATTTGGCTATAGGCGGCCGACAAAGGTTGAATGGACTAATGACAACTATTCTATCGCACTGAACGATTATAATCGTGACTATAGCCACATAATCTATTTGCGAATCACAGGTGAAACCGACGCAGAGGGCGTTGATCCGAAAGATATAAAAATTGAAATCAGCAATCCTGACGTTTGTCAGTTAGAATATGATGATAGCGGTGCATATGTCACCTATGATGTGAAACCCCTGAAAGACGGCTTTGCGGACGTGACCGCCACATATGACGGTGTGACATCTGACCCTATAACAATCACAGTGGATATGGGTGAAAAAGCCACCACTACCACCACGACAACAACTACTACCACGACGACGATAACCACCGCCGAAGCAATCCCTGTGACAACTACCACGCAGGACCCAGCCGAAACGATAGTATATATCACGGCTTCGGGCGACAAGTATCACAACGAATCATGCAGATACTATGATGATACCTGCACGCCAATGACCCTGCAGGACGCCCAGAACGCAGGCTACGAGCCTTGCAAGGTGTGTGGCGGATAAACATACCACAATAAAAAAGCCCCCACAGAGCGACCTGTGAGGGCGTGTACAACCGACCTAGCAAGAGATGATACTAAAATAGTAGGAAGTACCCTATTATTCTATCATAAATCATAAATATTGTCAAGATAATAGGAGGAATTTTACATGGCAACAGCAAAAAAATTACCGAGCGGAAGTTATCGTGTGAGAGTGTACGATAAAAACACCGGTAAATACAAATCTTTCACGGCCGAAACGAAAAAAGCCGCCGAGCTTGCGGCGGCGGAATGGCTGATAAAATGTCAGGACGAAGAAAACCAGCAAATAACATTCCAGACCGCAGCTGAAGAATATATCAAAATAAAAACGCCTGTGCTATCACCCACCACGATACACGGCTATCAGACTATCCTGCGTAACAATGTTGACAGGTTGAAAGATATTCCAATTGATGAGGTTACGCCGCAGCTAGTGCAGGACTGGGTAAACGGTTTGACCGTTGAAAAATCGCCGAAAACTGTTCATAACATCTATGGTTTTTTTACAGCTGTTATGTCATACTATGACGTGGATATACGGTTAGGAAAAATTCGTTTGCCACCCAAAACGAAAAAATTTAAAATTCTGCCTGATGTTGAAACCGTAGTGGACCTGTTCCGTGGGTCAGATATAGAAATTCCTGTGCTGTTGGCTGTATGGGGCGGTATGCGTATGTCGGAAATACTGGGTATCCGCCGCAAGGACCTATGTGGTGATGTGTTGACACTGTCGCAGGTGCGTGTCACAGTTGGTAAGGAAATAATTGACAAAGAACAGGCTAAGACCTACAACAGTCGCCGACAGCTACGGCTAGGGCAGCCGATAGTAAATCTAATAGACAGCCTAAACCTGCAACCCGATGATTATGTTGTGACCTACACCCGAAAACAGGTGTACGGCCGTTTCGTCAAAACAATGCAATCGGCAGGCTATCAGATCACATTTCACGATCTACGCCACATCAACGCCAGCGTTATGGCGAAACTAAATATCCCTGATGTATACGCTATGGAACGTGGTGGTTGGAGCAACACTAGCACATTGAAATCGGTATATCAGCAAACGTTTGACACAGACCGCCAGCGTATTGACCAAACCATTGATAACTATTTTCAGGACATATATGACACGAAATGTGACATGAAAAATATAAAACAGCGTAAAAACGTAGTTTGAATAACTTTTGTCGTGGGTTCAAGTCCCGTCACCTCGACCAGTACGAAACCGCTTGTTTACGTCAAATGGCGTAGATAGGCGGTTTTCTTTATGCTCCAAAATGTTAAAATATGCGTAGAAATGATAAAATATCATTCAAAATGATAAATATATGACACGAAATATGACACGGAATTTTGCACACACTGAAATTTTGCTCTGAAAATATGCACAAAAGGCAAGTCTATATTTGTGCAATCCTACAAAATTCAATGTTATCTATATTTTTGTTATCTAACTACTTGACATTTGCTAGATAACATGGTATACTATAATCACAGGCAAGAGATGAGACCTGAAATCAAAAATTAATTTTCGGAGGTACAAAATCATGAAAATCACAGGCGTTAAGAAAGCAGTAGGAACTTACAAGAGAGCAAACAGCGGTGGATATTATCGCTCATCATATGGTGCTTTGATGGTTGATATGTCAAAAGGTTATGTATGGTGCGACGAATTTTCAGACAGATTTTCGTACATCGCCTATGACGATGAAAACATCGCACGCATAAACCTTGAGGGTGAGCCAGCAACCATGCAGAACGTAAAGGCAATTGCCGAAAGAATGTGCGCAGAACATATCGCATAAACAGCCCTGACGAGTATCTGAAAATTGATACGAAACGCCCGAAAGGGCGTCGGCTGGAAAGCAAAATAAAATTTGAAAGGAACTGATAACATGAGCAAGTTAAAAGACATGAGAGAAGCAAGAGGCATGACACAAGATGAGCTGGCAAAGAGGATAGGTTCTGTTAGAAGCTATATCTGCCGTTTGGAGAGCGGTGCGCAGGATATCAATTTTATCCAGGCTAGCACACTGGGGCGTCTATGCACGGCGCTGGACTGCAAACCAGAAGATTTGCTGGAAGCCGATAGTTTTGAATTTGAGGAGATCAACGGCGAAAAGCGGCTGATAGTTGATGGGCTGTATAGCCCCGAAGGCAATTACCTATTAGTAAAAATAAAAAATCGCACATATCAGCTGAACATGATTGATTTTTCAAACGTGGATGATGTGTCCAAATACCTAATACCACGTGGAAACGCTAACATTCCAAGAAGCGCCGCTGAATTCAATAAGAAAGCATACTGGATTTATAAAATGGCACCACGTGACGGCGTGGAAGTCAAAGTCCTCGACCCTATCAGCCCAGAGGATTGGAAGACGCTAGTTGAAAAACTAGGGCTGACCGATGACGACATTTCGGACGAATTTGAAGTTGTCAAGGGGAAAAATTATGGTGAAAAGTGTGAGAAGCACTACATTTGCAGACAGATCAGGCTTACCACCCCGAAAAATTCGGTTACAATCGAACGAGAATTGAAAAAGCACGGCATAGAAGCAACAAATGTAAATATCGACCGCATAAACATCAGGGTGAAATGATATGGCGAAGAAGAGCAAGCCAAAAAAACTATTACCCGACATGGTGGTGGCTGATAACATCGAACTGATACGGCATATCGGTCACACAGCGACCCACATGGAGATAGCTGACGCCATGAGAGCATACGCATTCGATACATTCATTCACAGGTATAGTTTTGACTATGCCTGTGAAAAAGCTAATGCGTATCTGCTATCGGAAGAGGGATTGAACAACCTGTGTGTGCTGAAATGTATTAATAACTGGTATTATGGCGGACGCCAGATATATGTTTTTGATGATGATTTTGCCAGCCTACTGAGTAGTCAAGGCAAGTCAGATCTGCATATCAGCACAGAAACGTTAGCACAATTGCCATGCAGCAGTTTCTATGTTCAGCGCAAATACCAGGATAGTCTAGGATTTTTCGTCGATATCCTGGACAACGATATCTGCATAGCTGAATTTTTTGATGGCGATCGTCCAGACGGATTTGTAATGCGTTTCACGGCCGATGATACCGTTGAGGGTATTCTGCAGAAAATGGTGGGTGCTGAAACCACCATTGATGATAGTTTGGTGGCTGAATACGCTGAAATGTTACAATTTGTTGTATACCTATCAGCCGTAAACGCCGAAATCGCACCTGTTACGAAACGTCAGGTGCAGAAGAAAACCACCGCACAACATCCACAGAAGCCGTCTGCACAGCCCCAAAAATCAGCCGTAGCAAATATAGGATACCGCATCGGAGTGGCTGTTCGCAAGCACAGACAGATTGAGAGCAGTGTCAGTTATCAGCATGGTCCACAAGGTCACAGCGCACCGAAAGCACCGCACATCAGACGTGCTCACTTCCACGGCTACCATACCAACAACGGCTATCAGGTGAAGTGGCTGAATACGATTTTTGTAAACGCTGAACGTGACGACGGAGATATCAGTACCGTTCACAAGGTTCTGCAATAACTGCGTATCGCAATAAAAAAAGCCGCCAGGGCAAACGCTCTGACGGCTAAATTTATGCGAAATTTATGAGAATTTTATGCGACTATTTCTTGATTTTTTCACGCAGTTTCTTGATGAATTTCTTGCCTGCAATGCCGTTCTGCTTGTAGCCCCATGCTTTTAGACGGCTGTTGATAGCACCGACAGTGCCTTTGCCGATGATTGCATTATCGTCCAGCTTTGCGCCGTCAAGAATTAGCAGTTGTTTCAGGGCATACGACCCGTCTGTGCTTGCGCCTTTCTTATAGCCTTTTGTTTCCAGTGTGGGCGGATTGATAGCGTTCTGATTTTTCGGACGCAGAACGCCAAGAACATGGTTGTAATTGTGTTTGATTTTTGTACATGGATCGTTCCTGCCTGTCCAGTTCTGATCGTAGCTGTAGAAATATTTTGTGTTGCCTTCGCCTGTGGCTATGGCAACGTGACCGATACCGCCGTTCAGACTGCCGCCCCATACTACGATGTCACCCTTTTTCGGCACAAACGATAGAGTGTTCTTTATTCTGGTAAAATAGCCCTTGACCGCCTGCCTGTCGAAATCTTCGTAAATCTGCCTAGCATACAGACCTGTGAACATACCGCAGCCGATAACATCACGGTTGTACTGGTTTGCCAGGTCAAAGCACTGTACATTATATGCTTTGTCAAAATCAATGCCCTTGCCCTTATACTTTTTTACAAATTCGTCAAATGTCATTGCCATAATTAGTCCTCCTTGTCTTTGAAAACTCCGAATTTTTCCACAACCTTGTTTATCCAGTGCGCCTGTGGGTTGATTTCACCATAGTTTTCCAGTATAGAAACTATTTCCATAGCGAAAATATACCCGAAAACAGCTAGTGCGGTTATAGTGCCTGCAATGCCTGCCAGTTCGCTATGTCCATAGTAGTGCCCCAGCTGTTCAAAACCTATCTCCGAACCGATAGCCACGCCCATGATGACTATCTCAGCCAGTTTGTTCAGGCCACCCTTACGCATTTTTGATGAACGGACGTCGCCTTTGCAATAGGCTTTTATCCAGCCTGTGGCAAAATCAGCCAATGCAAGACCTATAACAATCATCAGCATAATTATGTATTTCATTCGCTCGCCTCGCTTTCATACTTCTCTCCCGTGATTTTCTCGTACTGCTCAGGGGTTATCTTGCCCCTGTCAGCAAAGTCCTTTACCTGCTCAGCGGTGTACAGCCCTAAATCGTACAAACGTTTGACTTTTCTATACATCTTCCTTGTCCTCCTCGATTAGCGTGTCGGTCATCAGCGCAGTGTATAGCACCTGTGCTTCTAACTCGTCCACCTTTGTGGCTTTCTTCGGCTGAAAATCTTCGGTAGATAGTCCCAGCTTCTCAGCCATTTTTTTTTGTAAATCCGTCATGTTGTACCTCCCACTTCACTCAGTTTCACGATATACTCTTCTTCGCTTGGAACGGGTATATGGTAATTATCATTGCTGTTTTTGAATGTCACTGAACCCCCTGCCTCTACCTCGATATTTCGCAGAAAATCGTCTGGTATCAGGGTTGAAATGTCTGTGACGATTGGTTTTTCTAGTTCGTAGTATAGGATAACACCCTGCATAGCCTGCTTGAACGCTGAGACATCGGTGTAGGCGGTGTCTTTAATTTGAATTTGCGAAACTCTGTCACCAACCCCGTCTATCGTGATTGTTTTATCGACAAATACATTGGAACTTCTCGCAACTGTTCTATATTTACTGCACAATGCGTTATAAGTGGTTGTTCCAAATGCACCTAGATATTTAAAATTGAGATGTTTCACAGACCCGTAGAAATGATTTCCAACACCGGAACTCGTGTTAAATTTCCAATCCAGCGTTTCCAAATCCACACTACCCACACATTGATGATACTGTTTATTCTCATAATCCACATAGTTTCGTGCCGTTCCTGCCGACCAGCCGTAGCCAGGCAGATTGCGGATTGCTTCGGGGATTTTGTGGACGGTATCACCCACAGCGACCTCTGTCACCCCAGCACTGACAATCTCACCGTCAATGACCTCAGAATGACCGCCTATTGACTTCACACTCATCAGCTTTGCCCCCGTAGGAATAGTCTTAGCATATGCCGTTTCGCTGTCAGTTTCAAACTGGTGCGTGATACCCTGACCGATGGAATACAGTGCATTTACCCTACGTTGTAACTCTTTGTCCGTCAGTTTCACGTTAGCTATATCAGCCGTGTTCTCAGCGATTTTCCCGACAGCCGTCACGTAATCTTCAGGCAAACTATCAGCCACCGCCTGTGCTGTCTGTGCAGCAGTCTCAGCAGCTGTTCTGTCCTCTGCGACCTTAGCGGCATGGTCTGCCACTGTAGCCTTGTCGGCTGTCACCTGTTCTGCCAACGTCTGCACTGCCTGCTTGTCTGCTGTAGTGCTGTCAGCATTGGTCTTGGCAGTTTTAGCATAGCCTGCCGTTATGGTCTTGTCGGCTTCGGTCTGCTGTGCTGCCGTTGATGCCTGCGCTGCGGATATTTTAGCGTTATTCTGTGATGTGACCGCCTCAGCACGTGCGGTTTCTGCGCCCTGTCTAGCCGTTTCAGCCTGTGTTGCTGACGTTTCAGCAGATGTCTTTGCGGTTTCGGCTCGGTTTGCTGCCTGTTCTGCGGTGTCGGCTGATACTCCTGCGGTGGTAGCTGATTTCTCAGCGTTTTCAGCCGCTGTTTTCGCTGTTTCTGCGGCGGTGACAGCTGTCTGCATATCTGCGTGCGCCTGCCTGCCTATGGCGTCTATGCGGTCTAGTGCGTCCATAGCCACGTCAGGTGACGGCACGGCAACATCGCCTATAGCCGCACCTATTCTCAGGCGGAAAATGCGTGATTTCTTCACCAGGATATATTCCTGTCCTGACAGCTTCTTCGCCGCTATCTGACAGCTGACTGTCTGCGCTGACCGCAAGATATCTGCCGTTGGCGTCCATGTGCCGCCTGTGATATCGACCTCATATGCCACACCATCGCCATAGTCGATAGTCAGCACATAGCGGTCTGCACCGTCTACTGTCAGCCCTTCGACAGACGCAGGGCGGGCATTAGTTTCACCAACATAGCCTAGTATGGCGGTTGATGTCATTGCGTTGTAATTTTCGTCTAGTCTGATTACCATTTCTGCACCCCCTATACGATTGCTATGTAGTCAATGCTGTACGTTCCTGCAGGCACGTTGACCGTGGTTGCACCATTACTAGGACCCATGCAGACCACTGCGAAATATGCGCCCTTGTATACCTGCACATGGGTGCAGTAGTTCTGAAATGGGCTAGGTGTGCCGATATCTCTCAGCGACACGCATATCTGCCTTGGGGTAAAATCCAAATTTAGCGGTATCTGCACGCTTGAAGCTGCCTTTTTCAACGTGTATTCAATTGTACCGCTTTTTATTTTATTCTGATTCAGGTCATTTACTGCCTGTTCTGTTGCCGTCAGTGCGTCAACCAATGCCTGACGAACATCACGGCCGTAAAATGCGTTTCTGACAGTTTCGATTGCTGCTGCCAAATCAACGTTATTCGCCATTTTATTCCTCCTAGTCTAGTGTGTGGTTTTTTGTGGTGATACTGTTGCACATAATATCACCTGTCTTGCCGTAGCACTGTATTGCGGTTTTTTCATTTTCGTTATACAAATACATCGCCCTGTTATTGGTATCAACTGTAAATACTTTTTTCCCGCTGTCTGTGTACGTTGAAATATTACCACTATTTGTATCTAGTGAAAATTTTAATTCGTTATTCCAATAGCCCGACATAGCGCCAGCCTGCAGAACGATATGACCGCCTATTGTGCTGTTATCAATGCGTATTTCCAACGGACTGACTTTCAGCGTCCATTCATTATGGGATAGCTGAATTACACTGGTATTCTGGCTAGACGTTTTTATATTTATCGTTCCGCCTGTGATAGTTGCCGATTTCGACGACAGTTTGTTAGCGACCACGTTTCCGTTCTCGTCCACTTTGAACGTTCCATTGCCGTTGTTGATTTTCAACCCTGTCAGGGTCAGGGCAGTTATAAAACTAGCCACCAAATTTCCGTCGATAGTCCATGCGTTTGTGTACGGCCCTGTTTTTGCAGAACCGCCGTCGGACGATTTCCAAAAACCTAAACCATTTTTGTTCAGCTGAATGCAAGATTTACAGGTATTTATATCAGCCGTATCCATAATCAGAATGCGTTCTGGTTTTTCTGACGGGTCAAGAATGACGTGTCCGCCCTCTGCGCCCGTAATCAGTTTTGTGGCATTTTCAATTTTGCTGTCTATGACCTGTCTGTTTCTGAATTCACTATTATCAATAGCGGTCTGTAGACTTTTGGTTTTGGCGGTCATGAACCCTGTCATTGTTTCAAATTTGTCACCAAATGTCAGTTCGGATTGCTCAGGGCTGTCAAGGTTGATAGTAATGCCGATTATGCGCAAATCTTCATCAATCCCCATAAGAGGGTTGACAACACGATACCAGCACCCTAGCTCAAACTGTTCAAAATACATGTCAATTGTTGACAAATCAACCGCAGTTATTTTATACTGCTTTTTGGCTTTGTTTGCACTTTTCAGAAATGCCATGGCTTTTGTTTTCAAAATTGATGCCTGTGTAACGTCGTCCCACGTCTGTGTACCGCTGATTACGCCATACTTAGCGACCAATGCACTGTCTTCGATATAGTCTTTGCTACTGTTCACAGTGCCAATCGTCAGCCTTTTCTCGCTATCGGTCAGCTTTGCACCCAGTGGATATAGCCGTGTAATAACGCTCGTTTCGTCAATTTCACGGCTGACAGTTTTTAGATTTACTGCCAGTTCTATTCTTGTATCAGTGCCGTGTCCGATATGTTCAAGATAGTCTATATACACTTTGCCGTCTTGGTCTCTCAGCTGTATCTCACCGCCGAATTTTCCGACCAGTTGTTCAGATATTGCGTCCATAGTCGATACCCAGTTGACAGAATATGTGTAATTATTTTCAGCCGTAACAGTGACCTGTCCGACCGATATGTGTTTATCATCACCGACCTGTGCATTGTGTTTGGAAATGAATGACGCTAGCACTGTCCGAACGCCTACCATTTTGTATTCCGCGTATGGCTGAACACTATCGTATAGCCAGCCTAAACGCCCCTCGCAGGTGACGGATTTACAAATCAGCCCTTGTTCGTCCATGCTGTCAGGACATTTCAGTACACGTCCGATAAAAACGTCTTTGCCTGTGCTATCGTCCGTGACAGTGACCGATGTTGTCAGCGGTTTCAGTTTGTCATATCCTGCATTGTCGGGGTATATGGTAAACGTAAAACTGTCAACAGCATTGACAGCCTTGACGATTTTTCCACCTGAAATGCGGTCAAGGTTATCACTATGTATCGTGGTTTTTTCAACGCCATTTTTGATAGTGACAGTATGCATTTATAACACCTCCTCATGCAGACTCAGCGTGAGCGTGCCGAAGCCATACGCTGACAAAGTGTTCAAACCCGGCTGTAAAATCAGTTCGTCCATATCGAATGGTTTTTCTGTCGGTCTGTATACCTTTTCGGAAATATCAACGCTGTTGTTTTGAAAATGCGTGAATCCTACCTTGTCAATATCATCAGCAGACCGCCTATATATCAGGCGTGGTTTTATCGGCACGTCCGAATACAAATAGATTTTCAAAATTGCAGGAGGGGCGTATCGTGTCTGCTTGACCGCCGTCAGTGTCATATCCATAAGATTTAGATAGTCGTTTTCAAAACTGAAATCATCAAACCCTTTGTCAGAAAAATCATCAGATATTTTGTACGGCTGTGCTTTGAACGTTGCCGTTACCTCAATATGGTACCCCTTTTCACTTTCGGCACAGCTAATCGCTCTCGCCTTATAATGGTAAATTTCGGCATCGTCATATAGATCACACTCGCCAGCCGACAAAATCCAGTTTTCAAAATCTGCCACTGTTTTCCGCAGGGCGGTTTTCGGACAGCCCATAAACACAAATTTATAGGTCAATGTTCGTGTATCATAGGTAGGTTTACCACCATTCTGATATGTGAAACATATGTCGCCATTGCGGTATGGTATAGTAGCCGATATATCCCTGATGTTTGGTGGTGGTGTACTGCGTGATGTCAGTAACGCTCCGAAATCGGTATAGGAATTTTTACCATTTATCGTTATACTAGACATTGTCAGCCACCCTCCTAGCATTTAGATTGATTTTTTCAGCCATAGCAACGTCCATGTATGGCGCTGTCACTGTGGCGAAACGTTTTCCGTCGATGTTCATAACCACTGTCAAATCACCGCTCTTGCCGTGTTGTGTGGTGCTGTCGGCTTCGGTTGATATTTTGTCAGCCGTTTTTCTTGCGGTCTGTCTGCCTATCATGACAGGGTCCATTTCAGCCGATACACCTGCAACACTGTCAACGATAGCCTGTGCCTCGTCCACTGGTTCGTCCGCAGTGTCTTCCATGCCGACAGCGATACCAGACGGCAGATACTGACCGACCTTTTTCGCCATGACCCTTGACGGGGAATGAATGTCGAAGAAATCGCAGAATCCGTCTATAATGGCACTGCCTACGTCTTCCACCACGTTCCAAATTCCGCTGACAGCAGAAACCAAGCCGTTCAAAATGCCTTTGAGGATATTTGCGCCCAGGTCCAGCCAATCAACGTCTTTGAAGCCGTCTATGATAGCGCTGATTATATCAGGCAGTGCGTCTATGATAGCAGGTATAGCGTCAGGCAAGCCCTGTGCTAATGCGACTATCAATTTCATACCAGCCTCGACTAGCGCAGGCAGATTATCTGTCAAAGCCTTTGTGATAATTGGTATCAACTCTATCACACTGTCTATCAGCTTAGGCGTGCACTTGGCCAGACCTGTTATCAATCCTGTTAGTAATTGGAATCCGCCCTCGATGATTGCAGGAAGATTTTCAATCAGCGTGTCGGTTATTTGTTTTATCAAACTAGGCAACATTGGCATCAGCTGTCCGATAACATCATTTAGTCCGTCAATCAGACCTAGAAACAGCGTGATCGCACCCTGCACCAGTTCAGGCACTAGCGTAGGGATAGTTGAAACCAGTGCATTTATCAATCCGAAAAAGCCGTTAAGCAGTGACGGCAAAATCGAGTTGATTAGTGACGGGGCTGATTGTGCCAGCGACTGAATGATAGACGTTAGCACTGTGGTTGTCGCTGTGATTAGTGTCGGTGCATTTTCGGCTAGCGTTTCTGACGCAGAACTGAACAACCCAGATATAACAATCGGGATTTGTTCGGTCAAGCCGTCAAGACCGCCACTGTCATATGCGTCTAGCAAACTAGAAACGCCGTCAAACAGTTTGGTGAAACCGCCTGACAATTTCTGAACCGCTGGCAACGATTTTGTCAGAAAATCTGCCGCCATTCCCTTTGCACCAGCCATAACAGGCGTGAACGCAGTTCCCAAAGATGCAAGGGCGTCCTGCAATTCAAAACTAGCACGTTCATAGTCCAGCGTTGATTTATTTGCTGATTGGTATTCGTCATTGATTTCCGACAGACCCGAATTTGCCAGCCAATCAAGGGCATACTGCTGACGTTCTGCCTCTGACGTGCAGTTCTGTAGACCTGCGTTAAAATCGTCAACGCTATCACCCATACGCCCGATAAGCTCTGAAAACTGACCTGTCGCAGCACCTGTGGCAATGGTTTCCTGCAGACTATCTGAAAGGCTCTCAATTTTCAAGGTATCAGGGAATTTTTCAACCGCTCCGCTGAGTGCATTTATAGCAGGCGTCATTTGTTCATCGCTGAAACCGACAGCCATAAGGTTTGACAACGCTTCAATGCTTGAATCGGACTCGCCTGTGATAGCTACCAAATCTTGCATTTTTGATTTCATAAAATCAAAATTGTTGCCGCTGGTTTCGGCGTTTGTTTTCAGTTTGGTCATATCGCTGTTCCACTCACGGCTTGCTTCAACGTTTGCCGCAAGTGCCGTTGTTACAGCTGCAAGACCAACACCTATGGTCTGCGTGTATTTTTTGAACCCATCAGCCGCCTTGCCTATCATAGCCGTGTCTATCTTGCCTAGCGTTGTCGTGAATTTTACGGCTTTGCTTGTCGCACCGCCTATGGCAGAACCGACTTTTTCAACTTTTTTTATGACAGGTTCGACCTTGTCTTTGGCTTCTTTGAATGCCGTGCCGATGGCATTGACATTTTTCTTTTCATCTTTCAGGCTTGACAGCTTTGACTTCGTTGTTTCCAACTCTCTCTGAAACGCACGATACTGTCCTGCGTCTATCTCGCCTTTTTTATACTGTGCTGTGACCTGTGATTGTGCTTCTTTTAGCACGTCCAACTTTGACTTTGTCTCTTTGATACTGTCTTTCAGCAGGTCTTGTTTTTGCTTGACCAGCGTGACGTTGTTCGGGTCCAGCTTTAGGGCTTTATCGACCGCTTTCAACTCGCTTTCCAGCTCACGGCTCTTTTTGTTTGTTTCTTTCAGTGCCTTGTCAAGACCTGTGGTGTCGCCGCCTATCTTGATAGTAATGCCCTTTATGCTACTTTTTGCCACCTATCATTACCCCCTTTCCAAAATTTTCTCGCAAAGCCTGTCGGTCAGGCTTCGTCAGGGTCAGCCTATATGCGTTATCTAGGTACTCTTGACCGCTCTCACTCTGCCTGAGCCGTGCGATAAAAGCATCACGACGTATCAGCAGATAATCATAGTAGTCCATATCATCAACATCATATAGCGATATACCCATATAGTCCGCAACTAACTTTTCCCACGTTGAGGAAATTTCATATTTCTCCCCCTCCCTATTCTGCGGTGGATAGTAGGGGAGCGCTAGTTTTTTGAATTTTTGATTTCTAGCAGATAGTCAATATATGTGCGGTAGAATGTTTGAATGTCGTATATATCCCAATCAGCCAGTGTTTCAGCCGTTATTGGTATTTTCGCAATGTTGTGTGACATCAGTTTTGCACACATTTCGATTGCTTCGTCCAGCTTGTTGCCGCCTAGCTTTGCGGATATTTCTCCGAACGCTTCAATCTCGCCCTTTGTGGGTGGCATAACAAAAATCGTGGTATGCTTTTCGTCAGCCAGCTCAATACGCAGGCTAGGCTTTTGCATTTTATTGAAATTCAACGTCTTTGGCATTTTATACACCTCCAAAAAAACAGCCCACTGAAAATCTCAGCAGGCTGTGTATTTGTGTTGCTTATGTGGCACTTATTGACTTATCCTCTTCGATGTAGGTAATCAGTGTTCCCTCGCTGTCGCTTGGCAGTGCTTTGAACTCAGCGTCAATAACGCTTTCCTTGTCTTTTGCGAACGCCAGTTCGATGCCGCTCTGGTTGTTGCCCACGATCATGACCCATATATCTCCGTCAACTGCGTCAACGTGGTGGAAACACAGAACATACCTCTTGCGACGCATATTCTTCAGACCACCAATCTTGACGGTTCTACGTTTCTTGCTGGTATCTTCTGACACTCTTGCGGTATCGCAGAGAACGTCAAGGGTATTGCCGTTGAATACCATGATACCAGTTTTCAGCGTGGCTTCTTCCTCTGTGATGATTGTCTTCTGATGTGTGCCATCATCATCACTTGCGGTGTAGAATGTCGGTTTATAAGACAGGGTTGCGCCGCCCTGGATATAACCCAACACATTGGCTTCCGTGCAGATAGTATCAACATCAGGTATTGTTTCACCACTGAAATCCTGATAGTAGATATAACCGCTTCCAAGAATAATATTGCTTGGCGCTTTCTTTGTTTCAGCCATTTCAATTCCTCCTTTTTAAATTTGTGATTTATGTACGAATAATTTTTCAACAGATTTTGGGCGTTTGCTATTACCATTTAACATCCTTAAAACGTCTTTTTGCCAAACGCAAACAAAATCGTCAGGTGCTTGCAGTTCCGAAATAAATACTGTGTTTTTCTCACTGATTTTTCGCATATATTCCCAAAATTCAGTGTTATCAAAATCGCCTGTTGAATAGCCTGTAACATTAGCATATGGTGGGTCAGCGTATACTATAGACCCGTCAGGAATGTCAACACTGCGATAGTCGGCACAGGTAAATTTTGCTGTTTTGAGATTTTCAAAATCTCGCATTATAGCATTTCTACCTTGCTTGGCATAATTGTCGCCCTTTTTGTTTCGGGCATAGCCGCCAAACCATTTCGCACCAAACGAACACCCAAAGCCCACAAAGCCAGTCAACGCCTTATCCTCGTCCTTATGCTCACGAATATATCTATACTGTTCTTCAGATATATTTTCGGGCAAATCATAGCCGTTTTGTAGTGCCTGATACATAGCTATCAGATATGGGTGCAGGTCATTGCATATAACATTTTCAAAATGTGGTGCTAATTTTGTTTCTATTGCACAGCCGCCACAGAACAAACTTACAAACGTCTTAGCGTCTTCCTTTTTTTGTAAAATAAGTTCTGAGATAGGTTTTGCTATCCTGCATTTTCCGCCTAAATATCGCATTGTTTCCTCCTTTACTTCAGGTAATTGGTAAATGAATATCTTATCTGATATTCCTTGCTGTCTTCAATCCAGCTTTCAGACTTTTCCAAATCAAAGTCCGCAAACTGTTTCTCAACAGCCGTTTCTAATTCAACGTCGATTTTCCTAGTGTACAATTCAATGACTATCGTCTGCTCTCGCAGGCTTGCGGGGTGCATATCGTCTCCGCTGTCTATGGTGCTTTCACGATAGAACACACAGTATGGCGTTTTCATTTCATCACGTGATGAATAGTATGCGACCTTGTCTTTCAGTTCGTCGATAGCCGCCAGAACAGCATTCAAACATACACGATGAGTGCCATGCGGGTCGGCAAGATCACCAGCAACAAACATCTCATCAGGCTTCACATCCGTCAACAACTTCTTCACGATGGCAATATCCGCTTCGCTCAGGTCGTTCTTCTTCACCAACCCTGTTTCATAGAAAGGCAGGTCGAGGAAGTGGATATGGTCGTCACTCTTGATTCCGCTGTAACGGGCACCTGCACGGGCTTCTTCCCGACGGATCGTACCTTTCATAAAGAGTACATCGCGTTTTTCAGCTTCACCTTCCACCTTTTCATAACGGAGGAAATGGATGATTTCTTCAGCTTTCTTCTTAACCGTTTCGTCTTCGGTATATTTGGCACAAACGTCACGCAGATATTCGCAATAGCGGATTACTTCTTCATCCCCTACGGCAATATTGCCGGAAGTTTCGTAAGCGACATGCACATCGTGATGCTGTTCACACAAACGGTGGAATGTACCGCCCATTGAGATTACATCGTCATCTGGATGCGGACTGAAGATAATGACTTTCTTCGGATACGGGGTTGCACGTTCGGGACGGTTTGAATCGTCCGCATTCGGCTTGCCTCCCGGCCATCCGGTAATCGTGTGCTGGATATCGTTGAATACTCTGATATTCACATTATAGGCCGAACCGTACAGGGCAAGCAGCTCACCCAGGCCGTTTTCGCTATAATCCTTGTTTGTCAGTTTCAAGATCGGTTTGCCCGTCAACTGGCACAACCAAACGATTGCGCGACGGATCAATTTGTTATCCCACTCGCAATTGGTAACCAGCCAGGGATGGCTGATACGTGTCAGATCATACGCGGCAGACAAATCGACTACGACTTTCGCATTCGTATGATTCTGGAGGTAAGAAGAGGGAACAGCGTCGCTCACTTTGCCTTCCACCGTTTTTGCAATGATCTTCGCCTTATCTTCACCCCACGCCATCAGGATCACATTACGGGCTTTCATCATGGTAGCGATCCCCATTGTGATAACACCCGCGGGCACATTGTCCAGTGACGGGAATGTACGGGAAGCTTCTTTACGGGCTGCCCCTTCCAACAGAACCAGACGGGTACGCGAACTCAAAGTCGAACCTACGCCATTGAACATAATGTTGCTCGCATGTCCCACGCCTAATAGGATATAATCCAAACCGCCTGCCTTCTGGATGTTTTCTTCGTACATCCGGCAGAAATCGATGATGGCATCCTTCGGCATACATCCGTCGGGAGCATAAATATTCTCAGGAGCAATATCAATATGGTCCAGCAAAGCCTCTTTCAACTGCGCTACGTTGCCGGCGGAAGGGGAGACAAGCGGGAAGAATTCATATTCGACAAAGACAACTACGTTGCGGAAGCTCAGTTGCTCTTCCTTATGCATACGGATCAATTCTTTATATACACTCAACGGAGAACGGCCTCCGGGAATAGCCATCACAAAATTTTCACCGATTTCCTGTTTCTTGCGAATCTGGTCCGCTATCTCCTTAGCGATAGCAAACGAACCTTCATCAGCCGATTCATAGATGTTTGTCGGAATCTTTTCAAAACGAGTTAAAACTGATTGCTCGTAAGCGTTTTCCGGACGGTAATACCTGAGCGGTATACGCGTCAGGGTAATTTGAGAACTAAGGTTCGTTTTCATGTTTAATTATTGATTTAGTATTACAATCTTACTTGAATCACAAATATATGAAATAAGTACTGATTTCGCCATACGTTGATAGAACAAATTTATTAGCCGAAAGGTTTGATCTATATCGCCTAAAAATAAAAAAGAACCGTCCCGGCCAGCCAAGACAGTCCCTTCCTTATATTATTAACGAGCTTAGACCAATGTATTTGTCTCCGGAACTAAGTTTCCCATGCTCCATACCGCACGCACATTCAACTTACGATCCAAGATCACGATATCCGCGTCCTTCCCTCTTTGCAAGGTTCCGGTGCGATCGCTTACCCCCATCAGGCGGGCACTGCCCACGGCGGGCAGCAGCGTCCCGAAAAAGGCCTGGGTAATTTTTTCCACACCGTCATCCTGCTCTTCCAGCGGCACCTGGCTGCGCAGCAGCACTTTGCTGTCGGCGGCCACCAGCGCAATATCCAGCCGCGCGCGCCGCCAGCTG
>OHAD01000467.1_pt1 | contig 47508 bp, 62 predicted proteins | sample 1577011 | NCBI WGS metagenome assembly OHAD01 (sample SAMEA3541510, study PRJEB24748) | human gut metagenome | biome: human gut; feature: human-associated habitat; material: faeces | place: China | collected 2012 | reverse complement strand
GCGCCCGCGGCGGCGGCCACGCCGGCGGTTCCGCCGCCGGCCACCACTACGTCATATCGTTCAGCACGTCTGTTCACGCTTTATCCTCCATTCTGTCAAGGTCTGCTCAACCGATGACCAGCGCGCCCAGAGGATAGGCAAAGAAGGTCAGGATCAGCACGCCCATCAGGGCAAAGATGCCGCCCCAGACGAACATATCCTTGGCGCTGGTCCACCCGGAACCGATGGCAACTGTGTTGATGGTGCTCTGTCCGGCGGGAGTCATGTTGCAGATGGCGGCGGCGAAGCCCACCATGCAGACCACCGCGCCCACGCTGACACTGCCGGCGGGGAGAACGGTGAGCACGGAGAGGGCCACCGAGCTGACCACCGTGACCGTGACGATGTTGGAGGAGAAGTTGGTCTCCAGAATGGCCCAGGCCATGAAGAACAGGAGCATGCCCGTCAGGGGCAGGCTGGAGGTGATGGGAGAGAGGGTATCGGTCAGCCACTGGCTGATGCCCACGCTCTCGGAGGTCATGCAGGAGCCCAGCCAGGTGGCCGCGCCGGTCATCAGGATGCTGCCCCACAGAACGCCCTTGGTGCTGGCCTCCTTGAAGTTGAGGATCTGCTTGCCGTCCACCCGGGTGACGAAGAGGATGATGCAGCCCAGCAGGGGCGGCATGGCGGTAGACCAGCCATTGATGAGGGAATAGACCTCGGGCAGGGTGTTCTGGATCAGGCTGGGGCCCACCCAGAGCACCGCGGTGAGGAAGACCACGGCCAGAATGATCTTCTCCTTCTGGTCGGCGGGAGGAACGCTGCCCCGCAGGCCCATGGCCTTCTCAGGGCGCAGCTCCTCCACGTCGTCGGGCCGGTAGAGGAATTTGAAGACCAGAATGAGCAGCACGATGAGCAGCACGCCGGTGGGAATGCCCATGGCCATGTACTGGAACTGGTTGACGTCGTTGCCGGTGGCGGCGGTGTAGTAGCCAATGGCCATGGTGGGCCAGACGTGGCCGATGGCCGTCATGCCGGAGGAGAGGCTGATGCAGAAGGCGGAGCCCATCATGAGCATGTTGCCGGTCTTGCCGCCCTTTTTCACCTCAAGGACGGAGAAAATGTCCTCCAGAAACGGCATGAAGGCCACGAAGAGCACCGAGGGGGAGACAAAGAGTCCCATGAAGGTCACCGCGGCGAAGAGGAAGCACACGAAGAACCAGGGGCCGCGGCGGGCAATGGGGTTGGTGATGAAGGACACCGTACACCGGCGCACGAAGTTGGTTTGGGCCAGGGGGTAGATCAGCATAAAGGTGAAGATCAGGAAGGCCACCGTGATGTTGCCAAAGGCCCCCCGGAAGGTGCCGGCGAACCCGAAGCTGGGCAGCAGCCCCAGGGCCAGCAGGGTGATAAGGCTGGGCCAGTCGATGGAAATGGTGATCCACATGATCAGCGACCCCAGGAAGACACCGAGCACGCCCAGGGCCTCCGTGGACAGTCCCCCGATCGGGGGCAGGAACCGGGACGCCGCCATAATGAATAGGGCCAGCGCCAAACACAGAGTGTCTTTTTTGTTTTTTATCACACGCATCATTTTTCTCCTTCTCATCGTGATGGAGGGGCCTGTTTCCGTTTGTCATCGTGTCATGCATGCCGAATGATCGCCCTCATCTTAGTGCCCCTGTTGACATTTGTAAAATATTTTAATATTATTATTTCAATAGGAAAAACCTATATCACTCCGCTTTTTTGTGGCAGGCTACAAAATTGGCGCAGGCCACCGCCGCGCCGAGGGGGAAATTTCATGCAACTTCAACAATTACGCTATTTTATCGAGGTGGCGCAGACGGGCAGCATCTCCACCGCCGCCAAAAACCTCTACCTCTCCCAGCCCTCCCTCTCCCAGCAGATCATCAATCTGGAAAAGGAGCTGGGCATCTCCCTGCTCATTCGCCACTCCAGGTCGGTCAGCCTCAGCGACGCCGGGGAGCAGTTCCTGGTCCACGCCCGGCGGATCGTGGGTGAGACGGAGCAGCTCTCCGAGCTGATGCAGAAGCACTCCCTGCTCCAGACGGGTACGCTGCACATCGGCATGCTGTGGATCGCCAATCATCTGAACCTGCTGGATATCCTCAGCGATTATAAGAAGATCTACACCGGGCTGCAATATGAGCTGACCATCGACGGCAGCCTTTCCCTGCTGGAAAAGCTGTCCATGCGCAAGCTGCACGCGGCCTTTATCATCGGCAACGAGCACGCCCTGGCCCAGCAGAAGGACCTCTTCTTCCGCAAGATCCAGGAGGAGCACTATGTGGCGGTGGTCCCCGCCGAGAGCCCCCTGGCCGGGCGGGAATCCCTCTCGGTGCAGGAGCTGCAGGATGTACCGCTGATCCTGCCGGACAAGAAATCCGCTCTGTACCGGCATCTGCAGCAATATTTCGACCAATATTATATCAAACCCAACTGCATTTGCCATACCAGCCGGACGGATGTGGTCATCAGCCTGGTATCTCACGGTTTTGGCGTGGGCTTTTCTTCCTACTCCATCGCCCGGAAATTCTCCTCGGAGAACTTCAGGATCATCGCTCTGGAGGAGGGGCTCAAGCGCACCATCTTCTATGCCACCCTGACGGAGCTGCTGGACTACCCGTCCATCCGCACCTTCACCCGCTATGTGATCCACTATCAGCACAGGGGGCGTGAGGGCCGCCGGTGAGATGCCGGAGCCCATGCGGGACAGTGCCCTGCGGTCTGAAATTTTAGGTGTGAAACACGGCCCGGATATGCTATTTTTTGTATTCTACGGCGTGGAAAAAGAGGCTATAGCAGATGTGAACTGCCCCAAGCCGTGCGGACAGCACAAAAAAGAGCCCCTGGCAGGAAAGATCAAGTTTTAAGCGGAGAGGCGTCGCGCCAGCGGCGCCTCTCCAGTTTTTAACTGGATACGCTCATGGTTATAAAAGTAGATGTAGCGGTCGATCATTTCGTTTGCTTCGGCAAAGGTAGCCGGTTTGTGGCGATAAATACACTCCGTTTTGAGGCTGGAGAAGAAATTCTCCGCCATAGCGTTATCATACGGGTTCCCACGTCTTGACATGGACGGCGTAATGCCGTATTGTTGAGTCAGCTGGAAATATGCTTGGGATGTGTATTGAAAGCCCTGGTCGCTGTGGAGGTGCAACTCCGCAGCGACCCTCTTTTTCTCTTGCCTCATGGCCAGGCGGATGGTGTCCAGGACCAAATTCACCGTCTGCCGTGTTCCGGTCTTGTAGGCGACGATGCTGTTATCATAAAGATCTCGGATGATAGACAGGTACAATACACCCTGCTTGGTGTGGATGTAGGAGATGTCCGTTACCCATTTGCTGTTGGGCCTGTCCGCCTGAAACTCCCTGTTGAGCAGATTTTTGTACTTGTGTACCTGCTGCCCCATCTGCTTCCATTTCCTGCGCCGGCGGATCTCAGACAGCAGATCATATTTCTTCATGATCCGCAGCACGGTTTTTGGATCACAGAAAATATTCTGCTGCTTCAGCCACAGCCACATCCGCCGGTAGCCATAGGTGCGGAAGCTGCGTTCCCGCTGCTGACGGATGACTTCCGCGAGAGCGGCGTCCTTTTCCGGCCTGTCCAGGCGATGGACAAAAGCATAGTAGCCGCTTCTGGATACGGAAAAGAATTTACACATGACTGCCACTGGATACTCTGCTCTGTGGCGATAGATAATGTGATATGTTACGCTTGCCTTCACTTCCTTTCTCCGAAGTGCAGAAAATCCCGCAGCAGCTTGTTCTCCATGCGCAGCCGCTGGATCTCGTAGGCTTGCTCCGCTACAATATCCCTGGGCGCAGCGTCCTTCCCTGGCCGGCCCTTGAGACGTGGAAGGATACCGGCTTCCAGCCTGCGTTCTTTTCTCCTCTCTCGCTCAAGCAGCCGTTTTACTACTTGTTTATTCGGAAAACCGTAGTGTTCTGCAACTTCTCGCTGGCTTTTCCCAGCTGCCAGCATCTCCCTTATCTCTGGCAGCAGCGCCTGTACATGCGTGTATCTTCGTTTCTCCATGACAACCCCCCTGATGTAGTCTATTTTCCTACATCAGGGGGGCTTTTGTCACTGTCCGTTTTTACTGGACCTGTTGAGAGATCACAGAGGACGAAATACCCTTTGAGATTCCGGAGAGTTGGATGTGGGTGAGATTACAACAAATTGGAGAATTAAGTCGAGGACGATCCCAAAAACGGCCAAGAAACGATCCGGCCTTATTTACAAATGGAACATTTCCATTTATTCAGACAGGGGATGTTGCACGGGCTAATGGCCATATCGCACATTGGACAACTATGTATAATCAAGAAGGAGTTGCACAAAGCAGAATCTGGCCTGCTGGTACAGTTTGTCTTATAGTTTTGGTCCACGATCCGGTTGTCGTGGTAGTGCCCGAAGAACCAGCAGGCGAAGCTGCACCGCTGACGGACCGTTTCCAGGAAGTCTGTCAGCGTATCCGTTCCATAGCCTGCGTTCAGGCGCTTCACGATGCTGCTGGGGGCGCAGTGAGTGAGGATGCAGTCCACCGTCCAGTTGACCCGTTCCAGGTTTTCCATCGCCTCCTGGTACTCCGCCCCGCTGGGCATCTCCTCCGGCCACCAGCTCACGCCCTTGACCCGGAACATGGCCCGCATCCGGCGCATCAGCCAATACTGCCGCTGGAAGTCAGGTTCGCCGGGGTCCAGGATGCCATCCCGGATATCATGGGAGGCCGCGCCGCCCATGGTGAACCAGGTGAGCCCACCGAAGGAGAACACCTGTCCCCGCATGAGGTGCAGGACGTGTTCCCGCACCTCATGGACCCGCCCGCCGTTCCATCTACGCTCCGGCAGGGCGTTCAGCAGGGCGAAGTTCTCATGGTTCCCGTCCACGAACAGGGTGGTAAACGGCTTGTCGTTCAGCCAGTCCAGCCAGTATTGGTCCTTGTCGCCGCCGTCCCACAGCCCGCCGAAGTCCCCCGTGATGACCACATAGTCCTCACGGGTCATCTCTTTCTGCTGGGGGAAGTATTTGCTGCCGAGTCGATGAAAGCCGCCGTGGGTATCGCCGGTCACATAGATCATGCCACATCCCCCTTTGTCACCATCTGGGTGATCTCCGTCCCATCCTTGAACCGGATGAGGAGACTGTCCCCGTCCAGCACCTTGATGTTGCTGACCAGCTGGCGCACCGTCAGCTCATCAAAGCCGGCGATGGCTGCGCTGGCTTTGTCCACCTGGGCGCTGAGTTCCTCCAGCCGCTGCTGGAAGGCCGGGGCGGTCTGCTGGGTGCGCTCCAGCTCGGCCTTTTTCGCCATCAGGCTGGTTTTGGCCGCGTTCACCTGCTGGAGTTCTTCATCATAGTCGGTGCAGTCGGCCCCAGCCCCCACGATGAGCTGGAAGATCTCCAACTGGCGCTCCTGGAGGCCGCGGATCTGGGCCTCCACCGCCGGCAGGGTCAGCTCCCGCTCCGCCCCGGCCAGGGCGGTGGCAAGGCTGGCTTTCAGGGCGTCCCTGGCCTCCTGCATCCGGAACAGCTCGTTCATGGCGGCGACCACCGCAGCATGGAGGTCCGTCTCACCCCAGGTAGGGGACTGTTTGCAGATCTTTCTGCCGTGCTCCAACCGGTTCTGGCACCGCCAGACCGCCCGCTTGTGTTGTGGTATAAGCAAACTATACTTTGAATAATCTGCAAACATTTTGCAAGTTTGCATCTGACATTAACAGAAAAGGGGGATTTTTGTGAAGATCAAACTTGATCCCGGCGCGTTCTGCCCGACCCGTGCCCACGAAACCGACGCAGGCCTTGACCTGTATGCCACTGAGGACAAGGTTGTCCCGCCCTACGGCTCCGCTATTTTCGATACCGGTGTCCATGTCCAGCTTCCACCGTTTACGGCAGGGTTTCTCAAATCTAAGTCCGGATTGAATGTAAAACACGGGATCACCAGCGAGGGCGTGATCGACGTGGGCTACACGGGTTCTATCTGCGTGAAGCTATACAACCACGGCTCGAAACGTAAGCGCTTAATAAGGACCCGCCTATAAAAAAGAGGCAGAATCTGAGACAATACTCACAGGACTTGAAAAGCTCACGGTGAGTTTATCGAGAGCAAGGACGAGAGGTGTCACAGATGGAAGACAAATTACAAGTGCGGGAAGAATACCGTCTGCAGCAGTGGGGACAGATTGTGCAACAATGCAGAGAAAGCGGCATGAGCAATCGGGATTTTTGCCGTCAAAACGGAATCACAGAGAAAACGTACTATTACTGGCTGCGGAAACTGCGCATGGCAGCAGCCGGCAAAGATTCCCCCCGGCTAGTTGAACTGGAAAAGCCGGATTCAGCCAGGGACATGATCCATATCCGGTTTCGAGACGCGGAGATGACTTTGCCTGCGGGTACGGATGCGGATGCCATTACAGCGATTCTCCGCTCGCTGCAGCAGCTATGATCGATCTGAGCCGGGTTGAAAAATACTATGTAGCCTGTGGATATACGGACCTGCGCCGAGGGATAGATGGGCTGGCTGCTATCGTGTCCCAGCAATATGGCAGGGATCTCAGCGAGGACAGCCTGTTCCTGTTTTGTGGCCGGCGTACAGACCGCATCAAAGCACTGTACTATTCCGGGGATGGGTATATACTGCTGTATAAGCGGCTCAACAACGGTGCGTTTCAGTGGCCGAGGACAGAACAGGAACTCCGGCTGTTGGATGCGCGTAGTTTTCGCTGGCTGATGGAAGGGCTGAAAATCGACCAGCCGAAAGCAATTCAAAAAGGAAAAAGAAAGGAATTATTTTAAGCAAATAGCTGTACTTTTTGAGCGTTTTATGGTATAATTTCACCATAAGATGATAAGAAACGGTGGTGTTGGCAATGGGCAGGAAAGCATCTTCCTCTCAGGCCGGCGCCACCTCTTTTTCGCAGCTGCAGATAGAAAATGAAGCGCTCAAAAAAGAGGTTGCAGAGCTGCATAGAAAACTGGAGCGCATGAGTGAATTGCTGCTCAATGCGCAGCGTACCCGGTTTGGGCAGTCCAGCGAGAAACGCTCCTATGTGATGCAGGGCGGCCAGCAGCTGAGGCTTTTTAACGAGGCGGAAGCAGAGCAGGATCATAAGGCTCCTGAACTGACAGAAGAAACAGTCGCGGTATCAGCCCATAAGCGGAAGCCGAAGCGAACAGTGGCCGAACTGACTGCAAACCTGCCTGTAGAGGAGATTCTGATCACCCTGCCCGAGTCCGAACTGGTATGTGACAGATGCGGCGGGAAGCTGGTCATGATTGGGAAGAAGCTGGAGTCCCAGCGGATACAGGTCATTCCCCGCCAGTGCAAGCTGCTGAAATATTACAGCTGCACATACGCTTGCCGGAAGTGCGAGGAAAAGACAGGCTTTGGAAATCTTATAACAACCGTAACCCCGCCCTTTCTGCTGAAGCACAGCCTGGCGACTGCTTCTTCGGTTGCCGATGTGATGATCCGGAAGTACGTGGATGGGCTGCCTTTAGCCAGACAGGAAAAGATCTGGGCGCGGGAAGGGCTGGAATTATCCCGCGCAACCATGTCCAACTGGGTAATCCAGACCGCACAGGGCTGGCTGAAGCCGCTGTACCGCTCGCTGAAAAAGCAGCTGCTGGGCTGTTCTGTGATCCATGCAGATGAGACGGTTGTGCAGGTCCTGAAAGAAGATGGAAAGCCGGCTGCCTCAGAATCGAGGATGTGGGTCTATGCCAGCAATGACCGCAGCGGCAAACCGATCCGATATTTTGAATACCAGCCGAGCCGCAGCGGCAAACACGCAGCAGTTTTTTTGAAAGGGTTTAACGGTTGCCTGGTAACAGATGGCTACGCCGGATACAATCAGGTAGAAGGCGTGGTGCGATGCGGATGCTGGGCGCATATGCGGCGGAAATGGCGGGAGGCCATGCCGAAAGGAGCGACGAAAGAAAACTCCAAAGCCGCCATAGGATACGATTACTGCAATAAGCTCTTTGCCGCAGAGAAGAAGTATGCCGGATTGAGTGATGCAGAACGAAAAACGGCGCGTCAGGTGGGGGTGGAGTCCCTGCTTGAGGCCTATTGGTGCTGGGTGGAAACCCTGGATCCGGTTCCCGGGAGCAAACTGGCGGAAGCAGTTGCTTATGCCCGGAACCAGAAGCCGTATTTGAGCGCATTCCTCGACCACGGCGAAGTAGACATTTCCAACAACTTTGCGGAGAATGCCATCCGGCCATTTACGCTCGGCCGAAAAAATTGGCTGTTCTGTGATACGCCGAAGGGCGCGGATTCCAGTGCGATCGTCTATACGCTGGTGGAGACTGCAAAGGCTAACGGCCTTGAGCCCTATGCTTATCTGCTTCAGGCACTGACGGAATTGCCATACCTCGGAAAAAGTCCAAGCCAGGAAGATCTGAATGCTTTTTTGCCATGGAGTGCAAAGATGCAGGCTGCCTGTGCTGAGAGAAATACGGCAACCGCTGGGGACCTCTGTTGAGGCCCCCAGTTTTTTGTGGACGGGGGATTATTATGCGCTTACCTCGAAACCGTACACCGTCCAGCGTGGCGACAAAATTAGCCAGCTGGTGGTGATGTACATTGCGCTGCCTACGATAAAGATTGTGGATGAATTGGACGAAACCGACAGAGGGAATAGCGGGTTTGGAAGCACTGGGAAGTAATTTTCAAAGAAAGCGAGGCAATGTTTTGAGCGAGTTTTCAAATAGATTGCGGCAGCTTAGAGAAAGCATGAAACCGGTTCGCAGCATGACAGTTACATCACAGCTGATGGGATTACATCCTGACATGTTACGAAGGTATGAGCGTGGCGAAGCTGAACCACTTCTGGAAGCACTTTGTTTAATGGCGGACTACTATGGCGTAAGTACAGACTACCTTCTAGGACGAACAGATTTTCCGTTTGTACGCAGGCTATAACCTTTTATCACCTCATCGACATATAACTCAATCTCCCATTGTAGTGGGAGACGAAAAAGTGAATTATGCGAAAATGGGAGATGGGGAGATACATTCCCCGTCTCCCCCATTTTTCTCTCTTCCTCTTATCTGCGCCCGGCGACGGTCCACCTCCTGCCGCCGCCGGGTCCTATAACAGGAGGTCACAATTTTATAGCCCGCCTATCGGCATCGGGCGGGCATTATGGTCCTTTGGCCCATTGGTAAGGGCTGGCCGCTCATAACGGCCTGGTCTGGGTTCGATCCCCAGGAGGGCCACCAGCCGAAACGGCAAGGTGTATGGAGTAACTGACAGCACGGAAAGACGGCCAGGCCAAGCAGAAAGCCTGCACACAACCCGCAGAATGGCTCCAAAACATGGGCCATTTGTCGCGCGGCACTCAGCAGAGAGGCCTGACCGGGGCAGATCCGGAGCGTGGCACCAATGCTTGCAAAAGAAACCAGTAAACGATGCAGCGTAAGTTGGCATAATGAACTGGTGTGAGTTGGACGGAGGTTTGCAAGCAAACAAAATAATGAAAGGCGGTGAGCCCGTTGTGGCCAGGGGAAAATATCAGCAGTGGCTGGAGCCGGACGGGCTTCTTCTGCTGGAGGGATGGGCTCGGGACGGCCTGACCGATGAACAGATTGCCCACAATATGGGCATTACTGCAAAAACACTGTATGAGTGGAAAAACAAATACAGTGATATTTGTGAGGTCCTAAAAAAGGGCAAAGAAGTTGTGGACTACCAAGTGGAAAACGCCCTGCTGAACAAGGCACTTGCAGGAGACACGACGGCGCAGATCTTCTGGCTCAAAAACCGCAGGCCGGACAAGTGGCGGGACAAGCCGCGCGAGGTAGACGGAGGAGAGGATGGAGAAGTAAGGGTGATTATTGATGTCTGAGGTACGACTTTCCTCTGTTCTGGGCCCTGCTTTTCACCTTCTGGCCCGAGATGCTTTCCGACACGGTCATACTCACTATGATTTATCCGGCGGGCGTGGCTCGCTCAAATCCTCCGCGGTGTCTCTGCTTGTACCGCTGTTGCTGATCCACAACCCTGGCACTCATGCACTGATATTGCGCAAGGTGGCAAACACAATCCGGGACAGCGTGTACGCTCAGTACCTGTGGGCAATCGGAGAACTTGGGATGGCGGAATACTGGGACGCCAAAGTACAGCCCATGGAGCTGATTTACAAGCCAACGGGGCAAAAAATCATGTTCCGGGGCGCGGATGATCCTATGAAAATCAAATCCATAAAAGTTCCCTTCGGCTATATTGCCGTAACTCATTTTGAGGAAAAAGACCAGTTCGCCGGTAGAGCAGAGATTCGCACCATCTTGCAATCTACCATGCGTGGCGGGTCTAAATTCTGGAACTTCGAGAGCTATAATCCGCCCATCAGCCGGGACAACTGGGCCAACAAAGACAGCTTGGAGGAAAGAGCGGATAGGCTGTGCCACAAGAGTACATACCTGGAGGCCCCGCCGGAGTGGCTGGGAGCGCAATTCCTGGCGGAAGCCGATCACCTGAAGGAAACAGATGAGCGGGCATACCGTCATGAGTACCTGGGAGAAGCTGTCGGAACCGGCGGGAATGTGTTTGAAAATCTGGAGCTGCGGGAAATCACGGACGCGGAAGCGACCTCCTTCGACCATATCTATCAGGGCGTGGACTGGGGATGGTTCCCCGACCCCTTTGCCTTTATCCGACTGCACTATGACCGGGCCAGAGAAACAATCTACTTGATGGACGAGATATATCAAAACAAACTGACCAATGAGGACAGCGGAAAGCTCATTCTGTCCAGAGGATATAAGGACGCCTATATTACCTGTGACAGCGCGGAGCCCAAGTCGGCAGCGGACTATCGGTCTATGGGGCTTCCGGCCAAAGAAGCCATCAAAGGCCCTGGAAGTGTGGAGTATGGTATGAAGTGGCTCCAGCGCCGGAAGATAGTCATTGACCGCCGCCGGACGCCAAACGCATACAAAGAGTTTGTAGGATATGAGTATGAGCGCAATAAGGACGGAGAAATCATAAGCGGATACCCCGACTGTAACAATCATCTGATTGACGCAACGCGGTATGCTTTGGAACGCGTATTCCGGCGCATGGGAGTGAGAGCATGACCATTACAGACAAGTTGAAAGAACTCGGATACGCCACGGTCAGCGAGAGCTTTTATGCCAAAATCCAGGAGTGGAAAAGTTGGCACGAGGGCGACGTAAAGGGCTTCCACCGATACCGGGTAAGGAACGGCGCCGGAATGGTGCGCTGCAAGCGGTATACCCTTAATATGGGCAAAAAAGTGCCAGAGGACTGGGCGAACCTGCTAATGAACGAGCGCGTGGAGATCACTCTGGAGGGAGCAAAAGAGCAGGCATTTGTTGACCAGGTGCTGGAGGAGAACAATTTCGCAGTCAAGGCGAACGAGATGCAGGAACTGGCCTTTGCGCTTGGAACCGTGGCCTTTGTCCCCCGCGTGGTAGGGATGAAAGTCACAGAAGGCGGAGCGATTGCGGGGAGCGCGGAAGGTATCGTGATTGACTATGTGACAGCGGAGCATATCTGGCCGCTGTCGTGGCAAAACGGCGTAATTACAGAGTGCGCCTTTGACAGCATCATCAACGTCAACGGGGAAGATTACTGCTATCTGCAAATCCATCGGAAAATCGGCGGACTGTACGACATTGAGAACAGGCTGTATACATATCGGAACCAGAATGTGGGCACTGAGATTCCACTTGCCTCCGTGCAGGGATTTGAGCGGGTCCCGCCTGTGGTGCACACCGGCTCCGACCGGCGGCAATTCGTCATTGACCGGCCCAATATCGCCAACAATCTGGATTACACCATCCCGCTCGGTATCTCGGTGTACGCCAATGCCATTGACAGTCTCAAGGGCGTGGATGTGGCCTTTGACAGTTACATCAATGAGTTTGTGCTGGGCAAAAAGCGGGTCATGGTCAAGCCGTCCACCCTAAATTATCTGGAGGGAGAACCGGTATTTGACCCGGATGATCTGGCCTACTACGTTCTACCGGAGGACATTGAGGGCGGAGCGGTCATCACCCCCATTGATATGACGCTACGCACCGCAGAGCACAGCGAGGGCATCCAGACACAGCTTAATCTGCTCTCCAGCAAGTGCGGATTCGGCGAGAATCATTACCGGTTTGACCAGGGCAGCATTGCCACGGCCACACAGGTCATCAGTGAGAACAGTACCATGTTCCGCACCATCAAAAAACATGAAATCATTCTGGATCAAGCCATCAAAGAGCTGTGCCGAATTATTCTCCGCTTGGGTAACACTGCTATGGGTGCCAGTCTGAATGAGGAGGCACAGGTCACCATTGACTTTGATGACTCCATCATTGAGGACAAGACCACGGAGCGGAACAATGACCGCCAAGACCTCGCGGCGGGTATCATGAACGACTGGGAGTATCGGGCCAAGTGGTACAACGAGGACGAGGTCACGGCCAAGAAGATGCTGCCGAAGATGGAGGATATGACCACCGAACCGGAGGAGGAGACTGAATGACTAAGACACACATTGTTGAAACAGTAGAAGAGTATGACGAAAACGGGAATCTGCTGAAACGGACTGTGACAGAGACGGACGAAACGGATGATAACCCGGCTCGCTATGTGCATACCACATCCCCATATACCACGCCGGTTTTTGGAGTTCCGTACTGTGCGGCCAGCGAAGATGGTTAACAATGCATCGTTATCCTTTTTCACCGGAACTGCTTGACGCCATACCGGAAGAGCTGGCCGAACTGTATCGGAGCCTGGAAGCGACGCTCCTTGAGGAAATATGCTCCCGGCTGAAGCTGGCCGGGCAACTGAACGAGGTTACGGTGCAGGACATACGGGCGCTTCGCTCCCACGGTATCAGTCTGGAGGAGATTGAGAAGGCCATCCAGCGCACCACCAATCTCTCACAGAAGCAGCTGGATAAACTGCTGGACGATGTTGTGGAGCGCAACCAGAGGTATTACACCGACCTCATTGACCTGGCAAGGCTGACACAGCCGGAGACACTGGTGAGCGCCGCTGACATTGCCGCTATCATGTCCCAAGCACAGCGGGAAGTATGATGCCACACAGAAGCAAAGGCAGATTGAGCGCACTGTCCGCAAGCTGAATCGTCAGAAAAAGGCATATCAGGCCGCAGGGCTGGAAGAGGACGCCCAAGCGGTGACAACCCGCATCCGGCGGCTGAACAAAGAGTATAAGTCATTCAGTGAGGCGGCACGGCTGCCATTGCAGCGGGAGAGGATGCAGGTTCAATATCCGGAAGATATAACCGATATAAAGCAATTCTCTGGACTAGGCGCATATCAAGGGGATATAAAAATTGTCAGAAAGTTCTCTGAACGACAATATCAGGTGCAACTTGACCCACCGCAGATTAGCGGGGTGACAGACCACTTTGCAAAGAACCTGACGTTAAAACAGGATAGAGCAGCATTGACTATCGAAGTGTCGCAGAGTATCATAAATAGCAGCAGGTTAGTCTTGTATCAGACTGATCGAAATACATTAAAATTCTTAGCAGATAATGGGTATGTTGTTTTAAGTGTTGACAAGAAGATCGTGACAGCGGTTCCAGAAAAACTGAGAAAGAAGTATCGGGACTATTTGGAAGGAAAATGATATGGCGAAAAATCACAATGATAAATACATTTGCCCTCTGTTTGGGCGAGAAATCCTATACGGAGAATGCTATGAGATCCAAGAAATCCGGGAGGACGAGATGGACATGGAACTTGCAATAGAGCCGTTTGATGTAGAAAAAGCAAATGAAGTTTGCGAGAAATGTAAGTGGTATATTGTGGAGGGCGGCGCATGATAAAAGAAATCAATGGGAAAACATGGTATTGTTGCCCCCATTGCGGAAAAGCGCTTTTCCCGCTCCGAACGGATACAAAAATACGACACATGCCATTTCGATGTAAGGCGTGTAAGCACGACATAGAAGTGAATATTGCGTAGAGCCAAGAGCCTGTGAGCCAAGAGCCATCAGTTACCGAGGATTACTCGGTGGTTGATGGCTCTTTTTGCATTGTCAGAGAAGACATTAAAACCCAGACGGCAGAGAAGCCGTAAATCCCAAATATAAGACAGAGAAGTCTATAAAACCCAAAGGAGAAGCATCATGGCAAATATCGACACAAGCATGATTGAAGGGTTCGACGGCATGACCGCCGACGAAAAGGTTACGGCACTGCTGGGCCTGCAAATTCCTGACCCCGTTGATCTGTCCGGGTATGTCAAGAAGGACGTATTTGACGCAAAGGCAACGGAGGCGGCTTCCCTTGCAAAGCAGCTAAAAACGAAAACCGTGGAAGCTGAGACCGCCACCGGTACGCTGTCCACTACGCAGGCGGAGCTGGAGGCAATCAAGCGGAGCTACTACGTTGCCTCCAAGGGCCTGACCGGTGATGATGCTGAGTTTATTGCTTTCAAGGCCGGGAAAATGGTGGACGATAAGACCACCTTCGAGCAGGCTGTGGATGCTCTTACCGCTGACCGCAAGAAAACCACCTTTGACTGGACTGCCCCCTTGGGAGGCGGGCAGAAGAAGGAGACAGACATTATGAACGCCCTCATCCGGGGCGCGCTGAAATGAAAGGAGACTGTATATGGCAGTTGAAATTATTGACAGAAGCAAACTCTCGGGCCTGATTCCTGAGCCTGTAACCCGTGAAATCATTCAGGGGGCTGTGGCTGAGTCCGCCGTGCTGCGGATGGCCCGCCGCCTACCCAACATGACCAGCAAGACGCAGACCCTCAATGTGCTGGATGCACTGCCCACCGCCTACTTTGTCAATGGCGAGGCCGCCAGCGGCGCAGCCGACTCCAAGGCATCTCTGAAAAAGACCACCAACATGGCCTGGGACAAGAAGAAGATCCACGCCGAGGAGATCGCCGTCATCGTTCCTATTCCTGAGGCGGTTTTGGACGATTCCGACTACGACATCTGGGGTGAAGTACGGCCCAGACTGACCGAGGCCTTTGGCAAGGTCATTGACGCCGCCGTGCTCTACGGCACCAACAAGCCCACCTCCTGGCGAGATGGCCTGGTTCCCTCTGCGGAGACCGCCGGCGCGGTTGTACCTGCTACCACTGACATCTACAAGGACATCATGGGCGAGGGCGGCGTCATCGCCAAGGTGGAGGAGAGTGGCTATATTCCCAACGGCGTAATGGCTGCCATTCAGATGCGGGCCAAGCTGCGCGGTCTGGTGGACAAGAACGGACAGCCCATCTTTAAGACCGATATGCAGGGCGACACTCGGTATGCGTTGGACGGCATGAGCATGTACTTCCCCATCAACGGCGCTTACGATCCCACTGAATCCCTGGCAATCGTTGGTGACTGGAGCCAGCTGGTCTATGCCATCCGGCAGGACATGACCTTTAAGATTTTTGACAGCGGCGTTATTCAGGATCCTGCTTCCGGAGAGATTGTATATAACCTCCTCCAGAATGATATGGTGGCCCTCCGCGCCGTCATGCGTCTGGGCTGGGAAATTCCCAACCCCATCAATTCCTTTAACACCGGCACTGAGAACGCATTTCCCTTTGCGGTTTATGCACCGGCGGGGGGTTAACACCCCCGTCCGAAACCGGCCTAGTCGGATCGGGGGTAGCCGGTAAGGCAAAAGTAGGCAGAAAGCAGGTGAAATAATGGCATACACACCGACTACATGGAATGACGGTGACCTAATCACGGCAGAAAAGCTGAACAAGCTAGAGCAGGGCGTTCAGAACGAACAGGTAGGCCCACAGGGGCCAAAAGGTGACCCCGGCGCAGCAGGTGCCGCTGGCGCAGATGGAAAATCCGTTAAAGCAATTGCACTGACTACAACCGGCGGTGCAGTTACTGGCGGAACCTGTACGCTCAGCGATGACAGCACCATTCAAATCACCGTGACAGCATCTGAGGGTTAATAGGAGGCTTTTAAATGGCTTACGCAGACTATGAGTATTACACAATTACATACCTGGGGACAGCCATTTCGGAGGCCGACTTTCCGCGCTTCGCCCTGCGTGCAAGTTCCTTTTTGGACTACTACACGCAGGGCCAGGCGGCCAAAAACGCAGAACTGGACGCGCTGAAAATGGCGTGCTGCGCAGTTGCAGAGCAGTACCAGTCTATTGACGCTGCACAGGCACTTGCGCAAAAGGCTCTGTCCGCTTCTCTTTCCTCTGGCGGAGAACTGCAAAGCCAAAGTGTAGGCAGTTGGTCTAAGACCTACCGGAGCGCCGGAGACAGCGCACAACAGGCGCTTGCTTCAGCCGAAACCGCGCAGGCGGCCCTTGCTGCCGCAGCAGCTCAATACTTGGCGGGCACAGGGCTTCTTTACCGTGGGAGGGGGTGCGGCTATGGACATGTTTCCCCATACTGTGACGCTTTATAACGTGGCGACAGAGGTGGACCCGGCAACCTTTGAGGAGACGCGCGTCAACCATATTACCATTCTGGAGGGCGTCCTGCTGGATGCTGTTAAGGCGCAGAACGTCAACCGGAGCGGGCTTGAAAGCGCCGATTCCGTTACCCTCTATATCCCGGTTGGGGTGTCTGCAAAAGACGGTGTCACGGGCGTGGAGAAGCGCTATGTTGGCCCGGTGGAATACTGGAACGCGGATGATAAAAGCGGCTTGTGGTCACTCTCGACAGGGCAGGACACCTTTTTCGTCAAGGGGAAAGCGGTTCATCCCGACTGGAGCACCCAAAAGATTGACGCCGCCTATGATGATGTTTACAACGTCACAAAGGTGGATTTCAAGGACTTCGGTGGCGATATGTCGCACTGGGAAGTGGGTGGGGCTTGATGTTGAAGTTCAGTGTCCACACTGAGGGGCTAGAGGCAATCAAGGAAAAGATAGCCGAAGGGTGCACCAAAGCAGAGCACATTGTGGCCGTCCAGGTACAGAAAGATACCTCGCCTTATGTCCCCGCCTTAACAGGCGACTTGGATCGCAGAACAAGAGTGGACAGAGCGCTAGTGATCTATCCTGGACCACGGTCGCGCTATTTGTACCACGGGAAACTGATGGTAGATCCAGAGACCGGCAGCAGCTACGCGCGTAAAGGCGCAACCAAAGTCCTAACAGACAAAAACCTTGTATTTAGTAAAGCTATGCACGCACAGGCGCAATCACATTGGTTCGAGGCCAGTAAGGCCGAAAATTTGGAGAAATGGGTGCGCACAGCGGATAAGGCGGTGAAGCGTGAACTCTGAGAAAAAGCAAAAGCCCCGCATGCTGGCAGCGGCTGAGGAAGTGGACAAAATCTCCCGCTCTATGCTGGTGTGGGCCAACACCTTCCCGGAAAAGCCAGTGGACATCATCAAGTATGAGTTCCTGTCCGCAGACCAGGGAGACGAAACCGGTATGGCTCTTTCCACCATTCAGGGGACATACATTACCCGGCGGTTCATTACCGGCGGCTACCAGGGAGAGTATCAATTTAAGCTTATTTACCGCATTAAGCCCGGCAGAAGCAACGACAAGCGCCTGGAGGCCGATGAGTTGCTGAACCACTTTGGAGACTGGGCCCGGCACAATCTGCCCGACTTGGGGGGCGAAATTGGGGCGCTGAGAGTGGAGCCAACCACACAGTCCTCCAAATTTGCTGCCTATGAGGACGGCTATGAAGATTATCAAATTTTAATGAAGCTGACCTATGAGGTTGGCGTTTGAAAGGAGAACGAAATATGCCTGAATCTGATCTGACATTCAACACCCCGGCTGGGCAGACTGTTGCCCGTGAACTGCTGATTGCCTATCTGAATGTGGCAGCGGAAACGCCTGAAACAACGCCTGAGTGGGCACCCATCGGAAGGCGCGTTGAGGACAGCTCCATCGAGATGGACTGGTCTACCGAAACGAAAGTTGACATTTTCGGCGATACATACACCACCGGCAAGAAAGCCACTAAAACGCAGACCTTTGACCCCTGGGAGTTAGACGGCTCCGACAAAGCGCAGAAAAAGATCTGGAATCTTGCCATCAAGGACAATAACGTCAATGCCCTGCTGAATCAGGACATGCTTATCGTGCATCTATACGCTGGTACTGCCGATACTGCTGTGTTTGCGGAGCGCTATTCTGCCTGTTCTGTACTTCCCACCGGCCTGGGAGGAGAAGGCGGTGGCTCCATCGGGATGCCCGTCGAGGTGACCTACGGCGGCACCCGCACGACCGGTACCGCGGCTGTGACAGGCGGCAAAGTGACATTTACGGCTGACGGCGCGGGAGGTTAAAAATGAAAGAACTGAATTTTGAATCCGGCCTTGTTACATACTCCCTGAACGGAAAGTGCGAGGTGTCCTTCAATCCCACCGACAGCAACTTTATTGAGCGGCTTTACGCCACGTTTGAAGAGCTGGATCGCAAGCAGGAGCAGTACAAGTCTGACATTGAAAAGATGGCGGATAAGAGGAAAATTTTTGACTACGCCAAAGAACGGGATGCAGAAATGCGAGGCATGCTGGACGAAGTATTTGGCGTACCCGTATCCGACGCCCTGTTTGGAGAAATGAACGTGTACGCGTTGGCTGGCGGCGTCCCTGTGTGGTGCAACCTTATGCTGGCTATCATGGACGAAATCGACACCACCTTCGCCAGAGAGCAGAAAGCGACCAACCCACGTATTGCGAAATATACGGCAAAGTATAAGAAGAAATAACAGGAGGAGCGCAGCATGGAATACGGACTGCCTAAGTCAGTAGAAATTGGCGGCACGAAATTTGAAATTCGCTACGACTTTCGGGTTATTTTGGAAATTTTTGAAGCTCTAAATGACCCGGAAATGACAGAGCGGGAACGTGCCTATGTTGTGCTCCAAATGTTTTATGTGGACTTTGAAAGCATTTCTGACTACAACGCAGCACTGAAAGAGCTTTTTCGCTTTACCAACCGTGGGGAACTGGAGGATAGCGCAAAGCGTCCGCCTAAACTGGTGTCTTGGGAGCAGGACTTTCAATATATCGTGGCTCCTATCAATAAAGTGCTTGGGTGCGAAACCAGGGCCATTGAATATGACATCGAAAGTAATACCGGAGGCGTTCACTGGTGGACGTTTCTGGCTGGCTATATGGAAATCGGGGATTGCTTCTTTGCGCAGGTCGTCAGAATCCGGGACAAGAAAGCAAAAGGTAAGAAACTGGACAAATCTGAACAGGAGTTTTACCGAAAAAATCGGGACTTGGTGGATATCAAAACCAAATACAGTGATGCAGAGAATGATTTGCTGAAGGCCTGGACAGGCGGCTGAGAAGCAGAATTGCACCTTGAAAACTTCATATTGAGATAGCGGAAAATTTTTTGGAAAACCTCTTGACTTTCTGTGTGCACGATATATAATAAATGTGTACACAGAAAGAAGGTGATGAGATGTCGCCCCGTACAGGCAGGCCAAAGGCAGAAAACCCGAAAGATATACAGTTAAAAATCAGAGCTGACAAGCAAACGATTGAAGACTTAGATTTTTGCTGTGAGAAACTGGACAAAACAAGAAGTGACATCATTCGGCTTGGTATCCAAAAGGTTAAGTCTGAGGTAGAAAAATAGAGTGTTGGCGGCCCTGACAAGCATACCAACACTCTACATCACCAGAGGTCTCCCACTGGATAAATCCATTCTATCACAGCGGGAGCCTCCAAATCAAGTAAAAGAGGTTTTTCAAATGCAAAACAAAATTGACTTTGAAAGCGTAAGATTTTCCCTTGATAATATTGTATCAACGCTCGGGCTGGTTATGGAGGATATAGAGCAAGAGCACCTTGATTTTAAAGATGGTCTAGAAGAAAACTTTTTCAAGCGCATGGATTCTGTGTTTATTCCTGCTCTAAACCTAATCCATAGTTCCGCCTTTGATCTATTGGAAGACGTAAAGGAGGCAACTGCATGAATGAACTGATGATTTTCGATAACCCCGAGTTTGGGGAGATTCGTACTATTGAGGAAAACGGCAAGGTGCTGTTCTGCGGGTCTGATGTGGCAAAGGCACTAGGGTATGCAAAGCCACAAAATGCGATTGACCGCCATTGCAGGGGTGCCCTGAAACGGGGCATACCACATCCGCAGTCCCCAGGCAAGACTATCGAGATGCTCTTTATCCCCGAGGGCGACATTTACCGCATGGCGGCCAAGTCGGAGCTGCCCAGTGCAGAGCGGTTCGAGAGCTGGATTTTTGATGAAGTCCTCCCCTCTATCCGTAAGAACGGCGGTTACATCCATGGCCAGGAGAACATGACACCCGAGGAACTGATGGCGGCGGCGCTCATCATGGCGAACAAGACCATTGAGAACCAGAAGCTGCGGCTTTCCTCCCTGACTGTGGAAAACCAGATCATGGCCCCCAAAGCGGCCTACTTTGATGAACTGGTAGACCGCAATCTGCTGACTGGCCTGCGGGAGACTGCAAAAGAACTGAACGTCCCACCCAAACAGTTTGTGAGTTTCCTTTTGGGCGGGAAGTACCTATATCGGGACAAGAAGAAAAAGCTGATGCCTTATCAGCAGCACGTTGATGCCGGACTTTTTGAGCTGAAAGAGTGCTTCAACGATAAGACCCAGTGGGGCGGGACTCAGACAATGGTGACCCCAAAGGGCAGAGAAACATTCCGGCTTCTGATCGCTGGGGCCGCATAACGAACACCCCCGCTATCTCAATATGAGGTAGCGGGGGTGTTCTATTTTCTAAATGCAGATACCAGTATGAGAATTAAAAAACGCTACACGCTTTCATAAAACAAATTATGGCAACAACCCACAAGATTAGGCCGACCCAAACGCCTGGTTTTCGAAAAGTTAAATTTGCGCCACAGTGAGGGCATTGGTTTGCGTTTTTTGCGATTTTTTCGCCGCAGGCGGGACAATCTATCATCTTTTTCATCCTACACACTCCCTAAAATAAACCTTTTCTTACATTTTATCACATCAAACACCGGAAGTCACCATATTTTTTGGAGGTAATCTTATGGCCGCTGACGGCTCCATTATCATTGAAACCCTTCTGGACGATAAGGAAGCCAAAAAGGAACTCACCAAACTTAATAACCGCATCAAGACCTTGAACAACCAGATTTACACCAATCAGCGGTTAAAGATGCCGCTGGTTGAGCAGTCAAAACAGGCTGCGGCCAATCTGGATTTGGCAATGGCCTCGCTGGAAAAAATGAAATCCGCTTCCGTTGGTGCATATACTGCGCAGCAAATTGCCCAGCAGGAAGAGACAGTTAAATCCCTTCAGTATCAATATAGCAAAATTCAATCCCGCGTCGAGGCATACGACAGGAGCATCAGCACAGCAACCGAGAAACTGAACATTGTGAAAGAGCAAGCGGGAGCTATCCAGCAGAACATGGCCGCTGCCGGGGTAGACACAGAAAAAATGGCGGCAGCAGCCAAACGCGCCAGCAAGGGTGCAATGGGATTTGCCACGCAGCTAAAGTATGCAATGAGTAGCATCCTTCTTTATGGAGCTCTGTTTCAGGTGTTCTCTAAATTTACGGAATGGATTGGGAAGGTCATTAAATCCAACGATGCAGCATCTGCTTCGGTTGGCCGGCTAAAAGCCGCCCTGCTGACTTTGGCACAGCCCATTGTAGGAGTTGTTATCCCAGCTCTAACATTTTTAGCGAACACACTTGTACGTATAATTTCGGTTATTTCCTCGTTCATTTCTATGATTTTCGGTTCAACTCTCGAGGAATCAGCCGATGCAGCTGAAAGCCTTTATAATGAGGCGAACGCCATAGAGAGCGTGGGCAGCGCCGCAAAAAAAGCTAGTAAACAGCTGGCCTCTTTCGATGAGATAAACAAACTTTCCGGAGATACAGCAGAAAGCGGAGGAGGGGCTGGGGCTGATGTTATTTCTCCTGATTTTTCCGAGGCCGGAGATCTCAGCTGGCTGGAAGAAACGCTTGGGAAGTCTGCTGGATGGGTAACAGCGGCGCTTTTAATTGGTGGCATTGCTCTGGTTGCGATTGGAGCGTCTACAGGAAGACTGTCTTTGGTGCTTGCTGGCCTTCTTATGCTTGGGTCTGCGGTTACTGTCGGTGAAGAAACCGGAGTATTCGCAGATTGGGCAGCTGCACTTGGGCTGGAAACGGCAGAACAATTTGTGCCTATGGCGCTAACGCTTGGCGGAATTGCTCTTATAGCTTTGGGCGCAGCTATAGCAAACATTTTGGTCGTAATTGCTGGACTTGGACTTATTGGGGCTGGCGTGGCGGTACACCTTCAACCGCCCACTTCACGGAAAAACACCGGAAACCGCCCGCCCATTTGTCCCTGTTCAGGGCGCGCACGACATGTACCGGGCCGGGGAGTACATGGTATACACCGACGGAAAGATTTACCGCTGTACGAGCGACACCAATTTCAGACCGGAGGACTACCCCCAGGCCTGGGAGGAGGCAACTTAATGGCAGATGAAAAATGCGCATACGACCCCGGGCGCGAGTGCCTTGGCCTGCAAAAGGCAAACATGCTGGAAAAGCAAATGAACGAGTGGCGGGCGCAGTCCAGAGAGACCCACAAGGAACTCTTTAACCGCACGAGAGATTTGGAAAAAGCTGAAGCATCCCGCAATGAGCAATACGCCAACATTATGGAAAAGCTGGACGAGCTGATCGCTTGGAAATCAGCTGAGCAAGGCACAACAAAACGTCGCTGGGATGCCATTGTAGATAAGTCGATTTGGGCTGTTCTGGCGGCAGTGATTGCCTTTTTGCTGGCAAGAATCGGGTTGTGAAAAGAGGTGAAAAAGACGTGGAGCAGCTTTACAAGCGATTGAGCAACCTGTTGAGCATCAAGAGTTTGGTTACCCTGGTGCTTACGGCGGTATTTGCCTACCTGACCTGTTCGGGCGGAGTAACCGCTGATCAGTTCCTGACCGTGTTTACGGTGGTTATTGCGTTCTATTTTGGGACGCAGGCCGAGAAAAACGCAAGCAAAACCAATCAATAATACATAAGAAGGAGAAAAATTATGAAGTGTTCTGAGTATTTGTGGAAGAGAATTGCCCTTGATACAGCCGCCCCTGATGAGTGGAGTCCTGAGCAGGTGACGAGAGAGCTGCGTGCTGCCATGACCAAAGCCGGAGACACTGCAATCGTATCCGATACCACCGGCGAACCTATGTCTGAGCGCGATGCCCTAAGTGTATATGGCCGCAACCAGGACAAGCTGAACGAGGCTTACAGACTGGGGAAGAAGTCCCTGTTTGAACTGGTAGTGAAGGAGCAGAACCTGTCCGACGATGAGTACGAGGCCGCCAAAGCCGCCGAAGAGGACAGCGGATTCACAAACCCCAATGGCTAAATTCTACACACAGATTCTGACCCACAATGACTGTTACCTTGCCGGAAAGACCATCACTCCCCGAGGGGTGATGGTCCACTCCACCGGGGCGAACAACCCCAAGCTGAGCCGATACGTTCCCGGCAATGATGCCATCGGACGGAACACAGCAGGAAACCACTGGGATATGTCCGACACCGGGGCCTGTGTTCACGCCTTTATCGGCGAACTGGCCGACGGCAGCGTGGGCGTGGTGCAGACCTTGCCCTGGAACCGGCGAGGGTGGCACTGCGGCAAGGGGGCCAAGGGTAGCGCCAACGACACCCACATCTCCTTTGAGATCTGCGAGGACGGCCTGCAGGATGCCAGCTATTTTGAAGCGGTGTACCAGACAGCCGTGGAGCTGACGGCAGACCTTTGCAAGCAGTACGGTCTGGATCCGCTGGTGGACGGCGTGGTGATCTGCCATAGCGAGGGACATGCTCGGGGAATTGCCAGCAACCACGCCGACGTGATGCACTGGTTCCCCATTCATGGAAAGAGTATGGATACGTTCCGGGCTGATGTGGCCCGGGTGATGGAAGGAGAGGATGATATGACGCAAGAGCAGTGGGATGCCATGATGGAGAACTGGTTGAACCGACGGGCTAGCCAGCCCGCCAGCGAATGGGCCACAGCGCCGTCTGACCAGCACCCTACCGGCATTATGGCCGAGGCCAAGGCCAGGGGCATTACTGACGGTTCGCGGCCCGGTAGCTTTGCTACACGAGAAGAAGTGATTGCGATGGTTACTGCAGTAAAATAAGGAGGTGTGCGCATGAGCGCAAGAGTAAAGCTGCCAACCCCGTTGAACGAACTGTTGCGCTCAGAACTGGAAGCCGCAATTCATGAATCTGCACTGCACCGTGACGATGATTTTATCGCTCGCCGATACATCATTGATAAGTGGCCACAGATCGACATTGCGGCAGAACTCGGTTGGGAGCGGTCTACCGTATCCCATCACATGCCACACATCTTGTCCGAGGTATCTCGGACGGCAGAAAGAATCACAAAAATCACACATACATAACACATACCCCCAACTGGGCCGCCACCCAGCTGGGGGTATTTTTTGTGAAAATTTAGGTATGGAGGACGTGAGGATAAAGGGCTGGTACACGTCGCCGCCCTCCTCACGGCCTCCTAATTTTTTATAAAAGGACGTTTAATATATGACTCCAGTAGAAAGATTGATTGCTGCCGGAATCCGCCCGGACTGTGCTGCAGAGAGCGTTTTATGGTATCAATCACAGGGCGACGATTACGGCCTGGAAAAATATCTCGACGAGGTGGAATGTAGGTGGAAGCGTCATGGGATGGATTCGACATAACGAAAACCCAGAAGGGAAAAACGTAGGAGATTGTACGATTCGGGCAATATCCTTGGCAATAGGTCAAAGCTGGGAGGCAACATTTATCGGCCTTGCGATCCAAGGATTTTTAATGGGGGATATGCCCTCAGCAAATGCTGTGTGGGGCGCATATCTGCGCGGAAAAGGATTTGTGCGGCAGATCATTCCCGACACCTGCCCGGACTGCTATACCGTGGCCGACTTTGCCATGGATCATCCAAGCGGAACATACATTTTGGCCCTGTCCGGTCATGTGGTTTGCGTGATCAACGGAGATTGGATCGACACCTGGGACAGCGGCGGAGAGATCCCACTGTACTATTGGCACAAGGAGGAATGACCTGTGAGCTACCCCTATTACGGATATCAACAGCCCCAGTATTATCAGCCGCCCATGGCGGACCAGCTGTCCCAGCTTCGGCAGCAGCAATACATACCCCAGCAGATGCCCCAGGCGCAGCCCCAGCAGGCGCAGGCCGGCGGCCAGAGCATGGTATGGGTAAGCGGCGAGGCGGAGGCAATGGCCTATCTTGTGGTGCCCAACAGCGCCGTGGCTCTTTGGGACAGCACCGCACCGGTGATCTACCTCAAGCAGGCTGACGCCAGCGGCAAGCCGTCCCTCAAGGTATATGACCTTGTGGAGCGCAGCGTAGGCGGAGCCAGAACAGCCCAGGCGGCCCAGGGTGAGGAAGTTTGCCACCAAGGCGGACCTGGAGGCCCTGGCGGCCCGCGTGGACGCTTTGACGGCGCCGAAAGCGACCACCAAGAAGAACGTGAAGGAGGATGCAGAATGAATCCCTTTTTTGGCGTGATGGGCGGCGGACGCCAGCCCAATATGATGCAGCAGTTCCATTCCTTCATGCAGCAGATGCGTGGAAAAGACCCCAACGCCATGATTCAGGAAATGGTGCAGAGCGGACGCATCTCCCAGGAACAGCTCAACCAGGTCCAGCAGCAGGCCCAGCAGATGTCGGGCGTGTTTGATGGGATGCGGAGTATGTTCGGGAAATAAATTCAATCAAAATCCCGGCCGGGTTTTGAAAATAAATCTACAAAGGAGAATTATCAATGAGTCTTTCTTCTGACGGCGGCACCGTCATGACGATGCCTGTACAGCCCGCCTACAACACCAATGGGAATGGCGGTATGTGGGGCGGCGATTGGTCCAGCTGGATCATTTTGTTCCTCATTTTCGGCCTGTTCGGCGGCTGGAACAACGGCTTTGGCGGCGGCAACGGCGTGAACGGCTCCAGCTTCCAGGGCTATGCCACCCGCGCCGACATCAACGAGGGCTTTGCCCTGAACAACCTCCAGGGCGGCCAGCGGGACATTCTGGGCGCTGTCACCAACGGCTTCCACGGTGTGGATTCCGCAATCTGCAACCTGGGCTATCAGCTCCAGGATTGCTGCTTCCAGACCCAGCGGGCTGTGGACGGCGTGAACTACAATCTGGCGACCCAGGCCAACGGCATTCAGAGCGCCATTCAGGGCGTACGCTATGATATGGCGACCCAGGCGTGCGACACCCGGAACACCATCCAGAACAGCACCCGGGACATTATCGACAACCAGAACGCCAATGCCCGCGCGGTGCTCGATGCTCTGAACCAGAACTACATCCGCACTCTGGAGAACGAGAACCAGTCCCTGAAGCTGGCGGCCTCTCAGAGCAACCAGAACGCGGTGCTGATGGCCGCTATGGACGCCAACAAGGCGGAGATTCTGCGGCGGACCGGTGCGGAGTGCCCCACTCCTGCTTATGTGGTGCAGCCTCCCCAGCCGGTGACCTTCCCCAACTTCTGCAATACTTGCAATAGTTGCGGTTGCTAACTGAATATCTCAACTTGTAAGAAAAACTTACATGTTCGGCCCCGTGCCGATCTTGAACTATGCGGCGGGGGAATACCCTCGCCGCTATCTTTTTACGAAAGGAATGAGTTTTTTGGCCGCTGAGTATACTGCAATTTTTGTCCAGCAGGTAGCCGCCGGACAGAACGTGGCCTTTACCGAGACCGCCGTTCCCGGTTCTAACTGCATCAATCATCGAGAGGGGAGCGGGATTATCACCCTGCGCGGGATGACCAACCAGTGTTTTGCCCGCTTCAAGGTGGTGTTTGGCGGTAACATCAGCATCCCCACTGGTGGCACCGTCGGCCCCATCTCCATTGCCATCGCCATTGAGGGCGAGGCCCTGGGCAGCGCTGCCGCAACGGTGACCCCCGCCGCTGCCGGCAACTTTTTCAATGTGTTTGCCGCTGCGTTCATTGAGGTCCCTCGTGGCTGCTGCGTGACGGTGGCTGTCAAAAACACCAGCGACCAGACTATCGAGGTAGAGAACGCGAACCTGATCGTTGAGCGCGTGGCCTGAAAGGAGATTATAACATGAAAGCACTGTATGATCTGAAAGAAAAGCTCAACGACGAGCTGAAAGAGATCGCCCGCAAGCCTGAGATGGGCGCTGGTGACCTGGAGCTGGTGCACAAACTGACCGACACCATCAAGAATATCGACAAGATTTGTGCGCTGGAGGAGGACGGCGGTTACTCTCAGGCTGGAGATATGGAAATGGGCTACAGCCGGGGCAACAGCTACCGGGGCCGGAAGCGCGACTCCATGGGCCGGTACAGCCGGGATGGGTACAGCAATCGCGGGTACAGCCGACACGACGCCAAAGAGGGCATGATGATGCAGCTGAGCGAGATGATGGACTCCACCTCCACCGAGCGCGAGCGTGAGGCGATCCGCCGCTGCATGGAGCAGCTGGAGAGAGACTGATAGGGGGTGACCCCTTTGCTTGACCGCAAAGAAATTGAAATTGAAATCGCCCGGTTGGAGTATGGGGAAAGTAGCTACCCTGCCTACGCCAAGCTGGCAAACCTCTACACCATTCGTCAGCAGATGGATAGAGAAAAGGAACAAGCAACGGCACCAGTATCCTATCAAAGCGCTTATTTATATGCTCAAGACAGCAGCGCTATCGATCTTTACGGCGATACAGACTTTTTAAGGGCCATCGAGGGCAAAAACCCAGCGGCAGTCTGGGCTGTAATTGATGATCTTATGGACACACTCCACACGGTCAACCCAAGGGTCTATGATGGTGTGTTGCGTAAGATCAGAGCTCTATAAATACAGCATCCGATTCGTGGCGAAAAGTTCCACCACCATTTCCACCACCAGAACTGTGGGAAACGGTCGTTTTTCGCCCACTCCCCGCCCCTCTGGGCGAAATGAAAAACCGCTGAAAGCCTTGAAAATTCAAGGTTTTCAGCGGTTTTTACTTTGGTACGCCCGAAGGGACTCGAACCCCCAACATTCAGAACCGGAATCTGACGCTCTATCCATTGAACTACGGGCGCATCTCTTAAGTTGCTCCGTTATTATAGCAGATTCTCTTCTCCTTGTAAAGGGCTAATTTCCTTTTCCAGGCCGCTTACCCACTGGATTTCCTGGGGAGGAACCTCCAGACCGCAGGCCGCTCCCCGCCAATTTTCTCCCAGATAGACACGAAATTGGATTTCTCCCAGGGTGTAGATCTGCCCGGGATCATAGGGCTCCCCCAGCGGGGGCACAGGCACCGCCTGACGGCTGGGCGGATAGGGCAGACCGTAGCCTGTCTGCTTGCCTGCGCTCTCCTTCAGCGCCCAGAGCTGGGCAAAGTCCTCTCCCCGGTCTCCCAGACTGGCCAGCCAGGCCCGCTCTTCCGGACGGCAGGTACGCTCCACCAGGGAAGGCCGCCAAGCGGCCCGCATCTCCTGGACATCCACTCCCACCTCCCCGTCGGCCAAGGCACACAGTGCCAGCTTTCCGCTGTGGCTCAGATTAAAGTAGCGCTGGGGACAGGCGGGAAACCAGGGCTTCCCCCGCTCCCCTGCCGCGATCTGCGGCAAGGGAGACAGCCCCCAGTACCGCTCCGCTCCCCAGGCCAGCAGCTCCCTGGCCTGCTCCCGCCGGGCAAGATCGTTGATCCCCAAAAGTATCATGTGGAGGTACTCCTTCTCTCTACTTCATTTGCTGCCCGCTCTCCTGGGAGGAATCAGTAAACAGAGCTCCCTGAGGCGGGCAGAAGGTAAACCACACCATGGCCGCCACCAGCAGCGCCGCCAATAGAGCAGGCAAATGCCACCGCAGGCCCTGGAACGGTCCGGCCATGCGGGTGGGCAGCCAGAAGCCCAGAGCCATCAGCACGCCGTACAGCACCAGGTCCGCTGCTAGGCTGTTCCAGCCCAGCACCACATGGAGAAGGTATCCCACCGCCAACATGGCCAGGCTGATCCCCACTCCCGTCAGCAGCCAGGGGCGCAGGCCGGTGGGCCTCCCCCAGGTGAGCCACACCGCCGACACCAGATAGGGCCAGAATAAAATTTTGGTGTGCTCCCAAATACTCTCGTTCACCGGTGAAAACAGGGCTGTGACCCCGTTGGGACACAGCCCGTAGACAAAGTGCAGCCCTGCTCCTGCCAGTACCGCCAGCACAAAGGCCAGGAGCAGCTGCTTTTTTTCATATACCATAAGGTCTCACCTCTCTCGGAGAAACCTTATGCCGCCGTTTCAATTTTTATGCGCTTATCCTACCAGTTCAAACAGACAGCCCCACAGCCGGTCCAGCCCCTCAAAGGGGGTATCCGGTCCCAGGCGGCATACCGCCAAGCCGTCTTCCACCTGGATTTGAATGTTCCAGCGCTCCCCCAACTGCTGCTGAAGCCAGACGCTGTCCTTCCCAGGCACCCGGAAACGGACCGTTCCGGTGGCCTGGTCCGCCTGGACCACCTCCGGTCCTCCCGGACCAAAGTCCTCCAGACGTGCCTTCAGATGTCGGGTCAGCCGTGCCACACGGGGCGCCTGGGCCGATGTGGGCACGATATTGCGTGTCAAATCCATGGCGTAACTCCTTACAATCTGGTCTCCAGGGGTACGCTGACCCCGTAGCCCTCTGCGGATAGGCGGCGCAGCAGAGTGGGCAGCACCCGGGCCGTCTCACTGCTGCCATCCAGCGTGAGGTACACCCGGGCATGGTTTCCGCTGATGCGGCTGAGCACCTTGTTTGCATAGGTACTGGCGCTCACACCCTGATCCGGGACCGCCGAAGCCGTCTCGTTCCAACAGATCCACCCCTCTTGCTCCAGCTCCTCCCGCTGGTTCTCCGGCACCAGGACCACCGAGGCGCGGGTATAGGCCACCTCACTGAGGGTCTCGTTGGCCTGCTCCAACAGGCGGCGGGCACCGGCCGCCGTGCGGCCCTGTGCAATCAGCCCGATGCTGTGTCCGCTGCCCAGAATCCGGAAGATCAGATCGTCCTCCCGCTCCAGGCCCTCTGCGTCAAAGAAAAAAATCGCCCTTTGACTGTAGCTGTCCAGCGTATCCAGGATCTCACTCAGCCCCTGGGCATCCTCACAGGAAAAACCAAGATAGGCGGGGATCACACTGGTGTCATCCGGATCGTCTGGCACAGTGATCTCGGGCTGGGGATCCTCCGTATTGTTGGTGGGGGGCAGTACGCCGGGGGTGGGCTGGCTCTGGTTGGCCTGGTTGTAATCCCGGATCCGGCTGCGGATGGAGTTCTGGGCCGCGTCCACAAACCAGGCATCGCTGAGCACCACCGCCGAGCTTTTGATGCGCACGATATACCCCTCGTCAATATCAATGACCGAGTAGGACAGGCCAAAAAAGCTGCACACGGTAGCAACCGGCACATAGGGTCTTCCGTTGCGCAGAATGGCTCGGCCGGAGATGGTCTCTTCCGTGATGGGATTATAGCATGTCCCCCGGTTCAGATCGAAGATCATCATCTGCTGCAGGTTATACAGGGTGACGGTCCCGCCGTCCCGGCTGTAACTGCTGCTGATACCTAAATTGATGCCGGTATAGCTGCTGTCAAAGACGGTGTAGGGCACGTACAATACGCCCCCCGACCAGGTTGGCATAGTATCCGATGTGAGCTCCAGCACGCTCTCATTGACTGCCGTCAGATAGATATTTCCCGCTGCCTGAGCGGTGTTCAGCAGCGCCACCAGCAGAGTCAGTACCAGGGCCAGCGCCGTCCGCTTTTTCCATTTCTTCACCGTCTTTGCCTCCTTTCCGGCACTTGCTAGCGAAATTATATCATAGTATAATCAGTTGGGCAAGACAGCCCCCCTTTAACCCATTTTTAAGAAAGGGTAAAGTACCCTTCAACCCGCGTGTGGTATCCTTATGGCACAATCTGGGGAAAGGAGCTAACACCATGGAAATTACCCTGGAGCAGGTGGAACGCCTGCGTGAAAAAGCCGACGTGTCCTACGGCCAGGCCAAGCAGGCCCTGGAGTACAGCGGCGGCAATCTGTTGGACGCCCTGATCTATCTGGAGGAGCAGGGCGCCATTCCCCGTCCCCAGGGGGCCTACTACTCCACACGAAATGAAACGCCTCCGCCGCCTCCCTCCCAGGAGGAGCTTGCCCCTCTGGGGGAGAAAACGGACGGGACGGAAAAAGGAAAGAAAAAGAAGTTTAAGGGCATAGGGGTGAAGGTAGTCAGCGGCAAGACCCTGTTCGGAACCCTGCGCCGCTGGCTCATTGACAATGAGCTGGAGATCTGGCGGCGGGGCCAGCCGGTGACCTCTCTGCCCATTTTGGTGCTGATTGTACTGGTACTCTTTGCTCCCTGGGTCTCGCTGCCCCTGCTGCTTCTGGGCCTGTTTTTTGGCTTCCGGTATCAGATCTCCGGCCCGGATCTGGAGGACGAGACCATCAACGGCGTGATGGGCAGTGTGGCCGATACCGCCGCCGACTTGGGCCGCCAGGTGATGGAAGAGCTGAAAAACCAGCACGATAAGTATAACAACCGCAAGAAATAACTATTTGGAATCAAAATTTTCAACGTAAGGGAGCGAACTCAATGGCAGAGAAGATCCTTCTGGTGGAGGACGAGGAGAAGCTGGCCCGGATGGTGGAGATGGAACTGCGCTATGAGGGCTATGAGGTGACCAAGGCCTTTGACGGGCGCAGCGGGCTGGAGCAGGCTCTAAGCGGCAAGTACGATCTGGTGCTGCTGGACATCATGCTGCCCCAGCTTTCCGGGATGGAGGTGCTGCGCCGTCTGCGCCGGGAGAGCGACCTGCCCGTTATCATGCTCACCGCCCGGGACAGCGTCATCGACAAGGTATCCGGTTTGGATTCCGGGGCGGACGACTATATCACCAAGCCCTTTGCCATCGAGGAGCTGCTGGCCCGGATCCGGGCTGCTCTGCGCAAACGGGCTGTCCACACCGGCAGCATCCTCACCGCCGGAGAGCTGGCTATGGATGTGGAGCGCCACCAGGTAAGCGTCCGGGGACAGAGTGTGGAGCTGACCAAGAAAGAATTTGATCTTCTGCACCAGCTGCTGGAGAACAAGGGCCGGGTACTCACCCGGGAGGCCCTGCTGGACAGCGTATGGGGCTTTGACTTTGTGGGAGAGACCAACTCAGTGGATGTGTACATCCGCTTTCTCCGCAGCAAGATCGACGAGGCCTTCGGCATCAAGCTCATCCACACCGTGCGCGGCGTGGGCTATGTGATCCGGGAGTCCTGACGCCACACAGAAAGGAAGTTATTGCAATGGTAATCGTCTACCAGTCTCACACCGGCTTTACCAAGGAGTATGCCCAGATGCTGGGCAAAGCAGAAAAGATGAAGACCTACACCTTGGCCGAGGCGGAGCGCCAGCTCCTGTCCGACGCCCAGGTGTTTTATATGGGACCTCTCACCGCCGGACACATCGGCGGTCTGGACCGGTCTATGAAGCGCTGGAAGATCCAGGGCGTATGTGGCGTGGGCATGTCCCAGCCCGGCGAGGGCACCATGGCCTCTCTGCGCCGGTCCAACTATGTGGGGGACGCGCCCCTGTTCTACCTTCAGGGCGGCTGGGCTCCCAAAAAGGTGGGGTGGCTCAAGCGGCGTATGGTAAACATGGTCACCCGCTCCACCCGCCAGTCCCTGGAGGCCAAAGGCTCCGCCCGCACCCCCCAGGAGCAGGCCATGCTGGACATGCTCCTGCACGGGGGCAGCTTTGTGGCCTTTGAGAACCTGGATTCCATCCGCGCCTGGCTCAAAACCCAAGCGTAATCATCCTTTTTGAGAAAGGAGGGCCGTCATGGCAAAAAAACGGCAGCGCTTTCACTCTCCGCCCCCCACGGCCCCCATTTCCACCGCCCGGGACACCTCTCTGGCCTTTCGGCTGAATCTGGGATTTTTCTTCCGCCAGCTGTGTATCTTTGTGGTGCTGGACCTGCTGCTGGCCGGTATGGCTCTGTGCGGGTTGATCCTCTACGGAGAAAACCGCTGTGCCGATGTGGCCGCCCTGGTGGAGGAGCGGGGCGTCCCCACCCAGGACGCCCTGGCCTGGATGGAGGCCAGCGACTACACCATCACTCTTTTGGACGGGGAGCCCACAGGCTACCCGGTGCCCGTTTTCGCCTGGCTCCCCATCCGGGAGGAGACCGCCGACGGTCTGCGGCTGTGGGACTTAAGCCGCTATTACCAGATCCAGATGCCCAGCGAGACCACCCCCTACGCCATCACGGTTAACCTGACCGGCATCTTCCAGACCTTGTACTGGGCGGGAGTTGTGGTGCTGGTGTTTCAGGGCATCTTCCTGCTCACCAGCCTGTTTGGCAACAACCGCTCCATCCGCAAGGTGCTGCGCCCCCTTCAGGAGCTGGCCGCCACCGCCTCCCGCCTCAGCTCCATGACCCACATGTCCCGCCAGGAGCTGGAGGCCCTGGCCGGGGAGCTGGAGAAGATCAACGCCAAGCATCTGGACAGCCGCATCGATCTGCCCGCCACCCAAAAGGAGCTGCGCTCTCTGGCCCAGTCCATCAACGCCATGCTGGAGCGCATCAACCGGGCTTACAGCGCCCAGGCCCGCTTCGTCTCCGATGCCAGCCACGAGCTGCGCACCCCAATCGCCGTCATCCAGGGCTACGCCGCCCTGCTGGACCGCTGGGGCAAGGACGACCCGGAGGCCCTGCAGGAGTCCATCAGCGCCATCCGCTCCGAGGCCAAGTCCATGGAGGAGCTGGTGGAGCAGCTTCTCTTCTTAGCCCGGGGAGATAACGATACCCAGCCGGTGAAACCCAGTCTGTTTGATCTGTCCGCTCTGGCCGGCGAGGTACTGCGGGAGGAAGAGATGATCTGCCCCGACCGGGTGTTCCTGCCCCGCTGGGGAGAGGAGCCGGTCCCGGTACGGGCCGACCAGGGACTGATCAAACAGGTCATGCGCATTTTAATGGACAACGCCATCAAATACAGTTCCCCGGGCAGCCGGATCTATCTGCGTCTCTCCACCCAGGAGCGCTACGCCCGTCTCACCGTACAGGATGAGGGAGACGGCATTCCTCCTGAGAGCATCCCCCACATCTTTGAGCGCTTTTACCGGACCGACCAGTCCCGGGACCGGAAAACCGGGGGCACCGGGCTGGGTCTGTCCATTGCCCGCTGGATCGTGGAGCGCCACGAGGGATGGTTTGAAGTGGTCTCCCGCCCCGGTGTGGGCACCCGCATCTCCTTTCTGCTGCCTCTGGCGCTGCCGGAACAGGAGGCAGGATAATGTGGTATGTCTATCTGCTACGCTGCGCCGACGACACCCTGTACGCCGGCTGCACCAACGATCCCCCGCGCCGCCTTCAGCAGCATAACGCCGGGCAGGGCGCCAAGTATACCCGCTTCCGCCGTCCGGTCTCCCTGGTCTATCTGGAGCAGGCCGGGGATCACGGTCAGGCCCTGCGCCGGGAGGCCGCCTTAAAGCGCCTCACCCGCAAGGAGAAACTGGCCCTGATCGCCGCCGCGCCCCCTCTTTCTGACCCACCTATACCCACTGAAAAAAAGACGCCTTAGGGCGTCTTTTTTTGCTTTCGTTTTTCAAAACGAGGCATGCGTTTTTTTCAAATGCTATTTTTTTGCAGAATGCCCTTCCTCTCTTGCTTTTTCCCTGTATCACTACTATAATGTATGCTGATTTCTTATCACATTCTCCGCACCCCCTTCTTACACCAACGACCGGAAAAGGAGATGCTTATCCGATGAAGCGCGCTGCCATCCCCCTGATCCTGCTGGTGTCTGGATTTGTTCTGGGGCTGCTGTGTTCCGTATCGCTGCGGCACCCTGCCGCCGCAACGCCCGCTGCCGTGATTCAAAAGGAAGAGACTCCCTCGGAACCCGCGGTAAACACGACCAGCCTGCTTCACACTGCCGCCGCGGTCACCAACGCCTTGCATGACCAGGACTACGAGACTCTGTCCACCTATGTGCATCCCACCCGCGGGGTGACCTTTACCCCCTACTCCACGGTAGACCTTCAGCGCGACCAGAACTTTACCGCCGATCAGATCAAGAATCTGTCGTCGGATACCAGCACCTACACCTGGGGCTATGAGGACGGCCGGGGCGAGTCCATCCAAATGACCATGTCGGAGTATTTTACCCGCTTCGTCTTTGATGCGGACTATACACAGGCCCCTAAGGTGGGCGTAGACCAGATCATCACCAGCGGCAACGCCCTGGAAAATCTGACCGAGGCCTACCCAGACTGCCACTTTGTAGATTTCTGCTATCCCAGCCGGGACCCTGCCAACGAGGGACTGGATTGGTGTTCCCTCAAGCTGGTGTTCCTGGGAGAGAAAACCTCCTGGTATTTGGTGGGTGTGGTCCACGGAGAGTGGACCATCTGATGCACCCGAGATCATCCTTCAGCCGAAGACGGCTTTCATATTAGAAAGAGAGGCTTGCCGATACTGTGAAAATCATCATTATAGGCACCGGAAAAGTCGGTTTTTCTCTGGCAGAGCAGCTTTTGAACGAAAAGCATGACATTACCATCGTGGACACCCAAGACAGCGCCCTGCGCCGGGCCACCGACGCGCTGGACATTATGAGCGTCAAGGGCAACGGCGTATCCACCGACACCCTGCGGGAAGCGGGAGCGGAGGACGCCGACCTGCTGGTAGCTGCCACCAACTCCGACGAGGTGAACATGGTCTGCTGTCTCACCGCCAAGCACCTGGGAGCCAAGTACACCATCGCCCGCATCCGCAACCCGGAGTATAACCTGGGTCTGCACGAGCTGAAAAAGAACATGGGCATCGATATGGTCATCAACCCGGAAAACGCCACGGCGGTGGAAATTTCCCGCCTGCTACGCTTCCCCTCGGCGGCCAACATCGAGACCTTCTGCCGCGGCCGGGTGGAGCTGATGGGCTTTCGCCTGCAGGAGGGGGACTTCCTGGTCAACCAGCCCCTCCACGCCCTGTCTGCCCAGGTCAAGCAGCTCTCCCTGCTGGTGTGTGCCGTAGACCGGGACGGCGAGGTCACCATCCCCAACGGCTCCTTTGTGCCCCAAGTGGGGGACAAGCTTTATCTCATCGGTCGCCCCACCAGCCTGGACCAGTTCTTCCGCCTGCTGGGCCGGTACAGCCCCAAGGTAAAGACGGTATTCATTGTGGGCGGCGGCAAGATCTCGGTGTACCTCACCGCCATTCTGGAAAAGATGAAGATGCGGGTCAAGATCGTGGAGCTGAGCGAAAAGCGCTGCCGTCTGGTCAGCGAGATGATGCCCCGCACCACCGTTATCTGCGGCGACGGCACCGACCAGGAGCTGCTGGAGTCTGAGCGCATGTCCGCCGCCGACGCCTTTGTCGCCCTCACCGACCGGGATGAGGACAACCTGATCATCTCCCTGTACGCCATGCAGCAGGGCATGCACAAGGTGGTCACCAAGTGTAACCGCCAAAACTATACCGGCATTGCCCGGGCCGTGGGTCTGGACAGCGTCATCTCCCCCAAGCTTATCACCGCCGCCCAGATCCTTCAGCTGGTACGCGGCATGCAGAACTCCCAGGGCAGCGTGATGAACACCCTCTACCGCATTGCCGACGGTAAGACTGAGGCCATGGAGTTTACCGTTGGCCCCTCCACCCGTCATCTCAATGTGCCCCTGCGGGATCTGCACCTGCACAAGGGCATCCTCATCGCCGTCATCATGCGGGACGGCGAGATCATCATCCCCGAAGGTTCCTCCTGCATCCAGGAGGGTGATTCGGTCATCATCATCTCCCGTGACCGGCCCATCCAGGATCTCAATGACATCTATGCCGAGGAGGAAGGAAGTTTTCTCCTGACTGGAGGCAAGGATGAACATTAAGCTGGTTTTTAAGCTGCTGGGCCGGATTTTGTCCATGGAGGCCGCCGTGCTAGTGCTGCCCATGGCAGTAGCTCTGCTCTACCACGAAAGCCCCATGCCCTTTGTCTGGAGCATTCTGGTCATTTTGTGCATCAGCCTTCCCCTGTCCTTTCTGCCCGCAGAGCGGCACTTCCACGTGCGGGAGGGCTTTGTGTCGGTGGGACTGCTGTGGCTGCTCACCGGCGTGGTTGGCGGACTTCCCTTCTATTTTTCCGGCTATTTCAACTCCTTTATCGACTGCGTGTTTGAGGCCTCTTCCGGCTTCACCACCACCGGAGCTACCATTCTCACCAACATTGAGGCCCTGCCCTACGGCATCCTCTTCTGGCGCGCCTTCACCCACTGGCTGGGCGGCATGGGCGTGCTGGTGCTGGTCACCGCCATCGTCCCCTCCCTGGGGGTGCGTCCCCACTACCTCACCCAGGCGGAGACCCCCGGTCCGGTCTTTTCCAAGCTGGTGCCCAAGCAGTCTCAGACCTCCAAGATTCTCTATCAGATGTACTTCGCCCTCACGCTGGCAGAGGTCATTTTGCTGAAGATCTGCGGTCTGCCTCTGTATGACGCCCTCATTCACTCCTTCTCCACCGCCGGCACCGGCGGCTTCTCCAACCGCAATCTCAGTGTGGGCGCCTACGGCAATCCCACTGCCGAAATCATCATCGCCATCTTCGCCCTGCTCTTCTCACTGAACTTTGGCCTGTATTTCCTTCTGCTTCAGCGCCGGTTCAAGGAGGCGCTCAAGAGCGATGAGGCCCGGTTCTTCCTGCTGCTGGTGGCGGGCTCTACCGCGCTGATCACCATCAATATCATGCCCATCTATGAGAACGTGTGGGACAGCCTGCGCTACGCCTTCTTCCAGGTGGCGTCCATCATTTCCACCACCGGCTTTGCCACGGCGGACTTTGTGCTCTGGCCCCACTTCTCCCAGATGATTCTGGTAATCCTCATGTTCTGCGGCGCCTGTGCCGGCTCCACCGGCGGCGGCATCAAGTGCTCCCGGGTGGTCATGCTGCTGCGCTCCATCCGCCGGGAGCTGCACCGCATTGCCCATCCCCGCTCGGTGGAAGTGGTGCGTCTGGACGGAAAGCCGGTGGATGAGAGCACTCTGCACTCCGTGCTGGTGTTTATCGGCTTTTACATCATGATTATCCTCACTGCCGCTTTGGTGGTCTCTCTGGATAACGTCCCCTTTGACGTCTCCTTCTCTGCCGCCCTCACCTGCGTGAGCAACGTTGGTCCCGGTTTGGCAACCATCGGCCCCTCCGGCAATTTTGCCGCCTTCTCCCCGCTGAGCAAGGTGGTCCTCTCCCTGTGCATGATCATCGGCCGGTTGGAGATCTTCCCCATCCTGGTTCTGTTCAGCCGCCACACCTGGCGCCGCAATTAGCATTTCGCCTGTTTCTGCCCGCAGTGTTCTGCTGCGGGCATTTTTTATACCTCGAGACTGTGTTTTGCAGAATCCGCCCTTGCATTCTATCCCCGGTATGGTAAAATGATGATAAGGAGCCTGTAATTTTCTATATTTTTTGGTTGTTTCCAACAAGCGCAGGCTTCTATATCCAAAGAAAGGGCGTGTTTTCATGGAGAACCTGTACTGGCTGGGCTTTGCGGGCGCACTGGCTGCCCTCCTTTTTGCTCTGCAGCAAAAGGGGCGGGTCATGTCCTATTCGGAAGGGACCCCCACTATGCAAAAAATTGCCGGGGCTATCCGCTCCGGCGCCAATGCCTACCTCAAGCACCAGTACGCCACGGTGGCCAAGGTCTTTGCTGTGGTCTTTGTTCTGCTTCTGGTCATGGCCTTCGGCACGGGCGGACAGATGCTCTCCCGATTCACTCCCTTTGCCTTTCTGACCGGCGGCATCTGGTCCATGCTGGCCGGTCTGGTGGGCATGAAAATTGCCACCAATGCCAACGCACGCACCGCCCAGGCCGCCAGCGAGAGCCTGAACCGGGGACTGCGGGTGGCCTTCTCCTCGGGCTGTGTCATGGGCTTTACTGTGGTGGGCCTGGGACTGCTGGACATCTCCCTGTGGTTTGTCATCCTGCGCCTGGGGGCCGGGATCGACAACCCGGTGACTCTGGGCAATATCATGGTGATGAACGGCATGGGCGCCTCCTTTATGGCTCTGTTCGCCCGGGTGGGCGGAGGCATCTACACCAAAGCTGCCGACGTAGGCGCTGACCTGGTGGGCAAGGTGGAGGCGGGCATCCCGGAGGACGACCCCCGCAACCCCGCCACCATTGCGGACAACGTGGGCGACAACGTGGGCGACGTGGCCGGCATGGGCGCTGACCTGTACGAGTCCTATGTGGGCTCCATCCTGGCCACTTTCGCTCTGGGCGCCAGCGCCGGCTACGGCTGGAATGGGCTGATTTTGCCCATCCTGCTGGCGGTGTGCGGCATTTTGTGCTCCATCGTGGGCAGCTTCTTTGTCAAGACCGAGGAGAACGCCTCCCAGAAATCCCTGCTGCGCTCCCTGCGCACCGGCACCTATCTGGCCGCTGCTCTCTCCGCCATCGCCGCCGCTCCCCTCACCTATTTCCTGCTGGGCCACTGGGGCATCTATGTGGCCATTCTGGCCGGACTGGCTGGAGGCTGCGCCATCGGCTACTTTACCGAGTACTACACCTCCGACACCTATAAGCCCACCCAACGGCTGGCTGCCGCCTCCGAGACCGGCGCGGCCACCGTGATTATCGGCGGCATCTCTCTGGGAATGCTGTCCACCATTGCCTCCATCTTGGTGGTGGCTATCGCCATCCTGGTCAGCTTCTACGCCGCCGGGGGAGCCTCCTCCTTTAACCAGGGGCTCTACGGCATCGGCATTGCCGCCGTGGGCATGCTGTCCACCCTGGGTATCACCCTGGCCACCGACGCCTACGGCCCCGTGGCCGACAACGCCGGCGGCATTGCCGAGATGTCCGGCCTGCCCGAGTCGGTTCGGGAGCGCACCGACGCTCTGGACTCCCTGGGCAACACCACCGCCGCCACCGGCAAGGGCTTTGCCATCGGCTCGGCCTCTCTCACCGCCCTGGCCCTGCTGGTGTCCTACGTGAACATCGTGCAGACCAAGACTCCCGAGGTGCTGGACCTCACCCTCACCAACCCTCTGATGCTGGTGGAGCTCTTCATCGGAGCCATGCTCACCTTCGTCTTCTCCGCCCTCACCATGAACGCGGTGCAGACTGCCGCCCAGTCCATTGTGGTGGAGGTACGCCGCCAGTTTAAAGAGATTGCGGGAATCATGGAACACGAGACCGACCCGGACTACGCCTCCTGCGTGGCTCTGTGTACCAAGGGCGCGCTGCGGGAGATGGTGGTCCCCGCCCTGCTGGCCATTGTGGTGCCCATCCTCACCGGCCTTATTCTGGGCCCCATCGGCGTGGTGGGTCTTCTGGGCGGCGTATCGGTGACCGGCTTTGCCATGGCGGTATTCATGTCCAACGCGGGCGGCGCCTGGGACAACGCGAAGAAGTACATCGAGGCGGGCCATCACGGAGGCAAGGGCTCCGACTGCCACAAGGCCGCCGTGGTGGGCGACACGGTGGGCGACCCCTTTAAGGACACCTCCGGTCCCTCCCTGAACATCCTCATCAAGCTGGTGTCCACGGTGTCCATCGTGTTCTCCGGATTGGTGGTGGCCTTTCACATTTTGTAATGTTTCTCCCTGATATCACAAAGAGGACCCGGCTCAGGCCGGGTCCTCTTCTGTTTCCTCACTGATCCAGTTAATGGAGGCCTGGGCTGTCTGGAAACTTCCTGATCTCCAAATTCCAAGCTTTTCATACTCTTCCGCCGTCATCAGGGGGTAGTTCCAAAATCCCACCTGGTGAGTATAATTCATCCAGGACTGCAAAATCTTGTTGTCCTCCCCGGTACTCATGGGATAGGTGAGATAGCCCCGGCAGTTCTCCCCACCCAGCGGGATAGAAAACAGCGCCATGAACAAGTGCTTTTCTGTCGGGCTCCAGAAGATAGAATTTGTAGTGAACACTTCCTCCTCCAGGCGGTAGTAGTCCCCCAGATAGGTCGTTCCATCCTTGTCATAGAGCAGCCGCCCGGTAACGGTTCCCTCCATGTGAACACTCTCTACGCCTGTGTGTGCCGCAGACTTGAGAGCAATGCACTCGGTGGTGCGGTACTTGGGCTGGACCTGCCACTGGAAGTGGTGGATGATCTTCCACTGCCTGCCCGGAAGCTCCACCGCCAGGTTGGTCACCTTCAGCTCTTTTACTACATATTCGCTGTAATAGACCCCCGTGGAGGTGTACATCATCTTCCCATTGTTAAAGGGCGCTTCAGTTACCTCCGCCTCCACTCTCAGGGCCCCCTCCAGGCTGAACAAGTCCTCCGCTGACAGGTCGTCCGCCACCTGCTCCGGCACCCCCAGCTCCACCAGGTGGGAGCGGATCTCCTCCAGGCCCGCCTGCTCCCCCTCCGGCCTTGGCGACCACTCCATGGGATAGCGGCTAAAAAGGAGGGTGGCCGCCGAAATGCACACCAGCAGAGCAGCGAACCAAGTGATCCAGATACTTCGGTCAGACACCCGCACCGGGGCAGGCTGCACCTGATAACCTGCCTCGTCCAGCAGATGGGCAAACTTACTCAGGCTGCGCATGATCAGGATATAGACCACCAGGAGAGCTCCTACAACAATCAGCCCCTGGACATTCAGCAGGGCAAATGCAGCCAACACCAGATAGAACCAGATGAGCGCTCCGGCGGCTCTCGCCTCGGCCGGCTGTCCCGCCCGGCGGCGTACTTCTATGATACCCTGCCACAGGCAGATATACTGGATCAGCGGAAGCATCAGTCCAGAATAGGACAGCCAGCTAAGGGGCTGTTCTGAAACCCAGATGGTGGCATTGAGTATCAAACCAGCAAACTGAAATGCCGCCTGGATCAAACTGATGACCCAGCAGGCAGTAAAGCACCGATTCTCCCGCCGCAATGCCCGAAGCCCCAGCCACAGCAGCACCGTACCCACAGCCAGCATCAGATACTTTACGATCCAAACATTCAAGGTACACGTGGTCAGTCCGATGCCCCAGACAATGCGGTATATTGCCCGCTTCCAGGGCGTGATCGCCTCATCCACCACCGGGGGAGGGGGCAGCTCCCCCGCCTCCTGGGTCAGAAAAACGTCCAGTTTGTCCTCCTCACGCATCAAACTCACCTCCCAGCGCCTTCTGCAGCTTTTTGCGCAGGCGGTACAGCTTGCCCTCCACCGCCCGCTCGCTGGTACCCAGCTCCGCGGCGATCTGCCGGGTGGACTGCAAGTAGTAATATTTTCGGTAAAACAATACCTGCTCCTGGTGGGACAAATTGCGGATGGCCTGCTGAAGCCGCTCCCGCTCCTCCGCCTTGAGCACCTGCTCCTCCGGGCCGTCCCCAGGGTGGGGCAGCTTCTCATCCCACTCCGCTCGCCCTGCCTCCCGGCGGCGCTGTGCTCTTTTTCCGTTGAGGGCCGCGTTCCGTGCCAGAATGGTGAGCCAGGTGGTAAAGCTGCCCCGTTTCGCGTCAAACTGCTCCCGGGTTTGCCACACCTGGTGGAGCACGTCGGCCAGGCACTCCTCCCGCTCCTGCTTGTCTTCCAGAATGGCGAAAATCACATAGTTCAAAAGCGGCGTATAGGCCGCCGACACCCCATCCAGGGCATCCGGCTCCCCGTCTACCAGACGGCGTACCGCCTCCTCTCCCTTCATGGCCCTCACCTCCTCCTGTGCGCCTCTATTCTATTATACACGGCCCGCCTGGTTACCCCACGGCGTTTTTCCAAAATATTCGTTTCTCTCCTCCATTTTCTTGGTTCTTTTTCCTCTTTTTATTTTCCTACTAATTTAGTAGGATAATAGTACCGAATGGCACTCCGAAAAATGGGCAACACTACTGCCAACTGGAAAGGAGCGTTTATACTATGATCAACGTACGAAAGGCCGCGGTGATCGGCTGCGGTTTTGTGGGAGCCTCTATTGCTTTCAGTCTGATGCAGAAGGGCATTTTCTCCGAGCTGGTGCTCATTGACGCCAACCGGGAAAAGGCGGAAGGCGAGGCCATGGACCTGAGCCACGGTCTGCCCTACACTGCCTCCATGCGCATCTACGCCGGAGACTACGACGACGTGGCCGACTGCGCCATGGTCATCGTCACCGCCGGAGCCAACCAGAAGCCCGGCGAGACCCGCCTGGACCTGATTGGCAAGAACGTAGCGATTTTGAAAAGCATTATTCCCCAGCTCACCAGCCGGAATTTCAAGGGCATCCTGATGATCGTGTCCAATCCGGTGGATGTGCTCACCTACGCCGCCTGGCGGCTGTCCGGACTGCCTGCCCACCGGGTGATCGGCTCGGGCACTGTGCTGGACACTGCCCGCCTCAAGTATCTGCTCAGCCAGGAGTTGGGGGTAGACAGCCGCAATGTCCACGCCGCCATCATCGGCGAGCACGGGGACAGCGAGCTGGCCGTGTGGAGCAGCGCCAACATTTCCAGCGTGGATCTGGCCCAGTTCTGCACCCTGCGCGGCATCCAGGACCAGGCCGCCCTGCGGGACAAGATCTACCACGAGGTGCGGGACAGCGCCTATGAGATCATCCAGCGCAAGGGTGCCACCTACTACGGCATCGCCATGGCGGTCTCCCGCATCGCCGAGTGTGTGATGAAGGACGAGCACGCCATGCTCCCTGTGTCGGTGCTGCTGGAGGGCCAGTACGGCCTGGACGGCCTGTGCCTGAGCGTTCCCTCCATCGTGGGAGAGAACGGCGTGGAAACCGTGCTGGAGATTCCTCTGGACGAGAAGGAGCACCAGGCCCTTCTGTCCTCCGCCCAGCAGCTCAAAGAGGTCATCGCCACCCTGGACCTGCCCTAATTTTCATAAAAAAGCCGGAGAGCGACGTGCTCTCCGGCTTTTTGATTATAGATTCTGGATGTCCGCCACCAGCGCATCCACATCCTCCTCCCGGGTGGCCCAGCTGGTGCAGAAACGCACCGCTGCCCGGTCCTCGTCCACGCTCTGCCAGAAAGAGAAGGCGTACTTCTCCCCCAGCTTATCCCGCTGGGCCTGGGTCAGGACGGGGAACTGCTGGTTGGTGGGAGATTTATGGAGCATGGAGATGCCCTTTGCCCCAAACGCTGCCGCCAGCTTCTGGGCCAGAGCCACGGTGCGGCGGCCCAACTGTTCATAGAGGCCGTCCTGGAACAGGACCTCAAACTGGATTCCCAGCAGCCGGCCCTTGGCCAGCATACCGCCCATGCGCTTGATCATATAGCGGAAATCTTTCTGAATGGCCGGGTCGGGGATGACCACCGCCTCTCCGAACAAGGCGCCCACCTTGGTGCCGCCGATATAAAACACATTGGCCAGCCGGGCCAAATCGGCCAGGGTCACGTCGTTCTCCGCTGCACCCAGGCCATAGCCGCACCGGGCCCCGTCGATGTACAGGGGCAGGTGGTACTCATCGCAGGCCGCACGGATGTCCTCCAGTTCGGAGCGGGTATAGAGGGTACCCTCCTCGGTGGGCTGGGAGAGATAGACCAGACCGGGCTGGACGATATGCTCATGGGTGGCGTCCTCCCAGTGGTCCCGGCAGGCGCGGCGGATTTCCTGAGCGGTGATTTTCCCCTCCTTGGCAGGCAGAGGCAACACCTTGTGGCCGCTTGCCTCAATGGCTCCCGTCTCGTGGACGTTGATATGTCCCGTCTGGGCGCACAGGGCGCCCTGGTAGGGCCGCAGGATGGCGGCAATCACGGTGGCGTTGGCCTGGGTACCGCCCACCAAAAATTCCACCGCCGCCTCCGGGGCCTGGCAGGCCTGGCAGATAAGTTCCCGGGCGTGGTCGCAGTGGGGGTCCAGGCCGTAGCCCGCCGTTTGCTCCAGATTGGTCTGGGTCAGGGCCTCCAGAATTTTGGGGTGGGCCCCCTCCCCGTAGTCACATTCAAAGCGTATCATGTTCTTGCTCCCTTCCCGCCCTTTGGAAAGGGCGCTTGTTTTTTCTTATCATACCGCGCCCGCCACAACGGCGCAAGAATCCGCCCCTCATTTTTTGTGATTTTGCATATTTTCTTTGTTCCCTCTTCCTTTTTTGTGGACAATCTGCTACAATAAGGTCAGCAAATTGTATGACAAAAGACACGGGTCCGGACTCTCTGCCCTTCTGTGCGGAGGCCCGGCCTTTCTGCGCCTGAGGCAGAGATACCATCAGAGGAGGAATTACCATGGACGAACTTCTGGAGCAGCTGATCGAGGAGAATCGCCATTATACCAAGGAAGGGCGCTTGGCCAATTACATCCCTGAGCTTGCCAAGGCCAACCAGGATGACCTGGGCATCTACGTAGTCTCCAGCGACGGCAAGACCAGCTTCGCCGGGGACTTTCAGAAGCGGTTTACCATCCAGAGCATTGTAAAGCCGCTCTTTTTACTCCTGGCTCTGATGGACTACGGGGAGGAGATGGTCCGCGCCCACGTGGGTGTGGAGGCCACGGGAAAGCCTTTTGACGCCATCAACTACACCGACCAGGCCCTGCTCAGCGAGCATCTTAACCCCATGGTCAATATGGGCGCCATTCTGCTGTGCACCCTTATCAAGGGTGAGACCTATGAAACGCGCTTTCAGCGTCTGCTGGAACTGACCCGGAAGGTAGCGGGCAACCCGGACATCGACATCAGCCAGGCCGTCTATGAGTCGGAGAAGCGTACCGGCAGCCGCAACCGTGCCCTGGCCTTCCTGCTCAAGAGCCATGGCCTTATCCAGGATGACGTGGAGGAGGTGCTGGACTGCTACTTCAAGGCCTGCTCCATCCTGGTAAACTGCAAGGACCTTGCCAACATCGCCTTCGTCTTTGCCAACCGGGGCCGCCGCCCGGTGTCGGAGGAGCGTGTGTTCTCCAGCCGCTACGCCCACTATGTCAATGCCATCCTCATGACCTGCGGCATGTACAACGGCGCGGGCGACTTTGCCATCAAGGTGGGACTGCCCGCCAAGAGCGGTGTTGGCGGCGGCATTATGGCCGTCTCCCCCACCCGTATGGGTATCGGCATCTACTCCCCCGGCCTGGATGACAAGGGCAACAGCCTGGCTGGAATCCACGTACTGGAGGACCTGAGCCGCAAGCTCTACCTCAGCGTATTTTAACCGCAAAAAATTGCCGCCCATATGGGCGGCAATTTTTTATGCCTCTCTAGTCCAGGGCCTGCTCCAGAGCGTGGATGACGATTTTCATCGCTTTGATGCGGGCGTAGCGCTTGTCCACCGACTCCAGGATATGCCAGGGGGCATTCTCCGTGTTGGTGCGGGCAAGCATCTCGTTGACCGCCACCTGATAGGCATCCCACTTCTCCCGGTTGCGCCAGTCCTCATCGGTGATCTTCCAGCGCTTCTCCGGGGTGTTCTCCCGGGCCTGGAAGCGCTGGAGCTGGGTGTCCTTGTCGATCTGCACCCAGAACTTCAGCACCACCGCGCCTGCGTCGGTGAGCTCCCGCTCAAACTCATTGATCTCATCATAGGCCCGCTGCCAGTCCTCAATCGTACAAAAACCCTCCAGACGCTCCACCATCACTCGGCCGTACCAGCTGCGGTCAAAGATGGCGATGTGGCCCGTCTTGGGCAGCTTGCGCCAGAAGCGCCAGAGATAATGGCGGTGCTTTTCATCCGGGGTTGGGCTGGCGATGGGCACCACTTCATAGCCCCGGGGGTCCAGGGCGGAGGCCAAGCGCTTGATGTTGCCCCCCTTTCCGGCGGCGTCCCATCCCTCGTAGGCGATGACCACGGGAATCTTCTTGCGGTAGAGCTGGTTGTGCAGGTCCTCCAGCTTCTCCCGGCATGCCTCCAGCTCCCGCTGGTACTTCTCCTTATCCAGCGACTTGTCCAGCTTCACCTTCTCCAGGGACTGGATGTCCACCAGAGGCCAGCGGTGCACCGGCGGCTCCGCTGTGGGCGGACAGCGCAGGGCGGCGGTAATCTGCTGGTACAGCCAGTCGGCCGCCGCCAGCTGGGCACAGGGACCGGAGGTGGCGTCGATCACCTTCCAGGGAGCCCAGTCGGTGTGGGTGGCCTGCATGAAGTCGTCAAAGGCCTCCTGGGTGCGGCGGTAGTTCTTGTTCTGCCGCCAATCGTTCTCCCCCGCCCGCCAGGCGGTGTCCTTATGCTTTTCCAGCTTCTCCAGGCGCTTGCGCTGGGTGTCCTGCTCAATGTGCAGAAACAGCTTCACCAGCAGGTAGCCTCCTGCCGCCAGCTGCCGTTCAAAGAGGTTCACACTCTCCAGCCGCCGCTGGTACTCCCCGTCGGACAGGTCGCCCCGCAGCCGCTCCCGCACCGTCTCGTCCATCCACCCGGAGTCCAGTAATAAAATTTTCCCCTGCTCCGGAATAGCCTCAAAGTGGCGCTTGAGGAAGGGCCAGCGCCGCTCCTCCTGGGTGGGCATGGTCACGCTGCGCACCAGAAACCCCCGAGGGTCCAGCTCCCGGATGAGGGAGCGGATCATGCTGCCCTTGCCGGAGGCCCCCCAGCCCTCGATGAGCACGATCACCGGCAGGCCCGCCCCCTTGATGGGCTGCTGCAAACCGGCCAGATCCAGCCGCCGGGCCTTCAGACGGACTTTGCACTCCGCCTCGTCCAACTTTTTCCA
>OHAD01000461.1_pt1 | contig 47854 bp, 44 predicted proteins | sample 1577011 | NCBI WGS metagenome assembly OHAD01 (sample SAMEA3541510, study PRJEB24748) | human gut metagenome | biome: human gut; feature: human-associated habitat; material: faeces | place: China | collected 2012 | reverse complement strand
GTCTCGGTCGCCGTGATGATGAAACGCCCTTTATCGTGGAATGGTTCACGAAGCAAGGAATCGAGGTTTGGAGCGTAAATGAAGGAGAGCAGCGGTTTGATTCTCATGTCGATAAGCTGATGAACTACATCCGCTACTGGCAGGCATCCGGCGAAAGTATCAAAACTTCTATCCGTACTCGTACCCGTATAGAACAGCTTACGGAGGAAGGCCACTACACTGGCGGTACGGTGGCATTTGGTTACAAGCGTGTCCAGAAAGGTCGCTTGAACAAAAAGAATCAAGCTGTCTGTGATTTGGAGATTGACGAGGAAGAAGCGGCAATCGTGCGCCTGATCTTTCAGAAGTATGTTTATGAGGGATACGGCGTGAAACGAATCTGCAACTACCTTGTGGAAAATCATATAATGGGGAGAAATGGGAAAAACATCCCCACTACAACTCTTGTTCGGATGGTTCGGAATAAGTGCTATACCGGTTATCTTATCAACGGAAACGTTGAGAAGGAATGCCCGGAACTGAGAATCATTGAACAGGAAGTGTTTGACCGTGCACAAGAATTGCGTGATACCCGCCGCAGAGAGAAGGGCGAAGATTCTGATAGTTACAGCCCTCATGCGCTGCTGTGCGGAAAGGTATTCTGTGCACACTGCGGAAATCGCCTGAACATCACGAGCAGCGGACGCACTAGACTGCGTGCGGATGGCTCCACGGTGAAAGAAAAGAGGTTCCGTTATAGCTGCCATTACAATGTACGGCATCCGGGTCAATGCGATGGACAGTCCGGCTACGGTGTAGCAAAACTGGACGCAATCGTAGAGAGTATCGTATGCACCAAGTTTTCGGAGATTTTAGAGTGTTCCAAAAGCAAGCTGCTTCAGGATATGCTTCGCAAGGACATGGAAGTAGCGCAGAAAGAAGTATCACGCGCAAAGAGTGAACTCGACCTCAAGGACGACGAACGGAATGCATTGAAGGATGAAATGATTCGCGTCATCCGGGGAAAGAGCAGCATTGACCGTGATATGATCCAGCAGCTTCTGGATGAAAATCAAGCTGCAATTCAAGCAGCACAGGATGCCCTGACCGCTGCACAGAATAAGCTGGAGGAGATTGAGCGGGAAAACAAGAAAGCTGAAAATGATTGCAGCAATCTGTTCACTTGGGCAAGCACCTATCAGAACGCATCCTTTCAGCAGCGGCAGGCAATCCTCAACCAGTTCATCAAGGAAGTCCGTGTTGGACGGGATTATGATATTGAGATCATCCTCAATGTTCCGCTGGAGGAGTTTGAAGAATTTAAGAGTCATTCGCTCTCGGTGCGTACTCCGAGTGGGCGGAAAACGGACCTTAAACAAGCACCCGTTAGGGGGCTGGGTACTCCGAATGGGGGAATCGTCGTTTTTGACAAAACTTCTGGTGAAGCTATGAACATTATGCCGAAAAGTTCGGCACACGTCACTTTACGCTGTCAAGACGAATGATGCACGATTTTGCAAAGAACGGCAAAAAGAAACGCCGTATCGTTTAACACGATACGGCGTTTTATGGACTCGAAGGGAGTCGAACCCTCGACCTTTCGGATGCGAACCGAACGCTCTCCCAACTGAGCTACGAGCCCATATTTAAGCCCCCAAAAACCGCTTGGGGGCGCGTGGTATATAACTCCAGATTGTTTAAGGACCGCATGGGCTCCCAACTGAGCTACGAGCCCACAAAAAAGCACCCAATTTCGAATGGGGGCAAATGAGCTATAACACCAGATCGGGAATGCAACGCTTGCTCTCCCAACTGAGCTACAGGCCCATACCAGATGACCCTGTAAGTGTAACTCGAATCAGGAGATTTGTCAAGCGGATTGTGTCAGGTACGGCCCAGCTGCCAGAAGGCGACGGCACTGGCAGCGGCTACGTTCAGCGAGTCTACCCCATGGGACATGGGGATCTTCACGGTATAGTCGCAGGCGGCGATGGTGCTGTGGGCCAGGCCGTCGCCCTCGGTGCCCAGCACAATGGCCAGTTTGGGCTCAGCGGCAAGGGCGTTGTCGTCGATGCTCACCGAACGGTCGCTCAGGGCCATGGCAGCGGTCTTGAAGCCCAGTGCGTGGAGCTGGGCGCTGCCGTTTTCCGGCCAGTCGGCGGGGCAGGCGCCGATCTGCGCCCATGGTACCTGAAACACGGTGCCCATGCTCACCCGCACCGCGCGGCGGCACAGCGGGTCGCAGCAGGAGGGGGTAATGAGCACGGCGTCCATGTTCAGCGCGGCAGCGCTGCGGAAGATAGCGCCCACATTGGTGGAATCCACGATGCCTTCCAACACAGCCACCCGGCGGGCGTGAGCGCATACCTGCTCCACCGTGCGGGGCGCAGGGCGGCGGAAGGCGCACAGCACGCCCCGGGTCAGTGCAAAGCCGGTGAGCTGTGCCAGCAGCTCCCGGTCGGCGGTGTACACTGGCACATCGCCGCAGCGGGTCAGGATCTCCTGTGCCGGGCCGGTGATCTGCTTGCGCTCCATCAGCAGGGAAAGGGGATGGTACCCGGCGTCCAGCGCCCGGGCAATCACCTTGGGGCTTTCAGCGATAAAAATGCCCTTTTCCGGTTCCAGCCGGTTGCGCAGCTGCGCCTGCGTGAGCCGGGCGTAGATGTCCAGCTCCGGGGCGGTAAGGTCGGTGATCTCGTGAATGACAGGCATGGGAACGCTCCTTTGAAATGAAGTTTTTTCTATTGTAGCACAAGCCGGGACAGAATGCAAAAATCCCTGCTGCACACAGGGCACAGCAGGGATTGGAATGCGGAATAGCTTACTCAGAGCGCAGCGCCTTGACGGGGTTGCTCTTTGCGGCGCTGCGGGCGGGGATCACGCCGCCCAGCATGGTAAGCAGAGTGGCCAGAACGATCAGGATCAGTGCGGCCTGCGGCGGCAGAGATGCCACCACGTTCACATCGCCCGCGATGTGGTGGATGAGCATATTACCGGGGATGAGCAGCAGCAGGCAGAGCACCACACCCATCACGCCGGAGCACAGGCCGATGATAAAGGTCTCGGCATTAAACACCTGCGAGACGTTGTGCTTGGAAGCACCGATGGCACGCAGGATTCCGATCTCCTTGCGGCGCTCCAGCACGCTGATATAGGTGATGACACCGATCATGATGGAGGACACCACCAGCGAGATGGCCACAAAAGCCACCAGCACATTGCTGACCATGCCCACGATCTCGGTGACCGAGTTCATCAGGGTACCCACCATGTCGGTATAGTGGATCACCTTGTCCTCCTCGCCCTGCTGCCGCATGGCAGCGTTGTAGGCGTCCAGCTCGCTTACCACCTGCGCCTTGGTGTCAAAGCTGTTGGGGTAGATATAGATGCCATCGGGCTTTGCGTAGTCCACATAACCGATGTCGCTCAAAATCTTTTCGTAGCTGGAAGCGGAGGAGAGCAGGGTGTTTTTGATCATCTCAGTCAGGTCGGAGCCGGTCATGTTGATCTGAATGGCCTGCTGGAACGCGGCGGGGTCGATCTTGAGCGCGCTTTCCACCTGCGTGCTCAGCTGCGCAATGTTGCTCTGGATGGCCTGCGCGATCTTCTGTTCCAGCTGCCCCGCCAGCTTCTGGATGGCGGGCCCCATCTGCTCCTGCAAAGCAGCGGTGAGCTGGACCTGCAGCGCTTCGCTCAGCTGGACGGAGTAGCTCTCCATCACGGTCTGCAGATTCTGCTGGAGGGTATCGGCAAACTGCTCCTCCAGCCCGGAGGTGTCCAGCAGATCGCCCATGGATTCGTTCAGCAGCGTCTGGAAGGCCTCGGTTTTCATATAGGAGGAAAAGCCGATCTTGTCCAGATTCAGCAGACCGTTGCTGATGATATAGCGCTTGTAGCCGTTCAGGATCTTTTTCATCAGCGCCTGCAAGCCGTCCTGAGAGATGTTCAGCTCTACGCCGTCAAACAGCTCGCTCATGTCCATCTCCATGTCCGGCAGCGGCAGCCCGCTGAGATCCAGCTTGAAGCTGGAGGGGTCGATGAGGGTGGCAAGGTCGAAAGAGTCATCAGTCAGGTCGAATGCGCCGTCCAGATCAAAGTGCAGGGCGCTGGTATCGAACTGAAAAGCGTCCTTTAGGGCGTCCGTGTCCACCGAGAACAGGGAGGCGATATCCAGCATGCTGTTGCCGGCAGCATCGAAGGGCTCGCCGGTCAGCACGTTGATGTCCGGGTCTGCCAGCTGCTGGCGCACGATCTCGCTGTTGGCTGCCTGATCGATGACATGATAGGTCAGATCGTGCAGGTAGTCCAGGCCGCTGTGCAGGATGGTGGAGGTGGCGTCTGCCTTGGGCTGCACGATGCCGACAATGGTCAGCTCCTCGCTGTCAGCCACCAGCTGCTGCATATAGGCTTCATCGTTCAGCTTGCTCAGCCAGACCTTGTGCTCAGTGTCGTAGACATAGCAATCGGCCTTGTTGACAAGCTTGAAGGTCATGCCAAGAAAATCGTCATAGGTATAGGTGCCGTAGTCCGTGGGCAGATCGATCTTCTGGCTTTTTGCATACTGCTGTAAAATTTTGTCCAGCTCGGCCTGATCCCGCAGACCCATGGCGTACAGCGTGTAGTCCGAAATGCTGCCGTCCGCGTTCAGGGTCAGCACCAGTTCGTTGTACTTTTCCGGCCAGCGACCGGCCTTGATGTCATACTGATCCTCGTACAGGGCGGGAGTCTCGGCCATTTCGCAGAACACATAGGGGCTGGACATGGAGGTCATGATGCTGGTCACCGAGGTGCTCTCACTGGCAATATCGGAGAAGGTAGTGTCCGGGTTCAGCTTCTGCACGGTGCCGTCCGGGTTCTGACGGTAGATCAGGGGAGAAGCGGCGTAGGCGTATTCCACCGTGGCGTTGTCCCGGATGGTGCAGGCATCGCTGTCCAGATATTCTTTCAGTGACTGCAGATCGTTGCTGGTGGCACCGATGTTCAGCTGAGCCAGCAGCTGGTTCACCGTGACCATGCCATCCGGCGCAGGCTCAGCGCTGGACGAAACGCTGGTGTAGGTGTCCGGGTCCATCATGCTGGTCAGATCCACGCCGGTGCTGCTGATTTGCAGCGGGTAGGCCGCCAGCGTGGATTTTTCCATGTTGCTGATGTAGCGGCTCACACCGTTGGAAAGGGAAAGGATCAGCGCAATGCCGATGATGCCGATAGAACCGGCAAAGGCGGTGAGCAGGGTACGCGCCTTTTTGGTGAGCAGATTGTTGAAGCTGAGGGAGAGGGAGGTGAGCAGGGACATGGAGGAGTGCCCCATGTTCCGGTGCACGGGGGCGGCGGCTGCCTCGTCCTCGGGCTCGTAGGGCATGGTGTCGGAGCGGATCACACCGTCCTTCAGCTTTACGATGCGGGTGGCGTAGCGTTCGGCCAACTCCGGGTTGTGGGTGACCATGACCACCAGCCGGTCCCGCGCTACTTCCTTGAGCAGCTCCATGACCTGAATGCTGGTCTCGCTGTCCAGTGCGCCGGTGGGCTCGTCTGCCAGCAGGATATCGGGGTTGTTCACCAGTGCGCGGGCAATGGCTACGCGCTGCATCTGCCCGCCGGACATCTCGCCGGGGTGCTTGTGCAGCTGGTTGCCCAGCCCCACCTGCTCCAGCGCAGCGGCGGCACGGCGGCGGCGCTCGGCTTTGGAAACGCCCGAGATGGTCAGCGCCAGCTCCACATTGCCCAGCACGGTCTGGTGGGGGATCAGGTTATAGCTCTGGAACACGAAACCGATGGTGTGGTTCCGGTAGGAGTCCCAGTCGCGGTCGGTATATTTTTTGGTGGAGATGCCGTTGATGACAAGATCACCGCTGTCGTAGCGGTCCAGACCGCCGATGATGTTCAGCAGGGTGGTCTTGCCGGAGCCGCTGGGGCCCAGAATGGCCACGAATTCGTTGTCCCGCAGGTTCAGACTGACGTTGTTCAGTGCATGCTGCACCAGTTCGCCGGTCTTATATTCTTTGTTGATCTGTTTGAGCTTGAGCATAAATGTGCCTTTCCGGTACTGCGCCGCCGGGCGCTGCTGCCTGTGGTTTGAAATTCGGAAATGTTTGCAGACAATATCCTATTAAGTTTAGCAAAAAAATGTGAAAAAACCGTGAAATTATTCCGTAGGAATGCTGAAGCTGCGGCACTTTTGCGCCCGGGCAGCGGTCTGGCCGGGAAGGACGGGGCAAAAAAGAAAAGCGGAAAAAGATACCGGTTGAATTTGCAGACGGAACGTGCTATTCTAAAGCTGACAGCGGCGCGTAGAGCATGCCGGAGGCAAAACGCCCGAAAATGCTCTGTTCAGACACTTCTTTAGGATTGTAACGGTTTCTCCTACCTTATAAAATATACTTCATATAAACAAGGCAGAAAAAATTGGTCCTTGTAGTAAGGAGGAACTGAAATGGAACGTACATTTTCACCCATGATCCGGCAGTATTCTGCCATTGATGGTTTGCAGCAGGCGTATACGCTGGTGTATGCCATGGAGGTAGAGGGCACACAAGGTTGTCGGCTGACCCTGTGCCAGATCGGCAGCCGACAGCAGATCGTCAGTCAGCATGTTGCGGCAGCGCCGGAGTTCTGTTACCGGCTCCTGCGCTACTTGTGTGAAAATGGAGTTCAGCCGGAGCTCTGGCGGGATGCGGTCACAGACCTGACAGCTGCCGGGCTGGTAGGCGAGAAAGGCGGCGCATGGCGTGAACAGTGAGCGAACAGCCCAACTGCAAGTCGCCCTTGCAAGCTATGACCTGAGGGAGCTGCGTGTCCAGAAGCGTTATTTGCAGGAGCAGGGAACCGCCATCGTATGCACCTGCTTTTGCAGCGGCGAAAAGCTGCTGGCACAGCTGCGGCAGGGTGTCCGTTACGATGCCGTGGTGCTTTGCAGCGAGCTGACGGACTTGTCCGCAGAGCAATTTATCCGGCAGCTGTACCAGTTGAAGGAGCGGCCGACGCTGTTGGTGCAGAGCCATGGCCGCAGCAGCGGCACGGCGTTGCAAAAGCTCCGCGAGGGGTGCTACTGCGTAGAGGGCACCGAGCTGAAAAGGCTGCTGTGGCAGCTTTACCGGATGCCCGAGCGGCAGAACCGGCAGCTGGAGCAGCGGTGCAGTCAATTGTATGCAGCGTGGGGCATCCCGCAGGGGGATGTCAACGCCGGATACCTTTCCGGCGCGGTCGGCATCGCATGCAGCACCAGCCAGAAGCTGGCGATCCGCAAGGAGATCTTGCAGGCTGTGAGCGAGCAGTTTGATACATCGGTCGCTGCCGTGGAAAGCGGCATCCGCCGGATGGTGGATCAGCTGGAGGAAAAGCCGACCCCTGCGTGGCTGGCGTTTAAAGCTGATACAAGGCTGGGCAGCGGTAAGCCCACCACCGGCAAGCTGATCTACGCGGTCAGGGATGTTGTGCTGCGGCAAAAGTCCCCGTAAGGCTTGCGCACGGCTGCGGCAGTTGGAACACTGTGGTGTTCCGTTGAAAAAATGGCATCGCCCGGGGAGGCAGAGCAATGGAGCAGCAAAGGACAGAAATGCGGTCTATCACCGCAGAGCAGCAGAAGCGGGTCGAGGAGGTCTGCTTCCGTTCGCTGGCGCTGATCGGGCGCAACTGTGAATATCTGGAGCAGCATTTTGACCGCACCGGTGCAGACGCGTCTACCCGGCAGGCGGTGGCGGATATCAACACCGCCGCCTTGCAGCTGGACCGCACCCTCAGCGAGGCAATCACCCTGCTGGAATTTCTGCACGAGGGAGCAAAACCGCAGCTGTACCCCATTGATCTGTGCGAGCTTTTGCAGCAGGTGGCGGCACAGTCTGATATGATCCGGGCACAGCTTGGGGTGGATATCCGGCTGGATTACGGCGGGTGCACCGCTTGCTGCGTAATGGCAGACCGCAGAGATGCGGAGCTGCTGTGTCTGCATCTGCTCTCCAATGCCCTGCGCGCCAGCCGGGAGGGTGGCTGCGTCTGCATTGCGCTGCGCCGCACCGAAAGCGGCTGGCAGCTGACGGTCACCGATGATGGCTGTGGGCTGCCCGGCGAGGATGCGCAGGCAGCGCTGGAAAACCGCCGCAGCTTTCTGGGCGGGGCACAGCTGGGGCTGCTGCTCTGCCGGGAGTGCTGCCGCCGGATGGGCTGGAGCTTACAGCTGGAACCTGCGCCCGAAAAAGGCACACAGGCTGTGGTGAGTATCCCGTTGTACGCAGGCGAAAGCCGCCCCGACGGCACGGTGGAGCTGCGCACCGACTCGGAGACCGAGCGGGAACAGCGCAAGTATCATCTGCGCGCCATGCTGGTACGGGAGATGCGCACCATGCCGGAGCGCGGCGACCCGGAAGAAGAGTTTTAATAAGGTGGCAAGGCCGCTGCACAGTGTTTTGTGCGGCGGCCTTGCTTATTTTGCGCCCGGTGCTTTCCTACAAGCGCAAAGCATGGTATACTGAATGCTGAAAACAAAAGCTTGGAGGAGCAACAATGACAAACAAGAAGCTGAACTACCCCGCAATTGCCAAGGAGGCGGCCATCCTGACCGGGGCCGTTGCCATTATTGCAGCGGCGGTCTATTTTTTTCTGGTGCCCAGCCACACATCCGTCAGCAGTATTTCCGGCCTTGGCATCGTGCTTTCTAATTTTGTGCCGCTGCCGCTTTCGGCCATTACCATGGTGTTGAATATCGTGCTGCTCATCATCGGTTTTTTCACCTGCGGCAGGGAGTTTGGCGCAAAAACCGTGTATACCAGCGTGATGCTGCCGGTATTTCTGGGGCTTTTCGAGCGCTTGTTCCCGGATTTCGGCTCCATGACCGGCAGTCAGGAGTTGGATGTGCTGTGCTACATTCTGGTGGTCAGCGTAGGTCTGAGCATCCTGTTCAACCGCAACGCATCCTCCGGCGGGCTGGATATCGTGGCAAAGATCATGAACAAGTATCTGCACATGGAGCTGGGCAAGGCCATGTCCCTTTCGGGCATGTGCGTGGCACTCTCTGCCGCCCTTGTCTACGATAAAAAGACCGTGGTGCTGAGCATTCTTGGCACTTACTTCAACGGCATCGTGCTGGATCATTTCATCTTCGATAACAGCATCAAGCGCCGGGTGTGCATCATTACCGAGAAGGAGGAGACGCTGCGGCAGTTCATCATCAACGACCTGCACAGCGGTGCCACCATGTACGAGGCCATCGGTGCATACAACTTTGAAAAGCACAACGAGATCATTACCATCGTGGACAAAAACGAGTATCAGAAGCTGATGAACTTTATCAACCGCGAGGACCCAAAGGCCTTTGTCACGATTTATAATGTATCCAGTATGCACTACCAGCCCAAGCGCTGAGCGGCACAGGGAAGGGAAGCAAAAGCTGTGCCCGGGGCTTTTCCGCAGCGGAAAACCGTGGTAAAATAAGAAAAAACGGAAAGGAACAACAGCCATGGACATCAGACTGGTTTGCAGCGATATTGACGGTACGCTACTGCAATATGGCAAAAAGGAGCTGGAGGGCGAAATATTCGAACAGATCCGGGCGCTGCATCAGCGGGGCATCTGGTTCTGCCCGGCCTCCGGGCGGCAGTATACCAGTCTGCGCAAACTCTTTGCACCGGTGGCAGACTGCTGCGTGTTTATCTGTGAAAACGGCGGCACCATTTTTCAGGAAGAACAGTGCATCGCCAAAAATCCCATGCCCCGGGTGCTGGCAGAGGAGATCGCCAACGATATGTGGACGCGCAGCGAGGGACAGGGCGAGGTGATGCTCTCCGGACAGAACACCGCCTACCTGATGGAGCGCGGCCTTGGGATGCTGCAGCGGGTGCAGTTCGTGGGCAACCACTACCAGATCATTCACAGCCCCGCCGAGGTGCCGGAGGACATCACCAAGGTGTCGGTGTACCTGCACGAGGGCGTGGAGAACTATGTGGAGCGTTTTGTGCCCCGGTGGAAACAGGCCAACTGCGCCGTGGCGGGGCCGTTCTGGATCGATACCACCTTTGCCAACAAGGGCATCGGGGTGCAGTGCGTGTGCAGCACCCTTGGCATCGACCCCGCACAGGTCATGGCCTTTGGCGACAACTACAATGACGAGACCATGCTGGATGTGGTGGGCGTGCCCTACATTATGGATAACGCCGCCGCCCCGCTGCGGGCAAAATACAAAAACCACACCCCCCGCCCGGAGGATGTGCTGGCGCAGCTGCTGGCACAGCAGCCGTAAAGGGGGCGAGCCCATGGACCGCAAGGGACTGGAACAGCTCATTTTTGATACTTACAGCGTAGAGCCGGACTACCCATGGATGGACACCCCGGAGTCGGCGGTGTTCCGTCACGCGGCAAACCGCAAGTGGTTTGCGCTGGTCACTACCGTGCCCAGAAGCAAACTGGGGCTGCCCGGGCAGCAGCCGGTGGATATCGTGAACCTGAAATGCGACCCCATCCTCATCGGGTCCCTGCGGGCAGAGCCGGGCTTTTACCCGGCCTACCACATGAACAAGGAAAACTGGATCACCGCCGCGCTGGACGGCAGCGTCCCGGAGGATAAGCTCCGTCTGGTGTTGGACATGAGCTACACCGCCACCGCACCAAAGCTGCGAAAAAAGAAAACTTGATTGCGGTAAAATAAGGACGGGCACTGCAATCGCTGCGCGCGCTCATTCGTATTTAAGGTGTATCTGAAAACAAAGAAAATGACAAATATTTCGCAAGCACAAGCGGGATTTAAGGCAAATAGCCGCAGGAATCCTTTGTGGATTTCAAGGCTGTTTAACGCAAAATCCTGCTGTGCTTGTAGAAATAGACTAAATTTTCGACTTTTCAGATACACCCTAGGGTAAAGGGACTGCATTTTGCAAAAAGGAGGCAGCTATGGCTATTTTTGAAAAGACTATCCGCAACCAGAACTTCGACACCCTGCTCCGCAAGCTGGAACACGCCATCCCGGACAGCAGCTGGTCGGCAGAGTTGGAAGCCGGCAGCGACTTCAAGGACGGCAGCGCCCGGTGCAGCGTGCGGGTGTTTGAGCGGTACAGCGTGGTGGGCGGCAACCGCCTTAGCCTGACGCTGACCCTGTTCCAGAACGGGGACGAGCCTATCCGGCTGTCGGCCATTGCAGCGGGCGGCAGTCAGGCGGTGTTCTTTAAAATGAACACCCTTGGCGAGGACGCTTTTTTGGAGGACGTAAAGCAGCTGCTGGAAGAAATTTTGGAGGGCTAATATGTTTTATAGTGGGTTTGACGCGCTGTTCAGCATCCTGTTCCCGCTGATGTTTCTGGTGGTGCTGGGCATGATCCTGTTTACCATAGTGGGCAATCTGCGCACATGGAGCAAAAATAATGCGTCCCCGCGCCTTACCGTCCCGGCCACTGTGGTGGCCAAGCGGATGAACGTTTCCCGCCATCATACGGACAATACGATGTCGCATACGTTCACTACCTATTATGCCACCTTTCAGGTAGAAAGCGGTGACCGCATGGAACTTGAAGTAGGTGGGTCGGACTATGGAATGCTTGTAGAGGGCGACACCGGAAAGCTGAGCTTTCAGGGCACGCGCTATCTGGGGTTTGAACGGAAGAACGGGTGACTGATATGCAGCAAAAGCATTCAAGCGTGTCGGAGATCGTGGGCAGAAGCCTGTTTTATACACTGACGAACTACCTGCTTATCAGCATGGAGCTGTCCTTCCGTGCGCAGTGGTTCTCGGTCTTATTCTCGGCGGCGCTTGTATGGTGCAACATGGAGTATTGGAACGCCATTTACAGGATGACCGGCAAAAAGCTTGCCGCATGGGTCTTGTGGGGCGTCTGCATTGCTGTAAGCACAGGCATTGCGTATTTTGCGGGGTATATCCAAGGAGCACTTGTTCCGCTTGCGATATAACAAACGCGCTGCTGCGCTGTATTTTTGATAAAACCGCAGAAGCTGTGACAAAAGTATTATTCTTTTATGAATTTTAGCACTCTACGCTTGACAGCGCTAAAAAATCGTGCTATAACAGTGGCGTGCTCAGGAGGAAGGGAAAAAGGAGAGCCGCAAGGCTCCCCGAAAAGCCCCTTGCGAGGAGCTGCAAAATGTAATTTATACCCGACCCGAACGCCGGGATTGGAGGTATGTTTTATGTTTATGCCGACTGTTTTTCATGAGAACCTGTTCGATGATCTCTTTGATCCGTTCTGGAACGAGGGTGCACTGGAACGTATGATGAACCGTGAGGCTCGTGATACCTTTGGTAAGCGCGGTGCAAACATGATGAAGACCGATGTCAAGCAGACGGACAACGGCTACGAAGTGGACGTTGATCTGCCGGGCTGCAAGAAAGAGGACGTTCAGATGGATCTGAGCGATGGCTACCTGACCATTCAGGCCGTGCGCAGCCACAGCAATGACGAAAAGGACAACAAGGGCCGCTATGTGCGGCGCGAGACCTTCTCCGGTAGCTGCGCCCGCAGCTTCTATGTGGGCGAGGTGAAGAAGGAGGACATCCACGCAAAGTTCGAGGATGGCGTCCTGCACATCCAGCTGCCCGCCCCGCAGCAGACGAAGGCTTTGCCTGAGAACCCGAACCTGATCGAGATCGAGTAAATGCCGACCGTGTACGCTAAGGCATAACATACATAGGATGCCCCCGGAGAGCTGCAACAAGCCCTCCGGGGGCATTTTTGTGTGCAGGCTTTCGATAACGGAGAGGGGAGAAAATACCTGTTTTTGCCAGAAAACTTTATTTTTCCACCGTTTCGTGGTATCCTTATAAGGCGCACGCAATACAGGCCTGCGGCTGCACTGGCAGCGGCTGCGGACTGCGTGCGACAAAAAAGAACGTATAGAAGGAAAAAGGGGGATAAAAGTCATGGGCGAATTTGCCTTTCAGACTTTACGGGAAAGTATCACCTCCGCCATCAGAAGCAAGATCCTTACCGGGGAATTACAGCCGGGCGTAAAGCTGGCCGAGCAGAAACTGGCCGAGGAGTTCGGCTCCAGCCGGGCACCCATCCGGGAGGCGCTGCGGCAGCTGGAACAGGAGGGCATGGTCGAGTATTCGCGCAATGTGGGCTGCTCGGTGCGCCGGGTAAAGCCGGAGGACGCCTACGAGATCTATCTGCTGCGGGCAAATCTGGAAATGACGGCGCTGCGCTATTTTGACTGCGAATTTACGGAGGAGGATCTGTGCACCCTGCGCGGTATCTTAGAGGAGATGCGCAATGTCCGGCCGGGGAATCTTTCGCAGATCGTGGAGAACGACAACCGCTTCCACGCGGTCATCGTGCAGCGGGCGGGGCTGCCCAGACTGCTGAAATTCTGGGACGATCTGAACTACGGCAACCTGCTTGTTGGGGTGAGCAGCGGCTCTAACCACGAGACGCTGGCACAGCGGCAGAACGGCATCCACACCAAACTGTACGAGGCGCTGGCAAGCGGCGACACCGAGGCTGCCTGCCGCGCCGTCTACGCTCACTACATGGAGCCTATGGAGCGGATGCGCAGCGCGAACAGCGCCGTACAGGCAGCGGACGAAGCAGCAAAATAAGGGGAATTTGGCTGAACGTCTAAATTTTGACCAATCATTTTATGGAAATTGCAGATTGTCTACAATCTGCAATTATGCTATACTATCAAAGTGATCGGTCGAGTACTGCTGTATTTTTGGTAAAAATTGCGAAACGTATGCGGAACCTCGGCCTTCTTACAGGAACTTCCGCCCTGTGTGGAAAAGAAAGAGAGGAATTGTCCGCATGTCTAACAAAGAAAAAGCCACAAAGATCTCGTGGCTTACCCTTGCCTTCATGGCCTTTTCTACGGTCTGGGGCTTCGGCAACATTACCAACGGCTTTGTGTACTTTAACGGTCCGCAGGTCATCTTCAGCTGGATCTTCATGTTTGTCCTGTACTTCATCCCCTATGCGCTGATGGTGGGTGAGCTGGGCTCTGCCTTTAAAAACGAGGGCGGCGGCGTCAGCTCCTGGCTGCACCAGACCACCAACGCCAAGCTGGCCTACTACGCCGGTTGGACCTACTGGGCCTGCCACATCACCTACATTGCCAGCAAGGGCAGCGGCTTTTTGAAAGCGCTGAGCTGGGCCGTTTTCCGCAACGCGGAGACCTACGATTCCTTCCCCACCCGCTATATCCAGCTGGCTACCTTCTGCATCCTGCTGCTGGGCTGCTACATTGCAAGTCTGGGTCTGAACCCCCTGAAAAAGCTGCTGACTGCCGCAGGCACCTGCACCTTCGTCATGTCCCTGCTGTACATCCTGATGATGTTCGCTGCCCCGGCCATCAACCCCACGGCAGAGTACGTCCACGCCAACCTGAGCTTCAGCAGCCTCATTCCCAACTTCAACGTCACCTACTTTACTTCTCTGTCCATTCTGGTGTTCGCTGTGGGCGGCTGCGAGAAGATCTCTCCCTACGTCAATAAGGTCGAGAACCCCAGCAAGGGCTTCCCCCGCGGCATGATCGCGCTGGCCGTCATGGTGGTCACCTGCGCCATTCTGGGCACGCTGGCCATGAGCCGTATGTTCGACCCCGCCGTCATCAACGCCAGCGCAGAGAGCTTCAACGCCTATGTCGCCAACAGTTCCTACTGGGCTTTCCAGAAGCTGGGGCAGTACTACCATGTGGGCGATCTGTTCATGATCATCTACGCCCTGTGCAACGTCATCAGCCAGCTCGCCGTGCTGATTTTGAGCATCGACGCACCGCTGCGTATGCTGCTGGATAACGAGCACACCAAGCAGTTCATCCCGAAGGCTCTGCACAAGGTCAACGCCCACGGTGTGCACAGCAACGGCATCAAGATGGTGGCTGTGCTGTCCGGCTCCATCATTCTGGCACAGTCCTTCGTGCCCGGTGCTGCTGCCGTTCTGCGCCAGCTGACCAAGCTGAACTCTGTGTGTATGCCCATGCGCTATCTGTGGGTGTTTGCCGCCTACATCGCCCTGCGCAACGCCTACGATACCATCCCTGCCGAGTACCGCTTTGTCAAGAATCAGGCCGTGGCCAAGTTCTTCGGCGGCTGGTGCTTTGCCGTTACCGCCGTGTGCTGCGTGCTGGGTATGTATGATAAGGACCCCTTCACCTTTGCACTGAACGTCATCACCCCCGTGGTGCTGACCGTGCTGGGATTCATTCTGCCCGCCCTTGCAAAGCGCGAGCAGACCGCTGCCAAAAAGTAACCTGAATATGCTTAAAAAGGGCCGGTCAGCACTGACCGGCTCTTTTCTCAGGAAATTAGGAGGTTTATTTTTATGATCGCATCCGAAGTCCGTGAAATGCTGTCCTTCATCGACGGCAACCCCACCGCATATCACACCACCGCCGCTGTGCGGGATATCCTGCTGAAGGCAGGATTTGCCGAGCTGCTGGAAAGCCGCAAGTGGGCGCTGGAACCCGGCAAGGACTACTTTGTCTGCCGCAATGGATCCAGCATCATCGCCTTCCGCATGGGCGACCAGCTGGAAAATTACAGCTTCAACGTTGCCGCCGCCCATACGGATTCTCCCTGCTTCCGCATCAAGGAGAACGCCGAGATCCACATGGGGCAGAACTACACCAAGCTGAACACCGAGGGCTACGGCGGCATGATCTGCGCCACATGGATGGACCGTCCGCTGTCTGTGGCGGGGCGTGTGCTGGTGCAGGAGAATGGCGCCATCGTTTCCCGTCTGGTGGCGCTGGACCGCGACCTGTTGATGATCCCCAGCGTAGCCATCCACATGAACCGCGAGGTCAACGATAAGGCTTCCTTCAACAAGCAGGTGGATATGCTGCCCGTGCTGGGCGGTGCCTGCGAGGAGGGCGCACTGAAAAAGCTGATCGCAGAGGAGCTGCAGGTGTCCGAGGAGCAGATCCTTGGCAGCGATTTGTTCCTCTATGTGCGGGAAAAAGCCACCGTCTGGGGCTGCAATGAGGAGTTTATCTCCTGCGGCCGTCTGGACGACCAGCAGTGCGTCTACGGCATCCTGAAAGGTCTGCTGACCGCCAAGAACGCCCGCTCCATCGGTGTGGCAGCCTTCTTTGATAACGAGGAAGTGGGCTCCGGCACCAAGCAGGGCGCAGCTTCCACCTTCCTGTACGATGTGCTGCACCGCATTGCCCAGAGCCTTGGCGGCAACGACGAGGACTTCCACCGCGCGGTGGCTTCCAGCTTTATGGTGAGCGCCGACAACGCCCACGCCGTGCACCCCAACCACCCGGAGCACACCGATGTGAACAACTGCACCTACATGAACAAGGGCGTGGTCATCAAGACTCACGCAGGCCAGAAGTACACCAGCGACGGCATGAGCGTTGCCGCCGCCCGGGAACTGGCTGCCCGCGCCGGAGTGCCGCTGCAATACTTTGCAAACCGTTCCGATAAGGTGGGCGGCAGCACGCTGGGTAATCTGGCCATGGCACAGGTGTCCATGAACTGTGTGGACATCGGCCTGCCGCAGCTGGCGATGCACTCCTGCTACGAGACCGCCGGCGCAGAGGATACCCTCTCGCTCATCAAACTGATGCAGGAGCTGTACAGTAGCCACTTTGAAGAGACTGCCTTTGGCACCCTTTCCATCGGCAAGTAAACGGATAAAAGCATAAAAAGGACTGCTGTGCGCTGCTATGCACGGCAGTCCTTTTTGCGTAAAAGCTGATTTTCCATGGCCGGTTAAGCCCGGATATAGAAATCCGACGATAGTTGTGGTAAAATAAGGCATCCGGGAGCGCCGGGCGCTCCGCTGCAACATCAAAAATGGAGGTTTTCTATGAAAAAGACCTATCGCTCGCTCTTTTGCCTGCTTGCGGTGCTGCTGCTCAGCGTCAGCGTGCTGCCCTCTGCTTCGGCGCTGTTTTCCAAAAAGCTCTACTATTATGGTGTAGTAGAGGGCGTCAGCCGCACCGTGGAAGGCAAGGTGGAGTCCATTCTGGTGACTGCGGAAGAGCAGGAGACCTACCAGATGATCGTCACCGACAGCACCGTCTGGCAGGACCATGACGAAAAGACAACCTCCGACCCCGCTACCCTTGCGGTAGGCGAGCAGATCTGCGTGGTGCACGACCCGGCTGTGATGATGTCGCTGCCGCCGCAGTCGGTGGCGTATACCGTCATCCGCAACTTCCCCGCAGGCACGGATCTGGAACAGGAAGCCCGGGATGCCGCCTGCCCGGTGAAGAAGTTCTTTGCCGACACCCGCAAAGCCATTTCGGACTGGTTCTACCAGACCATGCCCATCTGAGCGTAACGTTCCTTTTATAACACAAAAAACTGCTGCCCCGCACCGGATGCAAGAACATCCGGGCAAAGGGGCAGCAGATTTTTTATGCAAGGTTATGCGGTGTTTTGCGGCAAAAGCGCTGTGTACCGCTATTTATTTTCGGGGGGGGGTAACACGGAAGCGCTTCACCGTCTGCTCCAGTGCGCTGATGTCCACAGGCTTGGACAGATGCTCGTCCATGCCGGCTTCCTTGCTCTTTTGCATATCCTCAAGGAAGGCGTTGGCGGTCATGGCAAGGATGGGAATGGTGCGTCCCAGAGGGTTTTCGCCGCTGCGGATGCGGCGGGTGGCTTCCAGGCCGTCCATCACCGGCATCTGGATATCCATCAGGATCATGTCATAATCGCCGGGCTTTACGCTGGCAAAAGCATCCACGATCTCCTGACCGTTGGGGCAGATGGTGCAGCTTGCGCCTTTTGTTTCCAGCAGCATTTGCAGAATCTCGGCGTTGATGGCGTTATCCTCGGCGCAGAGGAACTTCATGCCGGACAGGGGAGAAGTGGTCTCTTCTTCCTCCGGGAGCGCCTGCGCCTTTTGCACCGTGTCCGCTTCGGTGTCAATGGGAAATTCCAGCACCACCTCAAAGCGGGTGCCCTTGCCAGTGGCGCTCTCCACGCTGATGGAGCCGCCCATCAGGTCTATGACGCTTTTGGTAATAGCCATACCCAGACCCGTGCCCTGCACCTTGTTGGTGCCGGAGCGCTCCTCACGGGTAAAGGGGTCGAAAAGGGTCTTTTGGTAGTCCGCGCTCATGCCGATGCCGTCATCCTGCACCACAAAGCGGTACCGGGCGTAGTGCTCGTTCCGGGGCAGCTCTTCCACCTCGAACCGGATGTGCCCGCCGGTGGGCGTATACTTGACCGCGTTGGAGAGGATGTTCATCAACACCTGATTCAAACGGTTGGGGTCGGCCAGCACGTTTTCGTGCTGCAGATTGGTGCTTACCATAAAGCTCTGACTGCGCTGACCTGCCTGCTGCCGGATGATGCTGTCCAGCTGACTGATCTGCTGGGGCAGGTTCATCTTTTCCACATTCAGGGTGGTCTTGCCGCTCTCGATGCGGCTCATATCCAGAATATTGTTGATGATGCCCAGCAGCAGCTGACCGGAGGCTTCCAACTTGCCCAGATGCTCGGCAAGCTTTTCCGGCTCGTGCAGCTCGTTTTTCATCAGGGTGGTAATGCCGATGATGGCGTTCATGGGGGTGCGGATATCGTGGCTCATGTTGGAAAGGAAGTCCGTCTTGGCTTTGCTGGCACGCTCGGCGGATTGCAGCGCCTCGGCGGCAGCATCCTGCGCCCGCCGCATCTCGTCGTTGGCCTGCGTCAGCTGGATGTTATACTGCTCCAGACGGAGGTTCGTCTTTTTTTCAGCCTGCAGCTCCCGCTGCTGCTTTTCCCGCAGGAGGAACCAGCCAGCAATGACTGTCATGATCGAAAACACCGTTGCAAAGCCTACAATAACGACCATGACGATATTGACCAGCTTCTGCGTATTCACGGCCACATATTCTGCCGGAACAAGGAACGCCAGCGTCCACTGGGCGTTTTCCATCTGCTTCAGGGCGTAGTAATACTCAGTCCCGTCCAGCACGGCGTTGGAATAACAGGAGCCTGTGCGGGCAAGCCGCTCCTTTGCTACTGCAAAGGAAGAACCGTGCAGATAGGACATCTGGGAGAGCACGGTGTATACGTTATGCCCCTTCAGCAGCTCAGTGTCATTGGCGTTGAACAGCTTGAAGCCGTTGTTGTCCAGCACATAGACGCTGTTGTTATTTTCGTAGGCGTCACAGCGGAAATAATCGTTCAGCTGGGTCATGCTCTGCGAAATGCCAAAATAGCGCAGGGTGATCTCGCCGGTCTCGCTTTGCAGTGTGATGGGGGTGGGGAGCTGTTTCAGGAACACCATCCGGGAATCGTCCACGGTCAGCGCGTTGGAAACATAGCTGACCCGCTCCGGTGCGCTTTCCAGATAGTCCATTTCCCGCAGCAGCCCCATGCGGCCATTCTCAGTATAGTAATGTCCGGCAGAGTCCACGGCAATCAGTTCGATCTGTCTTTCATGGTAATTGGAAAGCTCCGACAGCTTTTTCAGATAGCGGTAGAATTCAGTATCAGTCTTTAACGGAGTGTAGTACAAATAATTGCATTGTACATTCACCTCGCTCCAATGGGTGTCGATGACATCCTCCAGACTGTGGAACATCTGGTGGGTGACCTCTTCCATCTGGCTCAGCCGCTCGTGGTAGACAAGGTTCTGGATGTAGGTCTGGCTCATGACAAAAAGGGTCAGGATCAACACGATGATGACAAAGCCGAAGCCTACAAACAGCTTTTTATAGATTTTGTTGTTCACATCCAGTATCTCCTGTCCGTTTTATTCAACTCCATGAGGTGTCTGCCCGGCTGATGGTGGTGTATGCGCCAAAGAAAGCCTTTGCGGCGTCCATGCCCACCACGCCGCTGTCTGCCACCGTGGTCTCCGCAGCCAATTTGTCGCTCACACCGCAGATGGCAACTTGATAGGTCTTGTCCGCTTCCGGCTGCATCGGGCTTACCAGCACATAGGGGTAGCCCTTGCCGTTGCCGTAGGCATCGTAGCCAGAAGCCAGCAGGTCGCTGATCTGCTGCCCGGTCAGGGCAACGGTCTGGATGGTGCGGTTCCAGCCGGTGGGCAGGATGACCGAAAGGTCGTAATCCGTAATGCCCTTGGCGTACAGCTTGGCGGATACGCCGTGGTGGTTCTGATTGGTGGGGTTGCCGGGGATCCATGTGCTCAGCGAGACCAGCGCAAGGTCGCTGCCGGTAGCCTGTGCAAAGCAGCGGCCTACCAGCATGGCGCAGTCCTGCTGCGAAAGCTCCTCCGTAACGGTAGTGATGACGTCCGGGGTGTTGTTCACCACACTGTCCTGATCCTCGTCCAGCTGACGGATGACATCTTCCATAGTAGCATTGCCCTTGATAAAGTCCAGCATCTTGTTGCCGGTGGTCACGACCGTGTTTTCCCAGCCGGAATAGATAAAGGGCGCGGTGTTGCCCGCGTTCAGGGCATCGGCAACATCGGCGTAGTAGGTGCCGTCTGCCTTTGCACCCTTGAAGGGCAACAGGCTGCTTTTCAGCGCCGTTGCAGGCTGCAGAGCGCTGGTGCCTGCAACGGTGGAAAGGACGCGCATCACCTTGAGCGCATCTTCCAGCTTCTGGGGGTTCTGTTTCAGCTTTTTATTCAGACCGTAGAAGCGGTTCACATTCAGCACAAAAACGTTCTGGGTGCCGTCCTCGGAAAGAAACGGCATCAGCCCGAATTTATCGGCGTTGCCGTCTGCCTCCACAATGCCGTTGGTGTTTCCGATCAAAAACAGGGTGTTGCCCTCAGCCATCCTCTGCCGGGTCACGTTGTCGTCAAGAGCATCGCCGGAGCCGTTCAGCATCCCGATGTCCTTCCACTTCTGGACGTATGCCATCGCCTGCATCATACCGGGGGTGTTGCTGACGTTCGCCTTGCCGGAAAGATAATCCTTCTGCCACAGTTTGCCGTCCAGCGTGCCAAGGAAATCGGCATCTGCAATGTTGAACAGATACTGGAAACCGTAGCCCGGATACTGGATCTGCGGCAGGCAGAGATCGACCCCGGCTTCCTTGGCCTTTGCAGCCAGTTCTTCTAGCTCAGCAAAAGAATTGGGCAGTTCCCAGCCGTGTTCCCGCAGCAGGGTCTTGTTGTAGGTGATGCCGTAGCAGTTGTAAACCGAGGGCAGCAGATAGATGGCACCGTTGTCGAACACGTCCTGCAGACGGGACTCCACATAGTTATCCGTAAAATCGTAGCCGGAAAGGTCCAGCAGTTTGTCGGAGACCAGATCGATCTGGGGGTCGTAGTAGGTCAAGGTGCAGACGTCCGGCAGGTCGCCCGCCGCAAACATATTCTGCAAACAGGTGGTGGTGTTATCGCCGCTGTATGGCACGACCTCGATGTTCACTTCCGGGTAAACGCTGTGTACCTGCTCAATAAAGGCTTCTATCTCCTTATAAGGCGCCATAAAGGTGACGGCTTCGTGCGCATCTGCTGTTTTGCTTTCAGCCTTACCGCCGCCGCAGGCGGTCAGCGCTGCCGTTGCCGCAGTAATGCCGCAAACCTGCAAAAACGAGCGGCGGGAGATTTTTTTCATCATATAAATATACCTTCCTCACATTTCGGAGGGCAGTGCTGCACAGAACCAATGGGGTGCAGTGCTGCCATAGCTATTTTACACACCCCACAGGAACCCCTACGCTCGCGGCCTGTCCGCACTGGGCATACGCCGATTTTCCCATAAAATGACATTCTTATTGTATCATTGTAACAAAAGTGTTTCAAGTTGTTTTTTGAAGGATTTTGTATGGAAAAGGGCGGAAAACCGCGTGCTTTGCAGGCATGCGGCATAAAAATACCCCTGATGCCGGAGAGCCCGGGATCAGGGGAGATAGTATTCTGGCACGCTGCTTTATTGCAACGGCTCTTTTGCGCGCAGACGCCGACAGGCATCCTCTTTTACAAGCTCGATGACCACCGCCGTCAGGGGGATAAAGAAGATGATGCCGATGATGCCGAAAAGCTCTCCGCCGATCATGGCAGCAACAAGGGTGTACAGCGGCGAAAGCCCCACGGACTTGCCCACCACACGGGGATAGATGAACTGATTTTCAATAAACTGCACGGCAAGGTAGACGATCAGGCAGCGCACCGCCAGCACAGGGTCTACCAACAGCACAAGGAACACGCTGACCACACAGGAGATCAGCGCACCCACATAGGGGATGATGGCGCAGATGGCGGTAAGTACGCCGACCAGACTGCCGTAGGGGATCTTGAAAACAGAAAATGCAAGAGCCATGAGAACGCCAAGGATCACCGCCTCGCTGCATTGTCCCGTTAAAAAGTTTGCGAAGGACTGCCGGAACAGCCGGCAGAATTTCAGCACCCCGGCGGCGTGGGAGGGTTTCAGGTAGGCGCACACCAGTGTGCGGGCTTGGTGGCCAAGGCTCTCCGTCCCAAGGGACATATAGACGGAGATGATCAGCGCAAACGAGGCGGTGACTACGATATTCACCGTGGCAGAGACAGCCCCTACCGCATTGACCAGCACCGTGTCGATGCTTGCAGTGACCTTGTGCAGCAGCTGCTCCCAGTTGATGCCCTCCAGCCAGCTCATCAGCCAGCTCATATCGGTGTTCTGTGCGCTGAGATAGGCGGTCCAGCGTGGGATATTGGCCTCGATCTGCACATACAGGCTGTGGAAGGACTGCACCAGTTCCGGGATCAGCAGGGTGAGCGCCAGCACCAGCACCAGCACAACACCCAGCAGGGTGATGAAAAAGCTGAGAAGGCGGATGGCTTTCGCCGAGGGCTGCTTTTTGGCCTTGCCGAACAGGCGGTTCAGCCGCTTTTCCAGCCCGGTCATGGGCACGTTGATAAAAAGCGCCAGAATGCCGCCCGCCAGAATGGGCAGTACCAGATCTATCAGCTTTGCGGCAAAGGCCAGAACGTCAGAAAGCCGCAGCAGCGCTACAAAAAGCGTTACCCCTATAACGGTAACGAGCAGGGATTGTTTTGTTTTTGGTTCCATGAAAAAGTTCCTTTCCCGGAAGATTGTGGCAACAGGCAGCAAAAAGACCGCCTGCGGGCTCTTTTTGGTATTGTAATCGGAAAAAAAGGGCTTGTCAAGACGAGGGGAAAGGGAAACGGAACTTTATAAAAGCAGTTTGCGGTAATGTTAGCGGAAGCTTTTCAGTTGGGATAAAGCGTGGTATACTGGGGCAGAGCAAATTAAAAAAATTGAGAGAAACACAGTTCGGAAGGAAAGAGATCATGTCGAAAGATGAATATCTGATCACAGATGCGCCGCTGAAAGCGCTGACTGTTTTTGCAATGCCAATGATCCTTGGCAGCTTTTTTCAGCAGGTCTATAATATGGCAGACTCCATCATAGTCGGCCAGTTTGTCGGCTCCTCGGCGCTGGCGGCTGTTGGTGCCTGTGCTGCGTTGACCAATGTTTTTATCTGTGTGGCGCTGGGTGCCGGTGTGGGTGCAGGTGTGCTGGTAAGCCGCTATTTTGGTGCCAAAAACTATGGCAAAATGAAAACCATCGTGTCAACGTCCATGATCAGTTTTCTGGTTTTAAGCGTTGTCCTTGGCGTTTTTGGCTTCTGCTTTTCCCATGCTATGATGAGCGGCTTGCAGACCCCCGCCGATATTCTGGAGGACGCGGTGCTGTATCTGCGGGTCTATTTTGTAGGCTTCCCGTTTTTGTTCATGTACAACATTCTTTCCACCATGTTTACCTCCATTGGGGAATCCAGAATTCCGCTGGGGCTGCTGATCTTTTCCTCCATCCTGAATATTTTTATGGATCTCTGGATGGTGGCGGGGCTTGGCTTGGGTGTGTTTGGCGCAGCCCTTGCCACGTTGATCGCACAGGGCATTTCTGCGGTATTTTCGTTTTTGATCTTCCTGTACCGGATGCGGCAGTATAAGAGCCCCTTTAAAAAATTTGACCGGCAGGAGCTGCATTCCATGCTCCGTATTGCGGTGCCTTCGGTCTTGCAGCAGTCCACCGTGTCCATCGGCATGATGATCGTGCAGGCGGTGGTAAACCCCTTCGGCACACAGGCGCTTGCCGGGTATGCGGCAACGATGCGGGTAGAAAATGTTTTCTCACTGATCTTTGTATCCATCGGCAATGCGGTCTCGCCCTATATCTCCCAGAATCTTGGCGCAAAGAAGATCGACCGCCTCAAAAAAGGCTACCACGCTGCACTGGTGCTGGATCTCTGCTTTGCGGTCATTGCCTTTGCGGTTATTGAAACCCTGCACACCCAGATCTCCTCGCTGTTTTTGGGCAAGGACGGAACGGCGCTGGCCTATCAGGTGTCCGGTGATTATATGCGGTGGCTCGGTTACTTCTTCATCTTCATGGGCATCAAGATGGCGACTGATGGCGTCCTGCGCGGGCTTGGCATCATGCGCCCGTTCCTCATTGCCAATATGGTAAACCTTGCCATTCGCCTGTCTGTTGCCCTGCTCTGCGCACCGCGCTATGGCATTGCCTTTGTCTGGCTTGCCGTCCCGGCAGGCTGGCTTGCAAACTTTCTGGTCTCCTATGCGGCGCTCAGAAGATCGTGGCCGATGGAGAATGCAGCGGCACCTCAATGATTTTGTGAAGCGCGGCAGCCTTTTTTCTGCGCCCGCCCCGGCTTGTTACAGCGGTTTACTTTTGGCAGCGGAAATGCTATGATATCCATAAAAAGGCAAGGAGGAGCTACAATGGGCATTGCAGGGAACGAATGGGGTTTTCAGGTGGGCACGCTGCCCAAAGGTGCACGGGATAAGATCAGCGATGTGCCGGGGGTGACGGTAGGGCACTGCACGCTGGCAGACGGCGCGGTGCAGACCGGCGTAACGGCGCTGCTGCCCCACCAAGGGGACGTGTTCCACGAAAAGGTGCTGGCGGCCAGCTATGTCATCAACGGCTTTGGCAAGACTACCGGCCTTGTGCAGATTGACGAGCTGGGCACGCTGGAAACGCCCATCCTGTTTACCAACACCCTCAGCGTGGGCACGGCACAGACCGCGCTGGTGAAGTATATGCTGGAGAAAAACCCCGACATCTGCGAGACCACCGGCAGCGTGAACCCGGTGGTCTGCGAGTGCAACGACTGCGGCCTGAACGACATCCGGGGGCTCCATGTGACCGAAGAGCACGTCTTTGCCGCGCTGGCAGACTGCAAGGCAGACTTTGCCGAGGGTGCCGTAGGTGCCGGGCGGGGAATGCGCTGCCATGGGCTGAAAGGCGGCATCGGCTCTGCCTCCCGGGTGGTGGAGCTGGACGGCAAGCCCTACACCATGGGCGCACTGGTGCTTTCCAACCACGCGCTGTTCGATGACCTCATCGTGGCGGGCACGCCTATCCATACCCTGCTGAGCGACAGCATCCCGCCCCACGAGGATAAGGGGTCTATCATCACGGTGCTGGCCACGGATATCCCCCTGAGCGAGCGGCAGCTGCGGCGGCTGTGCCGCCGGGCGCTGGTGGGGCTTTCCCGCACCGGCTCCTACTGCGGTAACGGCAGCGGCGAGATCGTCATCGCCTTTACCACCGCCAACCGGGTGCCGCATTATTCGGAAAAAGCTCTGCTGCCCATGACCCTGCTCCACGATGATGCCATCAACCCCTTGTTCCGGGCGGTGGCAGAATGCGTGGAGGAAAGCGTTCTCAGCAGCCTGCTCCACGCCGAGACGGTTACCGGCAACCACGGACGGACTTTCCGCAGCCTGACGGAGCTCCTGAAACAAAAAGGCTGAGACCCTGCAATACAGAAAAAAGCCCCGCATCCGGTGCGGGGCTTTTGCTTTGCTCAATAGCGGCGGTGGATCTTTTTGGTGGGCTTGCGGCGGTTCCAGTTGGCGCACAGCAGCCACAGCCCGTAGATCAGGGCGGCGATCAGGCTGAGCACCAGCACCACCTTCAGGTACAGGCTGGTGAAGAACTCCTTCACCTTGTCCACCCCGAACAGCAGCGGGTTGCGGGCTACGTCCTGCCCGGCGATCAGTTCCACCACGCCGATGGTCTCGCCCGCCAGCTTCAGCTCCACCGTGCCCACCACATCGCCCTGCTGGATGGGGGCGCAGACGTAGTCCGGCAGGTGGAAGTATTTCTGGGTCACGGTGCCGTCGCTGGTGGAGGGCAGCAGGGTCATCATGCTGTCGTTGGGGTACAGCTGCAAAGTGTCGGTGTCGGAGGAATACTTTACCGGGATCTCTGCAATGGTCAGGTCGGTGTCCAGCGCAGCCTGAATGGAAAAGCTGTCGAACACCCAGTCCATCAGCTCGACCGTCTCGAACAGGGCAGGGCGGCGGTTGGCGTAGCCAAGGGTATCGCAGCTGTCGGGGCTTTCCATCACGCAGAAGATATAGGTGGCACCGTCCTTGTTGCCCCACGAAACATAGCTCTGGGTGCCGGTATCGTTTTTAAAGGCGGTCACGCTGCACATACCGCCCTGCATGGCGCTGCGGTAATAGCCGCCGCCGCTGCCCTTGCTCAGCGCGGCGTTCTGGCTGACCAGCACCGAGGAGGAGCGGTGCTTCTCCTTGGCGGGCATGGTAAAGCTGGGCGCACCGGATACCTCCACAAAGGCGTCAAAGCTCATCAGGTAGCGCAAGATCAGGTACATGTCCACGGCGCAGGTGGTGTTGCCGCTGTCGATGCCGCAGGCGTCCGTCCAATTGCTGGCGGTGGTGCCGATGCGCTGGGACAGGGTGTTCATCTGCGCCACCCAGCCGTCCAGATCGCCGCCGGAAAGGGCGTACGCCACACCCATAGCCGCTTCGTTTGCGTTGCGGGTAAGCATGGCGTACATGGCCTCGCGGTAGGTAAAAGTCTCGTTGGAGCGCATATCCGCGTTGTTGGTGTTGTAAACATAGTCCGAGATGGCAAAGGGCATCTGGAAGGTGCTGTCCAGCTGGTCGGCGTAGTTGGTCAGCAGCACGGCAAGGGTCATATATTTGGTCAGACCGCCGGCCGACACCTGTTTTGTGCTGTCCTTATCATAGACGATGATGTTGGTATCCGTGTTCACGATATAGGCGCTTGCAGCCTGCACCTGATACACCGGGCTGGGGTCGAACATGGCCCCGGCGGGCAGCACAAGGCAGCTGAGCAGAAATACAAATGAAAGAACCAGTGCAAAAATACGTTTCATGTGGACAATTCCTTTAAAAAGCGATAAAATATACGAGATACGGCTGCGCTGTGCGGCGCGCCGGAAGATCAATTTTGCAGCAAGTGTGCTGTGTTCTATAATAATAACAGGTTTGCCGGGGCGTTACAAGAGCCTTGCGGTGTTTTACACCGTTCTTTCGCTCCGGCAGGGAGGGCAGGAATGGTATATCTAACAGGGGACACCCACGGCGATATCCAGCGCTTCAAGCAGGGCAAACTGCGCTGGCTGGGCAAAAAGGACACCGTGGTGGTGCTGGGGGATTTCGGTTTTGTGTGGGACGGCAGCGCCGCAGAGCGCAAGCGGCTGGACTGGCTGCGCAAGCGCCCCTACACGGTGCTGTTTCTGGACGGCAGCCACGAAAACTACGACCTGCTGGCACAGTACCCGGAGACGGAGCTCTTCGGCGGCAGGGTGCAGAGCCTTGGCGGCAACGTGTACCATGTGTGCCGGGGCAGTGTGCTGGAGCTGGAGGGCAAAAGCTATCTCTGCTTTGGCGGCGCGGAAAGTCAGGATAAGGACGACCGGGAGCCGGGTGTGAACTGGTGGAAGCAGGAGATGCCCAGTGACGAGGAGTACGACACCTGCCGCCGCAACTTAGAGGCAGTAGACTACAAGGTAGATTATGTGCTGACCCACGATGCACCAAGCAGATTTTTGGATTTTACCGCCCTTGCCCTTGGCGAGAGCAACCGTCTGCACCTGTTTCTGGACGAGATCTTGCTCAAGCTGACCTACGAAAAATGGTTTTTTGGCTGCTATCACAAGGATGTGCAGCTTTCCACCAAGAGCCGGTGTGTGTTCTGCGATGTCATCCCCATGGGTGAGCGGCGCACCGGGCTGTTCCACCGATAGGAGGGAATATGCAGGTCACGGTAAAACTTGCCACCCGGGAGGGTGCGGCGCACATCAGCGGCATTCTGGCGGGCTTTATCCTGCTGGCAAAGCGCGGGGAGCTGACCCTGCAAGTGCAGGACGAGCGGCAGGGCAGTCCCATTGCCCGGGAGGCGCTGCTGGAAACGGAAATCGACGGCCGCACGGTGGTGTTCGATTTGATGGATGGCTACTTCTATAATGACCCCGCAGCGGTGCAGGCACTGTTCCACCGGGCGGATGTGGTGTTCAAACGCAGTTTTTCAGCGGAGAAGAACCGGCAGTTCCCGGGCGATATCTCCGCAAAGCTGCGGCCATTGGGGCTGAACTACTACGTTACCTGCCCGGGCTCGCCGCTGGATGCGGAGCGCAGCGCAAAGAGTCGCCTGAAGCAGTGGGCGCTTTCCACCCGCTGCTACCCGCAGGACTTTGAAGCCCGGCTGACCCGGGTGCGCAAAAAGCCGCGCATCCTGTTTCTGACCCGTCTGTGGGACCCGGAGGAACCGGCGGTGCAGCAATACCCGGCCTTACAGGCAGAGTGGCGGCAGGTGAACGCGGACCGCATCGAGCTGCTGCACCGGCTGCAAAGCGCCTTCCCGCAGCAGTTCACCGGCGGTGTGTCGGACAACGCCTGCGCCCGGCGGCTGTGCCCGGAGCTGATTTTGCCGGACAAGCTGACCGGAAAGCGGGCGTATCTGCACCGGATGCAGCACACGGAAGTTTGTGTGGCGTCTACCGGACTGCACGGCTCTACCGGTTGGAAGCTCGGTGAGTATGTGGCAGCGGGGCGCGCCATCGTTACCGAGCCGCTGCGGTATACCCTGCCGGGCGGCTTTGAAGAAGGCAAAAACTATAAAACGTATACCTCCCCGGCAGAGTGCGAGGAGAAGCTGCGGCAGCTGCTGGCAGACCCGGCGGCGATCTTAGCCATGGCGCAGCACAATGCGGACTACTATCAGATGTGGCTGCGGCCGGAACAGCAGGTGCGGCAGGCTTTGCGGCAGCTGGAAACAGGGGAGATGTAAGGGGGAAAAACGGGGTATGGAAGAAGAAAAACGGCATAGCGGCTTTGAGACGATGCGCATCCTCAGTATGGTAATGATCGTTCTGATGCACGGCATCGGGCACGGCGGGCTGGGCAATGCGGCACCGCAGGGGTCGGCGGCATTTTGGATATACTGGCTGCTGTTTATTCTGGCGCGTGTGTCCACCAACTGTTTTGTAATGCTTTCCGGCTATTATCTGTCGGAGCGCAAGGGGCTTGTTCATGTCGGGCGGCTGTTCCGCATTGGGGCACAGGTGTGGTTTTATTCCATGCTTACCTTTTGCATTGCGGTCAAGGCGGGGGCAGTGTCGCTTTCGGCTGTTGCGTTGCTCCGGGCGCTTTTGCCCCTTACCTCCAACGGCTACTGGTTCGCCTCGGCCTATTTTTTACTGTACCTCTCGGTGCCGGTGCTGAACGCGGTGGTGCAAAGCCTGAATAGGCGGCAGTACAAAACGCTGCTGCTGGTGGCACTGCTGCTGCAAAGCGTGTGGGGCACGTTGTTCTACTGGGCAACGGATGAAACCTTTGTGAATAACGGGTACAGCTTTATCTGGTTTTACACTCTGTATTTTATTGCGGCTTATTTCCGCAAATACCGGGTGACCGTGCCCAGCGGGCTGTGCATTCTGGCGTATCTGGCGGCTTCGGCGGCGGGGCTGTTCAACCGGATGCTGGCACTGCGGGTGGAAAACGCTTTGCACCTGAACGGTTTTGTCAATACCGTCAACGGTTATCAGGCACTGGCTACGGTCATTGCTTCGGCAGCAATGTTTCTGCTGTTCCAGAATATCCGCATCCGCTCGGACTACTGGCGGCGCTGGGTCTTTTTGCTGGCACCGCTGTCCTTCGGGGTGTATCTGCTGCACGACAGCGATTTTACCCGGGCACTGCTGTGGCAGTGGGTAGATCTGTCCCGGTTCGGCGGGGTGTTGCAGCCCTCGCTGGCCTATCTGACCGGCGTGGTGCTGCTGATCACCGTGGCGGGCTACGCGGTGGATGCCGTGTATCAGCGGCTCTACCGTCTGCTGCGCCTGCCCGCGCTGGAAACAAAACTGGATGCCCTGACCACCCGCATTCTGCAACGGATCGTCGGGAGTGAAAAAACGTGAAAAAAGCGCTGCCACACGAGTTTTTGTGTGACAGCGCTTTTTTAGTTCATCGGCCCGGCCTTGTCGAACATCTGCTGTACCTGCGCAGCCAGCAAAGCGTGGGTTGGGCTTTCCAGCAGCGGGTCAGCGGCCAAAAGGGCGGCAGCCTCACTCTGGGCGGCGTGCAGGGTGCGGGTGTCGTTCATCAAATCGGCGATCTGTAAGGTGGGCAGGCCGTGCTGACGGCTGCCGAAAAAGTCGCCGGGGCCGCGGGTCTCCAAGTCGTACTGCGCCACAGCAAAGCCGTCGGTGGTGGAGCAGAGGAATTTCAGCCGCTTCTGCACGGCTTCGCTGGTGTTGTCGCTGACAAGGAAGCACCAACTTTCGGCAGCGCCGCGTCCCACACGCCCGCGCAGCTGGTGCAGGGCGCTCAGGCCGTAGCGCTCGGCGTTTTCGATCACCATCACGCTGGCGTTGGGCACGTCCACGCCCACCTCAATGACGGTGGTGGACACCAGTGCGTCCAGCCGCCCGGCCTTGAAATCCTCCATGACGGCGGCTTTTTCCTTGGGTTTCAGCTTGCCGTGCATCAGCCCCACCCGGCGGTCGGGCAGCAGCGCCTTGGCAATGTCCTCGTAGTAGGTCTTGACGGCGTTCAGCCCGCCGTCCGGCACGTCCTCGATGGCAGGGCAGACCAGATACACCTGCCGCCCTTTGTCGATCTCGCTGTCCAGAAAGCGGTACAGGTCCCGCCGCCGCTTGCCGGTGATGCAGCGGGTCTTGACCGGGGTGCGCCCGGGGGGCAGCTCGTCCAGAATGGAGATGTCCAGATCACCGTAGATCAGCAGCCCCAGCGTGCGGGGGATAGGGGTGGCGCTCATGACCAGCAGGTGCGGGTTCGCGGCTTTTTCCGCCAGTGCGCCGCGCTGGCGCACCCCGAAACGGTGCTGTTCGTCAATGACCGCCAGCCCCAGCCGGGCAAACTCCACCCCTTCGCTCATCAGGGCGTGGGTGCCCACCACAAGGTCGGCTTCGTCATTGCGGATGGCGGCCAGTGTAGTGCGGCGGGCGGCGGCTTTCATGCCGCCGGTCAGCAGGGCGACCCGCATCCCGAAAGGGGCAAGCAGCCGGTTGAGCCCTTCGGCGTGCTGCGCGGCAAGAATCTCGGTAGGCGCCAGCAGCGCGGCCTGATACCCCGCCCGGATGCACGCCCAGATGGCGGCAGCAGCCACCAGTGTTTTGCCGCTGCCCACATCGCCCTGCAACAGGCGGTTCATGGCGGTTTCACCCGCCATATCGTTTAAAATCTCTTCCACCGCGCGGCGCTGCGCCCCGGTGGGGGCAAAGGGCAGGCTCTGCCAGAAAGGAGCAGGGTCGGCGCGGCGCATGGGTGCCCCGGTGGCGGCAGCGCCCCGGCTGCGCATCCGTCCAATGCCCAATTGCAGCACCAGCAGTTCCTCATAGATGAGCCGCCGCCGCGCCGCTGCGGCCTGTTCCTCGGTGGCAGGGCAGTGGATGGCGCGCACCGCTTCGGCCTTGGGGAGCAGACGGTATTTTTGCAGCATCTCCGGGGGCAGCGGGTCGGGCAACAGCTCCGCGTGGGGCAAAAGCTGCCGGATGCAGCGGGAGATGACGCTGCTGGACAGTCCCTCGGTCTGGGGGTAAACGGCCTCAAAGGGTGCGGCTTGTATCTGCTCGGCGGTGCGCACCTGCGGGTTGACCATCTGGCGGCGCAGCATCCCGCCGGTAACGATGCCCTGAAAATAGTATTCCTGTCCCAACTGCAATTTCTGGGTGGCGTAGGGGTTATTGAACCATGTGATCTCCAGACTGGCTACATCGTCCCCGGCAGTGATGCGCTCCATCCGCCGCCCGCCCGGCAGAATGCGCCCGCCGGGCTTTGCAAACACTTCGGCCTTTACCACGCATTCGGTGTCGGCGGGGGCTTCTGCGATGGAGTAGGGCTTGGAAAAGTCGATGTACCGCCGGGGGTAGTGGCACAGCAGGTCTGCCAGCGTCACGATGCCCAGCTTCTCGAACCGCTCTGCGGTCTTGGGGCCGACCCCTTTCAGGTAGCGCACCGGGGTGTCCGGGGTCAGGGTAGTGCGGTTTTCGGTGGGCATGGCGTTTCAGCTCCCTTCTAAGCGTAGTATAGCCATTGTAACACGGACGGGGAACAGATGCAAACACTTTGCCTTTGTGCGGCAGCTGTGGTACACTGGCAGCACAGAAAAAAGAGAGGAGAGATACTGTGGAAATACGCAATGCGACCATGGACGATCTACACGCCATTGCCGCCGTGGAGGCGGCCTGCTTTCCGGCAGCGGAGGCTGCCACAGCGGAAGAATTTGCCGGGCGGCTGGCACACTATGCCGGTCATTTCTGGCTGCTGCTTGAGCAGGGGGAGCTGGTGGCCTTTGTGGACGGCTTTTGCACCGACACGCCCGACCTGACCGATGCGATGTACGCAGACGCTGCCCTGCATGATGAAAACGGCGCATGGCAGATGATCTTTGGGGTGAACACCCTCCCGCGCTGCCGCCGCCGGGGCTATGCCGGGCTGCTGCTGCAAAGAGCCATTGCAGATGCCCGCGCGCAGGGGCGCAAGGGACTGGTGCTGACCTGCAAGGAGAAGCTTTTGCACTATTACGCAAAATTCGGCTTTGTGAACGAGGGGGTTTCCGCTTCCACCCACGGCGGGGTGGTGTGGTATCAGATGCGGCTGCGCATCTCATACGGGAACACCCTGCCCACGGAGTTTTGCCGCATGGTGTGAGGGAGAGCGCTTGTGCCGGAGCGTGCGTTTTTCATTATTTTTTGCGGCGCGGAAGAGCCTGTTGCAGCGTCGAATTTTGTTGACAGGGGCAAAGCAGGGGGTATAATAAAAGGGAGACAAAACAATAGGAGGCATCTGTATGAAACAGTCCACAAGACTTGTGCCCTTGGTGATGTTGCTGCTGTGGATGTTGTTGGCTCTGCCGGCAGCGGCAGCGGCTCCCGAGACTACCGTGCAGCAAAACGGCATCTACACCATCTATTTTGAGACCGGCGGCGGTGTGGGGATCCCGGTGATCGCCAGCACTACCTCTACGGGCAGGCTGAACTCTCTGCCCACCCCCACCATGTCTGGCTATACCTTCGAAGGCTGGTACACCGATCAGTTGGAGGGGGACAAGATCACTGTGAACACAGAGTTCGGCGCGGACACTACGATCTATGCGCATTGGGTGCCCAATGCCTCCGACAAGACCCCGGCGGTCACAAAGCCGGGCACTGCATCGACAGACGGCTTTGCGTGGAAGGCGCATGTTGGCACGATGCTGGTGGCAGGTACGATCCTGCTGACCATGGCCGTGCTGTATCTGCGCTGAGACGTTTCGTTCAGAAAAGAGGTATCTTATGATGAAGTATTCTGCCCAGACGATCCGGCTTCCGGCACAGTATACCCTGCTGGCACCCGAGGAACAGGCTGCCGTGGCGGGCGGCGCGGGTTTTGCTGATGTGCTGAACAATATCAGCAAGATCAGTAAAGTATTCAACTATATGGCGCGCTTTTTCTCTTCCACCAGCGCCATGCTCAACAATTTTATCACAGCCTATAACACCCTGCAGGATCTGAATAGTTATATCCAGAAAAATTTCTGACAGGCTGCACTTGCGAAGTACGGCACCGGTGTTGCTGCCAACACGGGTGTGCTGAAAATATATCTTTTGCCCGGCAGCCAGAACCGGCTGCCATAGAACAGGTTTGCGATCCTGAGGAGGAAAACAAGATGAAAAAAGCGTTCAGACTTTCCGCGTGGATCACGGCTGCGGCCATGGCGGTCAGCCTGCTGCCAATGGGGGCGTTTGCGGCTCCCGCAGCACCGGAGACCACCAACACCATTGCGGAGGGTGCGTACACAAAGGAAGGCACCCAGTGGTATGTCAGCTTCAATGATCTGGAGACAGAGGCAGATTACATTGTCATCGTCAGCCGCTCGGCAGAGCAGCCGCTGGCGGCAGAGAATCTGGTCTACCTGACCGAGACTGCCTCTACGGACACCGGCACGCTCACCGTGCCTTTCCGTGCGGCGGCAGAAGATATCCGGTACGCCGTGGCCTGCCGACCCGGCAAAATACCGGAAAGCCGCACCGTCCGGGTAAACGGCGGCACGGCCGACCTTGAACAGGCTGCTGCGGGCGCAGTGGTCACCATCACTGCACCGGCAGAGCAGGACGGAAAGCCCTTTGCCCGCTGGAAGGTGGAAGCCGGTGACATCACACTGGCCGAGGAGACCGCCCGCCAGACCACCTTTGTAATGGGCAGTCTGGATGTTGAGGTGACGGCGTGCTACGACACGAAGGACTCCCCCACCCCCGCCCCCGGCGGCGATGGAGACGGCGGCGGTGCGATCATTGCGTTGGCCGCAGGTGCGGCCGCTGTGGCGGTGGCAGTCGGTGTAGTGACTACTGTGGCACCGGTGGCTGTGCGGGGCAGGGTAGAGCTGGCAGATCATACCGTACCGGCCAACGCACGCATCTCGCTGCTGCAAGACGGCAAGGTGGTGGCGCAGACGACTGCCAACGCCGAGGGCAGCTTTGAACTGAAGGTCAAGCGCGGAAATTACGAACTGACTGCTGTATATACGGATGCAAACGGTCAGCTTGTGCATAAGACGATCCAGATCAAGGCCCCGGTCAAGGGATTGACCGTGACCCTTTAAGGCCGTCTCACAGCTTTGCAGTAAGATAGAAAGGAATCCTGCCCTATGAAGCGATTTGTTGCGGCGATCCTTGCGGTCGTTATGCTTTTGAGCACCTTTTCATTCACAGCGCTGGCAGCAGCCCCGGAGCAGCTGCCCCAGACCGACCCGGCGGTACAGCAGCTGCAAACCACAGCACTTCCGCCTGTCGGACTGGATAACCGCCCCTACGCTGCTGCAATGGCGCAGCAGCAGACCGGCAAGCTTTCTCAGTCCACGACCAGCGACCAGCTGAGCATGGCCGCCACCGACAGCCTGAGCGCCCTGCTGTTGGCGGGAATGCCGGACGCAGACCCGGACGCGGAAAACAGCGGCAGCGATGCCCAGAACTACCGGGTGATCGATGCAGGCGTAACGGGGCAGACCGCCACAGTGCGCTATTTTGCCGCCGGTACAGCAGACCTTGTGGTGGGCATTTACAGCACCGACAGCAAGCAGCTGCTGGCCAGCGGCACCATACAGGTGGAGCAGACGGAGGAGACCATGGCGGAGATCCCGCTCACCGGCACGCTGCCCCAGTATTTTGTGCTCAAGGTATTTCTGCTGGACACGGAAGAGCACAGCGCCCTGAGCGATACTTATGTCAGCACCTTGTTCACCGAGGAAATGTCCGACCTGAAGGAGGCCAAGGCCAGCGACTTTGACCCGGAATTGGTGGTCAATCTGGACGAGCGGGACGACACGAACTTTGGTGTGGTGAAAGCCGATGTTGCACTGCTGGATAATGACACAGTGGCACCCGACGAAAACGTCATCACACAGGACGCTGACAGCTATGTGTATACCGTTGAAAACCCCACCGAGGAGTTCCGGAACCTGCAGGAAGGCGATACCTTTGTTTACCACAGCCCGGAGGGACTGCTGGTGGCCCGTGTACAGGACATTCGGGAGGAAGGCGGCAAACTTGTCATTACTGGTGACGAGGAACTGGACATCCGGGATGTGTTCGACCTGCTGAAGATCGACAGCGATCAGGACAGCAGCGAATTCCACTATGTGGAGGGCAGTGCAGAGAGCGGCGCGGATGGCAGTGTGACCAGCAACGTGACCGTGCAGGAGTCTGCGATGGTGGATTTCTCGCCTGAGGCGCTGGAGTATACCGGCGAGGGCGCCGACGCCATCCATGCGGCTGCGGATGATGCGGACGCGGACAACGGCTTTGTGGATGATCTGACGGAAGATATCGGCAACATATTTGAGCCCAAAAAGGACAACCAATCAAAGGAAAAGACTTTGAAGGTCCTGATGGACAAGGAGTACAAGAAGAAGTATACGGATGATCTGGAATACTCCGTCAAGCTGCATATTGATTCCAGTGTTGCAGTGAATGCAAACTTTGCCTACTATATCGCATGGGACCGTGTGTATGTGGCAGGCTCGGCCGCACTGAGCATAAAGGGCGTTTACGGCGTGGAAGCCGATTTAAAAGCGACCGTAGATCTGGGCGAGTACGATGCCACCGATGCCATGACGGGCATCTCCTTTGGTGTTGCGGCAAGCATTGATGTGGATCTGAACGCTTCGGCAAATGTTACGCTGCTGACCACCGCGACCATTGGCGCTTCCTACCAGCTGGGCTATGGCTTCCGCAACCTGAGCAGCAACCCCTATTACCAGATGACGGCAGATGCCAATGTGGTGGTAAAGGCGACCCTGCACCTGAGCCCGTATATAGGTGCAGCCTACAATCTGGTGCGGCTGTACTTCAACCTGAGTTTTGAAAATACCCTTACGGCCTATGCTATTTTCCGGGGAGCGGACTCGGAGGATGTGCCGGAATCCCGCGATGGCTGCGCCCCAGTGTGCTTTGCATTCAATATGCACATTACCTGTTCCGGCGAGTTGCAGATCGGAATGCGGCTCATCTTTGAAAAAGACGACATTATGTTCGATCCCTTTACCCTGTGGAAGAACGCAGAACTCTTTGATGGCGATGCCTACTGGTCGCCCTTCCGCAAGGAGTTTGCCTTTACCAAGTGCCCCCACACGGAGTACCGTGTCACGGCAACGCTGGAAGGGGTAAACAACACCACCGCCCTGCCGCTGTATCTGCAAAAGGACGGCAACACCCCGGAACTCATCGGCGAGTGCACCTACGTCAACCCCACCAAATTCTATCTGGAACACGGCGAAGCTTACCGCCTGTACTCGGTGGTGGACGGCGTGGTATTCGCCACGGACGAGGAGTTTACGCTGGATAAGGCGCTGGAAGTCACCCTGACAAAGCACCCGGAGATCAGTCTGGACGACCTGCTCAACAGCGGCCGTGTGGATGACGGCTCCAGCAGTACCGGCCATATCACCTACACCTTTAATGAAAAGACCGGTACGCTCATCATCAGCGGCGAAGGTGCTATGCCCAGTTTTGATACCGCAAACCATGGCATCCCTCGGCCGTGGGACAACAGCAAAATCAAAAAGCTGATCATCCGCGAAGGCGTGACAGAGATTGGCAATCAGGCATTTATGAGTGCCAATGCCCTTACGGAAGTATATCTGCCGGAAAGCTTGAAAACCATTGGAGATCGTGGGTTTGGCTATTTCAACGCTTACAATGAAACTCCAACCGAAATCTATTATGCAGGCACCCGGAATCAGTGGCGCACAGTAGGTGTTGTGGTCGACAGTGAAAAAGGATCTTATACAAATGCTGCATTCAAAAACGCTGTCAAGCACTGCACAGATGGCGATACCAACCTTCCGATGGCAGGCGGCAGCGGTACGAAAAATGACCCGTACCAGATTGCCACGGCAGAGCAATTAGATGCCATCCATGATTGGGCAACCGCTACATATTATGTGCTGGTCAATGATATCGACCTTTCCGGCATTGAGTGGAAGCCGTATAGCGGTTACATCAATTTTGATGGACAGGGGCATACGGTTTCCAATCTGACTATCATCCGAACAGATGTGAGCGGCGAGGCCAACATTGGCATGTTCGGCGCATTGGCTTCGTACTATAGCAACTATTATGCCGGTACGTTCCAGAGCCGGGTGAGCAACCTGAACCTGAAAGATGTGAACATTGATATTACCGGCACTGATGAAAGTGAGACAGAGCTCAATGTTGGTGCAATCGTTGGCTTGAACCATGCCTTTAATGACGACATCTATATCCAGAATTGCTCTGTCAGCGGCAGAATCAACGTACAAGGCGGCTTCCGCACATGGATCGGCGGCATTTCAGGTCGAGGCCAGCAGAATTGCCGCACCTATGTGCAGAACTGCACGAATAAGGCTGATATTACCTATACACGCGGAGAAGGCACTTACGAATGCGAAGTCGGTGCATTGCATGGTTTCCAGGCAGATGTGAGCGACTGCACCAACTATGGTACCATTACGGCCAACGGCAAGGGTATGGAAAGTTGTGTGCGTACAGTAGGCAGTGGCAACACCGACTACGGCAAAACAATCATCAACGGCGTGGAGCGCACCGCAGCATAAGCATTTCTCAGCGATAAGGGAAAGCAGAAAACAGCCCCAACAAAAAGAGATAGACTTCCCGGAAAGGGCGGTCTATCTCTTTTTTTGTTATGAGCTGAAACTGCAACAAAAACTATTTTTTAATAAATAGCCAAAATAATGGAAATGTAAAGGTATGAGCCTTGCCGCTGAGGGATAAAAACATAGAATAACAAAAAAGTCTGAACCGAGGCATCCGCCACCGGTTCAGACTTTTTTATACCATAAAACCACAGACGGCTGCGGACAGCAGCGTGCAGTTTAAGTCAGCACTCGTCGTACTGCTTTTGCAGATAGTGCAGGCACTGGACGGCGTTTTCCGGGGTAGTGTTCTCCAAGGTGGCGAACACATAGGGCTTCTGCTCCTTGGCAAACCGCAGAATGGTGCGGTAGTCGCCCATGCCGCCCTGCCCGGCACCGGTGGCAGCCAGCTGCCCGCCGGCGTCCTGCCGCAAGAAGTCCTTGAAGTGGATCATGGCAACATCCTTGCCCAGCAGCTCAATGGCCTCGGCGAACACTTCCTCCCGGCGGTCCACGTTTTCCATGTTCAAAAGGTTCACCGGGTCCAGCAGAATTTGCAGATTGGGGCTGCCGATCTCGTCCAGTACAGTGCGGGCGCGGCGGGCGTCATACACGATGTGCTTGACCACCGGCTCAATGGCAATGGTCACGCCGTACTGCTCGGCGCAGCGCACCACCGGCTTGAAGTTTTTGATAAAGGTGGCAAGGGCGGCATCGCTGCGGCACTCCGGGCAGAACTTGTACTCCGCGTTGGGTGCACCGGTCTCGGTGCCCACCATACCGCAGCCCAGCAGGCTGGCAAAGCGGATATGCGCATAGTACTTTTCCTGAATGGCGTGCAGGGCATCCGCATCCGGGTGCGCCAGATTCAGGTAGTTGCCCAGCACTGCGATGTCCAGCTCGTTTTTGGCAAACAGGCGACGCAGATAGGCCGCGTAGCCGGGGGTGAGGGCAGAGGGGGTGTTGGGCACCTCCTTCAGGGATTTGCTCAGTGCCAGATGTACGCAGGAAAAGCCCTTCTGGCGCACCAGCGGCAGCACCTGCTCAATGGGCAGCTTTTCCGCGTCGTGCAGACGCAGACCGAATTGGATCATGCTTGGTTCCTCCTTTGGTTTGGGTGCGTTTTTACCATTATACACCAAAAATGTCTGCGGGGGAACACCCCAAGCCCCTTTTAGCGCTGTTGCTCATCGTTCAGAGGAGTGCCAGACAATGCGCACGATACCAAAAGTGTGTTAAAACAGAGAAAAGCCGCCTAGATTTCTACGAATCTAAGCGGCTTTTCTTGGAGCTGGTGACAGGAGTTGAACATCTAAGCAGAAGCATTTTCACGAAAATATAGCATTTTTAGCGCGGAAATATGGCATAAAACCGTCATTCTGGTTTATTTATGTAAATCACGTTTGCAAGGCTGCAAATAAAAGTGTGTTAAAAAGTGTGTTATTTTTCAGAGGTCAAAATCCGGTCAAAGGCTGCATTTACATCCTCTGCCGCAGCTGCTGCATCGCCGCTCAGGGCGTGGGAGTAAACACCGAATGTGTCCATGGTCTGGCTGTGCCCCACCAGTGTTTTTACTTCACCGGCGGGCAGCGTTTTCACCACGCTGACAAAGCTGTGCCGCAGTTCATATACAGAGATGGGGGGAATACTGTTTGATTTGCAATACACTTGCCAGCGCTTGTAATAGTACGCTTCACTGACCAGATCAAACACGCTTTCTTGCGTGCCTGTTACTTGCCGCTGCTGTTCCAGCACGGCGCGGGCACGGTCTGACAGGGCAAAAGCCCGCACAGCATTCTGATTCTTTCCCTGCGTTTGCTCGCCCAGAACATTCACAGCGCGGGTGATATACACCATATCGCCCCGGATATCTGCCCAGCGCAGCCCCAGCAGCTCCCCCGGACGCAAACCGGTAAGCAGCTGAAAGCGGTAGGCGTGGATATAATCATCATGCACCCGCTTGCCCCTGTAAAGCGTTGTGTCAACGTTTAGCAGGGTAAGCAGGGCAGAGGGCTGCAGCACGGTCTTGCCCTTTGGACGCGCCCCGGCGGGCACCCGCAGCCCCTCGGGGTTGAAGGTGGTAAGCTTGCGCGCCCGGCAGTATTTGCAGAATGCCCGCATATCAGCGCAGAGGGATTGCAGCGTTTTCTTGCTCAGGCCGTCCGCAAACGCCTTGTTGACCACGTTTTGTAAGTCCTGTTCCGTCAAGCTGGTGATCCGCTTTCTTCCCACGGCGGGCAGTATCCGCGTGCGCCAGCGGCTTTCTACGTTCCTACAGTTGCCGGTGCCGGTGGTCTGTTCCAGTGTGGCGTACCAGTCTTTATACAGTTCATCTATTCTGCTGCCCCGGGGATCTGTGCCAGTGTCAAGCCATTGATCTGCCTTTGCATTAGCTTCCCGCTGCCCAGTGCGCCCGGGTGTGCTGCTGTAAAACTGTTTTCGTACCCCGTCATTTTGCACGGCAATGCGCCAGCGCTGGTATTTTTCTTCCCAGACAGCTGTATTTGTCCGTTTACCCATCTGGCTGCACCTTCCTTCTTTTTGTGCATTTTGTCCCCGGCGGCGCTCTGATCGCGGGGTGCTGCATCGCACATAACCGGCAAAATGCCGAAATTTAGCGCTCACAGTTCACGCTGTGGGCGTTTTTCTTTTTATTCCGGGTCGTTTTCGTCCCCAGTGCCCGCGCTCTGGGTGCTGTCCCCGGCGGGGGCTTTCTGGTATTTCGGTAGCTGTGCAAGTTCTTCCACGCGTTCAACTGCTGTTTGTTGACCAGCGGAGTTCATTGTATCCATAAGCTTAAGCATCTGTATTTGAACTTCTGGCAGAGTTAATGAAATTTTCTTTTTTCTGTTTTGCTCATCAGAAAGGTATTGTTTTACATAATCCGGTCCATCTACTTTCAAAATATCTTCAGGAATAAGAAATTTCTTAGCAAAGATCGGTATTCTGTCAGCTAATATTTTATTCAAGATTTCGGCATCTGGTAAACAATCGTTACTATTTACTTTTTTTAGGCTATATCGTACCGATTGCGCAAGTTCTTCCAGTGCGCCGCGCTCCCTGCTTATAATTGCTTCCCCTTCTTCAGGATCAGAATAAAAATAGCTTATCGGAAGTCCAAGCGCGTTTGCTAAACGTGTAATTGTACCAGCATCAATACCATCGCTATCACGTTTTACCGCAGAATAAAGAGTTGAATATGGAACATCTGCCTTAATGGCAAGTTGACGCAATGTTATCCCAGCCTCTTTACATTCTTCTCCAATCCGTTTTCCTAATCCCACAAAGAAGCCTCCTCTTTTTCGTTGTTGCGTAAATTGTACCACACATTTCCGCAATTGCAAATATTTTTCTTGATATTTATGCAAATGCGCATATAATTAAAGATGCTAACGCAATTGCATAAATAACGGAGGTGACCTAAATGCACATTGACAGAATCAAACTAATTGCAGAGATGGCACGGCAAGATATCGGCATTAGCCAGCTTGCAAACATGGCTTGTGTATCTCGCTGCACAGTGTCCGCCTTGCGTGGCGGCAAAAGCTGCACGGAAAACACAGTAAAGCGTGTTGCCGCCGCTCTGGGCGTGACCGTTGAAGAACTGAAGGAGGATTAAACCATGATTCATCTGATTGGCAGCTATTACATGACCGCAGGCAAGAGCGCTTACACCGTGGGAGAGGTAGAGGAGAGCCGCACCAAGCGTGTTTTCAAGCCCGGTGCAAGATATTACCCTACCCTTGCCCGTGCCGTGGCAGAAACCGCAGAAATCGCACTCCGCGACAAAATCGCAGCTGGCGAAATCACCACGCTGCATGACGCTGTGGAGACGTTCCGCTGCATGAAGGATGAAATCCTTGCAAGCATTGGCGACCAGAAGGAGGAATGACCATGTACAGACCATTCAAAAAACTGCGCTTGCGTATGGTTGAGATGGATTATAACCAGAAAGACCTTGCAAGGGATGCGGGCATTGTGCCCAGCACGTTCAGCTTGCGGATCAGGGGAAAGCAGCCCTTCAACAGCGCCCAGATTGCCGCGATTGCCCGCGTGCTGAACATTCCCACCAGCGAGATCGGCGCTTACTTCTTTGAAGAACCGGGCAGAAAAATGAAAGTAGGGTGATAGCTTGAACGAAGCAGAAAAGATATCCCCCGGCGGCGCTGGATCAGTTGCTGACTATCTGACCAGTGACACCAGTGTGCCGCAGAATATTCCTTTCCCGCGTTTTCTGCTTGATATGAAGCTGAGCCATACGGCCAAATTGATTTATTCTGTTCTGCTTTATCGGGCAAATCTATCAAAGATAAACGGGTGGATTGACGAGCAAGGCCGGGTGTACATCACTTTTTCATTGGAATCCATCATGGAAACCATTCACAAGACCCGCACACCTGTAAAAAATGCAATGAGGGAACTGTACAATGCTGACCTGATCGAGCGGAAACGCAATTATTCAGCCCCGAATACGATTTATATCAAACTTCCCTCAGAAGGTCTAAAAACAGACCCACAGACAGCCGGGAAACCGGCTATCAGTGAGCCGGAAAACCGACCCACAGAAGGTCTAAAAGCAGACCCACAGACAGCCGGGAAACCGGCTATCAGTGAGCCTGAAAATAGACCCACAGAGGGTCTAAAAACAGACCTAGAGTGGGTCCGAAAACAGACCTTGTGTGGGTCTGAAAACAGCCCCCTAGATAATAGAATAAGAAATAAGAATAAGATAATAGATAGAGATAATACGCAGCCTGCGGCTGCTGTGTCGCGCACCCCTCTTGATATTTTTCGGGAGTTTGCCCAAGAACAGGCACCCGGAAACAAGGAACTGCTGGAAAGCCTGCAAGACTTTGACAAGAACCGTCAGGACATTGCCAGAGCGAACAAGAAAATGCGTTGGACGGAATCGGCTGCAAAGGGCATTTGCAAAAAGCTGGTTCAGCTGACCGATGAAGCCGGGGTAAAAGATCGCACCGGGTATATGTGCGCTTGCCTTGACAACAGTATTGCAGCCGGATGGTTGTCCGTCTTTCCTGATGAACACTTTACAGATCGCAGCCCGGTTGTTCCTGATCCGGTTGCAAGCCGTGACCGGCTGCATAGAAGTCTGGTGCGGAAAAGCGAACCGGACAAGCCCCGCAAGATCACCAAGGAAACAAACCTGTCGGACTTGATCAACTGTGCAGGAATCCCGTTACCAGCGTGCAGCACCCCGGCGGCACAGAAAGAAGGTGGTAAACATGAGTAAGCAATACAATACCTGCCCCTATTGCGGCGCAAACCTTGACCCCGGCGAAAGGTGCGACTGCCCGCGTGCATCCCCGGCGGGTATCAGTACGGAAACCGGACAGGCGCGAGGGTATACCAGAACCTGCCCGGTCTGCCGGAGATCGTATTTAGCCGCAGCAAGCAGCAGCCTGACCCCGGCTCAAAATGACCCCCGGCAAATTGCCGGGGATACCAGTTGCATTTTGCAACCGGTTGCATTTTACCGCCGGTGCTCAAAAACAAAGAAAGCCGCTCACACTGTTGGCGCAGCGTGGGCGGCAGATGGGCGGTAAAGTTTAGCCGACAATACCGCCCCCATTATATCAAAAATGGAGGACTTTTCAATGACTATGTATCATTTTCAGTGCCTTGCCCCGTTTTTCGTGTGGTGCCTGATCGGCATTGTGGGCTGCTGGTACAGCGGCAACCTGTAAGGGAGGTGGGCAGATTGAAGCCAGTAGAACAGGCCCCTTATTTGCGCAAGGACGTATCTGCCGTATTGCTTGATGACGTTGCATTTGAACTTGAATGCGGCATTGCTCTAGTAAGTGCAATCAGTGACGGGGTTGTTGGAGATCGTTTTTCCCGTGAAGTGTATGCACAAGCTTTATATGCGGCTGTGGAATACTTGCAGCGTTCGCACCAGCATTTGAAGGATCAAATCTATACCAGCACCCCGGCGGGGTCTCCTAAAAGAACCCTGCCTCAGAATGACCCAAAGGGGGTACCGGTATGAAAGTAACCCTCTCCTATACCCTCAGTGAGCTGGAACAGGCCCAGAGGGCGCAGGCTGAAGAACCGCACAGTGATTTTCTCATGCTGGTACAAGATGACAGCATGAAGAATGCCGGTATAAGAGCCGGTGACAGAGTGGAGATTGCAGCCTGTGACCATGTAGAACCCGGACAGATTGCCATTGTAAAGGTCGGGGGAGAGTATTTATTGCGTGTCTTGTGGGCAGATGGGCAAATCCTTGCGCCCGCAAACCCAGCATACATGGCCGAAATATTCACCCGTGACGAGCTGGCAGGCGTGCAGATCATTGGGCGCGCTGTTGTAGTCCGGCACACACTAGCATGAAGAAAGGAACAAAACATGAAACGAAACGAATTAAGAAACCTTGGCTTGACCCCTGAACAGATCGATGCAGTCATGACCATGAACGGCAGCGATGTGAACCGCGAGAAGGCAAAGAGCGCCGCCCAGACCGGGAACGAGATGCAGCGCTTGCGTGAATCGTGTGTGACGCTGCTTGACCTGCTGGAGAGCCCGGAAGCTGTGCAGCGTGTGCTGCTGTGCGTTTCCCGCCTGTATAACGACCAGGAACGCAGGAAAGCCAGAAAAGAATACCCCGGCGGGGTGCTCAAAACCACCACTCCCCAGAATGACCCCCGGGGGATGCTGGAATGAAAGTGACCATATCCTTTACCCCGGAAGAACGGGATCAGGCGTGGAAGGTGCGCGAGGTTCTTTTGCAGCTGCTTGGCCGCTGCCGCACGCACACAAGCCAGATCGGCGAACGCTGCATGATCTATTTGACGCTGGTTCATTGATGTGGTAAAATAAAAGCAGGCATAGAGTACCGCCAGACGTCTGGTAGCTATTAAGCACAGGGAAAACGCTTCGGCGGTTCTCTGTGCTTTTTTATTTTGTCTGCTGTACCTGTTCGCTGCATCATCTGCTTTTGCTGTCGCCCTCCTCGCGGAAGGGTGTGGATAGAAATCTGAACCATTGCCCAGCTGCACCGGACGAACAGAGACAGGCAAAACAGCGCTGTGCCTGTGGCTGCACTGTCTGCTTTTGCTGTCGCCCTCCTTGCGGAGGGTGTGGATAGAAACCCGCGCTCTGATCGGCGTGAAGCTATCAGCTTGCCAGCGGTCTGGCAGGGGGTGGGGGAGGGTACCCCTCCCGCCGCCCTCGGCGACCCCCGCGCCCGTAAGCGCCGATTTACACACGCGGAGTTTTTTAAAGGGCTGGATATGCAGCAATAGTATATGCTTGAGCGCCTGCTTTATATAGGCACTTAGAAAACGCAACAAAACGCACAGCTTTTTACTGATGATTTTTGCCCAAAAAACAAGCCAAAAAGGCATTTGCCTTTTGAAATAAACGTACACGGCCACGGATAAGGCCGGGAAAGGAATAAACCATGAATGAAACTGCAACGCAGGAAGCCCGTACCACTGCAGCCGGAGAGCAGCAGGAGCCGCGCACCTTCACGCAGGAGGAGGTAAACAGCATCGTTGCTGACCGCCTGAACCGTGAACGCGCAAAGTATGCTGATTATGATGACCTGAAAGCCAAGGCAAGCCAGTACGATACCACAAAGGCACAGCTGGATGCACTGAACAGTGCAAACGCCCGGCGCGATATGATCGCCCGCGTGGCAGCTGCAACCGGCTGTCCGGCTGAACTGCTGACCGGCGACACGGAAGAGGCCTGCACCGCGCAGGCACAGGCTATTGTGAATTTTGCAAAGCCTCAGCAGCCTGCTGGGTATCCCAATGTAAGGGACGGCGGGGATCCTTACCATGTATCCACCGGCGGAAATGTGGCAAAAACTGCATTTAACAGGGATCAAAAGCATACTCCGAAACAATTTAAAAGCTATTGATCTAAACGAGGTTTAATATATGTCCGTTGAACTTACCACCAAATTTGCACCGCAGACTGATGACCTGTTTAAAGCTGAAAGCAAGGTCGGATTGCTGACCAATACCGACTACGATTGGACTGGCGCCCACGCTATCAAGCTGTATAAGATCAGCACCACGCCCCTGAACGACTACAGCCGCAACCGCAGCACCGCCCCCGAGGACACCAGCGAATCCCTGTCCCGTTATGGCAAGCTGCTTGACCTGTCCGCAACAACCGAGGAACTGCTGTTGAAGCATGACCGTTCTTTCATCTTCAACGTTGACCGGCTGGATCAGGACGAAACGCAGCAGCAGCTTGAAGCCGGCACCGCGCTGGCGCGCGAACTGCGCGAGGTAGTTATTCCCGAGGTGGATACCAACGTATACACCGTGATGACCACCGGCGCAGGCCACAAGCCCGCAGCCGCAGCGCTCACCAAGTCCAACATCTACGCTGCTATTCTGGCAGCATCTCAGGCGCTGGACGATGCAGAAGTGCCCGAAACTGAGCGCTCTTTGGTCGTCACCCCGGCAACCTATGCGCTGCTTAAACAGGCCGTTGAGTTTGACAATACCGAGATCGGCGCAGAAATGCGCGCCCGCGGCATTGTGGCCGTGCTGGATGGCGCAAACGTTGTAAAGGTGCCGTCTGCACGCCTGCCGGAGAAGTTCGGCTTTATGCTGGCGCACCCCTCCGCAACTGTGGCACCTGTCAAGCTGGAAGATTTCGGCATCCATGATGACACCCCGCTTTCCAGCGGCACCATTGTGACCGGCCGCATCTGCTATGACGCCTTTGTGCTGGATAACAAGAAGGTTGGTATTTACTATCAGGAAACCACCTGATTTGTGCATTTTGTCCCCGGCGGCGCTCTGATCGCAGGGTGCTGCATCGCACATAACTGGCAAAATGCCGAAATTTAGCGCCCACGGTTCACGCTGTGGGCGTTTTTTCGTTGGAAGGAGACGCAGCGCGTGACAATTGAGCAGAAAAAGGAATGGTTATACCGATACCAGAACAGCCAGCGCAGACAAAAGATCATCTTGTTACAGATCGAGGACGCACGCAGCCGCGCAACGTCTGTGCAGAGTACCCCCGGCGGGGTGCGTGTTGCTCCTACGGGTCTACGCCCTGACCGTGTCGCAGACGCTGTACAGCGCCTTGACGAACTGCAAAGAGCGTATGACGCAGAGGTTGCACAGGGCTGTCAGATCTATGCCGAGATTCAGACCGCAATAGAAGCGCTGCCGGATATCATGCAAACGCTGGTGCTGTATCACAGGTATTTGCAGGGCATGAAACTTGATGCTGTGTGCAGGGAAGTTGATCGGTCAATGGGGACAGTTACAAGGCTGCACGCGGCAGCTCTTGCCGCGTTGGTGGTGCCGGAGATCGCCCAGTAAGTTGCCCGGCGGGGTGCATTGCGCTGGCAAGCAGTGCGCTTTGGTACCAGCAAGCAGTGCTTTCGTATGTACAAAAGCGCCGTTCCGGTAACTTGTTGGGGAACACCCAAAGCCCCTTTTAGCGCTGCTGTTCATCGTTCAAAGTAGTGCCAGACAATGCGCACGATACCAAAAGTGTGTTAAAAAGTGTGTTAAAGTAGAGAAAAGCCGCCTAGATTTCTACGAATCTAAGCGGCTTTTCTTGGAGCTGGTGACAGGAGTTGAACCTGCAACCCACTGATTACAAATCAGTTGCGCTGCCATTGCGCCACACCAGC
>OHAD01000456.1_pt1 | contig 48065 bp, 64 predicted proteins | sample 1577011 | NCBI WGS metagenome assembly OHAD01 (sample SAMEA3541510, study PRJEB24748) | human gut metagenome | biome: human gut; feature: human-associated habitat; material: faeces | place: China | collected 2012 | reverse complement strand
CCGCCTTGACCCTGGAGGGTCTGGCCGCCCTCGCCGGAGTGCCCCTGGACACAGAGGACGCCCAGTGGGTCCGCGCCCTCTACCGCCAAGCCGCGGAGAGTGCGGACAGCGCCGTGGCCGCCCAGGCCCGGGCCATGCTCTTTTCCCAGGCTCTAGAGGCAGGGGCGGTGGACCAGGCGGAGGAATGGCTCCAAAACCTCCCGCCTCAGCCCCTGTATGACAAGTCCAGCATGCAGGCCCGCTTGGCCCTGGCCCGGAAGGACTGGGCCAAGGCGGGAGAGCAGTGGGAGGGAAACCTCCTGCATCAGATCGGCCAGGTGCAAAGTACCCTCCTCTCCCTCATGGACCTGGCGGCCCAGGAGGGGCGGCGGGAGGACATCGCCCCCTTGGCCGACGCCGCCTGCACCCTCACCCACTGCTTCGGCCTGTGGCCCTATGAGACCTGGTCGGTGCGCCTGCAGCAGGCCCTTCTCACGGAAGACGTGGAGGGCGGCCTCACCGCCCTGGAAGGGCTGCTGGACACCTTGGACCGGCCCTGGGTACTAGGGCCGCTCTTCCGCCGGTTGGGCCGGCGGGAGACGGCTTCCCTCACCGCCCAACTCCGCCCGGCCATCCTCCGGGAACTCACCGACCCGGACAATTCCACCTATGACCTGCTCCGGGACTCCCCTCGGTTTCGGGCGTTGGTGGAGAAGGCCGACCCCTGCTAAGGCATTACACTTTATAGAAAAGGAGCCTCACAAAAAAACAGGTAGATACGCATCCCTCCTAATTTAGGATGTGTGTCTACCTGTTTCTATGTTTCTTCTAGTTTTTGTGCAGGCTGTTTCAATCTCCGGCTTCCTCTAGCTGCTTGAGCGCTATGCCATCCCTATTCTTCCAGGAGAGAAGGCCGTTTACTGAGGCACCGCTGACAAAAGCTGCAGCCGCGGAAGGGCTGGGAAACAGCAAATCCTCCCTCAGTATTCCGTCCTTTATTTCGTCAGCATAGACTTGCCGATCTTTGATGGCACGCTGTGGACAGCTGGGATTTTCCGTGAGGCGAATCGTGCTCCCCCGGAAAACAACAAACCCATCACTGGTCCGTTTCCCCGTCGCCTTCGCCGTCCCCCAGGAAAAATAAAGAATCTGCTCTTCGCGCTCGCCATCCTCTAAAGCATCGGGAGGATAAGCCGGAGAAACGAGGGGCTCAAATATCTTATATCCAAGCGCCCCCATGACGATCTTAGCATAGTCGATAAACTCTTCCAGTTCACTTTCCGTTTCTTCCGTAATGTTTCCCGGGTTAGGATCATTGCCGTTCTTCACAACATAGCGCCCGACTTGTACAGCCATATTATAGAAACGGTTCTCCAGATAACTGATCTCTGTCGGTCCAAAGGAGTTGTTGCTTGTGGTAAACATCACAGCTTCTGTCCAATATTCTATGGATGGGTGTGCTTCCCGAATACGGAGAAGCAACCCTTCCCCGTTTTTCCGGCTCCCTGCCTGCCCTACATAGACTATGGCACGGTCCTCATCATCAGTCCCAAACAGGAAATATACGCCGCTTTGTTTTAATACGTCCATCTCGGTACACCGGCGCAGTTCTGTCCTAGGGATTTTATAAGCGATCCCGGTCCAGTTCGCGATGGAGCATTTGATCCTCCCAGTCGGCTCTCCGTCCATCAAGAACAGCCGAAGGGTTTTCCCCCTTCCCATGCCGTCTCTCTCACTGCATCAGCAGATACAGCACCGCCTTCTGGGCGTGGAGGCGGTTTTCCGCCTCGTCGAAGATCTCGTCGGCGTGGGCCTCAAAGACCTCGGCGGTGATCTCCTCCCCCCGGTGGGCGGGGAGGCAGTGCTGCACCATGGCCTCGGGGTGGGCCACGGCCATCACGGCGTCGTTGATCTGGTACCCCTCAAACACCAGCTTCCGCTGGTTGAACTCCCCCTCCTGGCCCATGGAGGCCCACACGTCGGTGTAAAGGACGTCGGCATCCTGGGCGGCAGCCAGAATGTCCGGGGTGCACTGGAACATGCCGGGGTACTCCTGGGCAAAGGCCAGCACCTGGGGATCGGGCTGGTAGTCTGCGGGGCAGGCGATGGACACCTTCATACCGCACTTTAGGCCGCCCACAATGAGGGAGTTGGCCATGTTGTTGCCGTCACCCACATAGCACAGCTTCAGCCCTTCCAGCGTACCCTTGTGCTCCCGGATGGTCATCAGGTCGGCCAGCACCTGGCAGGGGTGGCAGAAATCGGTGAGGCCGTTGATCACGGGGATGGAGGCATACTTGGCCAGGGTCTCCACCTCCTCCTGGGCGAAGGTGCGGATCATAATGCCGTCACAGAACCGGGAGAGCACCCGGGCGGTGTCTTGCACCGGCTCGTTCCGGCCGATCTGGCTGTCCTTGTCGGAGAGGTAGATGGCGTTGCCCCCCAGCTGGTAGATGCCCGTCTCAAAGGACACCCGGGTCCGGGTGGAGCTCTTCTCAAAAATCATGGCCAGGGTCTTTCCCTCCAGGAAGGGATGGGGAATGCCCGCCTTTTTCATGGCTTTCAGCCGGTCGGCCGTGTCCAGGATCTCCAGGATGTCTTCGCTGGTGAGGTCCAGCAGTTTCAGCAGGTCTTTCTTCATGGATGCATTCTCCTTTTTCTCTTAGTCCATGAGGGTCTGTTTTAGAATGGCCAGGCCCTGGTCCATCTCGTCCTTGGTGATCACCAGGGGGGGCAGCAGGCGCAGCCGGTCCCCGGCGGTGAGGCACAGCAGACCGTGGTCCATCAGCAGGGAGGCCACCTCCTTGTTGGTGCGTCCGCCGGTGATGTCGATGCCCAGCATCAGGCCCATACCCACCACCTGGCCCAGGTAGGGGGAGCCGATGGCCTCAATGCCTGCCCGGAGGTAGGCGCCCTTCTCCTTCACCCCGTCCAGGAAGGTCTGGTCCAAGGTCTCCAGTACCGCCATGCCTGCAGCGGTGGAGACGGGGTTGGCCCCGAAGGTGGAGCCGTGGGTACCGGGGGTGAGGACGGTAGAACACTTCTCATTGGTCAGGATGCCCCCCAGGGGGAGCCCCCCGGCGATCCCCTTGGCAAAGGAGACCACGTCGGGCTGGATGCCAAACTGCTGGAAGGCGAAGAGGGTGCCGGTGCGGCCGATGCCGGTCTGGACCTCATCCACCAGCAGGAGCCAGTCCTTCTCCCGGCACAGGGCGGCAATGGCCTGGACCTCCTTGGGGTCCAGGGGCCGCACGCCCCCCTCCCCTTGGATGAGCTCCAGCATGACGCCGCACACGTCCTCCCCGCCCTGGGCCTGGACGCTTTCCAGGGTGGGGTCTGCGTACCGGAAGGCCTCGTTAAAGGGGAAGAAGTAGTTGTGGTAACTGTCCTGCCCTGTGGCGGTGAGGGTGGTGATGGTCCGGCCGTGGAAGGAGTGGTTCAGGGTGATGACGGTGCTGCGGCCTTTGCCGTACTTGTCAAAGCTATACTTCCGGGCCACCTTGATCATGGCCTCGTTGGCCTCGGCCCCGGAGTTGCCGAAGAACACCTTGGACAGGCCGGAGCGGGTGCACAGCTCCCGAGCCAGCAGGGGGCCGGGCTGGGTGTAGAACAGGTTGGAGATGTGTCCCAGCTTTCCAATCTGGGCTGTGATGGCGGCCATCCACTTCTCGTTGCCGTAGCCCAGGGCGTTCACCCCGATGCCGCTGGTGAAGTCGATGTACTTCCGCCCCGACAGGCTGTACAGGGTGGCCCCCTCCCCGTGGTCAATGTCCACCGGGAAGCGCCCATAGGTGTGCATGATGTAGGCGTCGTCCAACGCCTTCAGTTCCTCAAAAGTCATGGGATTCACTCTCCTTCGTTTTTCATTTTTTCTCGCGGGCAGCGTCGCAGACTTCCGGCCCTCGCAAGGGCCGGAATAAAATCCAATCTGTTTTTTGCACGGACACGCGCCGGGCAAAAAACTCTTCTCACCCCGAGAGTGCCAGCTTTGCTGGCGCGGTTCGGGGTGCATCCCCCAATTTTGGGAGCCCAGCGCAGCGGGTCCCAAAATTCCTACCTCCCCCAGCCCGCCCAGCCGGGGGGCGGGCCGTTACGGGCGTAAGACACAGGGCCGCAGGCCAGGCAGAAAAAAAGAGGACCCCTTACAGGATCCTCCAAACCAGAGTAGGGAGTCCAGAGGGGAGAAACTCTCCCCTCTGGCCCTCTTTCCCCCCGTTTCTCGGGAGAAACGGGGGCCCCCGCCGGGTAGGCGCCCTACGGGGCGCTGCGCCCCGAGGCACCGGAAAAGCCCCGACCACCCGTAGGGTACGTAGTACCGCCCCCCTCACAGGGGCAGGTAGGGAATCCCCAAAGTGAACACCACCCCGAACACCAGGGCGGGGAGCATATTGGCCACCTTGAACTTGGTCCCGAAGGCCAGGTTCACCCCCACGCAGAAGATCAGCAGGCTCCCCAGGAAGGAGAGGTTGTCAATCACCGGCTGGCTGAACACCGGGGCCAGCAGCCCGGCGCACAGGGTGATGGCCCCCTGGAGGACCCCCACCGGCAGGGCCGAGAACAGCACCCCCTTGCCATAGACCGAGGCCAGCACCATCACCACAATCCCGTCGATGACCGCCTTGGTGTATAGGGTGGTGGCATCGCCGGCAAGGCCGTCCTGGATGGACCCCACAATGGCCATGGCCCCCACGCACACCACCAGGGAGGCGGTGACAAAGCCTTGGACAAACTGGCTGTCCCCCCGCTTGTCCGCCTTGGCCTTGAGCCAGATGCCCAGGTGTTCCATCTTCCCGTCAAAGTCGAAGAACTCCCCCACCAGGGTGCCCAGCGCCAGGGCCAGAATCATGGAGAGGGTGGCCGCCGTACCCAGGGAGGCCACCTTGCCGTCCTGGACCGTGAGGGCCCCTGCCAGGGCCCCCGCCGCCCCGATGAACAGGGTCCCCAGGCCCATGGCCTTCATAAGCCCCTCTTGGTAGTGCTCCTTGAGGCCGCCCCGGACCACCAGGCCCACGGCGCCCCCCAGGACGATGGCCGCCACATTGGCGATGGTTCCCGTTCCGATCATGGCCCGCTCCCCCTTTTTTCGCGCAGTGGCCCTAGTATACCAGATTTCGCCGGGAAGGGGAAGCCTCCTTGCGCTTTGCCGGGGGGCGTGGTATCATGGCCCTATCACCCATCCCTTGCGCAAAAGGAGGCTTTCCCATGAAACGAACCCTTCTGGCCCTGCTGGTGGGCCTGTCCCTTCTGCTCAGCCTGGCCGCCTGCGGCAGCGGGCGGACCTCCGCCCAGGAGGTCACAGAGCAGGGCCTGGCCGCCCTGCGGGACCTGGACGTGCTGGCCCTGCCCCAGTACTGGAACACTGACGGCCTGAACCTGGACGACCTGGGAGACCTCTCCCAGGCCGGGGAGGAGCTGGACCTCTCCGCCGAGGACACCGCCGCCCTGGCCCAGGCCATGACCCGGCACCTCTCCTGGCAGGTGATCTCCGCCCAGGAGGACCCCGGCGCCGGCACGGCCTCCGTCACCGTCTCCCTCACCAACCTGGACATGGCCCCGGTGGTGGGCCAGTTCCTCCAGGAGGCCTTTTCCGACGCCTTGAGCTCCGCCCTCCAGGCCGACGGCCAGCAGCCCACGGAGGAGGAGATGACCCAGCAGTACCTCCAGACCCTCACCGACCTGTTGAACCAGGAGGAGCTGGACACCCGGACCACCACGGTGGAGGTCCCCCTCACCCTGGTGGACGGCCAGTGGAAGATCACCCCCGACGAGGCCGTGGTGGACGCCCTGCTGGGGGGCCTGCTCACCACAGGGGAGGCCCTCACCAGCCTGCTGGAGGAGAGCGCCGCCTGACCGCCTGTCTCCTCCCCGCCCAGCAAACGGGCCCTCCCCCGGTGGGGAGGGCCCGTTCCGTTTTCTGGACAGGGCCAAGGCGCGCCGTTTGGGCGGCGCGCCTTGGGCGTCCGGGCCGGTCAGCAGCAGCTGTTGTGGCTGCAGCTGGCCCCGTCGGGCTCCTCCTCCATCCCGGGCAGGGTGCTGGGAGGGAAGAACTCCCCCACGGGGAAGCGGATCTGGCGGAAGATCTCGCAGGGATCCTCGTCCCCGTCCTCGTCGCCGCCGCTGCACTCCCGGGTGGGCATGCAGTAGTCGTACATGGGGATGAGCAGCTGGGAGTCCCGCTCCAGCCGGACCATGGAGAACTGTCCCAGGGTGACATACAGCCGCCGGCAGCCCCCGTCGAAGGCCAGGTCGCAGTCGAAGCAGGCGCTGATGCAGGGGGGGATCTCCGTCAGGTCGTTCTCCGCGCAGCACCCGCAGGGGGGAGGGGGCGGCGGACAGGGATTGCAGGGTCCCCCGGGAGGGGGGCAGGGGGGCGGGCAGGTGAAGTCGCAGGGGTCGATGAGCTTCAGGCTCAGGACGATGGGGTCCACCGCCTCCACCACCGCCTCGGGGAGGTTGCTCCGCCCCATGCCCTGGCAGTCCCCCGCCTCGGGCCGGAAGCGGGAGGTGAAGATCTTGGCGTTGCCCTCGCTGCCAAAGAGGAGCACCCGCTTGTCAAAGACCGCCAGCCCGCTGATCTCCGCCGGGCGGGAGCCGCCCACAAAGGCCTCGGCGGTGATGCGGTAGTAGTAGCGGATGTCCACGCTGTAAAAGCCCCGGTTATAACTGGCGGGCTCCACGTCGATGTAAGCCTGCAGCAGTTCCGCCCGGCCTCCCCGCACGCTCAGGGCCCGGTCGATCACCGCCTGGGAGGCCCGGGTGGGGTACACCCGCAGGTCCTCGATGCAGTCTTTGTCGGAGGATATAGCGTCTTATATATTATACTTCTTTATGTATTAGGAGGAATTAACATTGATGAATTTAGAATCAAACAAAAGAAGATTCAACAGGCCGCTAAGAATTAAAAGTTGATAAAACTCTGAATCAAAAATGTGAACAGAAATACAACTAGGTTTATCGACTGTGCAAAATACAAAATGAAGAATTGCCTTTTTCAACTATTATGAGTGAAGTTAATAATAATGTAGTAGACACTGACAAAAAGATTATGGTAAAATAAAAAATCAGAATTAAAAATGTATTGTTACAGGGGAATATTGAGTTTTCTTCAGTTTAAAGGCGATTTGTGTTTTACAAAAATATGGAATTGTTGATCGAATAAACGATAATGAGCGAAACTGCATACCGGCTTACAAATTTTTGATAATGAAGTTGATTATATAAGGGGCAAGAAGATGATTAGAAAAATAAAATGGAATAATCACGATATTTTAGGAAACTTGGAACTTGATTTCACTAAGCCAGATGGGTCGATCTATAACACCGTTGTACTAGCAGGAGAAAATGGCACAGGAAAAACAACTATCCTCGATACTTTATCGACTTTCCTTAACCTTGGCTCGATAGAAGCATTTGATTATATCAGTTATTTTGCTGATGGTGTTCCATATACCATTACCTCGAAACCGGAAAATCACCCTGAATTTGGATTTCATTCTCGGAAAAATGAGGATGACGGGACTACGCAAACAATTCACACGAATCGAAATAATAATCCACAATTAATAGATTCTGATCTGGCGGATTTGAGACATTATGGCTTTTCATATTCTAAAGCAAGATCCGGCTTTAGTACACAAAAGGTGAAATCTGCAACAATACAGCAGTTAGATTCTGAGAAGTATGAAAATGATTCAAAAGATGATTTCACGTCAATCAAGCAATTAATAGTTGATATTGACGCCCAAGATAACTCTGAGTGGATGAAGATAACCAAGACTGGAGAGGGAACACCTTTTGCTACGTTTAAACAGATGTCAAAGATGTATCGCTTTGAAAAGGCCTTCAATGAATTCTTTGACATGATAAAGTTTAAGGGCGTAGACAATACTAATCATGAAGAAATCAAAATCCTTTTTGAAAAACATGGAAGAGATATTCCAGTTGATAGTTTGAGTACTGGAGAGAAACAAGTTGTGTTTCGAGGAACACATTTATTAAAGAACATAAATAGTATATCAGGTGGCATTGTTTTGATTGATGAACCGGAACTAAGTATGCACCCTAAATGGCAGGAAAAAGTGTTGAGATATTATCGTAACCTCTTTAATAAAAATGGTACCCAAGATGCGCAAATGATTATTGCGACACATTCTGAATATGTGCTACGTTCAGCATTAGAGGATAGAGATAATGTTTTAATTATTGTGCTCAGTGATGATTGTGGAAGTATTCGGCCAAAGAACATCACTGCACCTACAACTTTACCAACCATTACATCGGCTGAAACAAATTACCTAGCGTTTGGAATCCTCTCAGTGGACTATCATATTGAATTATATGGGTATTTGCAGAATAAGGCTGATAAATACACTATAAAAAGCTGTGATGATTATATAGTTGGTCAAAAAGCATTTTTTGATCCAGAACTACACGCCAAAGAATCTTCTTTTACAAAAAATGGACATACTACGATTTACCAAACATTACCTACTTACATACGCAACTCGATTGATCATCCAGATCCGACCAGAAATTATACTCACGAGGAGCTCAAATGCTCAATCGAATTGCTAATTAAGTTGTGTCAGTAATTTGTGTTTTGCATCCATATAACTAAGGTGGATTTAACAGATGATACCCTCCTAATGATTATATATAGGGATGAAAATTCCAATCATTGACAAGAGTTTTCTTATAAGGCCACATTTATAATCATATATATTCCTGCAACAAATGTAAATAGTGCCCTTGATATGGTGTTACTTGCTAAACCCATATCGAGGGCACGTTATTTTTTTACAGCAATTCTTTCCTCCCCAGCACGGCCACCACCTCATCCCGCCGCATGGCCCGCTCCGGTGCGGTGCCGTCCACGATGCCGGCGGCGGTGGCCCTCAGCCAGTGCCCCTCATCCACGGACCACTGGGGCTCCGGCAGTTTCGCCTGGTGCCGCTCTGCCTTGGCCAAGAGACGGTATGCCTGTTCATCGCTCATGTTGTCGATCAGCTTGTCAATGTCCATGTCCTCGCTGTCCTCCTCTTCGTCCAGGAGGCTGTTTACCTCCGCCGCGATCTGACTGTGTAAGTAATACAGGTAGTTACCGGGGCAAGCCTTTGCCGCGAACCACCGGTGAACGGTCATATTCTGCTTGTCCACCTGCCCGATGAGGTTCTTGTCTCCCAGCCATCGCAGCCGGCCAATGCCGGGGTTTCTCCGGCAGATATCCACCAGCAGCTGGATCAGGGCCTCGTATGCCTGGTCGGAAACAGGCCAGTCCGGCGCCCCACCGTTGTTGGCCACCTCAATGGTGATGGCCCGGTGGTCGTTGGCGGCGTTTGATGTACACCAGCTTCGGTTTGCCTCATCCACGTACAGGGCGATCCGCCCGTCGCTGCCGATGCCATAGTTGCTGCTGGCATTCCTTGCCGGGTCCGCGAAGATGGCCCCGCAGGTCTCCACCGTTGCGTTGCCCGCCATGCAGTGGATGGACACGGTGTCAATGATATGCTGCCGCTTTCCGGAGTGGTTTGGCGACAGCCTGGTATAGCTCACCAAGGGGCTGTTGCTCATGCGCCCTCGCCTCCCTGGGCCACTTCCGGCAGCCCCTCAATGCTGGTGAGGATGGACACGATGCCGGCCACCACCGCAGCGGACAGCACCATGGGCCAGTTCACGTCACCAAAGGCCGCTGCCGCGCCGATCACGCCGATGGCGGACTGTGCCATGGTCTTAATGGCCCGCACCGCGGCCGCCTTCAGCCACTTTTTGCTTTTCTCAGACACAAAAATCACCTCTTTCTTACCACAGAGCATGGATGCCTTGCTTGGCCAAGGAATCCTTTTGTTCATGTTTCACCGTCTGCGCATACTCCAGGGCGCTGTGCATGTCCCCGTTGCAATGGGTGTCGGGAATCCGCTGCACCGCCCTGGCCGTCGCTTCGCCCAGGGCAATGGAGGCCCAGGTGGCCCGCACGATCTGGCAGAGCATTTCCTCCTTGGCCTTCTCCGCTTCCGCGGTGGCCTGTTCCCTGGCTTCCAGTCTCTTGTCGATGCTCTTTTCCACACGTCTTGCAATGATGCCCACGATGGCTGACGGCACGCCCACGGCTGCCAGCACAGAGGCAATGATCTGCCAAGTCTCCACAGGTTGCCCTCCTTTATGCGCCCGCCTGGACGCTCTCAATGGTCCCCAGGTCCACCCACTGCACGCCCACGCTGCCCGGGGCCCAGACATTTCCGTCCTGTCCAGAGCGCCACACATGGCCATCATAGGTGCAGCAGTCTCCCGTGGCATAAGGGCTGGTTGCCATTTCGATAAAAGGCAACGCCTTCTTGGGGTCCGTGGACCACACAAAACGCCACTGCGCCGGCAGCTCTTCCGGCTCCTGAGTATAGGTTTCCGAATCGTAGACTTGGATCAGCCGCACCACCCGCCCGGCGGTGGACCGGCACACAAAGCCGTCTGTCTGGCCGGCTTTTCGTTCCAGCATGTTCTTCACCTTCACCGCCTCAGAAAAGGCGGGGATCTTCTCTTCCTCCGCATACAGCGCGGTGCCGTCCATGGCGGAAGACCGCTCCTGCAGGTCCTTGGCGTCTGCCAGGCCCTTGGCCTTCATGGCGTCCAGATACAGCTGATTTTCAGACATACGCATTCACTCCTTCCGTGTAGGCGGCATCCAGCTCCGCCTTGGGCACCGTATCCCCCGCGGGGGGCGTGGAGCCACCCTCCCCGCGGATCTCATCCGCCTGTTCCGACGTAATCACGCCCAGCGCCACATAGCGGTCCAGCTGGCTGCTGGTGATGTAGCCCTTCTCATACCGGGCCCGAATGATCTCAAACAACGGCCTTTCCTCCTTCCATGAACATGAGCTGCAGCTCTGTGATTTCCTGCCCCATGGCGATCTGTTCCAGGCTCAGGTCCGTGATCTCCCGCCCCAGCACTTGGGTCTCTGGCGGGCCAATGGGATCAGGCTCAGGTTCTTCCGGGACAATTCCCGGTAAGATTTCAGTAACAATTTTTCCATCGACCTTAATATTGACGAAAGGAAATGTTTTAGGGATCTCAGTGCCATCTGGTATCTCGGCCCATCCTTCGGGAATTTTAGAAAGTCTTTGAAAACAGGTCTGATTTTCATGAGCCCCGTTTTCTTCCTGTTCAATTTTTACAATTAACATAGCTCCCCCAGTTCATCCGATAATTACATAGCCGTATTGTTTCCCGCTTTCATTTATGGATGGGGAATTTTTTTCATCTGTAGAATTCCCTAAATTTCTGTCGTAAGAAAACGAACTAAACGTAACATTATTTCCACTTTCGGACGCATTAGCTGTGCCAGGGACATAAAAATTAGCATTAACACCCATATTATAACCGGTCCAGATCACTCTCGCGCGAGACTGGCCATGGATATAAATAAGGATATCGCTGTATCTATGATCTGTATCACTTCCATAAATAATGACAAATTTTGGTGGAAAATTTGCGTTTAAAGTTTTGCTGCCGCTTCCGTTTCCTGAATAGGATCCCGTCTCAATTCGTGCGCGGCCGCCCAAATCTTCTCTGACATCTCCTGCGAATTGGTCGATGGCATCCCAGTTGTTATTCATCATTGTCTGGATGTTGAACGTATCCTGGGCGTCTGCAATAGGGTCCTTTTTATAAAGCCCCAAGTTTTCCGTATTACTTGCCACTTGGAATATCACTCCTTTTCTGTGAAGTCAAATTTCTTCATGGGATACGTCTCCAGTTTCTCCAGCTGCATGCGCAGGTGCACGTCCGCCACATCCAAATATTTTTCCTCAATGGTCACGGCGATCAGCACCTGCCCGCCGGCGGCCACCGTCTGGGGCGACAGGGCGGCCGCGGTAATGGTCGGCAGCATTAGATCACCTTGATGGGGACGCTGCGGCGGATGATCTCAGTCCCAAGCCCGAACTGATAGCTCAGCAGGTAGTCCCCGCGGGCATCCGGCTGGATTTCTGCGGTCAGCTGCCACTTCGCCCCATCGGCGGCCGCCTCGCAGGTCCCCGTCTTGATCATCTCCCTGGATCTGGTAAGCTCATAGGTGGGCGTGGTAGGCTCAAAAACCCGCTCATCCTCCAGCCAGATGGTGAGGGTGATCCTCCGGCGCTCCCCCAGCTCCATTATGCGCTCTGTCATCCGCAGCACCTCTCAAACTCTGTGATATCTGCCCGCAAAGGCTCCCGCTCAGGGACCCAGCGGATAGGGTCGTCCTGCACATGGGCCAGCATCTCATCCAGCCCGAGCATCTTGGCCACTTCCGCCAAGGAAAAATCCGCGCCCACGTCCAGAATCTCGATCCTGCACCGCATGTCATTGGGGTCAAAGGCCAGCAGAATGGTGGCAAAATACCCCACATTCCCAGCCTCATCCACAGCCCACAGCTGGATGGCATAGGCCCCCGTGGGAGAGGCAGGCACGGCACAGGACCATGTGCCCGCCTCATCCCGCTGAAAGACCACGTCCGCACCCTGGCAGGTGCCATACAGACGGACCACCATCACTCCGTCACGGTCACGGTGATCACGTAGGTCTGGCCCGCGTCCACGGGGTTGGGCACCAGGCTCACAGAGGTCACCTGGGGCGCGTTGGTCTTCAGGGTCACAGAGCGCTCCACCGTGGTGCTCTTGCTGGCCCGGTCTGTGGCCTTCACCGTCACCGTGTTCAGGCCTTCCACCAGGGAGACCTCCACAGAGAAGGCGCCGCCTTCCTGCACCTGGGCGGGCACGAATTCGCCGGCGCCCACCTTCACCTCCACCGTCACGGGGGAGGAGGTGGTGTCAGAGGTGGTGCCCGCCACCGTCAGGGTGGGATTGTTGGTGATCAGGTTGTCCTCGGGGCTGGTCACGTTCAGGGTGGGGGGCACCGTGTCCACCGTCACAGAGACCGATGTCTCCGGGGCCAGGTTCCCATCGTTGTCCTCCACAAAGAACCGAATGGTGTGGGCTCCGTCATCCAGCGGCGCGGCCGGCGTATAGGTGCACGTCCACCCGCCGGCGGTCTCCACCGTGTTGATCCCCGTGGTGATCTCCGGCTGGCTGTCGATCTGCAGCTTGATGGTGTCCTTCTTGATGCCGGACCCATCGTCCGTCACCGTCCACTGGATGGTGGGGGTGGGGGTGGAGATCAGGGCGCTGTCCGTGGGATAGGTCACCGAGATCACCGGCGCGGTCTTCTCCAGCACCCGCAGCCCCAGCTCCGGGAACTGGTCCACGGTGGCCTGGCTCTGGTTCCCGGCCAGATCCTCTACGTTCACCGTTCCGTGGAACTTGTGGTCCTCGTTTTCCGGGAAACTGGACTTGGATGGGGCGGTGATGGTCCCTTTCCACTGCCCGCTTCCCGCATCATAGCTCAGGTCATAGGTCTGGCCGTCCAGGACGAATTTCACGTATTTCAGCGCCATTTACGGTTCCTCCTCTGTGGAAAAATCAAAGTCATACATGTGGTATCTCTCCATTTCTTCCAGGGTCATCACCTCATGCACATCCTTTATCAAAATGAAATAGGCATAGTGGACAAAGATGTGCGCCGGGATCACCCGGTCGATGGCCGTCTGCAGGTCCTTCAGCCTGTCCGGCCGCCCCGGCTTGCTAAAGCGGATGGTCAGCTCCGCCGGCACATAGGTCACCGACGTAAACCCCGGCCGCCATGCCTCGCAGATGGCCCGCAGCATTTCCAGGCTGGGCTTTTGCCCGGCGTTCCAGGCCGCCTGGATGGCTGCCCGCCGCTCTTCCAGGGTCTTGCTCTCATCGCTGTCGATGTCCAGCAGCCACTCATAATACCGCACTTGGTCCAGGTTCAGCTTCGTGAAGTCCTCAAAGTTATAGATGGCCACGATCCTCTCTGCCAGCTCATCCAGCGAAAGGCCAGCCGCCACCATAATCTCCTGCACCCACGGGTCTTTCTGGATCATCCAGTGCAGCTTCTTCAGGGCCCACTCTTTCACAAGCAAGGGGTCTCGTTTCATTCACCCACCGCCTGTTCCGTGAAATTGGTCTCCCCCAGGATAGGGGTCTGCCGGTCCGCCAATACCACGTTCTCCGGCGCACCGTTCAGCAGCAGGTTCGAATGGTCCAGCACACCCTGCACCGAATTGATCTTCGTGGCCATCTGAGAATAAGACAGATAGGTGGTTTCCTTCCGAAACGCCACGTCCAAAATGTACTCCGCAAGGGCCTGTGTCACGTCCCCAGAGACCGCCTCAAAGTCATAGTCATCCGCGATCCGCAGCTTGGCCGCCACCGCGATGGGGAAAGAGGTGGCCGTGGTCACCGTGCACATGGCTCCAATGGGGGCCTTCCCTGCTCCGTCCCCGTTTTTGTTTGGATCAATGAGATTCTGAACCGTTCCGATCAGATCCTCTGTGGCCGGCCCCATGGCCGTGTCCACGATGCAGACCTCCACGGTGTTCTTCCCCAGGGCTTGGGGGAAAACCCGCACACGGCCCACCCCAGCCACCGACATGGCCCATTGAATATAGGCGTTCTGGTTGCCGCCGTTGTTTGGGTTTTGCAGGTAGTCCAGAAATCGGTCCCGGAAGTCATCGTCGCTTTCGGCGTCATAGCCTCCTGCCGCCGGCGCATCGTTGGTTACCGCCGCGATCCCGGCGATGGTCACCGGGAAAAAGGTAATGGTCCCTGCATCCACGTTGCCGGATTCTCCGGCCACGTAAGCCCGCACAGGGAATGTGTCACCCTCTTCATAGTAGCCGTCGGTGGTGGCGTAAAACTCCACCCCGGACAACGTGGAAAACAGGTCGCCCGCCTGGATTTCCCCGGCGCCGGTCACCACCCTCAGGTTCGTGGTGGCATAGGTCCCATATTTCCGCACCAGGCCGCTGTGCTGCAGGATGTAGTCATCCAGCCATTGGCCGGTCATATTCTCAATGCGAAGGTTGGCCTCCGCAATGGCAATATCGCCGTCCAAAGACAGCACGGCCAGCGCAAACGCCCGGGTAAAGTCATAGGCAGGAAAGCCCACAGTTTTCTGATAACGGTTGTCAATCCGGTCCAGCATCTCCTGGTGGACCTGCTGCAGGTCAAGTGCCAACGGTGATCACCTCTTTGCTCTCTCCCTGGTCGGTCACCAGGGTAAGGGTACTGTGGATCTCTTCCCCGTCATAGGTCATGGTGTCCACTTCCCGGATGGCCGGGCAATAGGCGGCGCTTTCCGAAAACTGCCGCTTGAGCTCCGATAGCTTGTAGCCCTTGGGATACTTTCGCCCGATGAGTTCCTGGGCCGGCGCCCCAAAGTCCAGGGGATAGATGGGATAGCGGTCCCGCTTCGTCCGCACCACCAGGTTGACCCATGCTTTCAGGGCCCCCGTCCCCGTCACTTCCACGGGGGACCCGGCGTCCATGAGATAGTGCTGTTCGGTCCAGTCAAACCAGAATCCGGTCCCCAGCACCGCCTCCGGCCGGGCCGCCTGGCCGGTCGTGGCGGCTGTCTCTTTGTCAAACAGCATCAATACTCACCTTCTCTCGCCTCAATGATCTCGCCCAAAATGAGGATCATCTGTCCGCCTGGTGTGCGGGAAAATGGGTCACCAAGCAGCGCCACCTCCATCGTGTTATCCACCGTCCCGGCAATCTCCAGCTGCATCAGCCGGTCCTTTCGCAGGATCACTTGCCCCTCAAAGCAAGAGATGATGATGGGCCCGATATAGTTCACCGTCCCGTCTGGCAAGATCTCCTTCCTGGGGCTGAGCACTTTCCCCACAAAATAGGCATAGACCTCCGGGTTATCCCGCTTCTTCAATTCCTTTGCCAAAGTGTGGTTCCAGGCCATCACGTCGCCCTCCTCAATGTCATGGTCACCATGTGGGGGATGGCCAGGTCATGGGTCACACTGGTGACCCAATACTCTCCCTTGGCCTCCGGCATGTCGATCTTCAGCCGTACCCCGGCCAGAATGCGGTCGCTGCCGTAGGTGGTCAGGGAAAAGGTCTCCTTGACCACATTCTTCTCCGCCAAGGCGCTCTTGGCCTTGGCGCCGGCGGAGACGCTGTCCTGGTCCGAATAGGTTTCCAGCGCAGCCCGGCGGCCATACCGCTTGATGGAATCGCTGTCTTCCGCCGTGCCCTGAATGGAAATGGTGTTGTCCATTTCCGAGTAGACGATCACCTGGTTTCTCAGGTCGGTGATGTCCCAAGAGACCTGTGGGTCTCCCGGCTCTGCCAGAACATCAAAGGCGGCCAGGTTCTCCTGCTGCCTGCACCAAAACTGCATGGGGTCTTTGGCAAAGCTGCGGATCACAAGGGTATGCCCCATCATCCGTGGGAAATAGGGGACCTTGTTCTCTGAGGTCACCGTCTCCAAAATCTTTTGGATCATGTCTGCGGCGCTTCCCTTCTCGATTCCATAAACGCTGCTGATCAGGTTTGGGCAGTTCAGGGTGGGAATGCCCACCTTGGCAGCGATCTGAGAGATGGCCTCCTTGGCCGGGATGTTGTTAAACTGCAAAATCACGTCATTGGCGCTCAGCAGCCGCCCCTCATCCAGGCAGGTGATGGCCATGGAATCCCGATAGGACCCGCTCACCGTCTGGATCTGCCCCAGGAAAATGCACTCCTGGCTGGCCATGTTCACCACAGCCACCAGGTCCCCGCAGGCCATGGCCAAAGGCTGCAGGTATTTCTCCCCCGTGGCCTGCACGATTTCAAGGGAAAGTTCCAGGCTCAGGCTGTCCGAATCGTCCAGCAGGGAGGGGGAGCCCACCCGGTCGGTGATGTCCAGCACCTTCCCTGTGTCCAGAGACTGCCAGGTATAGGAATAGGTGTCCGGCTCCTTGTTCGGGGTGTCCTCTTCGTACTTTGTCCAGATGGCCTCCACCTGTGGCACATGGATGGCGTCCGCTGCAGAATCCGCCGCGTCCGTGGTGGGCCCAAGCCCCCCGGTGCCATTGTTGGCGATATCCCCGCCGGTGTAGTTGGCCAGGGTGTCCGACGGCCGCACATAGGAGAGAGGATTCACCGGGGTGCCGTTTTTCTGCACCTCGAAATGCAGGTGCGGACCCGTTGAAATTCCTGTGGAGCCCACCTTGGCAATCACCTGGCCGGCGCTCACCGTCTGCCCAGCCCGCACAGAGATGGAGCTGCAATGCTGATACAGGGTGCTGTAGCCGCCGGTGTGCTGGATGATGCAGTAATTTCCACGGGCACTGGAATAGGACACCGTGCGCACCGTGCCGGACCGGGCCGCCACAATGGACGTTCCATACCCCGCCGCAATATCAATTCCCCGGTGATAGGTGCTTGCCCCAGGCTTAGGAGCTGGCCGTGGTCCGAATTGAGAAGAGACCCATCCCTGGCAGGGCCAAACAAACTGTCCCATGGTGGGCCCTCCTTACTGATAGGGGGATGGCAGCGAGTAGTCCCACCGGCTGCCGCCCCGGTATTCGTCTCGGAAATAGTTGTGTTTTCCGTCTCCGGCGTACCACTGATAGTCCTTGGGCAGCACCCGGCCAACGTCCGTCTGCCCGGCCTTCTCCCGGCTCCACCGGTCCAGCACGTCCCGGGCCAAAGCCACCAAGTCATAGCCATAGTCGCTCACCGTGGGCGCCCCGGCACTGTACGCAAACTGCTGGGGCTGTGTGATCACCCCATAGATGCTGTCCCGGTACCCTGCGGCAGATCCCGCGTCCACCCGGTTGAGAATGGTCCAGCCGATGCAGGCGATCTCCGTCTTGCTCTGGATGCCTCTGGCCTCGTTATACATGGTCTTGGCCATGGCGATCACGTCGCTCTCGGTGTACAGCTTTTTATATGTCCCTTGGCTGCTGCTGCCGGTGTTGGCCTGGTCCTGGCTGTCCGTCTGGGCGTTTTGGTCCGCCCCGTCGCCGCTGCCGCTGCCGCCGGTGGCCTCGCCCTCCGCGCTGGGGTTCTCCGGCAGGGCGCCCACCGCCTCCGGGATGGCGAAGCGGTACTCCCGAAAGCTCATGGAATAGGCGATGTCCCCCGCCCGGTCTCTGCCGTACTCAAAGGTCTCCACGGTGACAGGAAGGTTAAAAATCTCTTCCCCATCGTTGTCAATGTGCACCGCCCGGAAGGGAATCCGCCTCAGCCGGGCAGATTCAATGGTCTTCACGTAATCCCACCCGTCGGACGTGGCCCCGGGGCGTATCCAGGGATATTCCTTCAGAGGGAAGATGCTGGACAGCTCAAAGGTGGCCAGCTTCATGTTGCCAATGGCCTGCAGCTCATGGTTCACGCCCTGGAAAAGGGGGTTGTCCTGGCTCCGGCTCAGATTGATCCCCTCATTGGGCACCACCGGGAAGGTCATGACCTTCTCATCGTTGTTGTAGCTGAGAATGAAATCCATACAAAGCCTCGCAGAGTTCCCATGCAAAGCAGGGGAATAAAATCAAATCCGGCTTTTCCACGGACATGTGCCGGGGAAAAGACTCCTATCGCCTGACAAGTGTGCGGCCAAAGGCCGTGCGCGCAGGCAGGTGCAGGGAGGGGTTCAAAAGGGGAACCATGATCCATCCCGCAGGGTGGGCATGGTGCCTCTTTTCCCCTTACACCACCCCCTGGGCCGCCAAAATGCGCTGGGCAATGTACTCACCAGTCTGCTCCATATACTGCCGGTTTCCGATCACGTTCCCCTGGATGGTGAGGTTCACCACCACAGAGGTCCCGCCGCCGGCAGCCGCCGGGCTTTTCCGGGCCACGTCGTGGGGAATGATCTGTGTGCCGCTGGGCAGCCGCACGATCTCTCCACGGCCGCCCTCATTGATCCGGGTGGTGCCACCCTTGAAGTATGGCGTGCCGGTGGCATGGCCGCCGGTGTTGCCCCCGTCACCAAAGCCAAAGAACCCGGCGATCTTCCCGCCGATATCTTTGATCCCGTCTACAATGCCGCCGATTTTCTCACCGAACCAGTCAAAGACGCCTGTCACTTTCTCTTTCACAAAATTAAAAGCACCGACAATGCCGTCCTTGATTTCCGTGGCCAGCTGAACAATGGCGTCCTTCAGGTCGGTGATGAATCCGACAATGGCGCCAATGACGGTCAGCGCCACCGATTTCACTTTGTCCCAGTTTGCGATCAGCAGGGCAACCAGGCCGATAACCACGCCGATGGCCGCGGCGATGAGCCCAAATGGGTTTGCCGCCATGACGGCATTCAGAATGCCGCCGGCAGCAGCCGCGCCGCGGATGACGGTGATCAGGCTGGTGAAGATGGGCACGATGGTGGAGATGATGTTGAACGCCGTAAACCCGCCAACCACCCCGGCCAGCACCGGGATGAGCCAGTTGGCATTTTGGATGAAGAAGGAAACCGCCCCAGAAATCAGGGTGAATGCCACACTTGCCACGTTTCCGATGGTCTGGAAGGCAGATGAAATGGTATCCTTGTTCTCATTCACCCAATTGGAGATTTTCGTCACAACTTCCAGGGATTTCTCCTGGATCTGCGGCATGTTCTCCAAGAGGATGCCGGCCAGGGTGGCCTTCACCCCCATGAGCTTTTCCCCAACCAGGTCCGTGGTCCGGCCAATGAGGTTTTGGGTCTGAGCGATCTTGCCCGCGTCGGTCTCTGCCAGGGCCTTGTTCACCCCGCCCACGTTCTGGGCCAGGACCTCGGCCAGCATGGCCGCCCGCTCTTCCTCGCTGCCCGTCTCAATGACCTTTTTCTGGTAATCGCTCATGACGATGCCAACCCGGGTCAGGGCGCTGGCCTGGCCGCTCATGGCCTTGCCCACCATGTTGCCGATGGAGACCGCGTCCTCTTGGGTGGCGTTCACGCCCTTTTGCTGGGCCAGCAGGTCCGCCATGCCAGGGGCCAGCTTTTTCAGGCTATCCTCGGTCAGCTGGAACGTGGCCAGCTGCTGCAGCCCTGCCACCGAAACGTCTCCGGCCACCACGCCATACTCTTCCATCTGATCCGACAGAGCCACCAGGCGGTCCTTGGCCTGGGCGGCGGCGTCCGCCCCCTGGGCCATGATGCTGGGCACGTTCTTCAGCACTGCCTCCAGCTTGGTCTCCGCCAGCTGGGCCGCATTGAATCCCTCAATGGCCTGGTTGGCGAAGTTCACAAGCCCCGCCACAGACAGGGCCCCGCCCAGGGTGGCGATGGTGCCCGCCACCTTGCCGGCGGTGGACATGACGCTTTTGAAGGTGTTGTTTGCCCCCTGGCCCCACTTCTTGATGACCTTGCTGCTGGCATTGATCTGGGCTTTCTGCTTTTTGATCTCCGCCGTGGTCCCCTTCAGCTTTGGGGTGAATTGGTCCTTCAGGGTCAGCAGGATATTGACGTTTTTATTTGCCATAGAGCATCTCTGCCTCCATTTCCCAGGCTGCCAGGAAGAAGGTCATTTCCAAAGAGCTCAAGTTCAGCAGCTCATCCAGGCTGTGCCCACAGTTGAGATAGTGGGCGATCACAGATAGTTCCGCGTCGCCCCGGATCAGTTTTTTACCAGGGTTTTCAGGTCCGCGCCGCTGTCCAGGCCGTACATCTTCAGGATCTCAGAGACCATGAGGGTGACCTCCCCCATGTTATCCCCCAGCAGCCGGAACACAATTTCCGTGGGCTCGGCGCACTCATAGGCTGCCTGCAGCTCTCGGTTGCGCATCATGGGGCAGCAGGCATAGATCAGCTCCGCGTCAAAGGCCAAGCTGTCCACCATGCTGTCCCCGCCGATGCCGTCCATCATGGCGGCGATCCGCGTCAGGGGAATCCGTTCCAGGTCCAGGGTGCCGCCCAGGGAGGGCACCTCCACCCGGCGCACAGCGAACCGCTCTGCCTCCCGCTGTTCCTTCTTTGCCAGCAGCGCCTCCAGGGTCAGTTTCTTGCCTTTTTCCATGGTTCCTCCTTACTCGATCAGGTCAAGGAATTCAAAGGACCCGGCCGTAAAGGGCACTTCCTCCTCGGTCAGGGTCTTGTTCTCAAACTTGGATAAGGTAATCTCATCCAGTTTCACGTCGTACAGGGCCACCCGCTCCGCGCCATAGCCCGTGGGGTCGTCCACCGCCGCCACGATGGTCATGTCCGGCAGGTTGCCGTTCATAACGCCCTTGTGGTACTTGTTCACAATGAACGAATCAAACTTGTGCAGGGTCATGGTCCCGGCGATGGAATAGCCCATGTATCTCTTTTTCTGGCCGAAATCCCCATTGATGTCCATGTCCTCATAGTCAATGGTGGCCTTGGCCTCAAAGCTCTTCACGTTGCTCATTCTCTCGCCGTCCACCCATGCCTTGCCAAAGGTGCCGCGGATGACTTTGTTGTGGTCAAAGGTCTGCAATCACTTCACCCCCTCATGCCATGGTGAAAACCAGCTTCATGTCTTCCATGGCGTCCAGGATATGGGCCCGGGCCGCCACAAAGATATAGCTGCGGAAGGTCTTTTTCTTTACCTGGGCGTCGCTCAGGTCCACCACAGAGGTGCCGGCCTCCTCCCACGCGGACCGCATGGCGGCCACGTCGATCTCCACCACGATCTCCTGGTTTCGGTCGATGATGTCCTCCACACTCAGCTGCTGCAGGTAGGCCAGCACGTCCGCCACGAAAAGGCCCTGGTTGTCCGCGCTGTTCTTCTTCTTTCCCAGGTAGTAGTTTTTGAAGGTGCGGATGATGTCCTCCTGGATCAGGTCCATGGCCTCCACAATGGCGATCTTTTTCATGTCCTCGGTCAGGTCACCGGTCACCGTCTGCAGGGTGTTCACGCCCCGGGCAATGCGGATGGCGTCATCGTCCTGGAAGAGGACCAGGTTGCCGCTGTCAATGGAGCTGTCGATGTCCGAGACAGGCTCCACCGATTCCAAATCGTCAAAGACCTTATAGGTCACAGACTGGTTCATGGGGCAGGCGGCCAGCATTCCGCCGATCCGGGGAAGATACTTGCCGATCTCCGTTGCCTCCCCGTCGCCCTTGATGGTCACCTTCGTGTTGGCCACGTTCACCACGTGCATGTCATCGGCGCTGGCCTGGCTGTGCACCAGGGCCTTGGCCTTGCGCACCCGGCGGTTGGTGTTGATTTCCTTCACGTACTCCACCAGGCCGGACTGGAAGGAATCCGGCAGGGCCACGATCCAGTTAAAGGCCAGGTCTTTCAGGATTTTCTTGGCATCGTCCATGGTGCCGGAGGTTCCCACACGCACCACAGTCACCCGATAGGGGCCTGCCAGGAAAGCACGGGAAACGATCTTGTAATTGTCTGCGGTGTAGTCGGAAGACTTGACTTCTTCCAGCTCCGCATAGGTCTTGCTGCTCCACTCCCCGGTGTCATCCTGGATGACGATGGCCAGCATCCCCCGGATGGACCGGGAGAGGGCCGTGGAGGCCAGCTTTTTAAATTCTACGCTGATAATCGGTAATCCCACTGGATCACTCCTTTCCGTTGATGGCGAGGATTTCCATGGTGTCCTCCGGCTCTTCCACCGGCAGCACCTGGATATTTTCTACCGAGAACGTGGCGATCAGCAGCATGTCCTCTCGCTGCAGTGAAAAATCCACGTCTTCCGGGTAGAGAAGGAACATGTCCCCCACAGGGATGGGCTTTTCCAGCACGTCCACAAGCCGGCTCTGGTAGTCCAGCAGTTCCAGATAGCCCTCCCTGGTCCGGGCGGCAAAGCGGATGATCTCGATCTCATAAGTGTCATGCCGCATCCCGCCCTCCACAGAGCTCTGGATCACCGCCGGCTGCACATAGGTGCAGGGGCGGTCAAATCCCTCTGTGATGTCCTTCGTGGTGGGCGGCTCTCCGAATGTGGTCTCCACAATGGCGGAGACCGCCCGAATACAGTTCGTCAATCCGATCATGCTCATCCAAGTCCTTTGTCCAGCAGTTCATCCACAAACCGGTCCGCGTCCTCCGGGAAGGTTTCTTTCATTTCCAGAACCGTCTTGGCGGCCACGTGGCGGCCGGGGACAAACTTCTCAGTTTCCTTGCCGTTTACCCACAGCACATGGCCGTGCTCGATGAGGTGGGCGTGGGGGGCTTTGTTGTACACCCGGATCTGAAAATTCCCGTTGTGCTTCTTCACAGGCCCCCGGTCAATGCCCTTTAAGAGATTCCCGGTTTTCTTTTTGGTGGCGGCTTTGGTGTTTGCCCGAAGTTTCTTTCTGGCCACGTTGGCCTCGTCCCGCAGGAACTTCTTTGCTTCCTTCGGGTATTGCGTTTGAGCCAGGTTCAGCAGTTGATTGTTCAGCGCGTCCAGCTCGCTCAGGTCAAAGCCCGCCTCAATCGCCATGGAATCTCACCTCGCAGAACAGTTCCAGCCGCTCATGGGCCAGGTACGGGTCCAGGACGTAAAGGATGTCATAGGTCTCCCCGTCGATCACCAGCCACATGTCCGGGGTGATCCCCCGGCGGTAGCGGATGACCACCTTGTGGGTGGTTCGGGAGAGTTTGGTTTCGGCCGGCCGTCCGGCCAGCAGGCTCCCGGTCTGTGGTGTCACCCCGCACCACACCACCGCAAAAGGCTTTTCCTCCACGGGATACTGGCCAAGCGCGTCCTTCTCTTTTCCCTGCACCATGTGCATGATCACCGCCCGGTGCTTCAGGTCAGAGCCAAGGTTCACCCGGTCAGCCATCGCCATCCACCTCCACGATCCGTGCCGCCTCCGCCCGCAGCTTCAGCTGAACCACGGCATTCTGGATGCCCGGGATGGCAGAGGGGGCAGTCTGTTGGGTCATGCCCCGCTGGTCGTAAAAATGCAACACCATGGCCTTCACGCAAAGCAGATACAAGGGGTCATCCATCTCCGGGTCCGGCACCCCGGCGGCGTCCAGGTAGTTCTGGGCCGCCTGGATAAAGGACAAAATCAGGCTGTCATCCGCTCCGCCGTCCACCCGGCAATAGGCCTTCACGGCCTCCAGGTCAATGGTCATGGGCTCAGCCGTTGGCGGGCAGGTTTACCACCACAAAGCCGTCCTTCATGATCAGGTTGCCGCCCACCATGCAGTCGCCCAGGATGGCGTTCATGCGCTCAATGGCCTTCACCGATTCATCAATGCGGATGGTGTAGGGGCCAAACAGGCCCAGCTCATAGTTCATGGGGTCGCCATAGACCATGGTCGGAATGGGGGAGCTGGTCTGCACCGAATCCGCAAGAGAAGTCAGGGCAGAGCCGATCACATAGGGCACGATCAGGCCGCCGTCGGTGATCCGGCCCACATTGGCGTTGGCGGGGTCGGGCACAATCTCATAGATCCGCTTGCCGTCGTCGGTGCGCAGGGCGCCGATGGCGGCCAGGTCCTTCTTGTTCAGGAACAGCCGGGCATTGCCGCCCACCTCTTCGTCGCTGCCATAGCCGAACACAACAGCGTCCAGGAAACCGGCGGCAATGGCGGTCACGTCCACAGTTTTGTACAGCACCCCGCCGTCGGTGTCCTTGGCGGTCTTGATGCCGAACATATCATTGCTCCCCTGGCCATCGCCGTTGTAGATCATGGCGGCAACCTTCCGGCGCAGGGCCCGCATGGCAATGGAGCGGATCTTCTCCTCATAGGCCACAGGGGTCAGCCGGGACAGGTTCCGGTCCACCAGGGAGGTCACGTTTGCCTCATAGGGGGCGATCTTGGCCGCCTTGAAGGTGGGGTCAGAGGTGGTGCGGGCGGTGCCTGCCTGAGTAGTCACCTTGCCGCCCTGGGCCTCCATGTCCTCCGTCAGCAGGGGCTCCAGGATGGACTGGCAGCCGGTCAGGTCCTGGGCATACACCATGTCAATGATGCTGGAGACAGGGCCCACACCGTCGTGGATGGTCATGCCCACCCGGTCAGGCTTCACGATGGAGCCGGTGCCCAGGGTGGTGTTGGCGTTGCGGATGCCAAGGGCTTTCTGGACCTCTGCGGCCGTGAAGGTGATGCTGCCGCCGTTTCGCAGGGTCTCTGCACGGTGCTCTGCCAGGTCGGTAGCCTCCTGGTTCTGAGGCACAGGGGATGCCGCGGCATACTGTTCCTCCTGGGCAAGCAGAGCCTGATAGCCCTCGATCTCGGGGTTGATGGCGGCGGCGCTGTTGGTCAGCTCCTTGCCCTTCTCCACGTTGCCCTCAGAAAATGCCTGGTCCGCCTGCGCGATCAAATCAGCGCGGCGGCTCATGGCGTCCATGTACTTTTGTCTTGTGGTGTCTCTCATCTTGAGCCTCCTCAAAATCTGATTTTTTCCAACTCCAGGCGGGCGCGTGCCTCTTCCAGGAGGTCTGGACAATTCTGTTCTTCCGGGAAATACGCTGTGACATACCGGGGCTCCCCGATGCCGTTTCTGGGCTCTGCCTTCCCGGCGGCCACCAGCTTGGCATACCGCTCTTTCAGTGCGGCCGCATCCGGCATGGGGCCGGCGGACATGGAGCGAATCCCATGGCATACCCCGCCGGCGCAGTTCAGAATGGCCGACGGGTCTATGGATTCCTCCCCCAAGATGCTGTCTACCAGGCCAAGGTCCTTGGCCTCCGGCGCGGTCAGCCAGGTAGAGGTGCGCATCAGGCTTTTCAGCTCCCCTCTGGTGGCAAGTGCCCCACACTTCATCGTGTAGGCGTTCAAAATGCTTTCCGTGATGCTGTCCAGCACCCCGATGCTGGCCTGGTGGTCATATCGGTTCCCGTCTGTGACCGTCAGCGGCAGGTGGATCATCACCTGGGCCACCGGAGATGCTGTCACACGCTGGCAGCCAAGCATCACCACAGAGGCCGCAGACGCCGCCAGAGACTGCACCTCTGCCACGGTGGGGACGCTGGCATTGCGCAGCACGCTGTACATCTCAAATCCCGCAAAGACGGACCCGCCGCCGGAGTTGATCTCCAGCACCAGATCTTCTCCCTCCGGGGTTTCTTCCAGGGCATCCCGTACCATCTGGGGCGAAAATGCAGGGACATCAAAAAAGTCATAGAGCCAAAGGTCTTGATCCGCAACCACATAACCATTCAGCTGTTTTCTCATGCGCCACCTCCGCTGCTATTTCTCTGCCGGCTCAGTTCCTTCCAGTCCTCAAGGGGGACATAGTTCAGGGAGGCCTTCCGGCTCTCTCCGCCGGGCACGTCCGGCAGGTCTTCGTGCATCAACACGTCATTGACGCTGTATGCGCCGATCTCCGTCATGGTCCGGTACCAGTTACCCCGGGAAGAAAAGTCCCCCCGCAGCTCCACCAGGAAATTCATGTGCAGCTCCATCCCCGCCCGGCGCTGGGCAGGCAGCAGCAGTTTCCAGGTGGGTTCTTCCTCATACTGCATGATGATGGGGTGCAGTGTTCCGGTCACATATTCAATGGCGTTCTGCTCATTGGAGCTGTAGCTCTGTTTGCCGGCGTTGACCTTGTAGGCCGGGACCCCAAAGAAATTGCAGATGTCGATCACCGTCACGTCATGGTTTTCCACAAACTGCGCGTCCTGCATGGTGGCGGAGATGGGGGTGTATTTCAGACCGTGGTCCAAAATGGCAATCCGATAGGCATTGTCCGGCCCCATGTGGACCCGCTCCCACTCTTTCCGCAGGGCGTCTTTCCGGGTCACCGTGGTGTTTTTTCCGGACTTGTCCTTGACGTAGCCGCCCAGGTCTGTTTCCGTGCTCAGAACGCCTGATGGCTGGCCTCCATTGGCGTAATAGCTGCCCTGGTATCCCTGGGCAGACAGGCCGGAGGCAATCACCTCAGAGGCCCGCTGCAGCACCGACAGGCAGTGCAGCCCGTCCCGGGTATACCCCTTGTAGTGGAGGATATCCTCCGACGGCAGGCGCATCATCCCGCCGTTGTAAGGGTGGGTCACGTCGTACCACACCCTCCCGGCGGTGTCCTGCCAGGGGACCACCAGCTCCGCTGGCAAAGGGATGAGCTCCACCGGCTCCATGGAAATGGGGTCCCGGATGATCCAATCATAGGCATTGCCCCGGGTCAGCCGGTTCACTTCCAGCATCTTGCGCCGGATGAAGGGGCTCATGGCCTCATTGGGCCGGACGTTCAGCAGGTCCAGGACTTCCGGGTAGACCCGTTCCCGGGTGGTGGAGATCATGGCGTAATAGGGCATCTTCCCCACCGAATCAGAGATGACTTCAATGCACCGGTTCACCGCGGCCAACTTCATGGCCGCCGTCTCCCCGCTCTGCACCACCCCGGCCATCCCCACGCTCTCCAACGTAGTCACCGCCACAGGTCCGCGCCCCATTTTTCTGCCGCCCCGCAGCAGTCCGTCCAGGATCATGGGCTTTCATCTCCTTCCTGGCCGTCTTGGCCTAACTTGAAAAGAACACCAACGGCGATCATCTCCACCCCTGCCACGGCCACCGCCGCCGGCAGGTTGCCGGACAGGGCAATCCCTGCCACAATGGCCACTAGACCAACCAAAAACAGCAGGTCGGCCAGTAGGGAGAACACAAAAAACCGCTTCTTCATGGCGCTTCCTTTCTCCCGGCCCTCTCCCGGGTGCCGGGGCTTGCGCCCCGGGCCCAGGATCAAAAAAGGAGGAAATTCCCATGCGGGTGTAGAACAGCCACCCGGGACAGGGTCGGGTCATTATAGGGTGAATTCCCCGCTGCCGATGGCGGCGGAGAGGTCGTTCTGGTTTCGGTGGACCAAAGCCCGGGCCAGGGCGTTCATCACAGCCGCCACCGGGTCGATCCGTTCCGTATCATCCTTGTGCTTTTTGGATAACTTGATGTCTCCATAGTTGTTCTGGACCTCAATGGCGTTTGCCAGGCACCAGATCACCAGGGGAGACTCCTCCAGCACGATGAGCCCCTGCAGCAGCAGCTCACGGAAGGTTTTCACTGCCAGGTTTTGGCCGGCGCAGGTCTGCGAAATTTCCACACAAAAGTCCTCGTTGTTTCGCTCTTCGCACATGCGGATGGCCAAGTCCGTGGCGTTGTGTCCGTCGTAGTCCACCTCCTGGACCTCCCACTGGTGCTCCCGCTCCCCTTGGCAGATCCAGTTATAGACATAGGCGTTGTCCGTCACATCCCCTGGGGTGAGGGTACAGTAGCCGCCCCTGGCCCAGTCCACATAGGCCACCCGGTCACTCTTCTCATGGCGCTCCGCGCCGCCCTCTGGCATAAATCCATGGGCCTTAATGGCCACCCGGCCGTCATCCAGCAGGAACACCGCGCCAACCCCGGAAAGGTCGATCCGCTTCCCAAGGTCAAACCCGCACCAGCAGGCCAACCCGTCTGTCAGCTCCGCAAACTTCTCCCTCGGAACCATAGCCTTCCTGGCCAATTCCATGCAGTTCTCATCCAGATATCGGTTCACGCTGCCCGCCTGCCACTGGCACATCCGTCTAGTGAGAAACTGACGGATCTTGTGCGGGTCATTGGAACCATAGGCAGCGGTGTATTCCGTTTCAATTTGCTCCAGCAGATACTTGGAGTACTCATTGGGATACCGCAGGCAAGGGTTTGCCCAGGCCCAGAGTGCCTTGTCGTGTGGGTCAGCCCCTACAGGCAGCTCACGGATCATCACAAAATAGGTCTCATCCTGTCGGTCTCCGTCCAGAACCTGCTTGGCATAGGATTCTTCCACATAGCAGGGCTTACTCTGGGCATCGTCTCCGGCGGTGGTAATCACATCCAGCAGGGCCTGGGGCCGCTTGCCGAATGAGTTCAGGCCGATCTCATAGATCTCAGAGGTGGGGTGGGCGTGGTATTCGTCCACCACAAAATAGCTGGGCGCGCCGGAGTCTTTGTTCTTGGTGTCTTTTGACAGGGCACGCATATAACCGCCCCGGGTCTTATGAACCACAGGGTTTGACCTGGGGATGATCAGCCGCTTGGCAATGTTTGGGGAGGCCTGTGCAATCTTCTTGGCGTCTCCAAACACCCGCATGGCCTGGCCCCGGTCCACGGCAGCGCATTCCACCTCCGGCTCCATTTCAAAGACGGCCAGCTCCGGCTGATAGGGGGGATACATGGCATCCCCGCACATGTGATATAGGGCTTGTCCGGACTTCTCGGTGCTCTTGAAGTTTCCACGGGCCCGCTTGTTATAGGTCCGTTTGAAGCGCCGGGCCCCGGTCTCCCGGTGGACCCATCCATAAGTGCACCCCAGGTCAAAGACCTGCCAGGGCTGCAGCTGGATGGCCTCCCGCTGCTCCACCCCGCGCACCTGGATGCACTGGCCGAACCAACGGATAATACGGTCTGCCCGTGTGGTGTCGAACACATAGGGAAAAGCATCTGTGCCCTGCCGCTTCAGGTCATCCAGATGCCGCTGACAGGCTTTGATCTCATAGGGACAGCACAGGTCATGGAGCTTCCCACGCACCACCTGCTTGGCATACACGCTCACCGGGTGGTGCAGCCCCGTCTGCTTTCTCACTCCCATTGGCATCTCCTTCCCACTCCATCTCGCTGGAAACCAGCGGCAAGCACAAGGGACAGGCCAATGCGCTCAAAGGAACAAGAAGAATCTTTTCAAGATCCATTGCTCAGTCTCCAAACAGATCATCATCCGGGTCTCGGGCGGTCTCTTGTGCCGCCCGCTTCCGCGCCAGCCGTGCCCGGGCCTCCGGGGTCATGCCCAGCTTGTCCGCATAGGACAGCAGTGTCTTCTCATGCCCCTGCAGCTTTCCAATGAGGCCATCCAGGCGGTCCGTCATCTCCAGGCGGTGGCCCGCGCTGGGCTCTTTCTCCATGTTGGCGATGAGCGCCCGGCAAAGGGCATTGAGAGAATCCCTACGGGACAAGGCCGAACAGTACACGGCCAGCATCTCCCCGTCCAGATCATCCAGGATGGCAAGCCCGTCCATCCGTTCCAGAATGGACTTCCAATACCGTTTTGCCGCGGCATCGTTGTGGAGGGACTTTGGCACCTTCAGAACCGCCTTCCGCTCCGGCATGACGGCATCCTCTGCCGCTTTCCGGGCCTCCAGCTCCGCCTTCGTCAGGTGCTTTACCATGTTCTCGCTGTGCTTCACGTTGGCCGCCAAAAAATCACCTCATCCAAAAATCACCATCGGGGAATTTTTCTCCCAAACGAGGGAGCAACGGGGTCTGTGCCCAAGGCGGAAAAACTTTTCTGCCCCGGGGGGTGGGACGATGCAAAGCATCCACGCGGACATGTGCCCGCGCCCAGGCGCAGGCGCCCCCGTGCATGCCTGCGCCGGCGTAGCCTCTTGGGGAATAACGGCTCATTGCGTCCTGTCTTCCCCACGCTCCCGCGCTGTTTTTTGGTCGTGATGGAATTTGCACAGGCTCTGGTGGTTTTCCGGGGAAATGAACAAGGCCCAGTCCCCACGGAAGGGGACAATGTGGTCCACCACCACAGCCCTGGTACGCCATCCTTGCGCCGCGCACACCCGGCACCATGGCTCTCGCGTCAGCTGAGCGGGCCGCAGGTCATCTGTCCAAATGGACTTGCTGTACCAACCGTGATATGCTGCGCTTGCCTTTTTCCGGCTCTTCCGTGCGGGAGGCATATGTTTTTCACACCAGCCGTCCCGGGTGAGCTCCGGACAGCCAGGGTGGCGGCAGGGGCGCAGGGCTCGCCTTGCCATGGGCTATCACCTCCATGTCTGCAAAAACAAAAACGCCGGAACCAGCAATCCACCCCTCTGGGTGTTTACTGGCTCCGGCGTTCTACGCTCTGGCCTTTGGCAATATCCACTTGCATGGCGGTCTTACAGTCCCGGCAGTAGATCTCCAGGTTCTCCGCCTTGGTGTCTGGCAGGATGTGCAGCAGCCGCCGGTTCCTCCGGCACACCGGGCACACAAGCCATCCGTCTTTCACTGTCAACAGTTTACCATGAATCTCAGGGCTGCGCAATACTGTTTCCTCCTTTTCTACACCGTTGCGAGATGTAGCACCTATATTTCAAGTATATGTATAGGACGCTCCGTTTTGAGGGGATTGGGCTCAATATACGCCGCGTACCGATAGGCGCCGAAGGGGTTCCGCACGGCGTTCTCCTCCGCCCACGCAGCGTCGGGCGGCACGGGGATCTCCCCCTGTTCTGCCCTGCTCTTTTCCGGCGGCAGCAGCTTCCGGTACAGGGACCGGGACGCCACCCAGGTCCTGGCCCCGATGGGGAGCGCCACGCCGTCGGTGCGTTCCTTGCAGAAATATCGGGCCGTCCTCCTGTAGTTGTCCCTGGGCCCCAGCAGCAGGGGCTCGTCGTCCACCGAGCCCCCAGGCCAGAGGAACCGCACCTCCGCCGGGGAGAAGTCCTCGTCCCGCAGCACCAGGTGGATGTGGTACCGGTGGTCCCCATGCCGGCCCTCGATGACATAGACATAGTCAAAAGGCTGCTTCCGCCAGCGCCGCATGGCGTGGAGAAAGTTCCTCCAGATCCGCCGCACCTCCTGGAAGCTGCCCGGCAAGTGGTCCGGGTCGAAGGTCAGGCAGTACACCGAGGCCCGCCACCCGAACAGGGCCAGCATCAGCTCCAGGCGGTCCACTGGGGTTCGTCGGAAGCAGGCGTCCCGGGTCAGGGCCCGGATCCGGTTCTTTTCCCGCCGGACGCTGGGCAGGTCCCCCTTGGACAGCGCCGGCCGCCGGTACCGGCACTCCTTCACCAGGGGACCTGCCCGCTGACGGACTTGGGTCCATTCCTCTCCCATGCCATCCTCCCTTTCGCTGCCGCCGGGCATCGCACCGGGGGCAGTAGTAGTGCTTCCCGCCAGGGTCCAGGGCGGACACGTTCCACTCCAGCCCACACCCCCGGCAGATTCGATAAACAGGCATTCCGTTCGCCTCACTTTAGCGTTCAATCAACGATTCCCGGCTCTATGGGAAGCCACATTTTGGGGTTGAAGTTCAGAGTATACTGATACTGGTCCACATCATTGGTCGTGACATCCTCAACCACATAGGTTACATTGTCACTGAGCCCAATAAAATGCTTTTTGTACTCCCCGTTTTCATCCTCCACAATGATTTCAAGCTGATTGTCCTGCGTGTCTGCGGTGATGGACATCTTCCCGGTCATCTGGAAGAGGACGTCTCCCTGGATGCAGTTCATCACTGTGATCTGCCGGATGTCGTTGAAATTGTCCGCTTCCTGGGAGAGGTTGTAGGATACACGGCTGGACTGGCTACATCCGGCCACAACCATGCACAGGGAGGCCAACAGGGCGGCAACGCAAAAAACTTTTTTCATATTGATAGTCTCCTTTCATTCCAATGCACTAAAACGGCAGATCCGGATCCTTCCCCGGCAACTCCACCAGCTTGGCGTTGCTCCGGAGGGTGGCCTTGACTGCCCGACCCTTGTCCACCAACTCTCGCTGCACAGCGTGATCCTGCTTGTGCTCGCGGAAGGTCTGGGTAGGTCCATCAAAGTCCAACTCCAGATACCCGCCGGAGAGGCCCTTCTTGTTCTTCCCCACCCGCAGCGTCCGGGGTGCTGTGGGGTTGCCTTCCTCAGTCTGGTAGAGCAGGAGGACTGCGTCCGCGTCCTGCTCGATCTGCCCGGACTCCCGCAGGGAGTATAGATCCGGGGCCTTGTTCCTGGCCGTCCGATCCGGGCGGGAGAGCTGGGAGAGCCCCACAACCAACACCCCCAGGGAAACCGCCAGGCCGTGGAGGTCCATGGATATCATGGAAACATCCTCGAACCGGTTCTTCCGTGAGGATCCCCGCCCGGGGTTGATGATCTGCAGGTAGTCCACGTAGATCACCTCAAACCGCTTGGCCACCGTCACACTCCGCACATCCCCTACCGTCATCCCGTTCGCCTGGATCACCTGAAAGGGCCGCTTTGAGAACACGTCGCCACTGGTGATGACCCGCGCCCGCTCCTCCTCTCGCAAAGTTCGGGTGCGGATCCGGTGGGAATCCACGCCAGCTTCCAGGGCATGGAGCCGGTCGTAGAGTTCGTCCGAGTTGGTCTCAAAGGAGAAGTATCCCACCCGCCGTGTTTTGGCCTGCTCCCAGGCCATCTGGAGGGACAGTGCCGTTTTCCCCGCGCTGGGCCGCCCGCCCAGGATGACGAAGTCCCCCAGGGAGGATAAAACCGTCTGGTCCAGCTTGGGGAAGCCCCAGGGGAGATACTCCGCCTTCCGGTCCTGGCGTTCCAGGAACTCCAGGTGCCCCTGGGCGGCGTCAACCACCCGCAGGGAGGCCTGCTGCACTACCGCCTGGTTTGCCTCCTCCAGCAGGGCCAGGGCCTCCTCTGTCGTCTTGCACCCAGTCAGGGCCAGGCCCAGAGCCTGCATCTTGGCTACCTGTGCCTGCTCGATCAGCAGGTCGATATAGGCCTGGTAGTTGGCTGCTGTGGGGGTAAGGTCCATGATCTGGAGGATCAAGCTGGTGTACTCTTCTCCGGCAATGCCCCGGACGGTTACCGGGTCAATGGGACGGCCAGCCTGGTAGAGTTGCCTGGCCGCCGCAAACAGCGTCCGGTACTCCCCGGTGTACTGGTCCTCCCTGGTACGCAGGAAGATCTCTCCCGCGCACCCCTCCGCGTCCAGGAGCAGGGAGCCGATCACCCCCAGCTGGGCCTCCAGATGCAGGCTTTTTTCCATCTCGCTCATAGCCGGTAGGACCCCTTCGGCTCCTCATCAACGGGTTCCATTGCAGGCTTTCTTGCCTCATCCTCCCACCGCCGGTGACTCAGCCACCGGCAGGCGTAGGGGATCCCGATCCCCCGCTGCCAAGCCTCAGACTGGAGGTCCCGGGCCAGGCCCAGGGCCATCTCCCGGAGAAGGGCGTCATCCGGCTTGAGCTTGTCCCATTCCCGGATGGCTGCCTGCTTGTCCTCCCCGCGGGGATAGGAGGTCCAGAAGGCAGCGAAGCGCTCCGGCTTCCAGTCTGGGGCTGTCTTCACCGCCCTTTTCCGTTTGGGCGCACACCCGCCCCCCTCTGGGGGGACTATAGGGGGGTTATTACTTGAGTATTTTATTCTCTTAGTATTTAATTCCGCCGTGTTTCCCGATATCGGGTTTTCCGACATCGCGGATTCCGGCAAAAACGGCGCAGATTCCCCATCGTCTGGATCCGTTTCCTGGGGGTCCTGGGGAACCTCATAGATGATGTACTCGCTGTGGGAAAAGTTTCCCTCTTCATCCCGGGTCTGCCGGCGAAGGATATACCCGGCCTCCTCCAGCTCCGCCAGGGCGGACCGCACGGCGTCCCTGCCCTCCCGGCAAATCCGGGCCAGGCCGGCCACCGTGTAATCCCAAGCCTCCGGGAGGCTGAGGATCTTGGACAGCAGCCCAATGGCCTTCAGGCTCAGCCGGGGGTCGGTCAGGTGATAGTTGGACATCACCGTGTAGTTCTGGGTCTTCTCGACTCTGCAAACTGCCATAGCTATCTCCTCTCTCGCTTGGGCTTGTCCCGCTTGGCCTTCTCCCGTGCCGCACGGATCACCTCTGCCACCTCGTTACAGCGGAAGTGGCAGTGGGCCTTCTTGCAGTTCAGGCACAAGGCAATGGCCTCCGGGGGATCAGAGCCGGGGACAAAGGCCTCCTGGGACTTCATCGGCCGGTCTGGCTCGTTCCATGGCCGGGAGGCGGTGGGGTGCTCCAGTTTGTTGATTTTCACAGGCTCATCTCCCCCAAAAACGTATCTTTACACGCCGCAGACGGCAGGGGTATAATAAGGCTGCGGGGAACATTCGCTTCATCCATAGCAACCTTCTTCTCTGGCTGCCCCCCGGACTGGAAACGGTCCGGGGGGCAGTTCTTTTTTTGTGGAGATCACCAGAGGCCGTTCTGCTCCATGACCCTGGCGATGGTCTCCTGGATCCGCTTGCGGCCCTCGCGGCGCTCTTCCTCTGTGTAGTCCTTGTGGAGGGTGTACACGATGGAGGTGCCACGCTTCCCCGCATCGGTGATGGTGACGGCGTCCACCCACTTCTCCTGCCCCCGGCAGTTGAAGAAAAACGGCTTTTTATTTCGCCGCTGCCGGCGGATCACCGTGATGGGATAGGTTTTCCCATCAATGGTCTCAGTCTCTTCGGTAACGGTTTCCACGATCTCATCATCCATAGGACCACCTCCTCCTGCACCCTATGCGCAAAGGGCTTGTCTCTTGTTCTCCTGCTCTGAAACAGGGTCAGAGGATCCGCAGGGGCACCCCTGCCCGGGCAAGGGTTTCGTTGATCCGGCGCTTCCGGTCGGCCTTGCGGCGAACCTCCTGGCGCTTCTTCATGGCGGGGGCAATGGCCCGGAGGATGGTATCCTCAGCCAGGGCAGCCTTTTTCTCTAAAATCGCGTTCATGATGTAACCTCCTCACTGGTTGGGTGTAAACTGCGGGCACGCCTGCCGCAGGGCACGGATCCGTATGATCACGGTGAGCACTTCCTCTCTTCATGGGACGCGAGAGCTGCGTCTACCTCCTCCGGGGTATACCCAAGAACGCCCAAAACGTAGTAGATGGCGGAGCAGGCGCCACAGGCCGCAAAGTATTTTCCGTTGAGATTCACCGCGTTCCGAATCTCCATATTTTCCCGAAGAAAGTCAAATATCACACTTTCCATTGATGGACTCAACGTGGCCTTTGGATTGCATCTCATGGGGGCACCTCCTTTCACTTCCTCCCCCGGCCATATAAAATGGTGCAGAGGAGGGGATCATCTAGGAAGTAGCGGATTTCCAGGGCGATTCTATTCTTGCAGCTCCCTCGGCTCCGCCACCTTCAGCTCCATGGCCGCCTGGATCAGCCCGTCCAGCTCTGCCACGATCTCTTCGTACAGCGGCCGCTCCTCGGGAGAGATTACGCCATCCTCGGCGATGGTCAGCAACGCCCGGTCCCGCCGCTTTTCGGCAAACTGGATCACCCGGTTGATCAGCCGGATGGAGGCCCTAGGGAGATCCAGCACTTCAATCTCCGGAATGACTTTCACGTCCCCGGATGCAATGCGGTTATGCTGATAGGCCAAGTACAGGGCGTCGTAAATCACGCACATCCGGTCCACCACCCCCGCCGGCGGAAGCCGGCTGTAGGATTCATAGGCCTTGAGGCTCTCCACCGAGATCCCCAGGGCCTCAGCGGCCCCTTCCTGGGTCTTTCCGGCCTTGAGCCGGGCTATTTTGTAGATGTTCGTGTCGTAGCACGACATGGTCAACGCTCCTCCCCTGTGGTATGGTATGGGTAGAATAGATCCTCGATCCGGCAGCCAAAGAGCTCCGCCAGGGCGGGGAGCTGGCGCACCCGGGGCAGGGAGATCTCGTTCTCCCAGTTGGAAACAGCGTTCCGAACTACCCCCATGCCGTTTGCCAGCTGCTGCTGGGTCATCTCCGCATCCTCCCGGAGCTCTCTAATCCGCATGAGCATGGTTTTCACCTCCTCTACTGCCTTGTTCTGCTCTTTTCTCCATGATACAATGGGCGGAGAAAGGATGTGACTTTATGCGTTTAGATATGGACTGTGTCCGTGATATTTTACTCTGTGTAGAAGAACACACTGGGTTCAATCTCAACTGTCACTTTGTGAATGCAAACACCGAAGAAATGCAAGACTTTCTTGGTATAGAGCTATCTACTCCCTCCTATCAAATCCCATTGCTCGACTTGTATGGGAATGAGAAACTTCTCTATCATGTGACCTACTGCATCCGTGCCAATCTAATTGAGGAGGGGGAGCCCTCTTGGGAATACGATATCTATATCTCCGACCTGACGGTATCTGGACACGAATTCCTCAATGATATACGGGACGATAAGCTTTGGGCGGATGTCAAAACAACAGCAAAGGCTGCAGGCGTTGCTTCACTGAAAAGCCTCATCAGCATTGCCTCGAATGTTGCAACATCCTATGTCAGCAAGTTCATCGGGTTAGGGTAATCACCAAAGATGAAATAATCTTTTCCAGACCTTTGTGCTGAAAAATTGCATATCTTCGCTCGTCGGCTTTTGATAGTTACGACTTTCCATGTACAGCAGCAATGCTGCACAGCTCACCCAGCGCAACAACCATCCCACGGAGCAAACGATTGAGAGTATAATGCAAGACAGCAGAACAACCATTTCCACACCCCCTACTGCCCCCGAGGACGATGGTGGGGGCATTCCGTTGTTTTCTAAAAATATGCGTCACCTCCTCTGGTTTGTCGCTGTGAATATCGCTTTTCTTGATTATCACACTCTCTTTATACATCGCCTCCTGCCTTTGGGTTCACCTTCGTTTGCAGTCCCCGGTTTTATTTTTCAATCGTTTTGAGATTTTCTGCGCGTAAATCTCTAATTGTGAATTTCGCGGGCAAAAAAATTTCTTCTACAGAGCACTCCAGTGCTGCTGCAATCAGTTTTGACTTTTCCAAAGGGATAAGCCTGGCCCCAGATGCATACTGAGAGTACGTCGAAGGGGCTACGCCGATTCGCTTCGCAAGTGCCTCTTGGGTAAAGGATTTCTCTTTACGCCGCATCTCCATTGCATTCATCAGTCTCACCTCCTAGCTTTATTATATATCTCGTTTTGCGAATGTCAATATAAAAATTCTCTGTTTGAGCACTTTTCTTTCTTTTTGTGAATTCTGTGGTACAATCTTCACATATTGAGGATGCAGAGGAGATGAGTCTATGAGTCTTGGTAGCCGCATCAAGGCATTGAGGGAGCAAGCGCGGCTCTCCCAAAAAGAGTTCGCAGCGAAACTGAACATAGCAAACAACACCCTCAGCATGTACGAAAGCGACATGCGCGTCCCGAACGATAAAATTAAATCCCAAATCGCAGATTACTTTGGGGTCACAGTAGATTATCTTTTGGGCCGCGCACCTATCAAAACGGGTGGGGATATTGTCCAGATCCCTGTCCTTGGTTCCATCCCCGCCGGGATTCCTCTGGAGGCCATCGAGAACATCGTAGACTGGGAGGATATCCCCAAGGCTATGTGTTCCGGCGGAAAGGAGTTCTTCGCCCTCAAAGTCACGGGAAACAGCATGTGGCCAGACTATCTGGAAGGAGATATCGTGATCCTCCAGAAGACGCCCAGCTGTGAGACCGGCGACGTCTGCGCCGTCCTGGTCAACGGGGATGAAGCTACCCTGAAAACAGTGAAGCTCGCCGAGGACGGGTCACTGACCATCACCCCGAAGAACCCATCGTACCCACCGAGGACATTCACCCCAGAGCAGATCCAGCAGCTTCCCGTCTCCATCGCCGGGGTCGTGGTGGAGTTGCGGAGGAAGATAAAGTAATCCGCGTCCAACCTAGCCGCCATGAGGAGGAGCGCAATATGTTTGAGAACATAAAAGAGAGAGAAGAATACCAGAAATTCACGAAACCTGCTGAGGTGCACAAGGCCGTCAACACCCTGCGAGGGATCGTCTCCGGCATTGCGACCGACACCAAAGTCACTGGGTCCGAGATGGAAGAGCTGATTCACTGGTGCTCTGTGCATAACCACCTCCGGGACTGGCACCCGTTCTCTGAGATTTTGCCGGTGGTGGAGAATGCCTGTGCAGATGGAATCATCACGGAGGAAGAGTCCAAAGATATTCTTTGGCTTTGCGCCAGCTTCACGTCCAGAGTGTCATATTACGATGAAGTCACGTCCGCCATCCAGTTTCTCTCTGGCATGATTCATGGGATCATGGCGGACGGAGAGCTCAGCGACAAAGAAATCCAGGCCATCAAGACTTGGATCGACGACAATGAGTTTCTCGCTGGGACCTATCCCTTTGATGAGATCAACAGTCTACTCACCTCGGTTTTAGTTGACAAGAAGATCTCTGAAGATGAGCGGAATACATTACTTGCCTTTTTCAGCAACATAATCGAATTTAAGAATTCCTTAAACCTGACAGAACAGAACTTTGTAGACCTACGCAAAGAGTATTCTGTCGATGGGATCTGCTCCCTCTGTCCAGAAATCAAAATAGAAGGCAGTACATTCTGCTTCACCGGAGAGTCTGTACACGGTACCCGCAAAGAGATCTATGAGACTATCACCCAGCTCGGTGGGATCTGCCGCAACAGTGTGTCAAAGAAAACGGACTATCTCATCGTCGGGAACTGCGGAAACCCCTGCTGGGCCTACGCCTGCTATGGCCGGAAAATCGAGGAAGCCATGGCCCTGCGCAAAGAGGGCGGCCATGTGGTCATCGTCAATGAGACAGATTTCTGGGATACTGTGGAAGATATGAAAGCAGGTATTTTGTAATTTAGATATGTAACTATATTTTTTCGAACTTACTTAAAGATATATGGAAAATCTTGTTAAACTTATTGAGAAATTACGATATCTCCCTAATGAAACTACATGGGTCGAGTTTAAGCACAACAACTATGATCCTAAAATGATAGGAGAAGATATTAGTGCCTTAGCAAACAGCGCTACACTTCATGAAAAAAGATGCGCATACATGCTTTGGGGAATCCATGATACTACACACGAAATCGTTGGGACACAATATGATCTGCAAACATTAAAAAAAGGGGGACAGGAAATTGAAAGTTGGCTCCGAAATCTATTGTCCCGAAATGTAGATTTTGAGTTTTATTCCGTTCCCGTGCATGATAAAAACGTCGGTGTGCTCATAATATATAAAGCAACCAATCATCCCGTCATGTTTGAAAAGGTTGACTATATCCGCATTGGGAGTTACACCAAAAAATTGAATGAATATCCGTCATTACAAACTCAGCTTTGGGATCGCATTCGTAACGATAGATTTGAGGAAGGCGTTGCAAGGCAAGATTTAGACTTATCTGAAGCACTTAGGCTTATTGATTATTCTTGCTATTTTGACATTATGGGAATTCCTCTACCCAGCAACACAAACGATATTGCTCATTATATGCTAGAGGAAGGCGTGTTATACAATCAAGACAATGACTTATATTCTATTACCAACCTAGGTGCAATCCTTTTTGCAAAAAATCTTTCTGATTTTCATAAGGTCTCCAGGAAGGCCATTCGAGTTGTTCAGTATCGAGGAAATAGTCGAATGGATATGCTTAAGCAGGATATAAACTTAAAAGGTTACGCCGCTTGTTTCAATGATTTGATGAAATATATTGAAGCACTGATTCCTTCTCAAGAAGTCATTACGGGAGCTTTACGCGAGAAAAAATTGGCTTATCCAATAATTGCCGTTAGAGAAGCCGTCGGAAACGCTTTAATTCATCAAGACTTTTCCATAACAGGCACTGGTCCAGTTGTCGAAATTTTTGATGACCGAATTGAAATCACAAATTCCGGAACACCTCTTGTTGACATATGGCGCATCATTGACAACCCACCTAGATCAAGAAATGAGCATCTAGCATCTCTTATGAGACGCCTTCGTATGTGCGAAGAATTAGGTACTGGGTGGGATAAAATAGTTTTTAACTGTGAAGCATTCCAGCTTCCTGCACCGAAAATCGACTTATACGAGGATAGTACCCGTGTAACACTCTTTGCAAAAGTTCCCTTTTCAGGCATTCCACAAGAGGAAAAGCTTTGGGCTTGTTACCTCCATGCTTGTATAAAATTTGTTCAAGGAGAGCAGCTCACAAACAGTTCTCTTAGGGGGCGTTTTGGCGTAAGTCCTTCTTCTTCCGCCAGTATTTCCAGACTCATAAAGGCAGCTGTTGAGAAAAATCTAATTAAGCCATTGGATCCCGGGACTTCCCAGCGATATATGAAATATATCCCTATTTGGGGGTGATTCCAATATATCGGTTATTTGCTGGCCATTTGCTTGCCATTTGCTAGTAAGTCTCCCAGCAAGACAAAAGACACAATATGTAGTGGTTTTTCTTCATGGCCTCTGGATATATACCTATCCTCTTATTTGCTGGCCATTTGCTCCATGTGCATTTCAAGTTCTTAGCAGGAGGTCTCAGTATGGACGCAGCCCAATATCTCCGAAAAAGCCGCATGGAAGAGGGCATGGACACGGAAGAGGTCCTAGCTAAGCACCGGAAAGCTCTAGCAGAGTTCGCGGATCGGAACAATATCCACATCATCGAGACCTACTATGAAGTGGTCTCGGGGGAGTCTCTCTATGCCAGGCCAGAGATGCTCCGGCTCCTGAAGGACGTGGAGGACGGCTGCTATGATGCCGTCCTCTGCATGGATTTGGATCGTTTGTCCCGCGGCCGGATGCGGGACCAGGGCGTGATCCTGGACACCTTCAAGGACAGTGGGACCCTCATCATCACCCCGGAGAAGACCTACGACCTTTCCGATGAGCTGGACGATGAGATGGCAGAGTTCAAGACCTTCATCTCCCGTCGGGAGTACAAGATCATCAATAAACGCCTGCGCCGGGGGCTGGATCAGTCCATCCAGGACGGCTGCTATGTGGCAAACGCCCCCTATGGGTACCGGAAGACCACCATCGACAAAAAGCCAACCCTGGAGATCTACGAACCGGAGGCAAACTTTGTCCGGATGATGTATCGCATGTACGCCGACGGCTACGGCTGCGTCTCCATCGCCAGGCAGGTGAACCTCCTGGGAGCCCGGCCGCACCGCTCTGCGGAATTCAGCCGGAGCTCCGTGGCCACGATCCTGCGCAATCCCACCTACATTGGGAAGGTAGTGTGGAACCAGAAAAGCCACATCAAAAAAGGCTCCCACGGGAACGCAAAACACATCACGATCTATAACCCCCGGGAAAAGTGGACAATCACCGACGGGCTTCATCCTGCCATCGTGGACAAAGAGCTCTACGATCAGGTTCAAGAAATCATGGCCGGCCGGTACCGTCCATCCAAACAGGACGGTACGGTGAAGAGCGCCCTGGCCGGCCTGGTCCGCTGTTCGCACTGCGGACGAAACATGCAGAAGCTGAATATGAAGGGCGGCCCATATATAATCTGCATGAAGCCTGGCTGCTGCGCCAGCACAAAGTACGGGCTGGTGGAGGCCCGCATCCTTCGCCATCTGCAAGAGATCCTGGATGAGCTCACCTCCTCCAAGGGCGCTGCAATCCCCCGCATGAGCCAAGAGGGATACAAGCAGCAGCTGGCAGCCGTCCGGAGGGAGCAAAAGGCCGTAGAGGGGCAAAAATCCCGCCTCTACGATCTCCTGGAACTGGGGGAGTATGATCTCCCCACATTCCGTGAGCGGATGCCTGTGGTGAAAGAGAAACTAGCCAGGCTGGAGGCCAAGGAGGCAGAGCTCCTGGCCGCCATGGAGCGAGATCTCCACCGCGATCCCGCTGCCCAGGCCAAAAAGATCGCCGCGGTGTTGGACGCATACGGCGACGCCGACATCCCCCAGCGCAACGCCCTCCTGCACTCCGTCATTGACTATGTCACCTACACAAAAGAAAAAAAGACGAAGCCCACAGACTTCGTCCTAGAACTCACACTCAAGCCATACTGATGATTATATAAAGCGCTATATCTTCCTCCCGGCAGCTGTCGTAGATTTTCTTGGTATGGATACACACGGCCTCCCGGATTCCGCAGCTGTCCTGCACGGGCCCGGGTACAACCCTTTCGTTCATGGAATTACCTCCTCATGACTTAACTGGCGCGCTTGCCTCCCCATTCTATGGCGGGCCCTGGGCTTTCGTCACAGCGCGGGCAGGCAGAACACCCGTGGCCAGCGCTGCCGTACCCCAAGAGGCTCCGGCGCCTGGTACCCCATTCTATGGCCGGCGGCCCGGATGGGTTCCCCGGTTCCCCCAAAAGAGCAAAAAAGACGCAAACTTTCCTCTTGCATTTTCCCGGGAGCCGTGCTATACTAAACAAAGTTTCCGCAGGTATAGTTCATCGGTAGAACGCAAGCTTCCCAAGCTTGATAGGAGGGTTCGACTCCCTTTACCTGCTCCAAAAAAGAAGGACATCCGATCGGATGTCCTTCTTTTTTGGGTTCCAGCCGGTTGATTTCAAATGCTCGGCGGAAATGAATTCCGCCTGCGCCAAGGCTTTGGCCTTCGGCCACTGACCGGCGGGGCGGTGTTCACCGCCTACGAAGCCCCACGCCTTGCCCCTGCCATAGAAAAGGACATCTGCCAAGCAGATGTCCTTTTTCATACGTTCTGACTTTTCCTCCGCCAAAGGGCTTACTTCCCCTGGGGCACATACCGGGCGCTCCCCTCCGGCCCGGCCTCTCGAGCCACCTGGCCCGCCTCCATGAGGTACTCCAGGTGGGCCAGGGCCTCCCCAGTGGCAAACCATTTCTGGTTCAGGGGGAAGGCCTCCCAACTGTCGGCCTTGATGTCCCAGGTCATCCGGCTGGCCACCTGGTAGGCGGTGAGGCCGGGCTCCCGCTGGACGATGGCCAGGGTCTCCCCCACCCGGTTCCGGTGGTGGGTGAAGAGGGCCTGGATCCGCGCCTCCAAATCCCCGGTGTGCCGGTGGCCGGGGAGGGCCAGCTTCACCGGGAGGGCCCGGACCTTCTCCAAGCTCTCCAGGTACCGGCCCAGGGCGTTGGGCAGGTTGGGCCACATGGTGATGTTGGGGGTGATGTCAAAGAGGACGTGGTCGGCGGTGAACAAAATCCCCGCCGCCTCCAGCCACAGGCACAGCTGCCCCGGGGTGTGGCCGGGGGTGGCGATGACCCGAAGAGTGTAGTCCCCCACGGTGAGGACCTCCCCGTCCTTTACCATGCGGTAGTTGGGCAGGTCCAGGGTGGGGCCTAAGTTCCGGGCGGGGTTGGTGCCCCGGGTGGCCTTCAGCTCCTCCACAGGAAAGCCCTCCCGGAGAAAGCGCTGGTCGATGCCCGCCCAGTAGGCATCCTCGTAGGCCTGGTGGGTGAAGGGGAAGTCCCCCTCCCCCAGGTACAGGGCGCCCCCGGGGCGGACCACCTCCGAGGCCAGCCCGGTGTGGTCGGTGTGGATGTGGGTGAGAAAGACATCCAGGGGGTCCTTCTCCGCCCCGGCGGCCCGCAGGCCCTCCTGGAGGGCCTGGCGGCACTCCGGCAGGCGGAAGCCAGTGTCGATGAGCAGGCTGCGCTCCCGCCCCCGGATCAGGTAGGCGTTGAGCTCCCGCAGCGGGTTCCGGGGCAGGGGAATGGGCAGCCGGAAGATCCCCGGCAGGATCTCCACCACCCCATAGGGGGCGTGGACGTCATAGAGGGATTGGACGGCGGGGTTCATGCCTGTTCCTTCCGGGCTTCCCCCACCAGGGCGCTGGCGCCCAGCCGGTCCGCCCCCAGTTCCAGGTAGGCGGCCCCGTCCTCCAGGGTGCGGATGCCGCCGGAGGCCTTGACCTTCACGCTCTCCGGCAGGTTCTCCCGAAGCAGGGCCACATCCTCCCGGGTGGCGCCCCCGGTGGAGAAGCCGGTGGAGGTTTTCAGGTAGGCGGCCTCTGCCTTGGCCACCACCTGGCAGAGCTTGATCTTCTCCATGTCCGAGAGCAGGCAGGTCTCAATGATGACCTTCAGGGGGCGGCCCAGGCAGGCGGCCTTCACCCCGGCGATCTCCTCGGCCAGTTCCTTCCACTTCCGGTCCTTGACCCAGCCGATGTTGATCACCATGTCGATCTCGCTGGCGCCGTTTTCCACGGCGTCTTTGGTCTCAAAAATCTTGGCGGCCATGGTGTTGTACCCATTGGGGAAGCCGATGACGGTGCAGATCTTTAGGTTCCCCTGGACATAGTCCGCCGCCTGCTTCACATAGGCAGGGGGGATGCACACGGTGGCGCAGCCGAACTCCATGGCCTCGTCACAGAGGGTCTTGATCTGCTCCCAAGTGGCCTCGGGCTTGAGCAGGGTATGGTCTACATGGCTGAGAATGGTTTTGGTATCCATGGTCATGTCTCCTTTTTTGGGTTCATTTGGGTTTATGATACCTTATTTTCCCCCAGTTCTCAAGGGTTCCCGGCAAAAAGCTCTGCGGGAAAACCCGCACAAATGCGGGGAACCTGTTGGGTTTCTCCCCTGCCCGGGGGCAAAAGGGCACAAAAGTCCCCAGCCCAGCTTCCCGCCGGACTGGGGCTTTGGGTCAGACGGCCTCGTCCTGGGGGGCCGCCTCCAAGGTGTAGGGGCACATGAGGAAGAAGACCACATCTCCCTCCTGGTGGACCACCATCTCGTCAGCCTGGGTGCAGATGTTCCACCGCAGGTCCCCGGCGGACTGCAGGGTGTCCACAAAGGCGGCCCCGTCGGTGCCCTCTTCCAGGCGGAAGAGGTAGCCCAGGAAGGGGATGGTCCCAATCACGGGGGCAAACATCACCCCTTGGGAAAACCCTTCAATGGGGGTGTTGCCAAAACCCATGAGGGTCCCGGGCTCCACCGGCGCGGTGGTTCCCTGGAAGCCCACGGTCTCCTGGGTGAGCAGGCCCTGGGCCAGGGTGGCCAGGTCTGCCTGGGGGTCGGCCTCATAGGCCGTCTGGAATGCCTGGAGGAGGGACTGCCCCAGGGTGTCCGGCTCCGTCTCCTGCTGGCCGCAGGCGGCCAGGGAGAGGAGGAGCACAGCGGCCAAAAGGCCGGAAAGCATGGCGCGCATCTCGGTTCTCCTTTCTCCCGCCCGCCGTGGTTGCGGCGGGCCAATCTCGTCGCGGAGGTCAAGTATACCACATGCCACCGGCCTGCGCCAGTCTTTTCCTCCCCGTTTCAGGGCAAAAAAAGAAGCCGCAGCCGCGGCTTCTTTTTTATGAAACGCTTAGTAGTTGTCTGCCTTGATCTCGAAGAATGCCTGGGGATGGCTGCACACGGGACATACCTCGGGGGCCTGGTCGCCATACTCCAGGTGGCCGCAGTTGCGGCAGTACCACACCTTCACGGAGGACTTCTTGAAGACCTCGTCGTTCTCCAGGTTCTCCACCAGCTTCAGGTACCGCTCGTAGTGGGACTTCTCAATCTCGCCCACGCCGGCGAACATGTCAGCGATGCGGTGGAAGCCCTCTTCCCGGGCCTCCTCGGCCATGCGCTTGTACATAGAGGTCCATTCCTCATGCTCACCCTCGGCGGCGGCCATCAGGTTCTCGGCGGTGGTGCCGATGCCGCCCAGCTCCTTGAACCACAGCTTGGCGTGCTCCTTCTCGTTGTTGGCGGTCTCCTCGAAGAACGCGGCGATCTGCTCAAACCCGTCCTTGCGGGCCTTGCTGGCGTAGTAGGTGTACTTGTTCCGGGCCTGGCTCTCACCGGCGAAAGCTTCCCACAGGTTGGCCTCGGTCTTGCTGCCTTTCAGTTCCATGAATAACGCTCCTTTCAACAGTTGGTGTCTATCTTTTTCCATTGGATTCGTTTTCGGTCCAGGGGTTTCCTGTATCCATAGGATACCCGATTACGCATCCTTCCTACAGTGACTTTAACACATTTTGACCGAAAAGATAAGTGTTAATTTTGGTTTTTTCTGTATCTGCTAAAATTTTTTCTTTGGCACATACTATGGCCACGGCTTTGCGCCGTAATTTCACGAAACAGCAAGGGAGGGAATGCCGTGCGCAACTGGATTGCCGCCGCGCTCATCCTCGTCCTGGGGCTGTCGCTCACCGCCTGCGGCAACGACAATGCTGGCACCACGGCCAACCGTTGGAACGACGCTGCCCAGCAGCAGGCCAACGCCCGTGGTCCCATAGGAGACCAAAGCGACGGAACCTACCACGCCGACGAACACGGCCAGGTAGACGGCTTTGACACCCACAGCGCCGACGGCGAGGCCGACAGTGCCGAGGAGAACCTGAAACAGGCCGGAGACGACCTGGGCGACGCCGCCAAAAACGCCGGCGAGGCCGCCAAGGATGCCGCCGAAGGGGCAGGGGATGCCGTCCGTGACGCCGGAGAAGCGGCCAAAGACGCCGCCAAAGGCGTAGGGGAAGCCGCAGAAGATGCCCTGGATGGCAGAAACGACACCACCCAGAAGGCCCAGAACGACGCCAAAACCGCCAAAGAGCAGGCAAACTGACCCCAGCAACTGCAAAAAACAGAGGTGGCCTCCGCCACCTCTGTTTTTACAGCACATCCCAAAGCCACAGGGTTTATGATGGCTCTGTCCTCTGCGTCCATGGGATTCCCTCCAAACCATCGTATCGTAACGGGGATGGGCTCACCCGCCCAGCAGGAAGTCCAGGACGTTCCAGCCGGTGGAGGTATCCGCCCGGTAGAGCTCGGTGTAGCCGCAGCGCTGGCAGCTGATGGTGATAAACTTCTTGTTCTGCACATCAAAGATCTTGGCAAAATTACCGCCGGTGGCTTGAAACTGATCGGAGGTATAGGTGTTGTTGCCACACTTGGGACATTGATACATTTGCTGTTCCATAGAACTGCCTCCTTTCCTGTTTTTCCATTGTACCCCAAGGGCTTTCCCAATGCAAGGTCTTGCGGTGGATAGATTCCTATGTTATACTAAAAGTTACAAATTCTGTTTGTTTTCTTGGGTTTCTGGCCGTTGTAAGGGGGTATTCCATGGAATTCATCATCATCTCTGGCCTGTCCGGGGCGGGCAAAAGTTCCGCCGCCGCCTTCCTGGAGGACCTGGGGTTCTACTGCGTGGACAACATGCCCGTGGCCCTGATCTCCAACTTCGCCGGCCTGTGCATGGCCGGGGCGGGCACCGGCAAGTACAGCCGGGTGGCCCTGGTGACGGACATCCGGGGCGGGCAGACCTTTGACGAGCTCTTCCAGGCCCTGGACAGCCTGACCGAGATGCACCTGGAGTACCAGCTCCTCTTCATCGAGGCCGCCGACGAGGACATCGTCCGGCGGTATAAGGAGACCCGGCACACCCACCCCCTCACCCGGCAGGGCTACTCCCTGCCCGAGGCGGTGAAGCTGGAGCGGATGGCCCTGGAGCCTGTCCGCCGCCGGGCCAGCCACATCCTCAACTCCACGGGGCTGAACCTGTCCAAGTTCCGGGGGGAGCTTCTCCGCCTCTTCGGCATGGGCGCCCCGGAGGAGAGTATGACCGTGGCGGTGACCTCCTTCGGCTTTAAGCACGGCATCCCCATCGACGCGGACCTGGTCTTTGACGTGCGCTTCCTGCCCAACCCCTACTACATCGCCGAGCTCAAGGAGTGCACCGGGCTGGAGGAGGCGGTGCGTTCCTTCCTCTTCGGCTACCGGCAGACCACCGAGTTCATGCGGCATTTGGAGGAGCTCTTCGCCTTCCTCCTGCCCCAGTATGTGGAGGAGGGGAAGTCCTCCCTGGTGATCGCCATCGGCTGCACCGGGGGGCACCACCGGTCGGTGGCGGTGGCCCACGCCCTGGCGGAGTTCGTCCGGCAGAAGGGGTACCGGGTGGAGGAGGCCCACCGGGACATCACAAGATAAGAAAATTGGGACCCGCTCCGCTGGGCTCCCAATTTTAAGAGATGCACCCCGACCCGCGCCGGCGAAGCCGGCACTCTCGGGGTGAGAAGAGTTTTTTGCCCGG
>OHAD01000447.1_pt1 | contig 48644 bp, 35 predicted proteins | sample 1577011 | NCBI WGS metagenome assembly OHAD01 (sample SAMEA3541510, study PRJEB24748) | human gut metagenome | biome: human gut; feature: human-associated habitat; material: faeces | place: China | collected 2012 | reverse complement strand
ACTAAAGCAAATCAATACATATTCAGCAACATCATAAAAATTATCTTATGATGTTGCTGTTTTTGATAATGCACTTAGTTCAGTATTATAATTTATATAAAATTATAATACTGAACTGTGTTTTAATTATGAAAATTATCAGGTTATTGTTAACACAAGAGTTGACCGACATTAATTTGGGGATATAAAGTTCTAAACAACTTAAAATTTGGGGAAGGAAGTGATAAGATTGGTTATAGAAATAAGCATCTTTATTATAGTAGCTTTAGCCTATTATTTCGCTGACTATATTAAAAAGTATTGCAAAGAAATATACATTGTAACTTCAGTAATTTCTTTGATGTCTATTATTCATACAATTTATCTTTTGAATGGATATAGCATTAACTATGTGGTAGGACTAAAACAATTTATGAGAGCTATAGATTCTGGTGCAATGGGAGGAGCGTTCTTCATCTTGGTCATGTATATGGGTGTTTTTGATATGAAGTATAAAATATCAAAAAGATTGAGGATGAATAGGGGAGAATTGTCTATTATTGCATGCATCTTTACTCTACCTCATAATATACATTACTTTTTTGCATTTTTATTAAATAGCAAAAATATTGTCAAAATGACTGGAATTCCACTATGGACAAACTTAATGATGTTTAGTGCCGGTGTATTTGCAATAGGGATAATGTTGCCATTATTTGTGACATCATTTAGATTAATAAGAAAAAAAATGACAGGCAAGAAATGGAAAAGCTTGCAAGAATTTGCATATATTTTTTATGCCATGGTTTTTGTACAGGTTTTAATGGTTTATATAGCAAAGCCATCATCACTTGTTAGAAATGTGAATTTAATTTTCTATTGTCTTGTTTTCATGTCATATACTATCTTCAAGCTTAAGATAATTATAGACAAAAAGTATACAGCTAAAAAAGCCAGTTTAGCTGCAAAGTAGGATATATTAGCAGATTATATGTTTAATATAACTGTTATAAAGATGGAGTGAAATTAAATTATACTTGGAGGTGTGTAATGGAAAAGAAAAATATGATAATAACTGCTGCAATATCTTTCTTGTTAGTCCTTGCAATAGTAATGGGGACAAGTGTAAGTAAAAATAAGGTGGCAAGAAATGATAGTTCACCATCAAATAGAGTGCAAAGTGAGGATAATAAAGGTGATAAATCTAATTCACCTGCAAATGACGATAGCAGTGGAAGCGATGTAGAACCGGGAAAGAAACCTAGTTCAAATAATGATTCAAGTTCTAATTCTAATTCATCGAGTTCAAAATATAAGGATGGAGAATATACAGGAAGTGCTCCTGGCTATCATGGGGATGTTAAGGTAAGTGTCAGGGTAGAAGGAGGACAAATTAAAGATATTCGTATTGTGGAAAATTCCGATGATGCAGAATACTTTGAAAAGGCTAGATCGTTGATATCCGACATAGTAAGTAAACAAAGTACAGATGTATCAGTTGTTAGTGGTGCGACTTATAGTTCCAATGGGATTATAGGTGCAGTTAATAACGCATTGGCTAGTGGAGGAAATTAATGAGTAAAAATATCAATAAGCTTATACTTATAAGTATAATAATGTCAGTATTTATTGGTGTTACCGGCTATAGCCTAGGGATGAGTTTAGGCAAAAATTCCATAGTAAAACAGCCTTTGCCAATTGATAATAATATGGCAGAAAATGACGAAAAAGAGGATACAGATAAAGTTGAAGATAAAAATACCAGTGGTAAAAGTTCTAGTTCAGATACTGGTAGAACTTCAAAAAGTGATAATAAAAACAGTAAAAACAAAAATTCAAGTAGAGGCTCAAGCAGTGGTAGGAGTTCAAGGAGTGGAAGTAGTAGTTCTGCCAGTTCTGCCGACACAAGCATACCTAGTAAGTTAAAAGATGGAGTATACTATGGTTCGGCAAAGGGCTATGGCGGTGAAATCAAAGTAAAGGTTACAGTTTCTAATGGCAAGATATCCGATATAAAGGTTGAAAACCATTCAGAAACACCTGAATACTATGATAGGTGTTCAGGAATTATACCTAATATTATTTCTTCACAATCAACTGATGTAGATGGGGTAAGTGGTGCTACATTTACGAGTAATGGTATAAAATCAGCTGTTGCAAATGCACTAAAAAATGCTGGGGCAAGTACAGACTCAGCTTCTGGTGGAGGAAGTGGTGCAGGGAATGGACAATCTGCAGAGAAACCTAACCAGTCAGCTGATAAGGAAGAAATAAAGAAATTAAAGAAGCAAATTGAAGAATTACAAAATTCTAATGATGTAAGTGGAAAGTTAAAAGATGGAAAATATGAAGGTACAGGTAGTGGATTTAAAAGCACTATAAAAGTAGAGGTAGAAGTAAAGGGTGGTAAAATCGAATCAATTAAGGTAATCGAAAATGGAGATGACCATGATTATTTCGAAAAAGCTAAGGCCTTGATACAATCAATAATTTCTAAACAAACTACTAAGGTAGACTCCGTTTCTGGAGCAACCTTCTCTTCTAATGGTATAAAATCGGCAGTTAGGTCAGCCCTTAAAAAGGCTGGTTCAGCTTCTGAAGGTGATAATAGTGAAGAACTTAATAAGCAACTTTCTAAGATACGAGAAGAAAATAGCAATTTAAGTGGATTGCTAAAGTCTTTGAATAACAAGATAGAAGAATTACAGAATTCTAATGATACAACTGGAAAACTCAAAGATGGAAAATATGAAGGTTCTGGAGTTGGATTTAAGAGTACTATAAAGGTAGAGGTAGAAGTAAAGGGTGGCAAAATCAAATCAATTAAGGTAATCGAAAATGGAGATGACCATGATTATTTTGAAAAAGCTAAGACCTTGATGCAATCAATAATTTCTAAACAAACTACTAAGGTAGACTCCGTTTCTGGAGCAACTTTCTCTTCTAATGGTATAAAATCGGCAGTTAGGTCAGCCCTTAAAAAGGCGAGCTCGACCTCTGAAGGTGATAATAGTGAAGAGCTGAATCAAGAACTTTCTAAGATGCGAGAAGAAAATAAAAAACTAAATGAATTAATAAGGACTTTGAATAACAAGATAGAGAAAATAGAAAGGGAATCTCAAAATACGAGTCCGAAGGCTTACAAGGATGGCAACTACACAGGCGTAAATACTTATGTATTGGATGTAGATAGTACAGAAAGAAGTTTAAGTGTGGATGTTCAAATATCTGATGGGAAAATTAAAAATATAAGTGTAATTTCTATAAAACCTATTAAAAATGGTGATGCTAGTTTTATAGACAAAGCTAAAGAGGGAACAATCCCAAATATAATAGAAAAGAATACTACAAGCGTTGATACTGTATCTGGAGCTACATACACATCTAATGGAATCAAGGATGCAGTTAATGATGCCTTGAAGAAGGCAGTGAATCCATCTGATAATACGGATAGTAAGGATTTAATAAACAAATTAAAGCAAGCCATAGAAGATAAAGAAAAAGTAGAAAAAGAAAAGAAAACACTTGAGACTGAAAATATAAGTTTGAAAGAACAAAATACTTCTCTAATGTCTAAAATTGAAGAGTTACAGAAGAAGATAAAGGAGATGACTTCTAGTATACCTTCTACAACCAAGGCTATACATGAAAATATCATGTCAACTTTAAATGGTGTAATAGGTATAGAAAAAGTGAAAACTAATTAAAAAAGATTTTAGTTGACTTTTTATATTTAAGATTAAAATAGCTATGAATATAATAAAAATATTCATAGCTATTTTTTTTACTGTAATACAATGATGTGTTTGATATTTTAAGAGTTTTATAATTGTTAAATAAGAAAAATAATACCTACGTAGACTTTAGTATTCAAAGTCTTTACAGTATATGTTAAAATTGAATTGATAGGTTATACCTAAATATAAGGCAATATACTAACGAAAGTTGAAAAAATGAGATTATTAGTTATAGAAGATGAAAAAGTTACAGTTTCTATAAAATAAGTATAAAAGATTTCATATTTCATTAATAAACAATTTATGGAGAACTAAAATGACAATGAAGAAAACGACTTTCAAGCAGTCGAAGAGTAAAGAAAAATCAAATATACTAGAGCAATTTATAGGATCAAATTATCTTTTGTGCCAAAAATCACTAGACCAGGTTGTTCTTACTAATATTCTAAGAACTTCCTTTGCTGGTAACTACCACGAAAAGATTGCTATTACTAGCAAGCAGGTCTACATAGTTAACCAACTGACCCTATACTGGCCATTGGTGGCTGATGGAATAAAACCGAAGATTTTGCCTAAATTGGCATCTATTTTTTTGCTCAATAAGATAATAGTGGATAGAAGATACTTTGATGGTTATTTTCAAGGACTTAATTCAAATAGCATAAATATTGCTATTCATATTTATGAAGCAATGGTGGATGCCAGTATGAACCAAATTCCTTTTGATGCAATATCTCATAGAATAGGAAGATTTAAGATGTCTGTATCTAATAAACATATATTTGATGATATGAAAAATATAATAGTTGAGTATAGGTCTATAATGGACAGGTTGGGTATATACGATTTGTCTAGTTTGGTAGACAAGTATTATACAGATTTGCTAAGTAATGATACTTATAGAATATTTACTAAGGACAAGAACTTTATAGATTTGGAAGATATGCTAGCCGGTAGTCAAAAAAATAGGCACAGGTCAAATAAATTACGTAAAAAAATAGAAGAAATCCACTATGATAGCTATTATGATATGTATATTGGATTGATAAATACACTAGAAAATATTATAAATGAAGAAAAAATAGGTACAGATAGAATTGCAGTAATAGTAGCTAACAATAGGTCTATATCAGATCGAGATTTGGATCAGATTAGTGAAAAATTAGGTCATAGGATTAGACGTCTATCTAAAAGTAAGCTTGTGACTAGCACCTATATTGGGAATATCCTTTTTAGTGCTCTGGCTATTTATCACGATTTGGAGTACATTTTAGATGATGAAGACAAGATTGAATTAGTCAGATTTTTTAATCCAGATAAGAGCTATATAAGTATAAGGAATAAGTTGGAAGACTTGATGTCTGATATTCGTAGGAGCTTGTCTAAAGACACATTTGGACAGATACCCGACCAAGAACTAGTTAAGAAACTTTTTAAAAGGCATTTCTTAAAGGGTAGAGTGGATTCTGAAGACATGATTCTGGTAAGTAGTTTTTGTGATGATATAAAGGCTATAAATATACTCAAGGAGGTCTGTGACAGGGTCGATTTTATTTCTATTAGCGATGAGGCAAGGCTGACTTTCTTGAAAAATTACTCAAGTATTTTTACAGGCAATATGACAAAGATGGAAGAGGCTACTAGGAAGGATATATTGCTTATGAGTCTGGATGAATACAGGGCTCTAGGTCTAAATAGGGACTATATATTGGTATTTGATGCAAGTTCCAAGGCATATACAAGGAAGGTTGAAAATAACCTGAACACAGACCTAGCCTATATGGATGATAGCCTACTTATGAATATAGATGAGGACAATATTGCCCAAGTTTACAAGGAATTAGAGATAGACAAGAATAGGGATTATATGGATAACTTGTGGTCGATGATGGACTTTTTAAGAGACAATAAAATAGATGAAAATTACCATGGACTTGAGGAATATGAAAAAGGCGGAAAATCTAACCCTCAAGATGTTTTTAATATTTACCTGCTACATTCAGATTTAGCTATTAATGGTTACGACCAAGATGGTGACAGGAGATTATTGTGGATGTAGTTTTTGTAAGGAATTTAGGAGGCAACTATGGATATAGTTTTTAGAAAAGACCAAAAAGAAATTATGAAATATAGATCTGGTAGTATGGGCATCCAGGCTGTTCCAGGTGCGGGCAAGACCTTTATAATTACCAACCTAGTGGCCAAACTCTTAAAGAAGATGAAGGATGATGGCCAAGATGGCAAGATTTTGGTTCTTACCTATATGAATAGTGCTGCCAACAATTTTAGGTCTAGAATAAGGTTTATTTTAGAAGACGAGGGAATTGATAAGGCTGGTTTTGAGGTTATGACCATTCATTCTCTTGCAATGAAGATTATAAGGGAAAATACTGATATAGCCATGGTTAGTGAGGAGAGTCAGATTATCGATGACTATAGGAAGGGCCTACTTATTCAGATGGCTATTGATGAATATGAGTCCATGCCGGGAAATGAAGTTAAGATTAGGTCTTTTTTGAAGAAGGAATTGAGATCTGACCAGGCCCACTTGGATAAGTGGTATAGGGAATTTACAAATATAGTCTTGAATACTATAAAATTGCTTAAATATGCCGATATTGATGTAGAGAGCTTGGATGATTATTTGCTCAAATCCGAGGCTGGCATAATGAAGATAATTGGTCCAATATACAAAAACTATCAGTCTATACTGGACCAGGAAGGCTATTTTGACTACGATGATATCTTGATTAGGGCCCATAGGATACTGGTAGATAATGAGGCAATTGCTGAAAAATACCAGAAAAGATATACTTATGTATTTGAAGATGAGTGTCAGGATTCCAATGAAATCCAGGGCAAAATAATAGATATAATTGCATACAAGAAGGCTAGCCGCAAAAAATCCAAGAAAAACCTAGTTAGGGTTGGAGATATAAACCAAAGTATTACGGGGACATTTACGGGCTCTGACCCAAAATACTTCAAGGATTTTTGCTGTCAGGCAGACTATTCCTATGAGATGAATATGGCTGGAAGGTCTAGTCAGGACATAATTGACCTAGCTAACTACCTGGTAGACCAGGCCGGAGCACATCTGGAAAATATACATATTGAAGCTGTGGAAAAGGGACAAGCCTACAAGGAAAATCCGACTACTGATAGGTATATGGTAGCGGCAAGGTCACTCAAGAGCCAGGAAGAAGAGCGGGACCTAGTTGTCAAGACAATTAGATACTATCAGAAGAAATTTCCAAACTACAGTATAGGAGTATTGTCATTTTCCAACTACGATACTGATGAGATGGGAGACTACTTGGCCAGCAGGGATATTGACTTTGATAAGTTGGGGGCTGATTCTAAAGTTAGAAAGAAGGTCATAGGCGACCTAAAACTTGCCTTAGACTTTCTACTGGACCCATCAAGGGAAAACTTCCTTGATTTTATAATGGAGGCCTTTATAGACAGGTTTGACCTAGACTTATGTCAAGAGGAATTAGACTCTCTGTCTACAAGTTTAGCTAAGTTTGACCATGAAGCTCTAATATATGATGATATTTATAGAGGCGATTGCCTAGGTAAATTAAAAACCAGACTAGATGATAGTTCAAGGCTGGTATTTTCTAAGCACATGAGTAAGGCTCTAGATTCTATTAGGTCTATATGTGACTATTGCCAGGCAGATAGGATAGGTTTGATTTCCTATATATTGACCAGGTTAAGCTTGACTAATAATGAAATCCTCCTATCAAAATATATAGTCTTTTATTTGAGCAACTTGGTTTCTTATGAGGGGGCAGATCTGGCAAGGCTATCTATTAGTCTAGAAAATAGGTATAGTAGGGTCTTTGATGGGGCTATAGAGTCCATATATGACACGGGAGATACTGAGCCATTGGCTGGAAGTGTGACCCTGGCAACCCTTCACAAGTCCAAGGGTATGGAGTGGGATGCAGTTATTATCACAGGCATAAACAAGTCGGACTTTCCCTCTAGTCTAGATGATTATTTTAGGGTGGATAGGAAGTATTTGCGACCGGACTTTAAGTATCCTGAGGCATTTGTCAATATTGATATAGACAAGATTGTAGGGAAAAATCTGGGCAAGACAAGATCTTCTTATGAGGATGACCTCAAGTTGGACCTAATATCAGAGAGGGTAAGACTACTATATGTTGGTATAACAAGGGCCAAGTCTAGCCTACTACTTTTGAACTCTAAAAATAAGTTTGTGGAAAGCCTGAATAGAAATATGTATAGGAAGGATTCCAGCTACCTTGAAATAATGACTAAGTATATAGAAATGCGAAAAATTAAGTGATATAGAAAATTGGGTGAAAATAATGATTGAAAAAGAAATTTTGAAATATAGGTTAGATAGATTGGTGTACAGTCAGAATATGCTGGCTGCATGGAAGAGGGACAAGAAGGAATTTATAGACAAGTATATCAAGCATATTTTTTGGTCAGATGACAGCCAGATTGACAGGGACTATGAAGAGAATATGTCCTATGGTAGAGATTTTCACCTAATGTGCCAGAGGATTTTTCTTGGTATTGAGCCTATTAGACCTGCTAGTGACTATGACAAGAAATTGGACAAGATTAGGGCTATATATAGGGCGTATTTGGATAGGTACGGCGATAATATAGTATTTTTGCCAGAGTATAGCCTTGAGCTAAGGGATAGGATCCAGGTTACCTATGACCTCTTAGTGAAGGTCTATAAAGATGATAGCTTGGTTGGGCTTCATATATGGGACTGGAAGACGGAGAAGAGGAAGATAGAAAAAAACTATGCAGAAAATAGGATGCAGACAAGAGTATATATGTACGTATGCAAGGAGTCGGTAGGACTGGAACTAGGATGTAGTGATATCAGTATGCACTATTACCAGCCTGCTATGGACAACCATGTAATAATTGAGTACTCAGAGGACAAGCATGAGGCAAATAGACATATGATATATTCGACTATTGATGAGATAAGGTCATTGAGTATAGAGGAGGTATAAAATGGGAGTAGGATTTATTAGGGGTAGGATTGGTTCTGACAGGAGCCAGGCCATTTTAGACCTCTGCTTCAAAGAGGCCAGGTCAGGGTCTAAGGGGCCTATATTTATACTAGTGCCAGAGAAGTATACATTTGAGATGGAGAAAAAACTCAGTTTGAGACTTTTGGAGGACAGGGATCCAGACCTGAGGATAAGGGTGGTTAGTATGTCTACCCTGTCCAATATGGTATTTACCAAGGTCGGTGGCTTGAAAGAGAAAAAGCTAAGTTCAAGTGCTAGGGGTATGCTGACTTACAGGGCAATTGAGTCAGTTTCTAAGGAACTCAAGACATTGAAGATGCCACAAGATTCGACTGGTCTAGTGGATATGGTAAAGGACGCCTTGATTGAATTGAAACAGAATAAGATAGGCCTAGAAGAGCTTGAAGACATGGCTGTAAAAACCAAAGATGAAGCCTTGAAGGTCAAGCTAGAGGATATAAGCAAGATTTATTCTTCCTACACGAAACTGATGGAAGAAGACTATATAGATACAGAAGATTGGATCAAATTGTTTTCAAAAAAACTGACTGCTTACGATGACATTAGAGAGGCCAGTATATTTATAGATGAATTTACAGGTTTTACGCCTGTCCAGTATGACCTGATAGAAAGCCTAATAGCCTTAGCTAAAGATACTTATGTATCTCTCCTACTGGACCTAGGTTCAAGGCTAGAAGTAAGAAGTGTTTTTTCAAAGACCAATATTACATATATGACAATTAAGGACATATGCAAAAAGTACGGCTTAAAGAGATTAGAAGATATAGATATTTCTAGCGAGAACTACTATTCATCGAGTGAGCTAGCCTATTTAGAGAAGAATATAAATCTCTACAGACCTAAGCAATATGACAAGGATGTAGATAATATAGATATCTTGGAGTTTGAAAACATATACAAGGAAGTAGAGTATGTGGCTGCCAAGATAGTAGAATTAGTCCAAAAGGGCTATAGGTATAGGGAAATAACAGTGGCTACAAGAGACCTAGATTCCTATGCCTACTTGGTCAGGGCAATATTTAAAGATTACAAACTTGCATATTTCTTGGACCAAAAGTTAGGGGCAAAAACTAATCCTATACTGGTCTTGCTGACATCGATATTGAATATGAAAAAGGAAAACTACTCCTACAAGTCTGTATTTACATACTTAAAGAGTGGCCTGCTTGGTATAGGGGCAAGTGATGTTAGTCTCCTAGAAAACTATGTAATTGCAAATGGTATAAGGGGGACAAGGTGGTTTAAAGACTGGGATAGGCCCCTAGTTCACAATATAGATGATGATTCTGAAATAGATATGAGCCTAATTAATGACATCAGGCAAAGGTCTATGGAACCTGTAAAGAATCTGCACGACAAGCTCAAGGGTAAGAATACAGTCAGAGAGATTTCCTCATACATTTATGAATTTGCTTTAGATATAGGGCTTCCTGATAGGATAAATAAATTGATAGAGGCCTTTAAAGAGGAAGAAGACTACTACAAGGCCAAGGAATATTCACAAGTGTGGAACATCTTTATAGATGTATTGGATGAGATGGTTGAATTTTTGGGGGACGAAAGGATAGGGATAGAGAGGTTTATGAGGCTGATGGAGGCTGACTTGGATGGTTTTGAACTAGGCCTAATACCGCCATCACGAGACCAGGTATTTGTCACTAGTGTAGACAGGATGAAAAATCCAGATACAAGGGTCCTAATCCTGATGGGTGTAAATGATGGAGTATTTCCTAAGACGATAGGTGACCAGACCCTGATAAATGATAGAGATAAGGAAAAGATAGGTCAAATGGGTATAAGATTTGATTCTGATATAATATCCAAGACCTTCGATGAACTTTTCTTGGTATACAGAGCTATGGGCTTGGCCAGAGAGAGGTTGATTCTTACATATCCGGTGTCAGACTTTGAAGGCAAGGCACTTAGGATGTCTAGCCTGGTAAAAAAGATTACAAAGATATTCCCGAAGATAAGGATTGAGAATTTCCTAGAGTCAAACCTAGATACTAGTTATATATATGACCAGCTAGTCGGTGAAGAAGAAAAAGATATGACAGAAAAAATGAGTATGTCCAGTGAAAGTTATGATAACAAGGTCCCTAGTCTAGGTCTAGATCTAGCCAAGAGTCTCTATGGTGGCGGAGTTTTTAGTGTATCGAGGATTGAAAAATACGCATCATGTCCTTTTTCATATTTTATGAGCTATGGGCTAGATGCCAAGGAGAGGTCTTTGAATGAGTTTTCTCCAATGGATTCAGGTATATATTCCCACAAGATACTCGATGACTTTTCCAAGTCCTTGGCCAAGGACTCTTTGACTTGGAAGGATATAGACAAGGACTATATTGCTGGGGCAGTCGCAAGTATTTCTGAGCACCTAGTAAAGTCTAGGCAGGGATATATATTGGATAGTTCAGAAAAATACAGGTACCTTTACGGTAGGTTGAATAGGTCCTTGGTGGATGCCATAGACAATATGTCCAAGCAGATAAATAAGGGTGATTTTGAACCTAGGGGTTTTGAGTTGGAATTTGGCTTTAATGCTGCCTATCCACCACTTAGGTTAGACCTGGATGGAGGAAAAAGGATAAATATTATAGGAAAGATTGATAGGCTGGATACTTGCCTGGATGGTAATAGGGAATTTGTAAGAGTAATTGACTACAAGTCTTCAGGTAGAGACATAGACATGACCAGGCTATATGGAGGTCTACAACTTCAGTTGTTTATGTATATGAATGCAGTCTTAAGGTCTGACAAGTCAGGTAGGCTAGAGCCAGCAGCCATACTTTATTCCAACCTAGCCAATAGTGATCTAAGTTTGGAAGGACTGGGAGATGGTTTAGCCATATCAGATAGTGAAAGAGACCTAAAGCTATTACAGGATAATAAATTTAGTGGCCTAGTAGTAAAAGACTACGATATATTGGAACATCTGGATAGGGACCTAGTGGCTGGAGGCGCTTCAGATATAATGAAGGTCACCCTGAAAAAAGATGGACTTGTTTATGAGAGTCGTACAACTAGTATGTCACCAGAGGAATTTGATACTGTAAGGACCTTCGTAATGAATAAGTCTAGGGAGATATGTCAGGACATATATGGTGGCAGGATTGATATTAGCCCATATAGGATAGGGGAATCCAATGGATGTGCATACTGTGAATACAGGTCTGTTTGCCAATTTGACCCAGCCATGAGGACTAATGCCTACAGGGTTGTAGATATACCAGTTGACAAGAAACCTAAGAAGGATAAGGGCGACAACAAAGCTGCGTCAGGCCGTTATAGTCAAATAGTGGAAGTGCTGGCAAAAAAGAATGAAGAAGCAATGAAAAGACAGACGGATGAAGAAGTATTTAAGAATAATGGTGAGGAAGCCTTGAATAATAATGAGAAAGGGGTGGTAACTAGTGGCGACTAAGTGGACAAGAGACCAGGCAAGTGTAATAGACCATAAGGGGTCAAACCTCCTAGTGGCTGCTGCAGCTGGTTCGGGAAAGACAGCTGTCCTTATAGAGAGGATAATAAGGCTAGTTACCAATAAGGACAAGCCTATAGATATAGACAAGTTATTGGTGGTTACCTTTACCAATGCTGCTGCCAATGAGATGAAGGAAAGGGTGGGCTTGGCCCTAGAAGAAGCCCTTGAAAAAGACCCGGATAGCGACCACCTACAGAGACAGATGCTACTCTTAAACAGGGCGGATATTACAACTATAAACTCATTTTGTGGACGTCTTGTGAGAGATAATTTCCATGTTACTGACCTTGACCCAAATGTCAGGATAGGTGATCCTGTAGAGGTTGAGATGATAAAAAGAGACCTAATAGAAGACCTTTTTGAAGACCTTTATGATGAAAAAAATGAGGGATTTTTGAGACTGGTAGATATTTATTCGGCTAGAAACAATGACAAACCCCTGATGGATATAGTCTTGATGTTAAATAACTTTGTAGACTCTTCAGCCTATCCAGACCTTTGGCTGGACGAGGCAGCTGAGAGATTTAATACTAAAGATAAGGATGATAAGGAGATTTTTGAGTCTTATTTAGGTCCTATTCTATTTCATGAAGTCAAATTATTGGCCTCATCTGTATATAGGCTTGAACAAGCTATCGATAGGCTTGATGGCTATGAAGACCTAGTGAAATACAGGGATTTTTTGATGAATCACTGTGCCTATATCAGACCAATTTTAGACTGTTTTACATCTGATTCAATATCAAAGGATGGTATTCACAACTTAACTAGCGAATCAGATAATAAAACTGAAGGTGATTTGGAGTCTGGTCTTACTGATTTAGACCTTGTTAAACTAAAGGAAGTCATAGATATATATAGGACTGGACAAGCCAAGATAAAGAAATTTAAGATATCTTCCAAGGCAGATGATTATGTAAAGGAAGACTATAAAAAAATAAAGGAAGTAGCAGGTGAAGCCTTAAAGACAATCAATATTAGTCTAGGCAAGCTGTATATTAGCATGGATGATGTGAGGGTGGAGCTAGACCTGGCATATCCATATATGAGGGCCCTGTCAGACCTAACCAAGACCTTTAGGCAGGCCTACAGGATAAAGAAGAAGGCCTTGGGCCTGATTGACTTTGCAGATACAGAGCATACAGCCCTAGATATTCTAACTGAAATGTCAAATGGCCAGGTGGGACCTAGCAAGATTGGTCTAGCCTATAGGGACCTATATGAAGAGGTGTTTATAGATGAATACCAGGATAGTAACATGGTTCAGGAATTAATTCTTTCGACTATTTCAAGGGACAAGCCAGGAAATAGGTTTATGGTCGGGGATGTCAAGCAGAGTATATATAGGTTTAGACAGGCCATGCCAGAGATCTTTATGAAAAAATATATGAGCTACAGGATTAGCCAGGGACCAGTAGACGACGGAAGAAAGATACTTCTGTACAACAACTTTAGGAGTAGGAGTCAGGTCCTAGAGGCCTGCAACCATGTATTTATGTCTATAATGAGGCAAGACACAGGAGAACTTGACTATACTGAGGAAGAAAGGTTGAATCCTGGTGCTATTTTTAAGGAAGTTACAGTTGAAAGCTATAACCTAGCTGGTCCTGTAGAGGTCAGGCTTGTCGACAAGAAATACAAGGATGAGGATATGGACCTAGAGCCAGTTGAAGAGGAAGAATTTAGGACTGTATCGGCCTTTAGGTCCCAGTGTCAGGCTATGGGGGCATATATTTATGATATAGTCAATAACAAGGATAAACCATATTTGATATTTGACAAAAAAATAGACAAGTATAGGCAGTTGGACTACAGGGATATAGTAGTCTTAGTAAGGTCGCCAAGGTCCAAGTTAGACGATATAGAAGATGTATTTGGCCAATTTGGTATACCTCTTTATTCGGACCTGGGTGGGGACTATTTCTCTACTATTGAGGTCAGCATATTTGAAAACCTACTCAGAATAATAGACAATCCTAGGCAGGATATATGCCTTCTATCTGTAATGAGGTCGCCAATATATGGCTTTGAGCCTAGAGACTTTGCCCTTTTGAGGCTTCTAGACAAAGACCTTGATATCTACGGACTCTTGGACAAGTTATATAGTATGGACCAAGAAAACTTAGTGAACTTGGGAGAGGACTACCAAGACCTGAGGACTAGGGTCATATCCTTTATGGACCAGCTAGAGGATTATAGGAAGAAATCCATCCTAATGCCACTTGATGAGTTTATATGGTATTTGCTCAAGGCAACGGGCTATTATGCTTATGTTGGTGGCTTGGAAATGGGCCAGCACAGGCAAAACAACCTGATGCTATTTTTTGAGAGGGCTAGGAAGTTTGAAAAGTCTTCCTTCAAGGGACTATTTAACTTTGTAAACTACTTAGATAGGGTCAAGACTAGGGGGGCTGACTTTGGTGAGGCCAAGGAGGTCTCAGAGGATGCCAATGTGGTAAGATTGATGTCTATCCACAAGAGTAAGGGGCTGGAATTTCCTGTGGTAATAGTGGCCAATGCAGATGGTAAGTTTAATTTTAGGTCCAGCGACTATAGGTTGTCACTCCACCAAGACCTAGGTTATGGACCGGAAATAATAGACAAGACTAGGAGGATTAGGTTCCCAAGCCTGGCCAAGAAATATATAGACCAAAAGAAGAGGCTAGAACAATTAGCTGAGGAAATGAGGCTACTCTATGTTGCCATGACCAGGGCCAAGGAAAAGTTAATTTTCTTTGCTAGTGTGGACGATTACGATAATAAGTTAGATGCCTGGAAGTCTGTGATTAAGAACCAGGATGGAGATATAGATAGCCTTGAGATACTAAAAAGTAGCAACTATCTAGACTGGATTATGATGTCTATAGCCAACCTTGAGGTCAGGGGCAAGGCCCTTGATGCAAGTGGTCATGAATGTGACTATTTGGGTTACAAGGATTGCCAATGGATAGTAAATCTTGAAGACAAGTTATCAGCCTTTAAGAGACTCAAGAATTTTGAAGCTAGAGATGAGGTGCCTGAAGTTATATATGATAAAGCTGAAGCCGATAGAAAAGAGCCTGATAAGGAGAAAAGTGACTTGGATGCAGATATTGAAAATAAAAAGGTCAAGACTAGTGGTCATGAGAAAGCGGGTAATAAGTTAGTCATTAAACCTTACGACTACCAGGCCAGCGCTCTCAAGCCAGCTAGTATATCAGTGTCAGAGGTGAAAAAAATATTGGAGGCAGATGACCAAGATATGCACGAAAGTATGTATATGAAGAGGCAGATACCAGACCTAAAGACGCCAGCCTTTATGCATACTTCTAAAAAGAAAATATCCTACAGCTCAGCAGAAAAGGGAACTATCTTCCACCTAGTTATGGAATTATTGGATTTCCAAGGATTGACTAGGATAAGTGAGAATTCTAAGGATGTGGATACCAAGTTAGAGGCTGACCTGGAGGCCTTGGTTGCCAAGAATATACTAAGGCAAGAAGAACTGGATACAGTGAATAGGAAGTGGATAAGAGACTTTGTCAAGACTTCAATCTTTGCCAGGATGAGTCAGGCAGATAGTCTGGGGCTTCTACACAGGGAGACTGCTATTGACTACAATATAGGAGTAGCCCAGATATACAGGGATGAAGGAATAGATGAGAGTGAAAGGATGATGTTGGTAGGTATAGTAGACGTATTTTTCGAAGACCAGGATGGCGACTTGGTCTTGCTAGACTACAAGACAGACTATATCAACCAAGATAACTACGACCAGGTAGTGGCAAGGTATAGGCCACAGTTAGACCTCTATGCAAGGGCACTTGAGGATATTTCGGGTAAGAAGGTAAAGGAAAAATATATATACCTATTTAGTAGGGGAGACTTAGTTTCTTACTAATAGAAGGGAGGTTTTTATGAGGATTCTTCATACGTCAGACTGGCATCTTGGAAAAACCTTGGAAGGCCATGATAGACATGATGAACAGGTCAAATTTTGCGACAACCTTATAAATATTGTAGAAGCAAACCAGGTAGACCTGGTCCTAGTAGCTGGGGATATATACGACAGCTACAATCCCCCATCAAGTGCTGAGTCCTTATTTTATAGGACTATAGAAAGACTGGCCAAGGGTGGAGAAAGGCCTATATTTATAATTGCCGGTAACCACGACAATCCAGATAGGCTAGAATCAGTTAACCCCCTAGTGAAAGGCCTGGGAATTACCATATTGGGCTATCCAAAGAGCCAGGCGAAAGAAGGGGATTACAAGGGATTTTCTATAGACCATGCGAGACAAGGTTTTACTAAACTAGCTGTAAGGGGACAAAAAATCAATATAATCAGCCTGCCCTATCCAAGTGAAAAGAGGTTAAATGATGCCTATGACCAGACTGACGATATAGGTGAGATGCAGGAAACATATTCGAAAAAAGTAGGCAGGATATTTAGGGATTTGGAAGGCCTATATAGGGATGATGAAATCAATATAGCCCTTAGCCATATATTTGTTGTTGGTTCGGCTATATCTGATTCTGAGCGTAGGATAGAGCTTGGAGGCAGTCTCTTGGTTGAAAAATCAGACCTACCAGCCAGGTCCCAGTACACCGCACTTGGACATATTCATAAGCCGCAGAGGATATCCAAGGAATACAGGGCCTACTATTCAGGGTCACCAATCCAGTACAGCAAAAACGAGAGGACATCATCCAAATCAGTCTACCTAGTAGACCTGGAGCCAGGTCAGGAGCCTGATGTTAGCCAGATTTTGCTAGATAATTACAGGCCTATATGCCTATTTAAGACTTCTGGCCTAGATGAGGCAATGGAAATATGCCAGGAGAGGTCAGGCCAGGATATATTTGCCTATTTTGAGATAGAGACCAAGGATAGCATTGACCTTGAGAGTATTAGGCAGATGAAGAAATTAATAAAAAATATAATTGAGATAAAGCCAGTTTTGAAGGGCGACCAGGCATGGGTGAAAAGAGAGATGATAGATATAAATAGGGCCAGTATTAGTGAGTACTTTGTTGACTTTTACAAGGGAGAAAATGATGGCAAGAATCCAAGACAAGAACTTGTCGACCTCTTCAATAAATTAATCAGCAAGGAGGGCATGGACAATGAAACCAATTAGAATAGAAATTGATGGGATAAATAGCTATGCTTCCAAGCAGGTTATAGACTTTGAGACACTGACATCCAGGGGTATATTTGGCATATTTGGCAAGACGGGGTCCGGCAAGTCTACCATATTGGATGCCATGACCCTGGCTCTTTATGGCAATATAGCTAGGGGGACCAAGGAATTTATCAATTCCAACAGGGACAAGGCCAGTATATTATATACCTTTGAACTGGGACTAGGTTCAGATAGGGCTAGATACATGGTTACTAGGAGGTTCAAGAAAAAGGAAAAGTCAGGTAAGACTTCAGCAGTTAGTGACTATGTAAGGCTAATGTCAATGGATGCTAGTGGTGAATACGAGGTACTAGCAGACAAGGTTGGAGAGGTAAACAGCCAGATAAAATCTATATTGGGACTAGAAGAGAGCGACTTTTTAAAGTCAGTAGTATTGCCCCAGGGAAGGTTTGGAGAGTTCCTATCCCTTACTGGCAAGGACAGGAGAAATATGCTGGAGAGGATATTCAACCTAGAAGAATATGGGACAGATTTAAATATATCACTCGCCAGGAAGAAGAAGTCAGTAAATGACCAGATAAATATAGTCCAGGCCAAGCTGGCAGAATATCCAGATGTGACCGCTCAAGCCTACAAGGACCTGGAAGAAAATATAAAAGACGTGAATAATGAACTAGCTTCTAGCAAAAATAGTCTAACAGAGGCAGACAAGCTCTATGAAGAATACAGGGAAGTTTATAAATTAATGTCTGACAAGGCCAAGTTAGATTTAATAGAAAAAAACTTATCTAGTCAAAGAGAAGAAATGGAGTTTCTAAGATCTAGGTTGGAAACTAGTAGGACCTACTTTGGCTTGGAAGCGGATATCAAAAAAATAGAAGATTTAGATGCCCAACTAGTTAAAATAAATCAAGAACTCAACCTAGCAGACAAAAATAGGAAGAAGCTTGATGAAGACATGGCTAGGGAATCTGATATATTAGGCCAGCTGGAAAGCAAGATTAAAGACATGAGGCAAGATAGCGACTATAAGAATAGGTTAAGAGAAGCCTACCAGCTGGAAGTATCTAAAAATCAGCAAGAAGAGGACAAGGCCAAACAGGAAGCTCTGGTATCCAAAGACCTAACCACTAGCAAAAGTATAGAAAAATCCCTAGAGGTCAAGCGGGAAGAATTAGATAAAGTAGAAGAAAAAATCGGTAATATAATTGATGCAATAATCGAGGAAGAAAAAATTCAGCTAGCAAGTGATGACCAGCTAATGGAGATGAATACTAGCCTGCATGAGCTAGCCTCAAGTATGTCCAAATATGAGGAAAATGAGACAAAATACAAGCTTTTAAAAGACAAGTCAAGTCTAAGGCAAGAAGAAATAACTAAATTAAAGAAAAGTCTAGAGCTACTCGAAAAAGAGATAAAAGACCAAAAATTAGGTCTTGATAATATGATCAAGGAAAATACCCAGGTCAGGATTCAAGATCTGGCAAAAGACCTTAAAAGCATCCTACTAGATCATGACCACCAGGGGCAAGCCTGCCCAGTCTGTGGCTCTAAAATAGTCAGCCTTGATTATCAGGCAATGTATGATATAGACCTAGATGCCTACAAGATGAAGATTGACCAGGCGCAAGTAAACTTGGAAAAGTTGATTGACCATAGAGATCAGATGAGGTTAAAGCTGGGTAAGCTGGAAGTTCAACTATCACTTGAAGAAGAGGAGATAAAGGTCTTAGAAGATGACTTAGGCAAGAAGGACCTAGGAGAATTAAGGTCAGTCTATAAGTCCTCCAAAGACCAATTGGACAGGGAAAGGTCTCTAAAGAGTCTAAAGGAAAAGGAAATAGCTAAATTAAACAAGGAAAAAGACCAGGTTCATAGGGACAAACTTGAAATAGAAAAAGATATAAATAATCTTACAATAGACCTAGAATCAAGAAAAAGCAGGATAGAGGTATATAAGTCAAATATAAGTGGGCTTGATGAGTCTATAGAAAATATTGATAGCAAGCTAAGTCCCCTAAAATTAGGTCTAGGAGTAGATAGCTTGGAGGAAGTCTACCAAGATATGCAAAAGAAGGAAGAGGCCTTTGACAGTTTAAGCAAGAATATTCAGGCTCAAATAGACAAGCTAGAAGACCTAAAGTCAAAAGAAAGGGTAATCACCCAAGTCTACAATGAACTATCTAAAGACCGGGAAGTAGCCCAAGGAATGAAGGCAACTATCTTGTCCAGACAAGAATTCAAGGATATAGATAGGATAAGGGAAGAGTCCTTGACTAGAGATGACTACGACCAAGCCCTAGCTCAAGTAGAAGATTATGACAAAAAAGTCTTGGAGACGAGTCATTCTATAAAACTATTGTCGGAGAGTCTAGGCGGTAGGTCGTTAGATGAAGCTCAGTTAGTTCAACAAGAGGAGATATGCAAAAAGCTCACAGAAGTTGTCGACCACTTGAAGGATAAGCTGTCAAGGCTCAGCTATCAATATAAAAAAATGGGACAAGACTTAGACCTTGTAGCTAGCTTTAAAAAAGATCTTGCAGGCTACCAGGCCAGTATGGACTCAATTTTAGAACTTGAAAAGGTCCTAAGGGGAAATAAGTTTGTAGAGTACTTGGCCCAGATATACCTACAGAATATAGTACATGATGCATCACAGAGGTTGGATCTAATCACCAATGGCAGGTATGCCCTAGAAATAGATGGAGACTATGCCTTTGTCATCAGGGATAACTACAAGGGAGGATTGAGAAGGTCAGCAGACACCCTGTCAGGGGGAGAAAACTTCCTTACATCCCTAGCCCTAGCCCTAGCCTTGTCTTCACAGATACAATTAAAGGGGTCTGCACCACTAGAATTCTTTTTCCTAGATGAAGGGTTTGGTAGCCTTGATAGGGACCTACTGGATACAGTCATGAATTCATTAGAAAAGCTCCAGGGGCAAAATATGAGTGTGGGTATAATCAGTCATGTGGAAGACCTTAAAAATATGATACCAGTCAGGCTAGAGGTGGAGTTTGATGAGATAGAATCATCTTCTAAAGTCAAGCTTTCATGGTAAAATAAAAATAATTATGTTATAATGAAATCAAGATAAATTTCGATAATAGGAGAGTGGTTTTATTGGATTCTGGTAGTTTATGGATTCAGGTTGTAGTTTTAATAGGATTAGTAATAATATCAGCATTTTTTTCTGCATCTGAGACAGCAGTAATGTCAGTTAGCAAGGTGAGGATTAGGCACCTAAGGGAAAATGGCGTCAAGGGCGCCAGTGTATTGGAAAATTTAATAGACCAGCCTAAAAAATTGTTGAGCTCAATTCTAGTAGGCAACAATGTAGTGAATATAGCTGCTACATCCATATCTACATCTCTGTTTATGAACATATTTGGCAATCAGGGTATAGCCATGGCTACCTTGGTCATGACGGTCATAGTATTAGTATTTGGTGAAGTGACTCCAAAGACTCTTGCAGCCAACAATAAGGAGAGGGTTTCCCTAGCCTTTGCCAAAATACTAAGGCTAGTAATAATAGTTCTGACACCATTTGTATTCATTATAAATATAGTGACTGTCGTGATATTCAAGATATTTAGGATAGAAGATGACGACCCAAAGTCACTGGTAACTGAGGAAGACCTAAAAATAATGGTTAATGTCAGCCATGAAGAGGGTGTCTTGGAGCATGAGGAAAGAGATATAATCAACAATGTCTTTGAATTTGGTGATATGAAGGCTGATGATGCCATGGTTCAGAGGATTGACATGGTCACTATAAATGTAGATTCAAGCTATGAAGATGTCTTGGAAGTATTCAGGGAAGAAAAGTTTAGCAGGATGCCAGTCTACAGGGAGAGTGTGGACGATATAATCGGTATCTTGAATATAAAAGATATAGTATTTTTGACAGACGAGGAAGAGGAAAATTTCAACGTAGAAAACTATATGAGAGAGGCCTTCTTTACCTATGAATTCAAGAAGATATCCCAGTTATTGGAAGAAATGAAGCTTGCCAAGACACAGATAGCTATTGTCCTAGATGAATATGGTGGTACATCAGGACTCCTGACTATAGAGGACCTAGTAGAAGTCTTGGTAGGAGATATAGAAGATGAATACGATGAGGATAAAGAAGAAATCGTAAAGATAGCTGAAAACAAGTACCTAGTAGATGGTGGTACCAAGTTGACAGATGTCAATGAGTACCTCTACAATGAATTAGAATCAGATGAGTTTGACTCCATAGGTGGATATGTAATGGGCTATATCAATGGTCTACCAGAAGAGGGTCAGGAAATCCAGTTAGATGAATCCATCAAGGTCAAGGTAATATCTCTTGACAAAAACAGGATAGAAAAGCTTCAGATGGATGTCAAGGAAATCGAAAAAAATGATGATGAAATATCATTCAAGGAATATATAGAAAAAGAAAATAATAAGGACAATGACTAGTTTTATGAATATTATAGTAGATTATAGGATGGATAAAGAAATCAGGGATAGTCTAGAAGTATTGGGATTTGAAATCTATGATTCATATGACCAGAGTCAGCTCTATGAAGGTTTAAGAGGACACGTTGATCTGTCAATATTTTTTGATGGGTCAACTTTTGTGTGTTCAAAAGAATCATATGATTACTATCTCAATATTCTAGGTGAAAAATTGAATCTGGGTACCAACCGCAAATATAGGTTGATTCAAGGGACAAAAAGTCTATGGAAAAAATATCCTCATGATGTAGCCCTAAACATAGCCTTTACAGGAAGATATGCAATAGGTCGACTTGAATCAATGGAGCCAAGACTCATAGACCTGCTTGAAGAAAAGGAAAATTTAGAAATAATCGATGTAAAGCAAGGGTATGCAAACTGTTCCATCTGTCAGGTAAGTGAGGATGCAGTAATAACAGCAGACGAAGGACTCTACAGGATTTTGAATGAAAGGGGCCTCCATGTCTTGAAGATAAGACCAGGCCACATTGACCTAATTGGAATGGATTATGGTTTTATAGGTGGGGCAAGTTGTGACTTGGGTCAGGCAAGAATTGGTTTTTTTGGTGACCTAGATAGCCACCCTGATGGTGGGATAATCAGGCAGTTTATAGAGGCGCATGGCAAGAAGGTAGTGTCACTGGGGACTGGTGGCTTGAAAGACTATGGTAGTGGAATAGTGTTTTAGGGGTGATATTCAAATTTATATAATATGACTGAATCTAACTATGCTTGGATCTGATTCCGACTTATTTGATATATATATTGAAGGAATTTACAATACAGTTATAGTTAGGGATATTGAGGAGAGACAGTTTAGAAGGGTAAGTAAACCCAAAAATAGCAAGATTAATGATATAGCTCTTTTAAAGATGATAGCCAAATATATGTCTAGTGTGATTGGTAGTCCTGTAAGTGTCAGAAGTATTACTAATTATTTGATTTCTAATGGTCGTAAAGTGTCGGCCAATACAGTTGATGACTACCTGAATGCCTTGTGTGAATCGTTTGTTTTTTATCCAGTTGAGCGTTTTGATATCGTGGGCAAGGAAGTATTAAAGCAAAATAGGAAATTTTATATTGTAGATTTGGGCTTGAGGAATTATATATTGCCAAGGAAAAATTATGATTTGGGATTTTCTATAGAGAATATAGTGTATTTTGAATTATTAAGAAGAGGGTATCGTGTAAATATAGGCAAGCTTAGAAGTACTGAGGTTGATTTTGTTGCTAGGAAAAATGATGAAGTGGTTTATTATCAAGTTACCGCTAGTATGGTTGAACAAGCAACATTTGATAGAGAGATGAGACCACTCAAGTCAATAGCGGACAATTATGAAAAAATAGTTCTTAGCCTGGATAGGTATACAAGAGGAAATTATGAGGGTATAAGGGTTGTAAATTTGATTGACTGGTTGTTGGAATAGTGATGACGACCAGATTGTTTAAGTGCAGAATCATAGGTGTGATTCTGCACTTTTTTATAAATGATAGTATTTATTATTGCCAAATATTAAAATAAGTAGTATAATATAGCTACCGATGATAGTATCGGTAAGGAGGCCTCTATGAGAAAAAGATTAACTAGTGAAGAAAGAAAAAAAGAAATACAAGTCAAGGCGGTGGAAATATTTCTAGAAAAGGGATACAAGAACACGACTATGCAGGATATTGTAAAGGCAAGCGGTCTGTCAATTGGTGGTCTATACCATCACTACAAAAAAACATCAGAAATATTATATGATGTCATGATTTTGGGTTGTGAGTACAGGTTTGACCTGATGAACAAAAGGATGGAAGAAGAATCTGGAAATCTAACTAATGAACTTATGGCTAAAATTATTGTAGATAAGTGTCTTGATGACAACGAATATATGCCAATTTATGTGATGTTTTTGCAGGAAATTCAGGAAAATGAAGAATTGAGAAGGCTATATAGTGAAATCAAGGACACAAATATGGAAAAGTTACAATCTATTTTGGTGAGGATGGGATACAAGCCACTATCAAGAGATTTTTGCGACTATTTGACGGATATAATTAACTCAATTATACTTGCATGTGGTCTACTTGGTGTCAGAGAGAGTTTTATTAGAAAAAGATCTCTACTTGAGGATATGTTTTTATCGCTACTGAGAAAGAATGAATAGATGACTAGAAAGGTAGTTAGTGATGAATAAAAATAGCGAAGAATTATTGAGCATGAGACCGATTGATATCATGGTAAAGCTATCAGTTCCAGCTATATTGGGGATGATTGTGATAGGTTTATATCCTTTGATGGACGGTATTTTTGCTGGTCAGATACTAGGTCAGAAGGAGATGACAGCTGTTGGTATAGCCATGCCCTTTACCTATTTTAATACGGGTGTATCAACCTTGATTGGTGTAGGTTCGGCTTCAGTTTTATCAAGGGCACTTGGTAAGAGGGATAGGTCGACTATCGACAAAATAATGGCTAATCTGTCATTTTGGGTGATATTATTTTCAACGATAATTACTATAGTGGGTATAGTATTTTGTGAAAAGATGTTAGCTCTTGTCGGTGCTAGTGGTGACATACTTAACTATGCGAGTAGGTATTTAAGGATAATTTTTATAGGTTCTATATTTGTTAATTTTACCCAGGCTGCCAATATGGTAATGCGTGGTGAAGGTTTGATGAAAAGGGCTATGATGATTATGGGAGCTGGAGCTCTTATAAATATTGTCTTGGACCCGATTTTGATGATTAGTATGGGTGAGTATGGTGTTGAAGGTGCTGCTGTAGCAACTGTTACAGCCCAGGTAATCCAGGGATTGGTAACAATATATTACTTTAAGGTCAAGAGCGAGACCGTGAAAATAAGGGGTATACGAAATGAGCAGACTATATCGAAAGAGGTATTTTGTGTAGGAGTTTCAGCCATGCTGATGCAGGTATTGACTATAATCCAGCAGAGTCTACTATATAGCCAAGCCTTTAAATATGGAGGGGATCAGGCTGCGGCGATTATGGCTGTTGTTCTTAGGGTTTTGTCCTTCTCTTTTATACCAATTTGGGGTATGAGTCAGGGGCTACAGCCTGCTATAGGTGCTAATTATGGAGCAGGTAATTTTGATAGGGTCAGGTCAATTTTTAAGGTATTTACATTGGGTTCCTTTGTTTTGGCTGGAATATTTTGGATACCGTCAGAAATTTTAACTAAAAATGTACTGATGGCATTTGGGATTAAGGAAATGACTCTAGCAATGGGTATACCGGCTTTTAGGATGCTCTACAGTGTATTTATACTTTATGGTCTAATGATAATGATCTTGACATTTTTCCAGTCGATTGGAGATGGAAAGACTGCTGGCTTGTTAGTTATGTTAAGGCAGATAATACTTTTTGTTCCAGTTATATTTTTACTTCCAATGCTAGTAGGTATAAATGGAATTTGGTTGACAATACCATTAGTCGACTTATCTGTGGTAGTTTTAAGTGTATTTAAGTATATGAAAAAGTCAAGAAATTTAGCATAAGATTTATCATGGTCAGTGGCCAAGTTATTGATTAAAGCTTTAAGGAATTGACTTAACTAAAGCTAGTATAGTAAAAAATAGAGGGTATGCATTTATTTTCATGTGAACCGACTTCCCAAATTTTAGATTTTTAGGTCTAACTTTTTTTGGGGGGGAGGTACAATGCGTGTGGGATGCGTTCCCTCTATTTGTTGTGTACTATTTTTGTAGGCTAGTATTTTAAATTTTGCTTTTAACAAGTTTCATCAAACAAAGACAAGATTCATAGATGTCATCGTAGGTCTGGTCAAAGTTACCTGTGTACCAAGGGTCTGCAATATCCCTAGGATGGTCAGTCAGGTCCATAAATTTCATGACCTTTGATTCATCAATAGGGCCAAACTCTCTTTTGATATTGTTCATGTTATTTTGGTCCATAGTGAAGATATAGTCAAATTTATCTAAGTCGGATTTTTTTAGCTTGGTGGCAAACATTCCTTCGACACCTATTCCGAATTCCTGTAGTTTCTTTCTTGTGCCAGGATGGACGGGGTTGCCAATCTCTTCATAGGAAGTTGCTGATGAATCGATGAATACTTTATCGTTCAAGCCTTCCTGGTCTACCATGTGGCGAAATAGGGCTTCAGCCATAGGAGACCTGCATATATTTCCGTGACATACAAACATTATTTTCATAGTACTAGAATTCCTTTCTCATATTTATAGAATATTTATATTATAATCTTATCATATATTTGCTAAAGTTAATATATGAAAAAGTTATGTGGAATTATATATTGGGACGGTGAAATTGGTAGAATTTAATGTATGTGTTTTTATAAGGAGTGACTGTATTGTGGAAGATTATTCCACTGGATAATTGATAAGATATTTAAATAAGTAATAAAATTAAGATATAAAGAAGATTTATTGATAAAATTCTAAATCATGACAAGCCAGCAAAGGGTTGATTTGCATAGAGCTTGATTTTTTTACTTTTCAATTAACAAAAAAGAGCAAGATGGATATTTAAAGCCATTCTTGCTCATAGGTAAGCATTTGTGTTTATAAAAATATGTTAAATCTAAATAATTTAGTTTTTGTTTAAGAAATTTCTAAGAGCCCCTATCATACCAGCATCATTCTTAAGTTTAGCAAACCTAATTTCTGTATGGTCTAGTATCAAAGGAGTCAGGTATTTGGCCATGGCAGTTTCTAATCTAGGTCTAAAGTAGTCGTCTCTAGCCATGATACCGCCACCTAGGATTATAATACCAGGGTTGTAGATGTAGGCAAGGGTAGACAATCCTATTGCAAGCTTGTCGATCATCACATCTACTGCATCAATATATACCTGGTCGCCAGCTTGGATTTTTTCAAATACCATTTTTCCATCTAGGCTATCGGGATCTAGTCCAAGCTTCTTCTCTAGACCTGATGTCATTGCATAGGCAGATGCAAGGTCTTCAAACCTTCCACCAGGAATTACAATTTTACCTATTTCACCTGCGCACATGCATTCACCGTTTATTAAATGACCATCCTGAATTAGGCAGGCCCCTATACCTGTACCAACAGTAATCATACTGACTAGCCTGCTATCAGTGTCATCTCCTAGCCATAATTCACCTAGACCAGCAGCATTTACATCATTTTCTATTTCACAAGTTAGTCCTGTTTCTCTTTCTATTATTTCCTTTACCTTCATGCCAGAGTAGCCTGGTATTAGGTGGTCATCTGCATGCATGACTATACCATTTTTTGAGTCTATCATGCCGTGAGATGAAATAGCGAGTCCAGATAGTTCATATCTACTAGAATAATCCTTAGCCTTTTTTATCATCTTGTTGACTATTCCAGGTCCGCCGGATGTTCTAGCCTCTGAATCCATACTTCCTTTTTCTAGTATATTTCCATTTTCTTCAATTATGCCATATTTGATGCCAGTACCACCAACATCAAAACAAATGTATTGTTTCATATTTTCCTATTAAAATGTACCTTATACATTTTTCTCCCTTCCAAAATAAACTATAAATAACTGGTCACGAAAGATATTTTTAATACAAAAAATCTATCGGTTAGTAAATCATAAAACCAGTATAATCTATATTATGAAAATTTTCAATAAATTTATAAAAAACACCTTGCAATCGGTTAGCAATTGTGATATATTGTGTATAAAGTTAACGAAACCGGTTAAGTAACTAATAAAATTAATACGAAATCGGTTTAGTAACTTTAAATGTATTATCAAATGTGAGGGGGTTTTTCGAAAGTGGAGAAGCAAAGAAAAGTTACTATGCAGACTGTGGCTGATGAAGCTGGCGTCTCAAAGGCAACTGTATCTAGGGCTATCGGAAATTATCCAGACATTAGCGATAGTACTAAGAAAAAGGTTTTCGAGGTTATGGAGAGGTTGAACTATCATCCAAGCGCCATTGCTCGTAGTCTGGCTAATAGGATATCTAAAAACGTTGGATTGGTTTTACCAGCAGATGACGATTTCTTTATGAATCCCTTTTTTCAGGAAAGTCTGAGGGGAGTTGCCAAGACAGCAGGTGAGAGGGGCTATGACACCCTGATAGCCTATAATGGTAAGAATGAAACAGATGCAATCAAGAGGTTGGTAAATGCCAACAAGGTGGATGGTGTTATCTTGATGAGGTCAGTGATTGGCGATTCAACTGTCAATTACCTAAGGGAGATAAAGTTCCCATTTATTTTGATAGGTAAGAGTGAAGAGTATGATGATATTTATACTGTCGATACTGACAATGTAGATGCTTCAAAAAAATTGACTGATCGCCTAGCAGATGCTGGTTGCAAGAAAATCGGTTTCATTGGCGGCAAGAGGGACTCAATGGTTACAATTGATAGGTATGATGGCTATATACAGTCATTAAAAGAGAGGAACCTTTATTTTAGTAGTGACCTGGTTGAGGAAAACGAATTTAACAAGATAAAGGGTTATGAGTCTATGAAAAAACTTTTGCTAGCCAACCAGTATATAGATGGGGTAGTTATTACAGATGCTTTGATATTCTCTGGAGCTATTGATTACTTGTCTAGTATAGGAAGAGAAAAAGACATATTGATTGGAGCTTTTGGAGCGGAGTCTAATAGTTTTAACAAGGATAAGTACAGGATTGTAAATGTAGATGTAGGCTCTATGAAGATAGGTGAATGTAGCTGTGAAAAGCTTATAGACATACTTGAGAAAAAAGATGTCGATAGGCTTGATATAGTAGACTACAGGATAGAATAGTAGGTTATACAGCTATAATATTGATTTGGTTATAATAAATGTAATATATAACGTAAGTGTTAAAAGTATTTTTTAGGAGGTTTTTTATGAAGTTCAAAAAATTACTAAGTTTGGCTGCTGTAGGAGTTATGGCGACTTCTATGCTAGCAGGTTGTGGAAATTCTGGCGGTGGCCAGTCATCTGGTGGAGACCAGGTTCAGTTGGATGTATTCCAGTTCAAGGTAGAATTTAAGGACCAGTTCAACAAGTTGGCTCAAGAGTACATGAAGGAAAATCCAAATGTTAAGATCAACATTACTACTGTAGGTGGTGGTGGTGACTATGGTGCAGCACTAAAGTCTAAGTTCTCTTCAGGAAATGAACCAGCAATATTCAACATTGGTGGTCCACAGGATGTTAAGGATTGGCAGACTAAGTTAGAAGACCTAAGCGATGTACCAGTTGCTAAGGAAGCTCTTCCAAAGACTCTAGATGGTGTAACAGTTGACGGCAAGACATTCGGTCTACCATTCAACCAGGAAGGTTACGGATTCATCTACAACAAGGCAGTATTTGAAAAGGCTGGAATCAAGGCAGAAGACCTAAATACTTATGCTAAGTTATCAGAGGCTGTTAAGACTTTAGATTCTAAGAAGAAAGAATTAGGTTTAGATGCAGTATTTGCTCTACCAGCAAAGGAAGACTGGGTAACAGGACTTCACCTATCAAATGTGTTCCTTTCTCCAGAATTTGAAGGAGATATCAACAAGGCATTTACAGCTAAGAATGTAGAGTTCAAGTATGGCAAGCAGTTCAAGGATGTTCTTGATATGCAGAACAAGTACTCAGTACAGCCAACAGCAAGCTTAGACTACTCTCAGCAGGTTGAAAAGTTGTTCTCAATGGGTAAGGTTGCTATGATTCAGCAGGGTAACTGGGTATACAATTCAGTAGAACAGATAGATTCTGACCTAGCTAAGAATATGGGTATGATACCTATCTCAGTAGAAGGTGCTGCTGAAGGTAAGCTACCAGTTGGTGTTCCAATGTACTGGGCAGTAAACAATGCTAAGGACGATGCAACTAAGAAGGCTGCTAAGGACTTCTTAAACTGGATGTACTCTTCTGAAAAGGGTAAGGAATATGTTCTAACTCAGTTCAAGTTTATACCAGCATATAAGGGGTTTGACGAATCTAAGATCAGTGATCCACTAGCTCAGACAATATACAAGTATGCAAAAGAAGGTAACACAATTAACTGGGTATTCATGGGATATCCATCAAGCTGGGGACAGAAGACTCTAGGCTCAGAAATACAAAGATATGTAAGTGGTCAAGCTAGTTGGGATGACATAGTGAAGACTTCACAGAAGGCTTGGGAACAGGCTAGACAGTAATAAATGATTAAATTGAGGTGCTGCGTGTTGATTTCAACTTGTCAGCACCTTGTTTTTAAAAAGCTATAGGAGGCTATTATGAACAAAAAGTTAGGTAAAAATGGTCTATTTTTCTGGTTGTTTTTGGCACCAGTTTTAATAGCACTAGTTATGGTAGTAGTTATCCCGCTTCTATATGGTGTTTACTATTCCTTTACAAACTGGGATGGTATTAATACTCCTCAATTTGCGGGTATCACAAATTATATACAGCTACTAGGCGATGAAGGTTTTAGAAACTCACTTTGGTTTACTACTAAGTTTGCAGTAGTATCAATTGTTTTAATAAATGCCATAGGTTTGGGCTTGGCTCTTCTTGTTACTCAGAAGATAAAGGGTAGCAACCTTATGAGGACAGTATTCTTTATGCCAAACCTTATAGGTGGTTTGATCCTAGGATTTATATGGCAGTTCGTATTTATACAGGGATTTGATGCAATAGGACAGGCAGTTGGAACTGAAGCCCTACAGGGTTGGCTATCAACTACTAGGACAGGCTTCTGGGGCTTGGTAATATTGACAGCTTGGCAGATGTCAGGTTATATAATGATAATTTACATAGCCCACCTAGAGGGTATTCCAGAAGACCTGATAGAGGCAGCCCAGATAGATGGGGCCAATGTCTTCCAGAGATTTAGACATATTATATTCCCACTAGTGGCACCAGCCTTTACAGTTAGTATGTTCTTGACACTTTCAAACTCGTTCAAATTGTATGACCAGAACTTGTCATTAACAGGTGGAGCACCTTATAACTCTACACAGATGGTTGCTATGAACATCTACAATACAGCCTTCTTGGAAAACAAGATGGCATATGCCCAGTCAAAGGCACTTATATTCTTTATAATAATAGCAGTAATATCACTAACTCAGGTTTACTATAACAAGAAGAGGGAGGTAGAAATGTAATGAGCAGTACAAAAAAGAAAAATATAATACTAGGTATTGTCGGAACATTGTTGAGTCTACTATGGTTGAGTCCATTCTATTTGATGTTGACAAACTCACTAAAGACTAAGAAAGAAATATTTGAATCCCCCCTAAAGTTACCTGGTGGATTGCATCTTGAAAACTATTCACAGGCAGCAGAGAATTTGAGTTTCGCACAGACTTTTACAAATTCTATCATTATAACTGTTGTCAGTGTTGTAATAATAATTATATTTTCATCAATGGCAGCCTACGCCCTTTCAAGGGTTAAGTCAAAGGTTAGTTCACTGATATTCTTCGTCTTTGTTGCAGCCATGCTGATACCTTTCCAGGCGGTAATGATACCACTAGTATCATTCTTTGGTAAGTTGGGTATGCTAAACAGGCCGGGAATAATGTTCTTGTACTTGGGATTTGGTTCATCAATGGCAATATTCCTTTATCACGGTACAATAAACGGTGTATCTAGGTCACTAGATGAGGCAGCTATAATAGACGGTTGTAATAGGTTCCAGGTATTCTGGTATATTATATTCCCAATATTAAAGCCAATCACAGTGACAGTAGCCATCCTAAATACAATATGGATATGGAATGACTACTTGCTACCATCATTGGTAATCAACAGACTAGGCTCAGAGACTATACCACTAAAGATGTTCTTCTTCTTTGGTGAATATACAAAGCAGTGGCATCTAGCCCTAGCTGGTCTGACTATAGCGATTATACCGGTAATTATCTTCTACTTCCTTGCACAGAAGCAGATTATAAAGGGTATAACAGCTGGATCAGTAAAATAAGATTCTAGGTATCAGGAGGGAATATGGTATTCGAATACAATGAATTTAAAGTAATCGAAAATGAATTAAATAAAGATGAACTAAGATTTTCGGAGAGCATAATGTCCCTTGCTAATGAGTATATGGGTATGAGGGGTAACTTTGAAGAAAAGTATTCAGGTGACTCTCTACAAGGTACTTATATTGGGGGTGTTTGGTTTCCAGACAAGACTAAGGTAGGCTGGTGGAAAAATGGTTACCCAGAATACTTTGGTAAAATGATAAATTCACCTAATTTTATAGGAATAAATGTAAGAATAGACGGTCAAGAGCTAGACTTGAATCTTGAAGAAATTGAGTCCTACAGAAGAGAGCTTGATATGGAAAAGGGACTTCTGAGGAGGAGCTTTAAGATAAACAGGTCTGGCAGGGCCTTCAAAATAGATGTTGACAGGTTTGTAAGTATAGATACAAAGGAAATCTGTGCTATAAGGTATTCTGTAAAGGCCCTTGATTCCGATGCTGTAATCGAATTTATGCCTTATATAGATGCTGATGTTGTGAATGAAGACTCTAACTATGAGGAAAAATTCTGGCAGGTTTTGGACAAGGTAGCTCACGAAAATACTGGCTACCTAGTATCAAAGACAATAGAAAACAACTTTGGTGTAGAGAGATTTGCTATATGTAACTATATGTCTTCAAGCTTGACTCTTGATGGTAGGCAGCTAGCTAGATTCGAAGGAGTAGAGGCTGACGAGCTTGTAGCTTCCAAGATATCTTGCAATCTAGGCCAGGGGCAGACTGCTAGCCTAGAAAAGATTATAGCTACAACGACTACTAGGGACCATAAGGAAGAAGACCTAGCCATTAGGGCAGGCCAACTAGTGGCAAGTGCATCAAAGGAAGGTTACGACAAGTTATTTGAGAGACATACTGACAAGTGGAGACAGAGGTGGGATATAGCCGATGTAGTGATAAAGAATAAGCCAAAGCTACAGCAGGGGATTAGGTACAGTATCTTCCAACTGTTCTCAACTTACTATGGTGATGACCTAAGACTAAATATAGGTCCGAAGGGATTCACAGGAGAAAAATATGGAGGAGCTACCTACTGGGATACGGAGGCCTATATAATACCTATGTACCTATCTACAGCCCCAGAGGAAGTAACTAAAAACCTCCTATTATACAGGTACAACCAGTTAGCTCAGGCCTACCACAATGCAAGTATGCAGGGCCTAAAGGGAGCACTTTATCCAATGGTTACCTTCAATGGTATAGAATGCCACAATGAGTGGGAAATAACCTTTGAAGAAATCCACAGGAACGGCTCAATAGCCTATGCAATATACAACTATGCCAACTATACAGGTGACTATGACTACATAGTCGATTACGGTATAGATGTCCTAGTGGGTATATCAAGGTTCTGGGCAGACAGGGTCCACTACAGCCAAAGAAGTCAAAAGTATATGATACATGGTGTAACTGGACCTAATGAGTACGAAAATAATGTAAACAACAATTGGTATACCAACACTATAGCCGCTTGGACCATGGAATTTACCTTGGCCATGATAGACAGGTTGGGAAGCAGGTTAAATGACAAGCTAGAAGGTATGGCAATAAGCCAGGCAGAGTTAGACCAGTGGAAGGATATAGTAGCCAATATGTACTATCCATACGATGAAGAATTGGGTGTATTTGTCCAGCATGACACCTTCCTTGACAAGGACCTGCAGCCTGTAGATGCCTTAGCACAAGCTGATAGGCCACTAAATAAGAACTGGTCTTGGGACAAAATTTTGAGGTCTTGCTATATCAAGCAGGCTGACGTACTCCAGGGTATTTACTACTTTGGTGATAGGTATACAGAGGAAGAAAAGAAAAATAACTATCTATTCTATGAGCCTATGACAGTACATGAGTCGAGTTTGTCAGCTTGTATACACTCTATACTAGCTTGCGAGATTGGACTAGAAGAAAAGGCAGTTGGAATGTATGAGAGGACAGCTAGACTAGACCTAGACAACTACAACAAGGACACAGATGACGGACTACATATTACCAGTATGTCAGGTGCTTGGTTGTCAATTGTCCAAGGATTTGCAGGCATGAGGACCTATGATGGACAACTGTCATTTGCACCAATCCTGCCAGAGGACTGGGATGGCTATAGTTTTAACATCAACTATAGAGGCAGGTTGATAAACTTAGATGTCAGCCAGCAGGAAATATTGGTTAGTTTGAAAAAGGGAAGCCCAATCGAGCTAGACCTATACAAGAAAAAACACTTACTTGAAGATAAATTAGTAATAAAGCGAGGATAATATATGCAGTGGTGGAAAAAATCGGTAGTTTACCAAATATATCCAAGAAGTTTCTATGATTCAAATGGAGATGGACTTGGTGATATAAGAGGTATAATATCTAAATTAGATTATCTAGTAGACCTAGGGATAGATGTAATCTGGTTGAGTCCAGTATACGAGTCACCCCAGGACGATAATGGCTATGATATTAGCGACTATAGAAAGATATGGTCTAGCTTCGGTACAGAAGAGGACATGTTTGAGCTAATAGAAGAAGCCCACAATAGAAATATAAAGATAGTCATGGACCTTGTAGCCAACCACACAAGTGACGAGCACAAGTGGTTTGTAGAGAGTCGTAAGTCAAAGGACAATCCTTACAGGGACTACTATTTTTGGTCTGACAAGATCAACAACTGGGGATCGTTCTTCAGTGGATCTGCATGGCAATACGATGAAGAAACAGGAGAGTACTATCTTCACCTATTTACAAAGAAACAGCCGGACCTAAATTGGGAAAATCCAAAGGTTAGGAATGAAATCTGGGACATGATGAAGTTTTGGATGGACAAGGGAGTAGATGGATGGAGACTAGATGTTATCAGTTCTATATCCAAGTATACCGATTTTCCAAACTATGAAGCAGGTCCTGGAGAATATGTAATTGGTGAATACCACATGAATGGACCGAGGTTACACGAATATATACAGGAAATGAATTCAGAGGTCCTATCTAAATACGATTGTATGACAGTTGGAGAGGCGCCAGGCTCCAATGCAGAGAATGCCCTATTGTTCTGTGGTGAGGACAGGAAGGAACTAAATATGATCTTCACCTTTGACCATATGATGTTGGATATCATAGAAGGTACAGACATGGGCAAGTGGAATATCAAAGACCTAGACCTGATAGACCTTAAGGATTCATTTGCTTCTTGGCAAAATGGACTATACAAGAAGGGATGGAATTCCCTATACTTGGAAAATCACGACCAGGCTCGTGTAATTTCTAGGTGGGGTAATGACACAGACTACAGGGTAGAGTGTGCCAAGATGTTCGCTACAATTCTTCACTTGATGCAGGGAACTCCATACATATACCAGGGAGAGGAAATAGGTATGGTAAACTGTAGGTATGAGATAGAAGAGTACCAGGATGTAGAGATTAGAAATGCCTACAAGGACCTAGTCCTAGACAGGAAGGTCATGTCCAAGGAAAAATTTATGGAAGCTGTATACAGGATATCTAGAGATAATGCCAGAACTCCTATGCAGTGGAATAGTCAAGAACACGCAGGCTTTACCAAGGGCCAGCCATGGCTGAGGGTAAATCCTAGATATCAAGAGATAAATGTAGAAAATGCACTAAAAGACGAAAACTCAATATTCTACTATTACAAGAAACTGATACAATTAAGGCATAGGGACCCTGTAATAACAGATGCTGATTTCAGGTTAATAGATAGGGAAAATAAAGAGGTCTTTGCATACGAAAGATTTATAGACGGAAAGAGTATCCTAGTGATTGCAAACTTTGGTTCAAATCCGGTAAAATTTGAACTAGACAAGGCATATAAGCTAGATAGCTATAAGCTTATGGTTTCAAACTACAAGGACTTGGATATAAGGGACAAGGTGGTGGCCTTGAAGCCATATGAGGCCCTTGCTATAAAGAATTATTAGGCAAGTTGAGGTGGTTTTATGATAAAAGGAGCAATATTTGACTTGGATGGTGTCATAACTGACACAGCAAGATTGCACTATATAGCATGGAAAAACTTAGCCAAGAGCATAGGTATCGATATCGATGAAGAATTCAATGAAACTCTAAAGGGTGTGTCAAGGAGGGATTCCTTGATAAAAATACTCGAGCATGCTAGTGTAAGAGATAAATATTCAGATGACGATATAAAAACTCTAACAGACAAAAAGAACGACGAATACGTAAAGCTTCTAGATGATCTTACAAAAGATGATATACTTCCAGGTATAGAGGCTTTTATAAAAGAATTGAAAGAAAAGAATATGAAAATCGGGCTTGCATCGGTTTCCAAGAATGCACCTAAGATACTAGAAATTTTGGGTCTTCTTGACCAGGTAGACTTTATAGCCGATCCAGCCAAGGTAGAAAAAGGCAAGCCAGCACCAGATATTTTTATAGAGTCAGCTAGGGGAATTGGCCTAGATATAGACCAAGTATTTGGTATAGAAGATTCCCAGGCAGGCGTTCAAGCTATGAGGGCCTGCAATATGAGAAGTGTTGGTATAGGTGTAGATGCAGACCTTAGACTTGAAACTACAGGTGACTTGAGTCTAGAAAAAATTGCTTTATATTTTGAATGAGAGGTAGGAAAATGGCAACAGTAACACTAGAAAATATATGTAAATCATATGACAATGGATTCCAGGCAGCAAAGGATGTAAATATAGACATAAAGGACAAGGAATTTATAGTATTGGTAGGGCCATCAGGTTGTGGTAAGTCTACAACTCTAAGAATGATAGCAGGCCTAGAAGATATAACCTCTGGTACATTAAAGATAGATGACAGGGTAGTAAATGATGTAGAACCTAAGGACAGGGATATAGCTATGGTATTCCAAAACTATGCCCTATACCCACATATGACTGTATACGATAATATGTCTTTCGCCCTAAAGCTAAGAAAGATGGACAAGAAGGAAATAGACAAGAAGGTAAAGGAGGCAGCCAAGATACTTCAGCTAGAAAACCTACTAGACAGGAAGCCTAAGGCCCTATCAGGTGGACAGAGACAGAGAGTTGCCCTAGGTAGGTCAATTGTCAGAAATCCTAAGGTATTCTTGATGGATGAGCCACTATCAAACCTAGATGCCAAGCTGAGGACAGAGATGAGAGCCCAGATATCAAAGCTACACAAGGACCTAGGAGCTACATTTATATATGTAACACACGACCAGACTGAGGCCATGACAATGGGTGACAGGATAGTCGTAATGAAAGACGGTGTAGTTCAGCAGATAAACAAGCCTAAGGTTCTATATGATAATCCAGTAAATAAGTTCGTAGCCAGCTTTATAGGTAGTCCCCAGATGAACTTTATGGATGCAGAAATCCTAAAGGAAGGTGAAGACATAGTAGCCAACCTACCAGGCAAGGGTGAAAAATTCATCATACCTAAGGGTAAGGCAGCCTACCTTGAAGAAAAGGGATATGTAGGTAAGACTATTACAATTGGTATAAGACCTGAAGATATACATAAGGAGAAAGTATTCCTTGATATGTCAGAGGATAGCCAGTTTGATGCCGATGTAGTAATCAGAGAGCTAATGGGAGCTGAAATATATGCTTACCTTGATTTTAAGGGAACAGAATTGATAGCCAAGTTTGACGGTAGAAGTGATATTACACCTGGTCAGACATTAAAGCTAGCTCTTGATATGAATAGGATGCACTTCTTTGACAAGGAAACAGAAGAAAATATCTTATTTGGTGTAAACCAATAAAAAACATAAAACGTTACAAAATAACATAAAACAATATAAAACAATATAAAACAACAGAGAGGTCAGATCTTCTATGAACAAAAATGAGTTGCCCCCAGTAGTTAGACCTAAAAATCTAACTCTTGGGAGTCGCTTCAAGTGAAATAGGAGACTGACCTCTCTTTTTCTTTACATATATTTAACATCTACAACTCTAGTATTTAACAATTCTTATATATACTTAAGTTAGAAATTTGGAGAGATGTTCTGCAAGAGTGAATAATGTGTTTAGAAAAGGAGATTTGAAAATGAAAATGAAGAAAAAAATAGCATCAATTTTAGTAATGGCGAGCATGGTTTCTATTATGGCAACTGGTTGTGGAGGAGGAGCACCTAGCGACAAGTCAGCCTGGGATAGTTCAAATGAAATATCAGTAATATCTCGTGAAGATGGTTCAGGTACAAGAGGTGCCTTTGTGGAATTATTTGGAATAGAGACTAAGGACAAGGGTAAGAAGGTTGATAAAACTATAAATAATGCACAAATAACGAATAGTACATCTGTAATGATGACTAGTGTTGCTGGTGATGACTATTCCATTGGTTACATATCAATGGGGTCACTAGGAGATACAGTAAAGGCCATAAAGGTTGATGGAGCGGAGCCTAGTGCAGAAAATGTAAAAAATGGAAATTATAAAATAGCTAGAAACTTTAATATAGCCCTTAAAAAGGATAGCAAAAATGAACTTGCCAAAGATTTTATAAATTATATATTAGGGCAAGATGGTCAGAAGATAGTAGAAGACAACCACTTTATAAAGCTTGATGGGGCAAAAGAGTATAAGTCTCAAAAGCCAGAAGGAAAGTTGACAGTAGGAGGTTCTTCATCAGTATCTCCAGTAATGGAAAAGTTGATAGAGGGTTACAAAAAAGTTAATGCAAATGCCAGTATAGAGCTACAGACAACTGATTCGACTACAGGTATGGCATCGACAATAGAAGGAGCCTATGACATAGGTATGTCTTCAAGGGAACTAAAGGAAAGTGAATTATCAAAAGGTCTAGAAGCACAAGTAATAGCAATAGACGGAATAGCAGTTATAGTGAACAAGAATAGTAGCGTGGATATGCTAACTAGCAGCCAGGTCAAGGACATATACACTGGTAAGATTACGAGTTGGGAAGAGGTAGTTAAATAAATGAAAGCAAGATACTGGCAAGAAAAATTTATGAAAGTAATATTTTATATAGCGGCTATGACTTCTGTCATAGCTGTGGCCCTTATATGTGTCTTTCTCTTTGCAAATGGAATATCTGCTATCAGTAAAATAGGATTTGTTAAATTTATCAGTGGCCGTATTTGGAGTCCTAATCAAGGTATATTCGGTATTTTCCCTATGATAGTTGCAAGCGTATATGTAACAGGAGGGGCAATATTGCTTGGCGTTCCAGTAGCTATATTGACATCAGTATTTATGGCTATGTACTGTCCTAAAATAATATACAGACCTTTAAAGGCTGCTATAGATCTTTTAGCAGGTATACCATCAGTAGTCTATGGCTTCTTTGGCCTGGTAGTATTGGTACCTTGGACTAGGGAGATAGCAAGATTTTTGAAGACTATAGGCCTGATATCATCTGCAGGTAATGGTAGTTCCATATTTGTGGCCTCTATATTGCTTGGAATGATGATTTTACCGACTATAATTGGTGTTACAGAGTCTTCAATTAGGTCAGTCAACAAGTCCCACTATGAAGGGGCCTTGGCCTTGGGCTCTACACATGAAAGGGCAATTTTTAAGGTAGTATTACCGGCTGCCAAGTCTGGTATTGTAGCAGGAATCGTATTGGGTATTGGCAGGGCAATTGGTGAGACAATGGCAGTTATAATGGTTGCCGGAAACCAAGCAAGGATGCCAGAAGGCCTATTTAAGGGCGTCAGGACATTGACAGGCAATATTGTAATAGAGATGGGTTATGCGACTGACCTACACAGGGGTGCATTGATAGGAACAGGTCTAGTACTATTTATATTTATCTTAATCATCAATGTCAGTGTCAGCCTATTAAAGAGGAGGTCAGTTAATGGTTAATAGAAAAAATTCAGGTGAAAGATTGAGGCAATATATAAATCACCCTAAATCATTAGTGGTTGCGATTATGGTGGTATTAGCAGCAGCCTTAACATTTGTAGTTTTGATGAGTATAGTAGCCTATATATTAATAAATGGCATTCCATACATAGAGCCATCAATCTTTGCCTTTAAACATACATCAGAGAATGCATCACTTATACCAGCCCTTATAAATACTATAATTATGACCATCTTGTCGCTTTTGATAGCTGTTCCCTTGGGTATCTTTGCAGCAATATTTTTAGTGGAATATGCGAGTAGGGGAAACAAGTTTTTGGACATCGTGCGACTTACTACAGAAACACTGGCAGGTATACCATCAATAGTTTATGGTTTGTTCGGACTCTTGTTCTTTGTAGATACTTTGGGATGGGGATTTTCCTTGTTAGCAGGTGCTTTTACCCTTGCTATCATGATTCTACCTATTATTATAAGGACTACAGAAGAAGCCCTAAAGTCCGTATCAGACTCATATAGGGAGGCAAGTTTTGGTCTTGGTGCTGGTAAGTTGAGAACTGTATTCAGAATAGTACTACCTTCTGCAATTCCAGGTATTCTGGCAGGTGTAATCTTGGCAGTTGGTAGGATAGTAGGTGAGACGGCAGCCCTTATGTATACGGCAGGTACAGCAGCTAATGTGCCAGACGGTATAATGAGGTCGGGTAGGACACTGGCAGTTCATATGTATACACTTGCGAGTGAAGGATTGTATATGAACCAGGCTTATGCTACAGCCGTTATAATATTAATACTAACGGTTGGTATTAATACTTTATCTAGCCTAGTAGCTAGAAAATTTACAAAAAATTGATAACTTATATAGATTTGAAAGGAAAGGTTAATGGGAATATTAAGTATAAAAAATTTAAACTTATATTACGATGATTTTAAGGCATTGAAAAATATAAATATAGAGATAGAGAAAAATAAAATAACAGCCTTTATCGGACCTAGTGGTTGTGGCAAGTCAACCCTATTAAAGTCCCTAAATAGGATGAATGATTTGGTTGAAGGCTGCAAGATAGATGGGGAAATCTTATTGAATGGTATGGATATATATAAGGGTATGGATGTTAACTTGTTGAGAAAAAGGATTGGCATGGTATTTCAAAAGCCCAATCCATTTCCTATGAGCATTTATGATAATATAGCCTTTGGTCCAAGAACTCATGGTATAAGGTCTAAATCACAATTAGATGAAATTGTTGAAAGATCACTAAAAAATGCAGCTATATGGGATGAGTGCAAGGATAGGTTGAAAAAAAGTGCCCTAGGTATGTCTGGTGGTCAACAACAGAGATTGTGCATAGCCAGAGCTTTAGCAGTAGAGCCTGAAATAATTCTGATGGACGAACCTACTTCTGCCCTTGACCCAATATCAACTTCTAGAATAGAAGAACTTGTTATGGAACTCAAAAAAGATTATACTATAGTTATGGTCACACACAATATGCAACAAGCCGTTCGTGTATCAGATAATACAGCGTTTTTTTTGATGGGTCAAGTGGTTGAGTACAATAATACAGAAAAACTGTTTTCTATACCAGCAGATAAACGTACAGAAGATTATATTACAGGGAGGTTTGGCTAAGATGACAAGGGAAAACTCTTTCGATAGGAAATTAAAACTTTTAGACGAAGAATTAACTCATATGGGTCAACTTTGTGAGATTGCTATATCTGAAGTTGTGCAGGCTTTGATTAATGGTGATAGAGATAGGGCTAGGTCGGTAATAGATGCTGATGAAGAGATAGATCAGATGGAAAAAGATATAGAAAGATTGTGTCTTAGGTTACTGCTACAGCAGCAACCAGTAGCTAGGGACCTGAGGAAAATATCTTCCGCCCTTAAGATGATAACAGATATGGAGCGTATAGGTGACCAAACTTCAGATATTGCTGATATAGTTTTATCATTTAACAATGACTTGTCTGTGGATATTCAAGAATTAGACACTATGGCCAAGGCAACTAAAAACATGGTCAAACACAGTATACAGGCCTATGTAGAAAATGATTTGGAGATGACCAGGTATGTGATGGCAGAAGATGATAAGATTGATAAGTATTTTGAGATGGTAAGAACTAGACTGATAGAGTTCATACAAACTCAGAATATAGGTAGGGGAGAGTCGATATTTGACCTAATAATGGTGACCAAATACCTAGAGAGAATAGGAGACCATGCTACTAATATAGCAGAATGGGTAGAATTTTCTATTACAGGACTTCATAGAAGTGGAAAGGTCAAATGATGAATTAAATATGAAGGAGCGGTAGTATGATTTATTATGTTGAAGATGATAAGAATATAAGAGATTTGGTGATTTATACCTTAATTACAGCAGGCATGGATGCTAAGGGTTTTGAAGATAGTGGGGAGCTTAAAAAGGGGATTGAAGATGAAATTCCAGATCTAATCTTATGTGATATCATGCTACCGGGACAAGATGGTTTGACAATATTAGGTGACATAAAAAGTGGAAGAAAAACATGTGATATACCAGTTGTAATGATAACAGCCAAGGGTAGTGAATACGACAAGGTTATTGGATTGGATTCAGGTGCTGATGACTATATTACCAAGCCATTTGGAATGATGGAGTTGGTATCTAGGGTCAAGGCAGTCTTAAGAAGGTATAAATCGAGTCAAAAAAAGGACTGCCTGTCTATAGGCACTTTGACCTTGGATTCCAAAAAACACGAGGTAAGGATAGATGGTCAGTATGTATACTTGACCTTAAAAGAGTTTGCCCTATTAGAGTTAATGATGAAAAATAAAAATATAGCCTTTAGCAGAGATGTGCTCTTAGAAAAAATATGGGGCTATGATTTTGATGGAGAAACTAGGACTGTAGATGTTCATATCAGGACTCTAAGGGGTAAACTAGGCAATATGAGTAAATTTATAGAAACAGTAAGGGGAGTTGGTTATAGGATAGGTGATAAGTATGAATAGGGTTTTGAGGATGAAAGATAGACTACAAAGAGGGATAATGTTATCTCTTTTTGTAGTTTTGTTTGTTTCATATATTGTTACAGTAGCTATTATATATAAACAGAATTTCAGTATAATGCAATATGAGGTAAATCAAGAAGCCAAGTATATAAAAAATGCTGTTGATATAGCAGGCGTAGATTATTTAAAGAAAATAGATAATGTAGACAGGGATACTAGGATCACCAGGATAGACACTAGTGGCAGGGTTCTATATGATTCTCAGGGGATAAAGGACTTGGACAACCACTTATCCAGAAAGGAAGTGAAAATGGCCTTAAAGACAGGTAAGGGGGAGGATAAGAGGACCTCTCCGACTCTTGGCAAGGACATGTATTATTATGCACTTTTGTTGGATGATGGCACGGTAATAAGGGTATCAAAAACCATAGACAATATGACCAGTATAGCTCTTGATATTTTACCTATAATGGGTGGTATATTTGTCTTTATGGTAGCTTTGTCAGGTTTTATTGCTATTTGGCAGACCAGGAAGATTGTAGGACCTATAAATGATATAGATTTAGAAAAGCCTTTAGAGAACGCAACTTATCAAGAGTTGCAACCCCTTCTTAATTCTATAGATGAACAAAATAGGGAAAAGGATGCTATAGCAAATATGAGAAAAGAGTTCTCTGCTAATGTTTCACATGAGTTGAAAACTCCGCTAACATCTATATCAGGATATGCAGAAATTATGAAAAATGGCATGGTAAGGCCTCAGGATATGGTTGATTTTTCAAAGCGTATATACGATGAGGCATCTAGATTAATAAAATTGGTAAATGATATAATCAATATATCTATACTAGACGAGGGTTATGCAAATATAGATAGAGAAGATGTAGATTTATATGATTTATGTAATCAAATTATAAGTCGCCTATCTAGCCAAGCTAATAAAAGAAATATTAAGTTAAGCATAGAGGGCGAAAGGGTTGACTATTATGGTATTAGGCCTATATTAGATGAGATGGTCTACAATATTTGTGAGAATGCAATCAAGTACAACAAGGATGGTGGTAGTGTCAAGGTTTGGGTTGGAGATACTCTAGATGGACCAAAGATATTTTTTACTGATACAGGTATTGGTATGGAAAAAGGAGAATTGAACAGGATTTTTGAGAGATTTTATAGGATAGACAAGAGTCATTCTAAGCTTATAGGTGGTACGGGATTGGGTCTGTCAATAGTTAAACATGCTGCTATATTGCATGGGGCCAATGTATCTGTTGAAAGTGAACTTGGTAAGGGAACTAAATTTGAGATTGCATTTGGTAGAAACAACTGATATTTTTGAAAAATGTGCACAAAAGTTGGTATATTATATCTTTAATTTATAATAATACATATTAGCATTTGGTCAATTGCTAATATAAAAATCTGAATTTTGCTTGCAATTTAACTACTAATATGATAGAATGAAAACATCATAAATATATGCTATGAAAAAGGAAGAGTAAGATGAAAATCATCTACAGAGAGGTTGGATCACCGGCTGCAAGTCCAACTAGACAGACCTATCTGAAAACTACCTTTGAGCAGAACTTAGTAGCCTAGGTGAAAGTGTTCGGTTGACTACCTTATAGTCTTTTGAGTGTCCAGGCAATACCTGGAAACTTGGGTGGAACCGCGATTATTCGTCCCAATTCTTTGTGAATTGGGACTTTTTTTATACAAATTTGAGCCTTATAAATACTCGAGAAACTTGTAAGACTCAAAGAAGGATCCTTGTATAAAAAAACCTGGACTTTTACTAAGTATAGTAAAGACTAAAGAATTAAATTATGGAGGTATAGATATGTTAAAGATTGAATTAAGAGATGGCAACTTTGTAGAAGTTGAAAATGGAGCATCACTTTTAGATGTAGCTAAGGGAATTAGCGATGGATTTGCTAGAAGCGTCCTAGTTGGTGCTGTAGATGGCAAGCTAGAAAGCCTAAACAAGAAGTTGGACAAGGATTGTAAGGTTGACTTCTATAAGTTTGAAGATGCAGAGGGTAAGGAAGTATTCAGACATACTTCAGCCCATATATTTGCCCAGGCAGTCAAGAGATTGTGGCCTCAAGCTAAGTTGGCTATAGGACCAGCAATAGAAAATGGCTTCTACTATGATATAGATTTAGACTATAGACTAGTTCCAGAGGACCTAGAAAAGATAGAGTCAGAAATGAAGAAGATAGTCAAGGAAGACTTAGCCATAGAAGGTTTTGAAGTGTCTAAGGAAGAGGCTATTAGGATGATGTCTGAAATAGGTGAGGACTACAAGGTTGAAATGATAAATGACCTACCGGATGGTGAAATAATATCTATGTATAGACAGGGAGACTTTGTAGACCTATGTAGAGGACCACACCTACAGTCAACTAAGAAGATAAAAGCTTTTAAATTACAGTCAATAGCAGGTGCCTACTGGAGAGGTGATGAAAAGAACAAGATGCTTCAGAGAGTTTATGGTACTTCATTTGAAAAGAAGAAGGACCTAGATGCCCACCTATTGATGATAGAAGAAGCTAAGAAGAGAGACCATAGAAAGCTAGGTAAGGAACTTGGCCTATTTATGATACCAGATGAAGGACCAGGATTCCCATTATTCCTACCTAGAGGTACTGCCCTAAAGGCTGCCCTAATGAAGTATTGGGAAGAAGTTCACAGACAAGCCCACTACGTTGAAATAGAGACTCCAATAATCCTAAACAGGAAGCTATGGGAGACTTCAGGACACTGGTTCCACTACAAGGAAAATATGTACACTGTACAGATAGATGAAGAAGATTACGCTATCAAGCCAATGAACTGTCCTGGCGCTATGTTGTTCTACAAGTCACAGCTACACTCATATAGGGATTTCCCAATGAGAGTTGGTGAAAGAGGTAGGGTACATAGGCATGAGCTATCAGGTGCACTACACGGACTAATGAGAGTTAGGGCCTTTACACAGGACGATGCCCATATATACTGTCTACCAGAACAGATAAGGTCAGAAGTGAAGGAAGTAATTAACCTAATAGACAAGGTATACAAGCAGTTCGGATTTACTTACCATGTTGAGCTATCTACTAGACCAGAGGACTCAATGGGTACTGATGAAGAATGGGCAATCGCAGAAGATGGCCTAAGAGGTGCCTTGGAAGAAATGGGTATAGATTATATAGTAAATGAAGGTGATGGTGCCTTCTACGGACCAAAGATAGACTTCCACCTAAAGGACTGTCTAGGAAGAACTTGGCAGTGTGGTACTTGCCAGCTAGATATGCAGCTACCTCAGAGATTTGATGCTACATACATTGGCAAGGATGGCGAAAAGCATAGACCAGTAATGCTACACAGGGTTGCCCTGGGATCTATAGAAAGATTCATAGGAATACTAATAGAAAACTATGCAGGTAAGTTCCCAGTATGGCTAGCACCTTGCCAGGTTAAGGTACTGTCTGTATCTGACAAGTACAACGACTTTGCTAAGGAATTAGTTGGCAAGTTGTTTGATGCAGGTATCAGGGTAGAACTAGATGACAGGGCAGAAAAGGTTGGATTCAAGATTAGAGAAGCCCAGTTAGAAAAGATACCTTATATGCTAGTGGTTGGTGAAAAGGAAATGGAAAGTGGTCTACTATCAGTTAGGTCTAGAGATGAAGGTGAATTAGGTCAGATGTCTGTTGAAGACTTCCTAGCAAAGTTGAATAAGCAGATAGCTGATAGAGAGCACGTAGAAGTTGACGTATTATAGGAGACTTGATTGTAGATTCATTTGATATCTAATTAAGCCTGTACTTATACGGATCTTGGCGAAAGCTAAGTATATAAGTTAAGAAAAAATAAAAATAGGACTGACTCTAAAATCATAAAAGTGGGATTAGCGGTCAGTCCTTTTGTGTGTTAAAAAAGAAATTTACAAATATTTTATACAAGTCCTTGACAAGCTTTATAAAAAGTGGTGTAATATATACATAAGGTTTTAGCACTCTAAGTTAGTGAGTGATAATAAAAGGAGAAGGTGATGCTATGGATCTTACAGAGAGACAATTGAATATATTGAAGGCCATAGTAAAGGACTATGTGGAAACTGCTGAGGCTGTCGGCTCGAGGACTATATCTAAAAAATATAAGCTGGGTATTTCGGCAGCTACCATCAGAAATGAGATGTCAGACCTAGAAGATTTGGGCTACCTAGTCCAACCACACACGTCTGCAGGTAGGATTCCAACCAAGAAAGGATATATGCTGTATGTAGATTCCTTGATGGGAAATAGGGAGTTGGAAGAGGAAGAAAAAGAAATGCTAAGAAAGTGCGTGGAGTATAACTTTAACAGGGTTGATGACCTAATAGAGGAGTTATCCAAGATCCTATCCAGCATTACCAACTACACTACGGTAGCAGTATATGATAGGAATAGGGGACTGAGGACAATCAAGTATATCCAGCTAGTCAGCCTATCCCCAGAAAAAATACTACTGATACTGGTAGCTGACAATGGTGAGATAAAAAGCAGGGAATTTGACACACTTGTGGAGCTTTCACAGGCCAAGTTAAATGTGATTTCAACTAGTCTATCCAACAAGCTATCAGGCAAGAAATTTAGTGATCTAGATGAAGAGATGGTAGCCTATATCAAGTACGAGATAGGTGAGTACTCTGAAATTGTGGATGACCTAGTGTATCTACTGAATGCAGACAGTGATTACAAGATTTCCATGAATGGAGCTACTAACATATTTAGTTATCCAGAGTTCAGCGATATGGTCAAGGCCAAGTCCTTCCTGAATATGCTGGAGGAGCGAGATAGTCTGGCCAAGATGATAAGGACCGAGGGAATTCAAAAGGACAACCTAAATATAGTTATCGGTAATGGGGATGATGTCAGTACAGATTTGAGCATTATTACAGCTACCTACAATGTTCAGGATGACCTTCAGGGCAAGATAAGTTTTATAGGACCAACTAGGATGGATTATTCAAAGGTGTACTCAATCTTGAATTATATGAGTATGTTACTAGATGGTAAGTGATGATTATAGATATTGAGAGGGGTGTATGATTTGGATAAGGAAGTAAAGGATCCGATTGATATGGGCCAGGAGCTTGCCCAAGAGGATACAAAAATTGAAAATGAAGAAATACTAGAAGAAGAGGAAGCAACTATTGATGAAGCTACTAGTTCTGAATCTGAAGGAAGTGACCAGGAAAAAATAGATGAAAGTGAACCAGCCTTTAAGATAAAGATGCTAGAAAACAAGCTAAAAGACCAGGAAGATGCAATGCTGAGATTGACTGCTGAGTATGCAAATTTTAGGAGAAGGACTACTGAGGAGAAGGCGACTATCGGTCTATACGCAAATGAAAAGGTCTTTAACGAGCTGATACCAGTTATAGACAATATGGAAAGGGCCTTGGATGCCTGCGATGACAAGGAAAGTCCCCTATTTGTAGGTGTTGATATGGTATACAAACAGTTATTAGATGCCTTGAAGAAGTCAGGTCTAGAAAGAATAGATGCTGAACTTGGTCAGGATTTTGATCCTAACCTTCACATGGCAGTAATGCAGGAGGCCAGTGATGAATATGGGGCAGGTAAGATTTTGATGGTCCTACAGAAGGGCTACAAGCTAGACAAGAAGGTATTGAGGGCCAGCATGGTCAAGGTTTCTTGCTAGAGATAATAGTTGATATGTGATCAATATATAGCTTATTTATATTGTTACAAGTGGTTCTAGTTGGATTATACTAGAAGATTATAGGAGAGATATTTAATAAATATATAATATAAAAATCAAGTAAACTAAAGAGATATTAAAAGTAAATTTTGGAGGTAATAGAAATGGGAAAGGTAATAGGAATAGATTTAGGAACAACTAATTCATGTGTTGCAGTATTAGAAGGTGGAGAACCTACTATAATACCTAACAACGAAGGTATGAGAACTACTCCATCAGTAGTAGCTTTTACTAAGGATGGTGAAAGAATAGTTGGTGAACCAGC
>OHAD01000444.1_pt1 | contig 48815 bp, 44 predicted proteins | sample 1577011 | NCBI WGS metagenome assembly OHAD01 (sample SAMEA3541510, study PRJEB24748) | human gut metagenome | biome: human gut; feature: human-associated habitat; material: faeces | place: China | collected 2012 | reverse complement strand
TTTTCGCTGCTCCCAAAACCTGAAATTTCTACTTGACTTTTGTTAGCAGGTCTTTCCTGGATCGGGGCAGCGTGACGCTGCACCCATGCTGCGCTTCCGCGCTGTGCAAGAAAGCCAGGGAAGGCTGTGTTCACGAAAGTATGGCCACCCCGGTACGGGGCGGACCTTTTGGGAGGCAAAGAGGCCCTGGGTTATGCAGGGCTGGACAGACCGCCCCGTATCCAGTGGAAGGAGGAGAAAGTATGGCCAAGCGTTCCGGACAAAAACTCAAGCTGCTCTATCTGATGAAAATCCTGCTGGAGCAAACCGATGAGGATCACGGGCTCACCATCGCCCAGTTGGCCCAGAAGCTGGAGGAATGGGGCGTCAGCGCCGAGCGGAAGAGCCTTTATGACGATCTGGAAACCCTGCAGGTTTATGGCTTGGATGTGATCTCTCCCCAGGGTCGGGGAAGCTATGGGGTAGGCTCCCGCCTGTTTGAGGTGGCCGAGCTGAAATTGCTGGTGGATGCCGTTCAGTCCTCCCGATTTATCACCGCCAAAAAATCCCGGGAGCTGATCGGCAAGGTGGAAAGCCTGGCCAGCGTGTATCAGGCCCAGACCCTCCAGCGTCAGGTCTATGTGGCAAACCGGATCAAAACCATGAATGAAAGCATTTATTATAACATTGATGCCTTGCATCAGGCCATCGCCCAAGGCAAACAGATCAGCTTTCGCTATTTCCAGTGGGCAGTGGGAGAGGCTGGAGAGGATACAGTGGCCCGCCGGTTCCGCCGGGAGGGAGAGCGGTACCAGGTCAGCCCCTGGGCCCTTACCTGGGACGATGAAAATTACTACCTGGTGGCCTATGACACGCCGGAGCAGAAGATCAAGCATTTCCGAGTGGACAAAATGGAGGGTATCCGCCTGGAACAAGAAAAGAGGGATGGTGCAGAGCAATTCCAGAAGTTCGATATGGCGGTTTATTCCCGTCAGGTGTTCGGAATGTATGGCGGGGAGGAAGCGCAGGTGCGGCTTCGGTTTGCCAATCACCTGGCCGGGGTGGTGGTGGACCGGTTCGGCAAGGATGTGCCCATACGGCGGGACGGGGAAGATCATTTCACCGTGTGGCTTTCGGTGGCCGTCAGTCCCCAGTTTTTCTCCTGGGTGCTGGGCTTTGGGGAAGAAGCTCAGATCCTGGAGCCTCAGTGGGTATTAAAGCGGCTGAAAAGCCATCTGGAAAAGACCCTGGCACTCTATGAATGAATAAAAAAGGCCTGTGCAGAGCGAGTTTGCTCTGCACAGGTCTTTTAAATGGGAAGTATTTAATTAAAAGTGGCTTCGGATGTGTTGACGGAATGCTGGCAGCGGTTGTCGATGTCCACTCCATTGCCGGAGAAAGTACTGCCGTTAAAATTCAAAGTCAGATCGGTGGGCACATTCTCCAGAAGCACGGCGGTGCCGCAGTTGAGGAAAGTATTGTCGTTGAACATGGAGTGGGAGGCGGAATTGCCGGTGCTGTTGAAGTGGAAGCCCACTTCGCAGTTTTCCACCCGACTTTCGATCAGGTTGACCCAGGCATAGCCATAGCCCAGCATACCGGTTTTCCAGCCGGAGAAGTTGCAACGGGTGGCCCGGGCCCGCACGCCGGCGGAAAGGCCTACCGAGGTGCCGTCGCCTACAAAGTCGATATCATAAAAATAGGAAATACTCCGGTCCTCACCCACAAGCTGCACGGTGTCGGTGAATGTGGTGCGGCCTTGCCCTTCGGTGCAGCCATAGAAATTGAAAGACCGGGAGTCGATGACCAGCTCCCCTTCGTAGGTGACGGGAGGCAGATAGATGTTGACGATATCAGAGGGGTCGGTTTCTTGGGCGATCTGATCCAGCAGGGCCTGAAGATCGGAAATGGTGTCCATCTTGGTGTCCTGGTACCGATAGTTATAGGTGGGGATCTCCTGAACGATAAGATCTTGGGACAGACGGATCTGATCTCCGTTTTTCATTTTGATGTTCCACACCATCTGGGTGTCACCGCTTTCCACAGTAAAGTCGATGAGGGTGATCAAAGCGGCATCGGGGGAATAATCCGGCATGGGGGCCGGCTCACTGCACACAGTAGGGGAATCGGTGTCGGTGAGAGGATGGACTTCCATGAATACATTGTCCACCAGTTTCATAAATTCTTCGTTGGCATCGCTGCCGGTATCCTGGTCATTGATGTAAAAACGCATGGGGAAGCGGTATTGTTCATCGGCGGCGGCCCGCTGGGTGACAGAGGGCGTGGGCTGGTTCCGGGTATCGGGATAGCCCAGGGTGAGTTGATAGTTTTTTCCATCAGCGGAATAGAACACTTCCCCTTGCCCTTCATAGGTTTCAGGCCGGGAGACGGTATAATAGCCGATGAAGCCGGCTCCTACCAGCAAAATCGCCACGATCACCGGCAAAACCCGTTTCGGCCGGAAGCGGGGAGTGCGGGAGGGACGGCGGGTGGAAAGATCGCTGGCGCAGTGAGGGCAAAAAGAAGCGCCCTCCGGCAGGGATGCACCGCAATGTGGACAGGTTTTTTCCAAAAGAATGACCTCCTTCGGGCAAAACAAGTACTATGCAACGGGCATATTGTATCTTTTTTGCCATTGTTATAAAGTAAGAATAGAAAAGTATACCGATTTTCAGGAAAAAAGTAAAGGGAGGGTACAGCATGGAGAAAAAGGATACCAATGACCTGCGCCAGGAACTGATGGAAGCGGGAGACATCGATTCCTATCTTCGGGAGAATCAGGAAAGTTTTGCCACGGCTCCCGTCGCCGGACTGCTGATGGAGATCTATGAACAAAAGAATCTTTCCAAAGCGGCCCTGGCTCGGGGGGCAGGGATGAGCGAAGTATATCTCCACCAGGTGTTTGCCGGAAGGCGCAATCCTTCCCGGGACCGGCTTTTGTGCCTGTGCATCGGCCTTTCGGCCACGGTGGAGGAGACCCAGAAACTGCTGCAATATGTGGGCTATGCCCAGCTCTACCCCCGCAACAGGCGGGATGCCATCGTGCTCTATGGCCTGATCCATGGTCAGGCGCTGACGGAGATCAACGACAAGCTCTTTGAGGAAAACGAAAAGACTCTTTTTTGACATGTTTTCCTTAGAAAAAGCGGGCACTGGACAGCTCCAGGGTCTGATTTACGGGATTTTGGATGTCCTGCCCGTTTTCCTGGAAAATAGAACCATACAGGTTGATGGGCACTTCCATGGGCTCCTGTTCCAGCAAAAGGCCGGTGCTGTTTTGCAGAAATTGGGTCTGATAAAAGGACAGAATGCGCCGCTTGGGAGGAGAACCGGTAAGATGAATGGCCACATGGTTCTGGGTGAAAACACAATCGGAAGTGTACAAAGTGCCTGTCCCTTCCCCCAATAGGCCGGTGTCAAAACCGGAGAAGGTGCATCGGTTCAGATGAAGATGCCCGCGGGAGGAAAGGCCGGTGCCGTTTCCGGAAGAGCGGAAGGTCAGATCGTGGAGATAGCAGTCCGGTCCCTCTTCCCACAAAAGCTGGATACCGCCTTGGAAGACGGTTTCGCCCTCCTGGGAGCCATAGAGGCAGGCCGGGTGGGAGAGCTTCAGCGTGCCGGTATAGGTAACGGGGGGAAGATGCAGCTGGATGACTTCCTCAGGAGCACTTTCTTTTTCTGCCATGGTCACCACCGATTGCAGCTGTTCCATGGTTTCCATGGGATAGTCCTGCCAATGATAGGAACGGGTGGGAAGTATTTCAACTGCCAGATCCTGCGATATGCGGATGGTGTCGCCGCTGTCCATTTCCAGGTTCCACAGCAGTTTTCCCCGCCCGGGCTGCCCTTTGAAGCGCACATTGCACACCAGGGCGGAGCCAGGGACGATATCCGTGGCATTGTAGGACTCTTCACTGGAGAGGGAATTTCCCTCCTCCTGAAGAAGCTCCACCGAAAAACTTTTCAGTTTGTGGAGAAAGAAGCCAGATGAGTTTTCACCGGTTTCCGGGTGATGGACAAAGAGCGGGACTTGGGCGGTGCCTTCATAGCCGGGCATGGTATAAAAGGTCTGTTCCGCCGTGGGCTGATCCAGGGTGTCTATGGTGCCCAGGGTCAGGTGAAAAGCGCCGTCTGCTCCGGAGTAGGACACCTCCCCTTGGCCTTCATAGGTGCGGGGACGGGATCGGGCGGAAAAAATCCGGGGCAGAGCCACGGAAAGACCGGTGCAGAGGAAAAGGGCAAAGAGAGAGGCCAGAGCCAACACCCGGCGGCGCCAGTGTTTCCGGCGGCCCAGGGGCGGCATGGACAGAGGCTGGGGCGAAAGGATTTTTTGGGCACAATGAGGGCAGAAAGAAGCTTTGTCGGGAAGGGGAGCGCCGCAGTGGGGACAGGTTTTGGAAGCGTGGGAACTCATAGGGCATCCGTCAGCCGGAGAACATTTTTGTACCGGCGCTGGGGATTCACATGCGTGCATTTTTCCACCACCCGGCCCAAATGACCTTCCGCCAGCTTTTTGGAAGGATGCTCCCCGGTGCGCATCACATTGATGAGAATGCCCACAGAATAGATATCGGCCAGAGGTCCTGACTGGGACAGGCCGTATTGTTCCGGCGCGGCAAAACCGGTGGTGCCCAGAATATGGGTGTCGTTGTCAGCCTGAGGCTTGTGGAGCCGGGCGGCGTCAAAATCGATGAGCACCGCCGTATCGCCCCGCAGGATGATGTTTTCCGGCTTCACATCCCGGTGGACAGCCCCCAGAGAGTGGAGGACCCACAGGGCCTGGCACACCTGGGCGACGATCTTTTTGGTCTCTTCTGGAGAAAACAGGGATTCCTCCAGAAGAAAGCCCAGCGTGTCTCCTTGAATGTATTCCTCCAGCACCAGGTTTTTTTCATTCCCTTTCGCCACCTCGTAGACGGTGGGCAAATGGGGACAGGTATAGCGGAGCAGTTTGCGGTATACTTCGCAGTTGCCGAAAAAATCCCGCAGCACAAAAAGCTGTCCACTTTTTTTGTGGCGGATCAGATCCACATGCCCGCGGGGGCTTTCCTTCATTCGCCGAACCAGATCGTATTCCTGCTGAAGTGCTTGTGAAAACCAGGTGTAAATGATGATTCCCTCCCTGTATCCCTCTGTTTTTGAGGGGTTGTGCATCTATTTTTAGTTTAGACGATTTCTGTTCAAAAGTAAAGGAGTGTGGAAATGAAAGGAAAAACCACAGGAGAGCTATTGGAAGAACTGATGGAGCCGGGCAGTTTCAGCTCCTATCTCAGCCGGAACCGGGAGCAGATGCTCCATCCCAATGTGGGACGGGAGCTGGACAAGCTCTGCCGGGGCCAGAAGCTTTCCAAAGCGGCGGTGGCCCGGCGCAGCGGAGTCAGCGAGGTGTATCTTCACCAGGTGCTTGCCGGAAAGCGCAGTCCATCCCGGGATCGGCTTTTGTGTCTGTGCATCGGCCTTTCGGCCGGGGTAGAGGAGATCCAGAAATTGCTGCGCCAGGCGGGATTTGCTCAGCTGGACCCACGGATCACCCGGGATGCGCTCATTCTTTATGGCTTGTCCCGAGGGCAGAGTTTGCCTCAAATCAACGGCGCCTTGCTGGTGCAAGGGGAAAAGGCCTTATAATAAGAAAAAGTCTCCGGTATCCCGGAGACTTTTTTGTGTTATTCAATGGATTTCAGACTTTGCACCATGTCCACTCGCTTGAGGCGGAAGTGCATGGCAATGTTGACGATGATGGTAAAGAGCAGCGTCAGCAAAGCAGAGAACAGGAAAGTGGGGACATCCAGGGCGGGATTGAACATGACGGCGTCCACCTCCGAGGTATGGATGACAAAGCGGAGGAAGGGGATGCCCAGAAACAGTCCGGCCACCATGCCCATCAGGGAAGATAGGATGTTTTCCCGGTAGATATAGGCTGAGACTTCCCCGTCATAAAAGCCCAGTACTTTGATGGTGGCAATCTCCCGCACCCGTTCTTCGATGTTGATGTTGGCCAGGTTGTAAAGCACCACAAAGGCCAGGGCCCCGGCGCAGACGATGAGCACCAGCACAATGTAATTCAGGCTGTCCACAATGTCGTGGAACTGACTGCCGGAGGATGCGGTGTAATTGATCATCAGAATATTGTTGTTGGTGAGCAGTTGGGAAGACAGGGCATCTTCGGTGGCATCGGGGGTCATGTTCACCAGGAAGCCGTTGTAGGAGACCGGCTGGCCCCATAGGGCTTCGTACTGAGAGGGAGAAAGATAAATCAGATTCAGGGTGTAGTTTTCGGTGATATCCACCACCTGTACCGAATAGCTCTGGCCGCCGTCCGGGGAAAGGGTGACGGTGTCGCCCACTTCCACATCCAACAGCCGGGCCATTTTTTCGGTGAGTACGGCCCCTTCTTCCGGCAGGGTGATGGCCTCTCCGTCTCCCCGATGGCGCAGGGCCACATAATCCGAAAGGGCCTGGGGGTCTTCCGGCACGAAGAGGTACAGGTTTTTGGTGACATCGGCCCGGGAAATGTCGATGGTGCTTTGGCGCACTGCCATGGATTCTTCCACCAGGGAGCTGTTGTCCAGCTGCTGGGCGATCTCCTGCTGTTCATCCGATGTGATTTCCTCGTCAAAGACGGCCATGGCGTCATAGAGGAAGATCTCATCGTACTGCATATCCACCACCGACGCAATGGCGTGCTGCAAACCAAAACCGGCCACCATTAGGGCGGTGCAGCCGGAAATGCCCACCACGGTCATCAGGATCCGCTTTTTGTAGCGGAACAGGTTGCGGGCGGTGACCTTCTGCAAAAAGCTGAGACGGCGCCACAGAGGAGTGAAACGCTCCAACAGCACCCGCTTGCCGGACCGGGGCGCCTTGGGGCGCATCAGCTGGGCGGGGGATTCGGACAAAGCACGGTAGCAGGCAGCCAAAGCGGTCAACCCGGTGCAGGCCAGGGCGGCCAGCGTGCACAGAATGGCATAGCTCCACCGGAAGGGAGTCAGACAGTCGGGGAGAATATACATGATCCGGTAGGCGTTGAAAATGATGGTGGGGAAGAGCTTGAAGCCGATCAGAAGCCCGATGATACTGCCGAAAAAGCTGGCAGACAGGGCATAGACCAGATATTTGGCAATGATGGCTCCCTTTCCGTAGCCCAGGGCCTTGAGGGTGCCCATTTGGGTGCGGTGCTCTTCCACCATGCGGGTCATGGTGGTCAGACACACCAAAGCGGCCACCAGAATAAAGAACACCGGAAAAACGGCGGCGATGCGGTCCACCCGCTGGGCGTCGTCGGTAAATTCGCTGTAACCGGGGTTGTTGGACCGGTCCAGCAGATACCATTCCGGAGAACCCAGGTCGTTTAAGTCGTGGCGGGCCTCCAGGATCCGGGCCCGGCCTTCTTCGATTTCTGCTGCGGCCTCATCCAGCTGCTGCTGGCCTTGGGTCTTTTGGGATTCCAGCTCTTCCACACCTTGCTGGTATTCGGCTTTGGCGCTTTCCAGCTGGCTCCAGCCCTGGTTCAGTTTCTGTTCGCTGCTAGTCAGGGTGATGGCCTGGGAGTCCAGCTGGACTTTGCCTGCATTCAGCTGGGCCCGGCTTTCTGCCAGGGCAGAGCGGGTGCTTTCCAGCTGGGCGCTTTTGGCGGAAAGCTCTTCCTCCACGCCGCCCAGCACGCCTTCCAGCTGGACAGCAAAGGCGGCTTTTTCCTCTCCTTCCGGGGCGGCCAGCAGATATTCCCTCAAAATCTGAGAGAAGGAAAAGGCCGATTGGGGCACAAAGGCATCCAAAGCGGCAGAGGCGTCCAGCACACTTTGTACCTCACTGGGAATGGGCTGATCCCCAGGCAGACTTTGGGTGGAATAGTTGTTCATCAGCCCCCGTACACTCTGCACCAGAGAGGAAAGGCTTTGCCACTGGCTTTCTCCCTGGGCCAGTTCGGCTTCCCCATCGGCAAGGGCCTGGTTCTGGGTCTGCCACTGGCTGAGGGCGGCACTGTACTGGGCCTTGCCGCTTTCCAACTGTTTCTGCTGGCTTTGCAGCAGGCTTTCATTGTCCTGGATCTGCTTTTGGGCGCTTTCCAGCTGGCTTTGGGCATCGGCGATCTGCTGCTCAAACAGGGCTTTGTTTTCTTCGTATTGGGCGATGCCTTCATCCAGCTCCGCCTGAGACGCATCGATGGCGCTTTTGGCTTCGTTGTAAATGTCGTCGTGGCGGGTCTGCTCCTGCTCTTCGGCCAGCTGCTCCAGCACGGGAGTCTTTTCATCCATCACATCCTGGTATTCGTCCCCATAAAAGGGCAGGCCCTGGATGTCTTTGTAGGTGAGGAACACATCGGTGTAGACCTCATAGGCAAAGGCATCTTCCGGCAGATAGAGAAAGGAGCGGATGGAGCCGTTGCCCACGCTGCTGCTGCCCCGTTCAAAATTGATGTACATGGGGGATTCCACCACACCCACAATGGTGAAGGTCTGGGTTTTCAGGCTCTCCGACAGATCGCCTTCTTCCAGGAACAGGGTGATGGTCTGGCCCACCTGGAAGCTTTCGCCGGAATACATTCCATGCTCTACCAGACATTCATTTTCCTTTTCCGGCCAGCGGCCTTCCTTGAGCACCGGCAGATTGATGGTGTCCTCTTGTTCCTGGGCGCCATTTTCCCAGCTCCAGGCCCGCACCAGCATAGGGTCCCCCTCGGCCGGCTGCACAAAGGCATCCACTGAATAGGAGGGGGAAACACAGGCAATATCCTCCTGGGAACGCAGACTGTTCACATCTTCTTCCGTGAAGCCCATGGAGGATTTCAGGTGCATATCCATCAGGTTCTGATCCTGAAAATATTGTTGGGCGGTCTCTTTCATATCCGGACAGGTGGATTTGATGCCGGCGAAAAAGCCCACACCCAACAGCACGATACACAAAATGGAAAGATACCGGTTGTGGGTGCGCCGGATCTCCACCAGGATATCGTGCAAAAGAGCTTTGTAGCGTTTCATCTTATCACCACTCGATTTCTTCCACCGGTACGGGATGGGGGTTTTCTTCGATCTGGGTTACTTTGCCGCTTTTCAGGTGGATCACCCGGTCGGCCATGGGAGCAATGGCCGAGTTGTGAGTGATGACGATGACCGTCATCCCCTGTTTGCGGCAGGTGTCCTGCAAAAGGGACAGAATGGTTCGTCCGGTTTCGTCGTCCAAAGCACCGGTGGGCTCATCGCACAGCAGGAGCTTGGGATTTTTGGCCAGGGCCCGGGCAATGGATACCCGCTGCTGTTCGCCGCCGGAGAGCTGGGCGGGAAAGTTGTTCATCCGGTCAGAAAGGCCCACCTGACTCAGGACCTTGGCGGCGTCCAGAGGATTGCGGCAGATCTGGGCGGCCAGCTCCACATTCTCCAAAGCAGTCAGATTCTGCATCAGGTTGTAAAACTGAAAGACAAAGCCGATGTCGTTGCGCCGATAGCCGGTGAGCTGACGGGGAGAAAAATGGGCCACATCGGTGCCGTCCACCAGCACTTCGCCTTCGTCGCAGCTGTCCATGCCGCCCAGAATGTTGAGCACCGTGGTTTTGCCTGCACCGCTTTGGCCTAAAATGATGCAGAATTCTCCCTGGTCGATGGAAAAACTCACTCCATCCACCGCTGTGATGGTCACTTCTCCCATTTTATAGCGCTTGGTCACATTGCGCAGAGAGACAAAGCCTTCCATAAAAATCATCCTTTCCCACAAGAAAACAGGGCTGGAGCCTGAAAAAACAGAAAAAAATTTTACTTTAATTATAATATATCATATCACAAAGAAAGCAGGGGAGGAAGAGCTGGGTTTTAACAAAATGTAAAGTGTGCATCAGAAAAAAGGCCGCCTTCCGGCGGCCTTTCGCGTTTATGGGGAAAATTATGAATTGCTGGAGGGTGGGAAGGGAATGCCCAGCAAAGTGGCAGCGGCCTTCCGGTTCTCCCGCTCCATATCCGCCAGCTTCTGACAGATCTCGTCGGCGGCTTCCGGATTTTCCTTTTCCATCAGCTGGTCGATTTGCTGGCACAGCCAGCTTTCCGATACCTGCTCCAAAGTGGTGCAGCGGTCGCTTTGACCGATATAGCTCATAAAGCCGGATACCTTGATGTCGTAGCTCACGGCCAGACAAGGCGTACGGGCCACGGCGGAAAAGACGATAGAATGGAGACGCATGCCGCAGAGCAGCCGCATCTTCTTCAGAAGGGCAATGGTCAGACGCACATCCTCCGGCGCATCCCCCAGCACATAGTGGGGCGTGTGGAGACGGGCGGCCACCTGTTTGCAGGCGTGAAGATCACGGGGCACCTCGATGGGCAGCAGAAGAGCGGTGAGGCCATATTTGTGGTAGGCGTATTCCGCCGCTTTGGCAAAGACATCAAAATCGTGGAAAGTGCCCCAGGGCCGCAGGGCCAGGCAGAAATACTGCCCATCCACCGGCACACCGTGGGAAGAGAGGAACCGGTCGGCTTCCTGGGGGGAAGCGGGAGTAAGGATGGTGGCCGGATCGGCCGCCAGGCGGATATCCGGCTTGACCACATGCATATCGCTCAGTTCCTGCTGGGAGATGGTGTCCCGCAGGGTGATGATGTCCACGCTGCGGTTGAGCACCCGTCCGGCCAGACGGCGGTTGAAGGGACGGGACACATGGCCCACACCACAGCCATACATCTGCACTTTGCAGCCCAGTTTGTGGGCAATATAAATGGTGTAAAGATAAAAATACAGACTGCGGCTGGAGGTGGCGTCCTGGATCAGGCTGCCGCCGCCGTTGATAAAGAGCCTGGCCCGGCGCATGGCCCGGCGGAAACGGAAGAGGTGGAAGGTATAGACGGCGTCCACTTCATGGAGCAGCCGGGTCTCAGCGGGTTTGCGGGTCATGACGGTCAGGGGGGACAGAGGGTCCAGCTCCTTCATGGTGGAGATGATGGCTCCCAAAATGGCCTCGTCTCCGGAATTGCCCCGACCATAGGCGCCGCAGATGACAATGCCGTTGCGTTTGCCCCGAGCCTCACGGGCCTGGATGTATTCATAGATCTGGCTTTGACGGGCGGCCATGCCCTCCAGGGAGTAAATGCGGGAGGCTTTTTCCAGAAGGCGCTCTCCGAAGGCGCGGCGCAGCTCCTCATCCTGGCACAGGCGCACCATGTAGGAGGCGAAAGTGTCCACATCCCCTGGCTGGAAGATGAAGCCGTTTTCCCCCTGATCGATGAGCTTCTGCATTCCGCCCACATCGGAGGTGATGACGGCGCAGCCTTCCTTGACCCCCTCCAGGATGGAATAGGGGAAAGATTCGGAAATGGAACAGAGCACATCGATGTCGCAGGATTTGAAGAATTTGCCGATGTCCGACACCCAGCCGCAGAAGCAGACGCTGTCGCTGACTCCCAGCTGGGAAGCCATGGCCTTCAGCTTGTTCATATCTTCTCCATCGCCGCCGATGAGCAGCTTGAGCCGCTTTTCCTCCTGCCGGGCCTTGGCAAAGGCCCGCAGCAAAGTGGGGATGTCCTTCACCGGGGTGAGGCGGGCGGCGATGCCCATGACCACATCTCCGGGAGTGTAGTTCAGTCCCTGCTGGCGCAGGTATTCCCCACGGTCAAAATCCGGGGTCTTCTGGGAAAAATCCAGGCCGTTGTAGATGGTCTGGATGCGGGAGGGGCGGAAGGAACGCTGGATGAGCATCTTTTTGAAGGTGTCCGACACCGTCACATGGTAATCCATCAGTCGCAGGGCGGCGGAATTCAGCCGGCCGAAGGTCTGGCGGCGCAGGAAGGAGTGCATGTAGTCCAGCTTGTAGTCGCTGTGCACCGTGGTGATGACGGTGCAGCCCAGAGTCAGCTTGAGGAAGATGCCCACGGTGTTGGCTTTGGCCCCGTGGCAGTGGACGATATCCGGCTGAAACTGACGGGCGGCTTCCTTGGCCAGGAGGAAATCCCGCAGGGGAAAGCCCGACTGGATCTCCAGCGTATCAATGCCGGCTTTTTGGGCATCCTGAGCGAATTCCCCTTTCCGCATACTCAGAAGTTTGAGCTCATGCTGCTCTTTCAGGCGGGAGCAGAGGGCCAGGATATGGGTCTTGGCGCCGCCCCGGTCGCCGCCGCCGGCGATGTGCAAAATTTTCATGATTTCCTCCCAAAAGCCGTAGAAGTCGGCGTTGATTTCGTGTATAATCCAAAAGTACAGGCCCCTGATTTCTTTGAAAAAAGGGGAATGTTCATTTTTTTTATTATATCGAATCCCAGGGGCATGGTCAATACAGAAGGCCGGCCCCCACATGTGTTCCCAGGAGGTAGCGTTTTGGCAGGAGAAACAAAAAAAATGACCCGTAATACCCTGATTCTGGTGCCGGCCAAGGTGCTGGAAGGGGTTCTGCTTTTGGTGATGAGCGCCCTGTATTCCCGCATCTTCCCACCGGCGGTGAATGGCCGTTACCAAATTGTCAACACCACTGTGCTGGCCCTGTTTCTGGTGTCGGCGGCCTGGCTTTACAATGCCACCGCCCGCTTTGTGTCGGAATACCGGAGCCCCCAGGGGGAAAAGACCTTTTATTCCACTTTCCTGATGTCCTTTGGCGTCATCACCGTGGTGGTGCTGGGGATCGGAGCGCTGGCCTGGCAGATCGGCGGAAGCTTCCTCTTTTTTGCCGCCGCCATGCTGCTGACCAGCTATTCCCTCTTCACCATGATGAACGGCCTTCTGATCCAGACCGAACACCTGATGGTGAGCATTTTTGTGTCCCTTCTGGATGTGGCGGGAAAAGTGGTGTGCACCACCCTTTTGGTCACAGCCGGGGGCAACAGCCCCCCCTATCCCGCCATTTTTGGTGCGGTCATCAGTGATCTTGTGGCCTCTTTTATCGCCATGGCGGTGCTCCATGTCCCTTCCAGCACCCGGCCTCAGTATTTTTCCAAGGCCCTGTTGGGGGATCTGCTCACTTTCGGCGTGCCGCTCATCGGCATGAGCATCGGCACCGGCCTTTTGAGCATGGTGGACCGGTACATCGTGGCCTTCATGGAGGGAGATGTGGGTTCGGCCATCTATCTCACCAATTTCACCGTCAGTTCGGGTATTTTCGGTATGATCGCCGCCGCGGTGGTGCGGGCCACATATCCGTCCCTTATCTCCGGTTATACCAATGACGGACGGCAGGCGGCGGAAAAGCTGCTGGCCCAGGGCACAAGGCTTTATTTCCTCATCGCCATGCCGGCGGCGCTGGGGCTATGTGCCGTCTGTCAGCCTTTGGCACATTTTATGTTTGAGGACACCTACTGGTCGGGGGCTTCCATCATCGGTATTGCCGCTGCCGCTTATTTTTTCATGGATTTGACCGAATATGCAATTAAGGGCTTTGAGCTGACCAAGAACACCCGGCCGGTGCTGCGTTACAGCCTGCTGGCCGCGGCCATCAAGATCGTGGCCACCTTTGCCCTGACAGGTCTGATGGGAATCCAGGGGGCGGCCTGGGGCACCCTTTTGGCCTTTGTGTGCTACTTTTTGCTGGTGATCTGGGGAATGCGCCGCACTTTCCGGTTCCGTCCCGATGGGAAAAGCACGCTGCGCATCTTTGTCAGTGCCCTTCTGTGCGCTCTGTGCGCCTTTGTGGTGTGCCGTTTCATCCCCTTGGAGGGCGGCGGCCTTGCGGCGTTGGTCAAGACGCTGTGCGGCGCCGGAGTGGGAGGCGCAGTGTATGTGGCCTGTCTGCTGCTCTCCGGTGAACTCCGGCCGGAGCTGGAAATGCTGCGTCAGGCGCGGCAGAATCGGGCAAAGGAAAAATAAGGACAAGTCCCTTTTTTCCCTGTGCAAAAAGTTTTTTTGGTGCTATACTAGGGCCGTATGCGAAAGTCTGAAAAAGAGAAGGTGATAGAGTGTCCATGAAAGCCATCGAACAGGTGGAGCAGGCAGAGCGCCAGGCAGAACAGCTGCTGGAGCAGGCCCGCAAGGAGGCCGGAAGCATTGTGGAACAGGCGGAGAACGACGCCGCCCGTCTGCGGGAAGAAAGCCGGCAGAAGGCCCGGGATGAGACAGCGGCCCTGCTGGCCCAGGCTCAGAAGGAGGCGGAGCGCCAGGCGGAAGGACTGCGGGACAAAACAGAGAAGCAATGCGCTCAGATCGCCGCATCCGCCGAAAGCAATATGGAAAAAGCGGTGAAATTCATTATGGAAAGGGTCGTTGGCTGATGGCGCTGGTAGAAATGAAGCGCCTGCGGGCCGTCGCGCTGCAAAGCAGGCGCCGCAGCCTTTTGCGCCAGCTGCGGCGGGAAGGTTGCGTAGAGGTGGAGACCGCCCAGGAATCCACCGATTTCGGGCAGGAAAATGCCCTGGAGCGCACGACGGAAGAAAACACAGGGGCCCGGGAATATCTGACGGTCATCGGACAGGCCATGGAAGTCTTGTCCAAGTATGTGCCGCCTCCCAGCCGGCCTTTGCTGGCGGGAAAGCCCCAACTGACCGAAAGTCAGCTTTATGATGAAAAGGTGCTGGACAAGGCCTTGGCCGCTGCCCGGCAGATCAACAAGGCGGCCGAGGAAATGAACCGCCTGCTGGGGGAGATCGGGCGGCTGGAAGGCACAGTGACCCAGCTCAAACCCTGGAAAACCCTGGATGTGCCCCTGGAGTACCATATGGACGGGGCGGTGGAATATCTCAGGGGCGTTCTGCCCGGAGCGGCCGATCTGAAAGAGCTGGAAGAGGAACTGGCGGAGAAAGCGCCGGCCTGCCAGATGGAGCAGGTTTCCTCCGACAATGAACAGCATTATGTTACCTTCCTCATTCATCAGAGCTGCAAGGAACAGGCCATGGCCATCATCAAGCAGCGGGGCTTTGCCCAGGCTCCCCAGGAGGGGGAAGGGACTCCGGCCCAGTATATTGGTGCGCTGGAAAAGCAGATGGCCCAGATGGAACAGCAGCGGCAGGACCTGATCGGCAAGATCAAGGAATGCGGCGATGCCTACCGGGCTATGGAGCAGGCTTTGGACGCCTATTCCATGGAAGCGGAGGAAGATCAGCTTCTTTCCGGCCTGGTGCGCACGAAAAACACCGTGGTCATCACCGGCTGGCTGCCGAAAAAGGCCCAGGAGCGAGTGAAAAAGGTACTGGAACGGGAAGGCTGTGCCTATAGTATGGAGGACCCCCAGGAAGGGGAAGATCCTCCCACGGCCATGGAGAATGGACCCCTGGCCGAGCCTTTTAACGCCATCACCGAGATGTATGGCATGCCTCGTTACGGCAGCCTGATCGATCCCAACCCCCTGATGGTGCCCTTTTATATCACATTCTTTGCCTTCATCATGGGGGACGCTGTGTACGGCATCCTCATTGCCCTGGGATGTTTCCTGGGACTCAAGCTGCTCAAGCCCAAAGGAACCATGCGTCAGATGCTCACTCTGTTCTTCTATTGCGGACTGGGCACCATTGTGGCCGGTGTGCTGATGGGCGGCTGGCTGGGCGACGCAGTGCCCGCCTTCACCGAAGGGGTGTTGGGCAAGCGGGTGGAACTGCCTGCGCTGTGGTTTAATCCCATGGAAGAGCCGATGAAAATGCTGATTTTCTCCCTGGCCTTGGGCGGAATTCAGATCCTCACCGGCATGGCGGCTTCTGCATGGCGGCAGATCCGGCAGAAGGATTATCTGGGTGCGTTGTGTGACACCGGCACCTGGTATATGATCTTTGCCGGCATTGGCCTTGCGGTGCTGGGCATCGGTGTGGGACAGTGGCTGATCATCGCCGGCGTGGTGCTGATGCTCCTGCTGGGCGGCCGGGACAAAAAGGGCTTTGGCCGCATCACCGGCGGCTTGGGAAAACTGTATGGCATCACGGGCTTTGTGTCCGATTTGCTCAGTTATTCCCGTATCATGGCTCTGGGGCTTTCCGGTGCTGTGGTAGGCTCTGTGGTCAACAAAATGGGCGCCATGGGCGGCGGTGGCATTATAGGCGTGCTGCTGTTTGTGGTGGTGGCGATCATCGGCCACACCTTCAACATCGCCATCAGCGTGCTGGGGGCCTATGTTCACACCAGCCGTTTGCAGTATATCGAATTCTTTGGCCGGTTTTATGAAGACGGTGGGCGGATGATGCACCCGCTGAAAATAAAAACAAAATATGTAGATGTGGTTAAGGAGGACTAGATCATGGAATGGATTTCCAGCTTGTTTACGGGGACCAGTTTTGCAGTATTGGGTGCCGCTCTGGCGGTGATTTTTTCCGGTATGGGCTCTTCCAAGGGCGTAGGCCTGGCCGGTGAGGCCGGCACAGGTATCCTCACCGAAGACCCCACCAAGTTCGGTAAGGTTCTGCTGCTGCAGGCTCTGCCTGGCACCCAGGGCATCTATGGCCTGCTGGTGGCCTTTTTGATCCTGTTCAGCAACGGCGCTGTGCTGGATGGCACACTGCCTCTGGTGCAGGGTGTGGCTTATTTCTTCGCCGCTCTGCCCACTGCCATTGTGGGTTACTATTCCGCTATTCGCCAGGGCCGTGTGGCTGCTGCTGCCATGAACATCGTGGCCAAGAAGCCCGATGACGCCATGAAGGGCGTTATCAGCGCCGGTCTGGTGGAAACATACGCGGTGCTGGCCCTGCTGATCTCCGTGCTGGTCATCTTCGGCGTGGGCAGCATGGCGGCCTGATCGGGTAAACGCCATGAAAGGCATCGAAAACATTTCTCGCAGCATTGTAGATGAGGCCAAGGCCAAGGCGGAGCAGATTCTGGAAGAAGCCCGCCAGCAGGCCGCCCGCATCGGGGAAAAGGCCGCCCAGCAGGCACAGGCCCAAGAGGAAAGCCTGAAAAAGGACGCCCAGACGCGGGCGGAGGAATTGCTCCGTCGCAGCGAGCGCACCGCCCTTCTGGAAAACAAGAAGGGGCAGCTGGCCGCCCGGCGGCAGCAGATCGAAAAAGCCTATGACCTGGCTCTCCAGCGGCTTTTGTCCCTGGAGGAAGGGGATTACTGCGCCCTTTTGGTGAAGCTGTGCCAGGAGACCGGGGAGAAGCAGGGAGAAATTCTGCTCAATGCCCGGGACAAGGCCCGGCTGGGCGAAACCCTGGTGGAACAGATCAATCAGAAGATCGGCGCCGCCTTTACCCTGGGCCAGGAAGAAAAAAATATCGCCGGCGGATTTGTGCTGCGTCAGGGGCCGGTGGAGATCAACTGCGCTTTGGAGACCGCTGTGCACCTGCTGGAAGAGGAGACAGCCAGCCAAGTGGCGGCCATCCTCTTTTAAGGAGGGAGCCTGTTGAAAAAAACCAAGGATACCGATTATCTGCACATCAGCACCCGGATCCGCTGCGTGGAAGGGCAGCTGATGAACAGCACCCAGCTTTACCGTCTGGCCGAGAGCAAAGACGCCCAGGAAGCGGAAAAGCTCCTGGAGGAAAAGGGCTGGCCCGCCTTTGACTGGCGGGATATGCTGAAGCTGGAGCAGGTCATCTCCCAGCGGCGTCAGCAGATGATGGATCTGCTGTATGCCCATTGTCCCAGGCCGGAGATGATCGAAGTATTCCGGCTGAAATACGATTATCACAACATCAAGGCCATCCTCAAAGGAGACGCTCAGCAGGTGGACCCCACCCGGCTTTTGTCTTCGGCTGGTCTCATTCCGCCCCGGGGACTTTTGCGCATGATCCGGGAGGGAGACCTGGAAGGGATGGACCCGGTGATGGCTCAGGCTGTGGAAACGGCCAAGGAGATGCTGGAGCGCACCGGTGACCCTCAGCTCAGCGATATGGTGCTGGACCGGGCGGAGAAAGAAGAGACGCTGAAAAAAGCCAGAGAGAGCGGCAGTGATTTTCTCACAGGATATGTGCAGAGAACCATCGACTGCTGCAATCTGCGCACGGCGCTGCGTCTGGGACGCATGGGCAAAGGGCTGGATTATGCCCAGCGGGCCATTTTGCCCGGCGGAACCATCGCTCCGGAGGCTTTCTATGCGCCCATGACCCGGGAGGAGCTGCCTCGCTTGCTGGCCGGAACCTGTCTGGAGACGCTGGAAGGCCAGGCGCTGGATGCCCTGGAAGGCCGGGGCTTTGCCCTTTTGGACAAGGCCTGTGACGATCTGCTCATTGAATATGCCCGCTTTGCCCGGCAGGTTCCCTTTGGGGAAGAGACCGTCATTGGTTATCTGCTGGCCTGTGAGGCGGAATACAACGCAGTGCGCTCGGTGCTGGCGGGGAAAAACGCCGGTCTGAGCCAGGACAAGATCATGGAAAGGCTGAGGATCTGTTATGCTGTATAGAGCGGCTGTGATCGGCGACAGCCAGACGGTGATGGGATTCAAAGCGGTGGGCCTCACCACCGTGGCGGTGAGCGAAGAGAAAGAGGCCGCCCGGCAGCTGCATAAGCTGGCGGAGGCGGGCTATGCCGTCATTTATATCACCGAGCAGCTGGCCGCCCTCATCCCCCAGGATATCGACCGCTATAACGACGAGCCCACCGTGGCCGTCATCCCCATCCCTTCCCAAAAGGGAAGCCTGGGGATCGGGCTCAAGGGACTTCACCAGGCGGTGGAGCGGGCCGTGGGAGCCGACATCCTCAAAAAATAGTGACCCCGTTTTCCGGGGAGTGACCGTTTCATGGCAGGAAAGGCCTGCCTGTAAGAGAAAGAAGGTTGCTGATTGAATGGATAATATAGGAAAAATCATCAAGGTGGCGGGCCCCCTGGTCATTGCCGAGGGCATGGCCCACGCCAATATGTTCGATGTGGTGCGGGTAGGTCCCCAGCACCTGATCGGCGAGATCATCGAGATGCGGGGCGACAAGGCCTCCATCCAGGTGTATGAGGAAACCGCAGGCATCGGCACCGGGGAGGATGTGGTATCCACCGGTGCGCCTCTGTCTGTGGAGCTGGGGCCGGGCCTGATCGGTCAGATCTATGACGGCATCCAGCGTCCCCTGGAGGACATTCGCCGCCAGGTGGGCGATACCATCAAGCGTGGCATTGAAGTAGATCCCATCTCCCGGGAGAAGGAGTGGGAGTTTACCCCCACCGCCAAAGCGGGAGACAAGGTGGAGCCCGGTGATGTGCTGGGCACCGTCCAGGAGACCATCATTGTGCTGCACAAGATCATGGTGCCCGTGGGAGTGCGCGGTACGGTGAAGGAAGTGCGGGGCGGCAAACACACCATCACCGATGTGGTGGCCGTCATCGAGGACGAAAAAGGCCAGCTCCATGAGCTGACCATGGTGCAGAAGTGGCCGGTGCGTGTGGAGCGGACCTACAAGGAAAAGCTGGCTCCCACATTCCCCATGGTCACCGGTCAGCGGATCGTGGACACATTTTTCCCCATTGCCAAGGGCGGCACGGCGGCCATCCCCGGCCCCTTCGGCAGCGGCAAAACGGTGACCCAGCACCAGCTGGCCAAGTGGAGCGATGTGGACATCGTGATCTACATCGGCTGCGGCGAGCGCGGCAATGAGATGACCGATGTGCTGCGGGAATTCCCCCAGCTGAAAGACCCCCGCACCGGCGAAAGCTTGATGAAGCGGACGGTGCTCATCGCCAACACCTCCGATATGCCTGTGGCCGCCCGGGAAGCCTCGGTGTACACCGGCATCACCATCGCCGAATATTACCGGGATATGGGCTACAATGTGGCGGTTATTGCCGACTCCACCTCCCGCTGGGCCGAGGCTCTCCGTGAGATGTCCGGCCGTCTGGAAGAGATGCCCGGTGAAGAGGGCTATCCTGCCTATCTGGCCTCCCGTCTGGCCCAGTTCTATGAACGGGCGGGCCGGGTGATCTGCCTGGGCAGCGACGGCAGAGAAGGCACCTTGTCGGCCATCGGCGCCGTATCCCCTCCGGGCGGCGATATTTCCGAGCCTGTCAGCCAGGCCACCCTGCGTATCGTCAAGGTGTTCTGGGGCCTGGACAGCTCTCTGGCCTACCGGCGGCATTTCCCCGCCATCAACTGGCTGAACAGCTATTCTCTGTACTTTGACCGGCTGCGTCCCTGGTATGAGGACAACATCAACCAGAACTTCATCAAAAACCGCAACGAAGCCATGAAGCTTTTGCAGCAGGAAAACGAGCTGGACGAAATCGTCAAGCTGGTGGGCATCGACGCCTTGTCTCCCGCCGACCGTTTGGTGATGGAAACCACCCAGATGATCCGGGAGGACTTCCTGCAGCAGAACGCCATGAGCGATACCGATTCCTATTGTGAGATCGACAAGCAGTTCCGTCTGTTGGAGCTGATCTTGTTCTACTATGAGACAGCTGGGGAAGCTCTGCGCAAGGGCGCTCCCATGCAGCCCGTCTTTGACATTCCCGCCCGGGCCCGCATCGGCCGGGCCAAGGATGTGCCCAAGGAGATCTACAAGGAGCAGTACGACCAGATCGAAGCCGACATCCGGCAGCAGATCGCTCAGATTTCCCAGGGAGGTAAAGAGGCATGATTAAGGAATACCGTACCATACAGGAAGTGGCCGGCCCGCTGATGCTGGTGCAGGGCGTGGACAAGGTCACTTATAACGAACTGGCGGAAATCGAGCTGCCCTCGGGAGAGGTGCGCCGGTGCAAGGTGCTGGAAGTGGACGGCTCCAACGCCCTGGTGCAGCTGTTCGAAAGCTCCGCCGGCATCAATCTGGCCCAGTCCAAGGTGCGTTTCCTGGGCCATGGCATTGAGCTGGGCGTGTCCCCCGATATGCTGGGCCGTGTGTTCGACGGCATGGGCCATCCTAAGGATGGCGGTCCGGAGATCCTGGCCGAGCAGTATCTGGACATCAACGGCACGCCCATGAACCCGGCGGCCGCCGCCTACATCCGCCTGGCCCACTATTCCCTCAAGGGGGAGCTGCTGGTCATTGGCGTGGATGAAGAAGGGCTTTTGCTTCTGGACCGGCCCCGTGTAGTGACCCTTCTGGAGCAGGCCGCCCATAAAGCCGGATTCTCCGGTGTGCGGCTGCGGAGCAAATCGGCCGCCCCCGCCCAGGAAGAAGGGGCTTTGGATGAAGTGCTGGATACGGCCCGAAGCCTGGGTGTGGATGTACGCGAACAGCAGGATTGAGCTTTTTCACAAAGCTCCTGGCAATACAATCAAAATACCAAAGAAAAGGTGGTTTATCCCATGAAAAAGATGCCTATGGGCGGTTTCAACATGAATAACCTGATGAAGCAGGCCCAAAAAATGCAACAGGATATGGCCAAAAAGCAGGCTGAGCTGGAAGAGATGGAGTTCACCGCTTCTGCTGGCGGCGGCGCTGTCACCGCTACCATCAAGCAAAAGCAGCTCACCTCTCTCATCATCAAGCCGGAAGTCATCGATCCGGAGGATGCCGAGATGCTCTGCGACCTGGTGATGGCCGCCGTCAACGAGGCCATGAAGCAGTCTGACGACACCTACACCGCAGAGATGAACAAACTCACCGGCGGAATGGGCGGTCTGTTCTAATCATGAAATATTTCGCGCCGCCGGTGGAAAAGCTCATTGAGCAATTTGAGCGTCTGCCGGGCATCGGCTATAAAACGGCCCAGCGGCTGGCCTTTTTTGTGCTGGATCTGCCAAAGGAGGAATTCGCCAAAGCCATTCTGGATGCCAAACAGACGGTACACACCTGCAAGGTGTGCCAGAACCTCACCGATGGTGAAATCTGCTCCATCTGCTCCGACCCCATGCGGGACAAAGGGCTGATCTGTGTGGTCACCGATCCCAAGGATGTGGTGGCCCTGGAGCGCACCCGGGAATACAAGGGTCTTTACCATGTGCTTCACGGGGTGATCTCCCCCCTCAACGGCATCGGCCCCGATCAGCTGCGCATCAAGGAACTGTTGCAGCGAGTGGCCGATGAGGACATCCGGGAGGTCATCATGGCCACAAACCCGGACACCGAAGGGGAAGCCACGGCCATGTATCTTTCCCGGCTGCTCAAGCCCTTTGGGGTAGCGGTGACCCGTCTGGCCTACGGCGTGCCTGTGGGCGGGCATCTGGAATATGCCGACGAAGTGACCCTCACCCGGGCCCTGGAAGGCCGCACTCAGATCTGAATACAGCAAAAGAGCGTGCCAAGAGGCACGCTCTTTTTGCGATCGAAAGACTGATCCAGCTGGAGAGAAATATGTGCCCTCCCCCTCATCAATCCGCAAAAACCGGCGACCTGTGCGTCGGTTTTTACACCTTTCAAGGGGCAAGTGTAGCCGATTGGACGCTAAAAGCAGCAATCGGCTGCATGCAGACCCTTGCAAAAACTCGAAAAAGTGGCTCCTGCCACTTTTTCGACATGCTCAGAGCGTGCCAGACGGCACGCTCTTTTTATTCTTCGTAGGCCAGCAGCTGGGACAGGCGCTGGGCGGTGCGCTGAACCTGGGGAATGATCCGGCGGATGTGTTCCGGCTCCATCCGGTGCAGCGGGCCGGAAACGCTGATGCCAGCCACCACTTTTCCCGTGTAATCCCGCACCCCGGCGGCCACGCACCGGGCCCCCTGCTCGCACTCCTCATCGTCCAGGGCATATCCCTGGCGCCCGATCTTCTCCAGCTCGGAAAGCAGCCCTTCCCGTGTGGTGATGGTATGGGAAGTCAGGGGTTCCAGACCATTTTCTGCGATATACTGCTCCAGGGAGGCGGCATCGTCGTTGAGCAGAAAGATCTTCCCCACGCCGGTACAGTACAAGGGCGCCCGTTTTCCAATGCGCTGCATGATTTTCAGCATCCCATCGGGCCCTTCCACCACATCCACATAAACCACCTGCCGGTTTTCCTCAATGGCCAGGCAGCAGCTTTCCCCACACCGGCTGGAAAGCTCCAGCAGCCAGGGATGGGCCAGGTTGCGGATATCCATCTGGGAAGAGACCTGGCTGCCGATCTGGGCAAATTTCAGCGTGAGGGAATAGCGCAGCGTCACCGGGTCCTGGTTGGCATAGCCGTGAAGCAGCAGAGTGTTTACCAGGCGCAGTGCGGTGCTGGCCGGAAGGCCGCAGGCCACTGCCAGATCCCCCAGGCGCATAGGCTCCCGGGAAGAAGCCAGCACCTCCACCAGCTGCAATGCCTTTTCTACCGATTGATTCACTTTGGCCAGCTTCTTTTCCATGGTCCTGCCCCCGTTTTTCATTTTACACAATGAAATTATAGACTATTTGCACGGAATCCTCAACTGATTTTCGTCGCATCCTCCTTTGACTTTCCCCCATGGGGATGCTACAATAAAAGCAGAAAAATGGAATCGAAATATCATTTCACTTTGTGAAATCCGCTTCCATCGTTTTGAAAAGGGGTGCTTTTGATAATGAAAGAGAAAACCATGGTGATGATCCCCGGCCCCACGCCGGTGGTACGCTCCATCCAGGAGGAAATGGGCCGGGAGATCCAGGCCTTCGGCGATCCTCGTTTTGTGAAGGATTTCAAGAGCGTCATTGACGATCTGGGCCAGCTGTTCGGCTGCGACGGCAAAACCTTTGTGGTGGCCGGCACCGGCACACTGGCAATGGAAATGGCCATCTCCAACATGACCCGCCGGGGGGACAATGTGCTCATCGTCTCCAACGGCTTCTTCGGTGACCGGTTCATCGACATCTGTGAGCACAAAGGGCTCAATGCCGATGTGCTGAAGGCCGAATGGGGCAGTGTGGTCTCTCCGGAAGAAATCCGCAAAAAGCTGAGCGAAAAGCATTACGCTGCCATGACAGTCACCCATGTGGACACTGCCACCGGTGCGGCCGCCGATATCGCCGCCATCGGCGAAGTGATGCGGGACTTCCCCGAGACCATCTACATCGTGGACGGCGTAGCCGCCACCGCCGGCGAATATGAAAACCTGGCAGAGATGAACATCGATGTGCTCTTCACCGCTTCCCAGAAGGCCTTCGGCGTCTGCCCCGGTCTGCTTCTGCTGTGGGCCAACAAAAAGGCTATGGAAAGAAGAGCCACTCTGGGCGTCATCCCCGAGTATTACTGCGACTTTGACAAGTGGGTGCCCATCATGGACGACACCTCCAAATACTTCGCCACCCCGGCCATCAACCTGGTGTGGGCCATGAAGGAATCGGTGCGCATCATCAAGGAAGAGGGCATGAAGGCCCGCTACGAGCGCCACCTGAAGAACGCCCGGGCCATGCAGAAGGCGCTGGAGTCCATCGGCCTTGTGCCTCTGGCCAAGGAAAGCTGCCGGGCCGTGACCCTGAGCAACCTGCTCTATCCCGAAGGCATGGACGATGCCAAATTCCGGGCCACTCTGCTGGAAGAAGGCATCATCGTAGCCGGCGGTCTGGGCGCCTATGCAGGCAAGATGTTCCGACTGGGCCACATGGGCAACATCGACATCAATGATGAAGTGGCTGTGCTGGGCGTCATCGAAAGAGCCATGAATCAGTGCGGCCAGAATGTGCCTTACGGCAAGGCCGTGGGCGTCTATCTGGAAGAAATGGCGAAATAACTATTTTCATCCCATTGATATGCGAAAAGGGGCGGCTCAGCCGCCCCTTTCAGACTATCGAGAAACCTATATAACGAAAAGATCGTTTGCCCTACCCTTCATCAATTCGCAAAAAGCCGCGACCTGTGCGTGGCTTTTTGCACCTATCAAGGGGCAAGTGTGCGCCAAAGGCGTGCATACAGCCCCTTGCAAAAACTCGAAAAAGTGGCCTAAGCCACTTTTTCGACACGCTCAGGACTGGGAAAATTCCCAGTCCTTTTGTTTATCCGTTCTGCCGGCGGGCCTGCTCTTTCTCGCAGGCCTGCCGGAAACACTGGCACATTTCGGTGCCGATGTATCCCTGGTCCTTGCAGTGGGGACATTCGTAAGGCGGTTCCAGATAATCCTCCCCATGGCCCAGGCGAAGAAGGATCTGTCTGCGCCGGGCCAAAAGCCGGTTGTTTTCCTCCCGCAGCCGCTGCACTTCTCCCGGTTCCTCCCCCAGGGCCGCCCGGGCCGCCCGGCTGGCGCACAGCCGCAATTCCCGTTCGTTCTGGGCAAACTCCCCGTCTTTTCGCAGTCCTTCCAGCCGGGCTTGCTGAAGCTGCTGCCGCTGAAGGCGCTTGCGTTCAAAGGCCTTTGTGACAGCGGCTACCACACCGCTTTCAAACTCACCCCGGCTGTGGACAGGCTGAGGCGAGGGGGCATTTTGCCGGGCCGGTGCGCTCTTTCCTTCGCCCTTTTCCACTTCATCCCGGGTCTTGTAGCCCGCCGTTTTCCAGCTTTCCAGAATACTGTCCAGATAGGCCCATTTCAGCCCGCCGGTGCGCAGCACCGTCCGGTCATAGGCCAGGGCAATGAGATCGTTGTCATAGCCGTGGGAAATCCACTTGTCCACCATCAGCTGTTCGCTTTCCGACAGCTTCCGGTCCCGGATGCCGAACAGGCTCATGATCTCCCCCTGGCGGCTGTGGCGGCGCTCCAAAGCAGCCAGGTATTCCTCGGCCTGGGCGTAGGTCTCCACGCCGTCCTTCTGCCACCGGTAGGCCTCCTGCTCGAAAAACCGGGAGGAAAGCCGGTTCCGTCCGGCGCAGTAGTTGATGAGCAGCATCAGCACCTCGGCGGGCATCCCCAGGCCGCTGTACACCGAATAGAGGATCTCCAGTTCGCTTTTGCGCAGCATCCGGCCCAGCGCCCCTTCGTAATACTGGCACAGGCCGGAAAAAGCCTGATCATGCTGCCGGGCTTCCTTGATCTCTCCCGGGTCCCACTGGATTTCTTTCCGGGGTTTTTGCGGGCCTTCACTGTCGCTGCACACCCCGTAGAGCACCAGCAGACTGCGTGCCTTTTGCAGCCGGGTTTCGTCCAGCCCCAGCTGCCGGGGCTCCGGCAGAGCGCAGCCCTCGCCCCGGGCGGCGATATAGCAAAACAGCAGCGCCATATCCGGGTCCTTCACCGCCGCCACCTGGGCGCAGGCCTTGCGCACATCCTGGCGGATACGCAAAATCGGTTCCATGGCATCCTCCTTTCCCCACGGAAAAATGCCCTGCCTCTTTGGGAAAAAGAGGGGGCACTTTTGGGGGTATTTTATCTGAAAATATTATATCAATTCTCTCCCGCCGGGTAAAGATTTATATTTTTCCCGAAAGGGTGGTGATTTTTAGACATTCCTCTGGTATAATTAGTGTGTTATGGCCCTAGGGCCATGATACCTCCATTTTTTACGGCCCTTTCCTCCTCCCTTCGGGGGAGAAGGGAAGCACGGCCGATGGGACTTTGTCCCTATCCCTGTGAAAATTCCATACAGGAGGCGATCCCCATGGATGTATGCGCCCTGATCTATAACGATCCCGCCGACCTTTCCTGTCAGGCCGAGATCCTGTCCCGGCCGGCCTGTTCCTATCTGGTGACTCTGGCCAAAGCCTTCGGCTGCCAGAAGGTCTATCTGGCGGGCCAGGCTTGCAGCAGTCTGGATGTCCCCGCCCTGGAAACCGATTTTTCCGGTGAGCCCTCTCTGTTTTCCCAAGTGGAAGGGGCTGAGCAGGGACTGGTGTTTTTCGAATCTCTTCCCGCTTTGACCCGGGGCACCCTGGGCAAACTGATGGAACAATCCTGCGGCCTTCTCACCGATGAAAACCACCATCCCATGGCTCTGTATGCTCCCTGGGATGTGCTGCAGCGCCTGTCGGGCCGCCGCATCACCCTGGTGGATGAACTGCGGGCCCTGGGCCCCATGCTCACCGAGGTCTCCCTCTCTCCCGAGGACGGCTGCGCCATACAGAATGGCCTGGATGTGTACCGCTGCCAGGAGCTTCTCCGCCAGCGGATCAACCGGGCTCATATGGAGGCGGGAGTGATCATCGTGGACCCCACCACTACACATATCTCCCCCGACGCTCTTCTGGAAAGCGGCAGTCTCATCATGCCCGGCTGCTATATTTACGGCCGCAGCCACATCGAGGCCACCGCCAAAGTGGGCCCCAACGCCATGATCGTGGACAGCGTCATCGGCTGCGGCGCTTCGGTGAACTCCTCCCAGGTGATCGAGAGCACCATCGGTGCCCAGACCACCGTTGGCCCCTATGCCTACATCCGCCCCGGCTGCGATGTGGGAGAAAAGGTGCGCATCGGCGACTTTGTGGAGCTGAAAAAGGCCAAGATCGGCACCGGTACCAAAATCGCTCACCTGTCCTATCTGGGAGACATCAAGCTGGGTGAACGGTGCAATGTGGGCGGCGGCGTCATCGTGGTCAACTACGACGGCAAGAAAAAATACAAAACCATTGTGGGCGACGACAGCTTCATCGGCTGCAATGTAAACTTGATCTCCCCGGTGCATCTGGGGGATGATACCTATATTTCCGCCGGTTCCACCATCACCGACGATGTGCCCTCCCAGGCTCTGGCCATCGCCCGGGCCCGCCAGGTGAACAAAGAGGAATGGGTCCGCCGCCGCCGGGAAAAGGGCCTGCTTTAAAAGTGTGATTTATTATTTTGAAATTCTATAAAAAGGGGAATGTGCTATGATTCCGCACGGCAACAGCATCAAGATCTTCACCGGAAACTCCAATCCCAAATTGCTTCCGACATCTGCACCATGGTGGGCGTGCCTCTGGGTGACGCCAGCCTGAAACGCTTCTCCGATGGAGAGATTTCGGTCTCCATCAATGAGTCGGTGCGCGGCACCGATGTGTTCCTGATCCAGTCCACCTGCGAGCCGGTGAACGACCATCTGATGGAAATGCTCATCATGATCGACGCTCTGCGCCGGGCTTCTGCCGGCCGTATCACCGCCGTTATGCCCTACTTCGGCTATGCCCGTCAGGACCGGAAGGCCAAGGCCCGCGATCCCATCTCCGCCAAACTGGTGGCCGACCTGATCACCACCGCCGGTGCCGACCGGGTGCTGACCATGGACCTGCACGCCGCCCAGATCCAGGGCTTCTTCAACATCCCTGTGGATCACATGCTGGGCTCCTCGGTGCTGATCCCCTATTTCGCCAAGAAATTCGGCATCGGCAACCCGGATGTGATGATGGTTGCTCCCGACCTGGGCAGCGTGGGCCGCGCCCGGAAGTTCACCGAAAAGCTGGATCTGCCTGTGGCCATCATCGACAAGCGCCGTCCTCAGGCCAATGTGTCCGAAGTGATGAACATCATCGGCAATGTGGAAGGCAAGACCGTCATCCTGGCCGACGACATGATCGACACCGCCGGTACCCTGTGCAACGCCGCCAAGGCTCTGGTGGAAATCGGCGGCGCCAAGGAAGTTTATGCCTGCGCCACCCACGGCGTGCTCTCCGGCCCGGCCATCCAGCGGCTCAATGACAGCGTCATCAAAGAAGTGATCCTGCTGGATACCATCCCCCTGCCCGAGCACAAGAAGAGCGAGAAATTCAAGGTGCTCTCCGTGGCCGAGATCTTCACCGAGGCCATCAAGCGCATCTACGACGAGTCCTCTGTGTCCGATCTGTTCAACTAAGCTCCTGCGAGGTGTATCCCCATTTTCAGACGAAAAAAAGAGACCCCGCCCCAACAGGCCGACTATCTCATCGTCGGCCTGGGGAATCCGGGGCGGCAATATGAGACCACCCGCCACAACGCCGGCTTTATGGCCCTGGACCTTCTGGCCCAGGAGCTGGGGGTGGATCGGATCAACCAGGCCAAGCACCGGGCTCTCTACGCCTTTTGCCAGAAGGATGGCAAGACCCTGCTTCTGGCAAAGCCCCAGACCTTTATGAACCTGTCGGGGGAGGCGGTGCGCGATCTGGCCCAAACCTTCCAGGTGCCCCCGGAGCGCATCGTGGTGCTTTATGATGACATCAGCCTGCCTTCCGGCCGGCTGCGTGTGCGCCGCAGCGGTTCGGCCGGCGGTCACAACGGCATCAAAAACATCATCTACCAGTTGTCCTCCGATCAGTTCCCCCGGGTGAAGATCGGCGTGGGCGCTCCCCAGAAAGGGGAGGAGGACCTGAAGGATTTTGTGCTGGACACCGTGGATTCCGATGCCTATGAAGGGATCAAGCGGGCCCCGGAAGCCGCCCTTACCCTGATCTTTCAGGGAGTGGACGCCGCCATGCAGGCGTTCAACGGCGCGCCTCCCGCCCCCAAAGAATGAGCAGAACGCAAAATTTGACATTTTTCACACCCCCGTTCCTTTGGGAACGGGGGATAACCTTATGGAGAAAAACATGAAAGAACTGCTGCAAAGTCTCAATGCCCTGCCGGAATACAGAGGGCTGAAACAGGCCCTGGAGGAAGGGAAGAAAGCCGTTTCTCTCTACGGTGTCTCCCCGGTGCACAAGGCCCATTTTGCCGCCGCCCTGCAAAAAGACACCGGGCGGCCGGTGGTGATGGTCAGCCGGGATGAAGAAAGCGCCCGGCGGCTGGCCGGGGATTTTTCCCATCTGTCCGGCCTGCCCGTCTCCCTGCTGCCCGGGCGGGAATATGTGTTCCACAATGTGGAAGGCGCCTCCCGTGACTACGAACACCAGCGTCTGGAGGCCCTTTATACCTTTTCCCATGGAAAGCACCCGGTGATGGCGGCATCCATCGAAGGGCTGATGATGGCCTGCATTCCGCCGAAAGCTCTGGAGCAGGCGGCCATCTCCCTGGAGCTGGATGGGGAAGTGCCTCTGGAACAGCTGGAGCAGGCCCTGGTGGCCGCAGGCTATACCCGCTGCCTTTCGGTGGAAGGAAGCGGCCAGTTTTCGGTGCGTGGCGGCATTGTGGACATTTTCCCCGCCGGGGCCACTTTGCCGGTGCGTGCGGAATTTTTCGGAGACACCGTGGATTCTCTGGGGGAATTTGACCCCCAGAGCCAGCGGCGGCTGCAAAATGTGGAAAAAGCGCTGATCCTTCCCGCCCGGGAGACCCTGCCCCAGCTGTACGAGGGGGGAAAGGAAGCACTGGCCCAGCAACTTCTGAAGCTGGCCGGACACAAAAACACCGCCCCTGCCTTGCGGAAAAACCTGGAACAGGACGCCCAGCGGCTCCAACAGGAGGGATTGTTCCCGGCCTGTGACCGGTATCTGCCCCTGATCTATCCCGGATTGCCCACTGCCCTGGACTATCTGCCGGAAAACACCCTGGTGATTCTGGACGACACTCCTGCTTTGCGGGAAGGTGGGAGTGGTTTTGCCTTCCGGGTGAGCGAGGATGTGGCAAGCCTTCTGGAACAGGGATGCCTGATCCCCTCCCACTGCACCTTCTCCCTCAGCTTTGAGCAGGCTCTGGCCCGGCTGGAAAGCCTGGGGCTGGTGGCGATGGACTCTTTCCTCACTTCCTCCGGCGGACTGTCTCCCGACGCCATCTTTTCCCTGACGGCCAAGCAGCTGCCCCCCTACGGCGGCAGCCTGGAAACCGCTCTGGGGGATATCCGCACCTACCTTTCTCTGGGCTATCAGGTCTGCGTCCTCACCGGCGGCCCCCAGCGGCTGCAAAACATGGCCCGGCTTCTGGCGGAAAATAATATCCCCTATACCACCGATTTTTCGGAGCGGGATCATGTGTGTCTGCTGGAAGGGTCGCTGTCCGCCGGGGTGGAGTATCCCTCCATCTCCCTGGCTATTTTGTGCGATGGAGCCATTCTCCAGCGGCGGCGGGACAGCGCCCCCCGGAAAAAGGCCAGCAACCGGGACCGGGTCAAATCCTTCAGCGATCTGACCCCAGGGGATTATGTGGTTCACGAGCACCACGGCATCGGCCGCTTCGTGGGCGTGGAGCGCATCCAGAGCGACGGAGTCACCCGGGATTATCTGAAGATCGCCTTTGCGGGCACCGACTTTCTCTATGTGCCTGCCACCGCCCTGGACCTGGTGAGCAAATACATCGGCGCTCCGGAGGATGCCAACATCCGGCTATCCAAGCTGGGAGGGACCTCCTGGGCCAAGACCAAGGTGCGGGCCAAGAAGGCCGCCCGGGATCTGGCCGACCAGCTGATCAAGCTCTATGCCGCCCGCCGCAGCACCCCGGGCTTTGCTTTTCTGCCCGACGACGACTGGCAGCGCAGCTTTGAAGAGGCCTTCCCCTACGAGGAGACCGAGGACCAGCTGACCTGCACCCGGGACATCAAGAAAGATATGGAACAGCCCCATCCCATGGACCGGCTGCTGTGCGGGGATGTGGGCTTTGGAAAAACCGAAGTGGCCTTCCGGGCCATTATGAAATGCGTCATGTCGGGAAAACAGGCCGCCGTGCTGGTGCCCACCACCGTTTTGGCCCGGCAGCATTTTCTCACCGCCCTGTCCCGTTTTTCCGGCTATCCCATCAAAATTGACACCCTCAGCCGCTTCCGCACCCCCAAAATGCAGAAGGAGACTCTGCGGATGCTCCATTCCGGGGAGATCGACATCGTCATCGGCACCCACCGGATGCTCCAGAAGGATGTGCACTTCAAAGACCTGGGCCTTTTGGTGGTGGACGAGGAGCAGCGCTTCGGCGTGTCCCACAAGGAGCAGATCAAGGAGATGGCCCACCAGGTGGATGTGCTCACCCTCACCGCCACCCCCATTCCCCGTACCCTGAATATGGCCCTGTCGGGCATCCGGGATATGTCGGTGCTGGAGGAGGCCCCCCACGACCGGCAGCCGGTGCAGACCTATGTGCTGGAATACGACCAGGGGGTGATCTGCGACGCCATCCGCAAGGAGCTGGCCCGGGGCGGGCAGGTGTATTACCTGCACAACCGGATCGATTCCATGGACAAAGTAGTCTCTTTCCTTCAGCAGCAGTTCCCCGAGGCCACCATCGGCATTGCCCACGGCAAAATGAGCGAGCACGAACTGTCCTCGGTGATGACCCGCACCTATAACGGGGAAGTGCAGATTCTGGTGTGCACCACCATCATCGAAACGGGTATCGACATCGCCAACGCCAACACCCTGGTCATCGAGGACGCCGACTATATGGGCCTGGCCCAGCTCCATCAGATCCGGGGCCGCATTGGCCGCTCTCACCGGCGGGCCTATGCCTATCTCACTTACCGGCGGGGAAAAGTACTGTCGGAGATCTCCCAGAAGCGGCTTTCGGCCATCCGGGAATTTGCCGAGTTCGGCTCGGGCTTCAAGATCGCCATGCGGGATCTGGAGATCCGGGGCGCAGGCAATGTGCTGGGAGCCGAGCAAAGCGGCCATATGCTGTCGGTGGGCTACGACCTTTATCTGAAACTGCTGGAAGAGGCGGTGGCCGAGGCCGGTGGCCAGACCCGTCCGGCTTACACCGAGTGCAGCGCAGACCTGCTCATCAGCGCCTCTCTGCCCCAGAACTATGTGCCCGATTCCGGCCAGCGGGTGGATCTTTACCGGCGCATCGCCCTCATCCGCAGCCGGGACGATTACGACGATATGGTGGATGAGATGCTGGACCGGTACGGGGATGTGCCCAAGCAGGCCATGAACCTGCTGGAGATCGCTCTGCTCCGGGCCCATGCCGGTCAGTGCGGCATCAGCGAGATCAACCAGCGGGACGGCCGGTTGATGTTCTCCTTCTCGCCCCGGGACATTGCCATCGCCGGCATCCTTTGCTCCCATCCTTCCTTCAAGGGCCGGATGCTGCTTTCCGCCGGGGCCGCCCCCTATCTGTCTTTGATGATGGGCAAAACCCAGAATCCCCTGGAAGAAGCCAAAAAGGTGGTCTCGTCCTTTTTCGAGCTATATCAGGAACAAAACCGTGATACCATAGAGAAAAACAGCCCCACGGAGGATAAAAAATGAAGAAATACCGGAATATTCTGTGCTGTCTTGTGGCGCTCTGCCTTTTGGGAGGCTGCTCTCCCAGTCCCACCGCCATTGTGGTGGGGAAGAACAAGGTGGATGCCGCTGAGCTGGCTTTTTATCTGGAATACAACCGCCTCAACCTGCAATCCCAGGATGGCAGCACCGAAGAGGAGGACGCCGATCCCTCCCTGGAGGAAGCCAAGGAAGCCGCTCTGGAACAGATCGTCACCGCTGAGATCGTGCGGCAGCAATGCGACAAGCTGGGCCTGGAGCTTTTCAAAGAGGAAAAGGAAGAACTGGAGCAGAACAAGGACGAGCTGATCGAAGCCCAGGGAGGCACGGCGGGATATCTGAAATACCTGCGCCAGTCGGCCATGGCCGACCGGGTTTATGACAAATTCCAGGAAAACACCCTTTACTATGACAAGCTCTACGATTACATGGTAGGGGAGGGAGGGGAATATTCCTTCTCCGATGTGGATCTGCGGCAGTTTTTCTCAGAAAATTATGCCACCGTTCAATACATCCGCCTAGGCTTTTCCTCCGCGCCTGAGCGGGGCATGGACCGGGCCCAGACCATTCTGGAACAGGCCCAGGTGCCCGGCGCTGACTTCACCCAGATGGTGGCCCTCTACAACGACGACCCCTATATGACGGAAAACATCCAGGGTATCGTCATGACGGCTTCCCAGTGTGAAAACTCGCCCCAGTTTGAAACGGTTTTTAACCTGGAGGAAGGGGAGATCACCGGCGTGCTGGTGGGCACCGATGGTTATTACATCGTCAAGCGCCTGCCCTTGGCCGTGACCTATTACGACGAAAACCAGGAGGCCATTTTGCAGGAGGCCCGGGATGTGCAGTTCAATGAGCTTCTGGAAAAGTGGACCGAGGAAGCCAGCGTGCGCACCACCGACATCTATAAAAAGATGGATTTCGACAATCTGTGGGACTATGTGGAATAGTTTAAAGCCGCCCTTTTGTGGGCGGCTTGCGTGTATCGAAAAAGTGGCAAAAGCCACTTTTTCGAGTTTTTGCAAGGGGCTGCATGCACGCTTTCGGCGCACACTTGCCCCTTGAGAGGTGCAAAAAGCCACGCACAGGTCGCGGCTTTTTGCGGATTGTTGAAGGGTAGGGCAAACCGTCCACTTCAACCACATGGGTTTTGACAGTCTGGAGCCGCCTCTTTTGAGGCGGCTTTTTTCTTGACAGCGCGGTCTACACATGGTAAACTAAAACTACACAATGTAGACCAAGGAGGTTTTATCCATGCCCGATCTCACCATGGGGGCCATCGAGTCCCGCTTCGCCGATATCATCTGGAACAACGAGCCCATTTCCTCCGGCCAGCTGGCCCAGGAGAGCTTGCGGCTGCTGGGTTGGAAAAAGAGCACCTCTTTCACGGTGCTGCGGCGTTTGTGCGAAAAGGGGATCTTCCAAAACCAGAAGGGAACGGTGACCTCTCTCATGTCCCGGGATGAGTTTTACGCTGCCCAAAGCGAAAAATTCGTGGAAGACACCTTCCAAGGCTCTCTTCCCGCCTTTCTGGCTGCCTTCTCTTCCCGGAAGAGCCTGACCCCGGAGGAGGTGGAGTGCCTGCGCCGCATGGTGGATGAATACCAGGAGGGATAGAAATGGCATCCTTTTTCTCCCAGCTGCTTTCCATCAGCCTGGCCGGAGCTGGGGCGGCTCTGGTGGTGATGGTTCTGCGCCTTTTTCTCAAAAAAGCGCCCCGTTGGTGCACTCTGCTGCTGTGGGCTTTCGTGGCCCTGCGGCTGCTGTGCCCATTTACTCTGGAGCTTCCTTTTGCCCTGGCCCCATCCCCTTGGACAGCATCCGAAAGGGAAGAGGCCATAGCCCAGCCTTCGCCCTTTTCCTTGGAAAACATCAATGGCATCCCGGATGTGACCTTTGATGTGCCGTCTGTCACGGAAAACCCGGATAAAACTGCCTTTCCCCCCATGACCGCTGCTTTTTTCCTGTGGCTGGTCGGATTGGGCGTGATGGCCAGCTACACCCTTTTTTCTTTCCTGGCTCTCAGGCGCAAACTGGGGGAAAGTGTGCTTTGGAAGGACAACATCTGGCTGTGTGACCATCTGCCGTCCCCCTTCCTCCTGGGACTGTTCCGCCCGAAAATCTATCTTCCTTCGTCCCTCTCAACCCAGGACATTCCCTATGTGGTGGCCCATGAGCAGACCCATCTGAAGCAGCTGGATCATGTGTGGAAGCTGCTGGCCTTTCTTATTCTGGCCGTCCATTGGTTCAATCCGGTGCTGTGGTTTGCCTATCTGCTTTTTTGCCGGGATCTGGAGTTTTTCTGCGATCAACGGGTGCTGGACAGGCTGGGAACAGAACACAAAAAGGGATATTGCCAGGCCCTGATCCGGTGCAGCGTTCCGGGAAAATTCACCGCCCCCTGTGCTCTGGCTTTCGGGGAAAGCTCTTTGAAAAGCCGCATCCGGCAGGCCCTTCATTACCAAAAGCCCGCTGTCCGCTGGGCCTTTCTGGGGGCCACCGCCTGCCTGCTGGCCGCCCTGTGCCTGTTTACCGCACCCAAGGACGCCCAGAACCCGGAAGATTCCGCCGCCTTGTCCCATTCTGGGGAACAGTATGTCTTTTCCTCTTCCCGGGACACCGCCCGCCTGACCCTCTTCCCGGACACCAAAGAATTTACCTTTTCCCCCAGCTTTCTGTCCTCGGCCCTTTATACCGGCCGCTACCAGGAGCAAGAGGATGCCATCACATTGGAAAGCACCCAGGGAACGGCCTACCGCTTCCTGCGGCAGCAAGGGGGCTTTGTTTTCCAGGCGGAGGGCTCCGATCCCATGCCGGAATTCCGCTATTCTCCTGGTGCAGCCCTTTCCTCCGCCGTGCCCGACGGCAGTCTGTTTGTCCCTGAAACCTGGACGCCCTACATGGACCAGGCTCTTCTGGATGTGGATGGGGACGGCACCAAAGAAGCCTGCTACCTGTGCTATGGCCCCACTTCCGGGGTGTTCACCTTCGCTCTGGCCGCCTTGGAAGAAGATAAGGTGGAATATTTCAACATCTATTCCTGTGATTTTGCCATGTTCTCCTTCGGGGAAAATCGTGAAACTCCCACAGTGCAGGCCGTGTCTCAAGATGGCTCCGTATCCTTTTTCACCATCGCTACTCAGGGAAAGGATCTGCTGCTGATGCAGGGCGATCAGTCTTTGCCCCTGTGGGGCGATGCGAACGATCAGGGAGTGGATTCTCCCCATCTTTCCTATTGCATCCGCCGATAAAAACAGCCCCTTGGCATACACACGCCAAGGGGCTTTATACTATCTGTATTAAATTTAGAAAATATCAATCAATGTGATCGGTATAGCCCTTTTCCTTGCGGAACTGCTTCCAGTCTTCCAGGCTTTCCCGCAGCAGCTGGGTGCAGTTGAGGCCATAGGGGCACTTGCTTTCACAAGCACCGCAACGGCGGCAGTTTTCCACCTTTTCCATCTCCTTGCACCATTCCTCGGTCATGTACTGCTGCCAGGGAGAACGGCGCAGCAGCTGAGGCAGACGGGCGATGGTGTTGATCTGGATGCCTTCCCGGCAGGGCATACAATAGCCGCAGCCACGGCAGAAATTCCCGGCCAGCTCTTTTCGGTCCTTTTCGATGACGGCCTGAAGCTCGGGGGTCATGGTGATCCCCTGCTGGGCACAATCCAAAAATTGCTGCAATTCCTCTTTTTTCTGGATGCCCCAGATAGGCACGGCGTTGGGAATCTGCTGGAAGAAAGCATAGGCCGCCTGGGCACAGGTGATCAGGCCACCGGACAGAGCCTTCATGGCAATGAAGCCCACATCCAGCTTGCCGCACAGGTCGATGAGGTCAATATCCTCCTGGGGAGAAATATGGGATACGGGGAACTGAACAGTGTCATACAGACCGCTCTTGGCTGCCGCTTCGGCCACCGGACGGCGGTGGGAGGTGATACCGATAAAGCGGCACTTGCCCTGTTTCCGTGCCTCCTCCAAAGCGGCGTGGATGCCGTCGGGGTCCTGGGGATCGGGGAGGGAAGCGATGTTGTGCAGCTGGAGGATATCCACATAATCGGTGCGCAAGTTTTTCAGGCTGGTGTCCAGATCGTCCAGCACCTGCTGCTTGGTCTTGCCCTGGCTCTTGGTGGAGATCACAATGGAGCTGCGGCGGTCATGGAAGGCCGCGCCCAGCTTTTCCTCGCTGTCGGTGTAGGCCCGGGCGGTATCATAATAATTGATGCCGGCGTCATAGGCCATGTGCAAAAGCTCCACGGCGCTCTTCTGATCGATACGCTGGATGGGCAGGGCGCCGAAGGAATTTTCGGTGACCATCAGGCCGGTGCGCCCCAGTTTTTTCATCTTCATAGACCATCTCTCCTTTTCTGCTGTCCGGGCCTTCGGCCCGGTTTCTTCTGGGGGATATGATTGTTTCTTATACCATGGAGCGATGCGACATGGTATATTGGCCATGTTTTCGGTTGTCCCCGCAGGGGACGAGAAAACGGCCGCAAGAATCAGGTATAATAACTGTTCCACAGTTATTATACCATGGGCCGGAAGAGAAGAAAGGGGCAGCGGCAGAAAAAATCCCTGGGGAATAGAGAAATTCCCCAGGGAAAACTGTGCATTTTTGCAGAAAATCAGGGAATATCCAGCCCCTGGCTTTTTGCCTCTTCGTCAAACAGGCGGCCGATTTCCTCATCCAGCTGCTTGTAAATTTCTTTATCGGAACGGTAGAAGCGGGCCTGCAATCGGGAATCATCGTCCATTATGAAAACCACTATGTTGCCATCGATGCTCACCTGGCCTTGTGGAGCGGCATAGCTGAAAGTCCATCCGCCACCATAAGGCTGATTGTTGATAATAGGTGAGCCAAGGCTTTTGACAAACTGCACCATCAGTTCCCGTGCCTTCGGAGTGAGCTGTTGGGGCTGGATGGTGACGGGATAAATAGAGATCGGTTTCATGGTGGATTCGGTGGTAAAGGAGTCCAGAGCGTCTCTCAGAGGGCGGAGCCTATACCATTGCCACAAATGAAAACCACCCCAGACCAGCAGGAGAAATCCTGCAACGATGACCAAACCCCGGAAAAGCGGAGGCGTGCGGTTGCTGCTGCTTTTCATGGCCTGTCACCTCCGAATGTTGCTATATTTTTAATATACTATTTCATTAAAGAAAAGTCAACTGTCTGATTGTTTTTTTGAGTATGAAAAAGACCGGCTCCCGAAGGAGCCGGTTTTGGGTTCGGCAATTTTATTTTGCGTAGTCGATGGCCCGGGTTTCCCGTACCACATGGACTTTGATCTGACCGGGATAGCTCATCTCGGCTTCGATCTTCTTGGAAAGGTCGTGGGCCAGCAGGAGCATATCGTCGTCCTTGACGATCTCCGGCTTGACGATGATGCGGATCTCACGGCCGGCCTGGATGGCGTAGGAGGTCTCTACCCCGTCAAAGCTCTCGGCCAGCTCTTCCAGCTTCTCCAGACGCTTGATGTAGGCTTCCAGATTTTCTCTCCGGGCGCCGGGACGGGCGGCGGAGATGGCGTCAGCTGCCTGCACCAGACAGGCCACCACGGTGTGGGCTTCCACATCCCCATGATGGGCTTCGATGGCGTGGATGACTTCGGGATTTTCCCGGTATTTCTTGGCCAGGTCCACACCGATGGCCACATGAGAACCTTCCACCTCGTGGTCGATGGCCTTGCCGATATCGTGGAGCAGGCCGGCCCGCTTGGCCAGGGTCACATCAGCACCCAGCTCGGCAGCCAGCAGCCCGGCGATATGGGCCACTTCGATGGAGTGGTTCAGCACATTCTGGCCGTAACTGGTGCGGTAGCGCATCCGGCCGAGAATCTTCACCAGCTCCGGGTTCAGACCGTGGACGCCGGTTTCAAACATGGCCCGCTCGCCTTCCTGCTTGATGGTGGCGGCCACTTCGGCCTTGGCCTTTTCCACCATTTCCTCGATGCGGGTGGGATGGATACGGCCGTCGGCAATGAGTTTTTCCAGAGAAATGCGGGCGATCTCCCGGCGCACCGGGTCAAAGGAGGACAGGGTGATGGCCTCCGGGGTGTCGTCGATGATCAGATCCACGCCGGTGAGGTTTTCCAGAGCACGGATGTTCCGGCCTTCCCGGCCGATGATCCGGCCCTTCATCTCGTCATTGGGCAGGGGCACCACCGAGACGGTGACTTCGCTGGCATGGTCGGCGGCGCAGCGCTGGATGGCCAGAGCAATGACCTCCCGGGCTCTCCGCTCTCCCTCTTCCTTCAGCTGCTGATCCAGCTCTTTCAGTTTGAGGGCGGTGTCGTGACGGGCTTCTTCTTCCACTTTGGCCAGCAGGAAATTTTTCGCTTCTTCGGCGGTAAAGCCGGAGATCTTTTCCAGTTCGGCCATCTGCGTTTTCTTCAGCTCGTCGATCTCTTCCAGAGATTCGTCGGCTTTTTTCAGTTTTTGAGTGAGCTTTTCTTCTTTTTTCTCGATGCTTTCATATTTGCGGTCCAGCTGTTCTTCCTTCTGCTGAACCCGGCGTTCCTGCTTCTGCACATCGCTGCGGCGCTCTTTCAGTTCCTTGTCGGTCTCGGTGCGGATCTTGAAAGCTTCCTCACGGGCTTCCACCACAGCTTCCCGCTTTTTGGTCTCGGCGGCCTTGATGGCGTCGTTCAAAATGCGGGTGGCTTCCTCTTCGGCGCTGCCGATCTCCTTTTCGGCGATCTTCTTACGGTAAATGGCGCCGACGAAAAAGCCTGCGGCGCAAAGGACAATGGCGATCAGAGCAAAAACGATATAAAAACCTGGGTTGGTAGGCAAAGACGCTCCCTCCTTTTCCTTATATTTCGGCATAACCTCTCCCGAAAACCCAAAGGGGGCAACCACAAAAACAGCGCAAAGAGATTGCGCTGGACAGGGCCATGGTTCCGTTGTTTTATGGGCATCCACCAAAAAGGCGGAAGAAAAGGCAAAATACCATGTATATTTTATATCCTGCCAGGGACGGTGTCAAGAAGGGAAACCGATGCAAAAGCGCCCTCCGAAGATTTTTCGCTCAAGGCGGCGGAAAGAGCAAAAAAATGCCGCCCGGACGCCAGGCGGCACAGACTGTGGAAAAACCGATCTGATTAGACAAACAGTTTGCTTTTCTACCTCATCAATCTGTCTCATCAATCTGTAAAAACCGGTGACCTGTGCGCCGGTTTTTACACTTCTCAAGGGGCAAGTGTGCGCCGAAGGCGTGCACATAGACCCTTGCAAAACTCGGAAAAGTGGCTCTTGACACTTTTCCGAAGCGCTCTGCCGCCCAGACGCCGGACGGCAATGGGGATCATTTGGCGAAAACATGATCGCCGATCTGGGCGATCACCGGGCGGGAATAGATCCACTGATTGGTGGTTTTGGCAGGGTTATAATAATAGATGGCGCCGCCGGTGGGGTCCCAGCCGCTCATGGCATCCTGGGCGGCCCGGCGGGCGCTTTCGGCGATGGGCTCATTGAACTGGCCGTCGTTCAGTGCGGAAAAGGCTCCCGGCTGATAGATCACGCCGGCGATGGTGTTGGGAAAGGAGGGGTGGCGCACCCGGTTGAGGATGACAGCACCCACGGCCACCTGGCCGGTGTAGGGTTCTCCCCGGGCCTCGGCGGAGATCATGCGGGAGAGGAGATACAGGTCATTGTCCCGGCCCGATTCGCTGCCCGAAGAGGAGCCGGAGGACATTCCCAGGGCCTGGAGGGTGGCCGGACCCACGATGCCGTCCACGGTCAGGCCGTTTTTCCGCTGGAAATATTCCACCGCTTTCCGCGTGCCGCTGCCGTAGACGCCGTCCACCGCGCCGTCATAATAGCCCCACCGTTTCAGCTTCTCCTGGATCTGCCGCACCGTCTCCCCCTGGGAGCCCTGTTGGTAGACGGCGGCCTGGGAGGAAATGCCCAGCCACTGAAAACCGGCGATGAGGGCGATGTTCAAAAGAAAAATGACGGCCAAGGCCGCCGCAAGCTTTTTGTTTCGTGGCATCCTGATCCATCCTTTGTGTGTTTTCCCTATTGTGCCCAGGGAGAGAAAGGCTATTCTCCTTTTTCAAAAATCATGGTACAATACTTCAATCAGAAGAAAGGGGGAAGGATATGAAGCAGGTGCGGCTGCGGGGCGGATACCGTATTTTTCAGCAAAAAGGTGGACTGGGCCTGACCCAGGACAGCGTGCTGCTGGCCGATTTCTGTTCCCTTCGCCCGGGAGAGCGGGCCATCGAGCTGGGCTGCGGCCAGGGCGGACTCTGGGTACTGACTTTACTGAAGCATCCGGGGGCCACATTGGACGCCTTGGAGCTGGACCCCGTGAGCTTAGAGCAGGCCAGGGAGAATGCCGCCCGCTGTGGCCTTTCAGAAAGAGGGCAGTTTTTTCAAGGGGATGCGGCAGAATTCCGTCCTGCCGGGTTCCATTATGATGTGTGCCTTTCCAACCCTCCCTATGCCGTCCCCGGACCGCCTTCCCCCGATGAGCGCCGCCGCCTGGCCCGCAGCGGCGCCCCGGAGCCCTTTTTCCGGGGGGTCAAAGGGATGCTGGGGCAAAAGGGCCGGTTTTATTTCTGCTGGCCTGCCCGGCACTTTTTCCGGGCGGTGGAGCTTTTGCAGGAAAATGGATTTTCTCCCCGGCAGGTTCGCTTTGTCCACGGAAAACCGGGAGAAGAAGCCCAGCTGGCCCTGGTGATGGCCCGCCGGGGCCTGGGAGAAAGCCAGATTCTCCCGCCCCTTGTTTTGCGGGACGAAATGGGGGAATACACCCAAGAATACCGCCGGATTCACGGCGTCATGGAGGAAGAATAGAGTATGGCAGGAACATTGTATGTGGTCTCCACGCCCATCGGCAACCTGGGGGACTTTTCTCCCCGGGCCCAGGAGGTCTTGTCCCAGGTGGATTTTATCGCCGCCGAGGATACCCGGGTGGGGGCCAAGCTGCTCAATAAATTCGGCATCAAAAAGCCCCAGATCAGCTATTTCGAGCACAACCGGAAGATGAAAGGCCAGCTGATCGCCCAGCGTATCCTGGCGGGGGAGGATTGCGCCCTCATCACCGATGCCGGTACCCCGGCCATCAGCGATCCCGGCTGCGATCTGGTGGACATTTGCCAGGGTGAGGGCATCCAGGTGGTGGCGGTGCCCGGGCCTTGCGCCTTGATTGCCGCGCTGTCCATCGCCGGGATGGATTGCGGCCGCTTTTGCTTTGAGGGCTTTTTGTCGGTGAACAAAAAAAGCCGCCGGGAGCATCTGGAGGACATCCGGGAGGAAAAGCGCACCATGGTCTTTTATGAGGCCCCACACAAGCTGCTGCGCACTTTAGAGGATTTCTATAAAACCCTGGGAGAGCGGCCCATTGCCCTGGTACGGGAGATCACCAAGGTCCATGAGCAGGTGTGGCGCACCACCCTTTCGGAAGCCATCGCCCATTATACAGAAGAGCCGCCCCGGGGAGAATTCGTCCTCATTCTGGGGGGCAAGCAGGAGGAAGAGGAACAGGAGCCTGCCATCGACCCCATGGATCGGGTAGGGGAGCTTCTGGAAGAGGGGCTTTCCATCAGTCTGGCCGTCAAGCAGACGGCCAAGGAGCTGGGAGTTCCCAAAAACAGCATTTACAACGAGGCGCTGGAGCGCTTCTCACAAAAGGAATAACCGCACACTGAGGGCCGAGAGAAAGAAGGCTGCAAGATCACCCGCCAGGGCTGCCGGAAGGGCCCAGCGGGTGTTTTTGATTCCCAGGGCGGCGCTGTACAGGGCGATGCAGTAAATGCTGGTCTCGCTGGAGCCCAGCATCACCGCCGCCGTCAGTCCGGCCAGGCTGTCAGGGCCCTGGCTGCGGATGATGTCGCTGCCGATGGACAGCGCTCCCGAGCCGGAAAAGGGCCGCAGCAGGGCTAAGGGTAGGCAGGGGGCGGGAATGCCCAGGGCCTCTGTCAGGGGAGCCAGGGCCTGGGACAGCGCTTCCACAGCGCCGCTGGCCCGCAGCATGGCCAGGGCAGTGAGCATGGCTAGTAAGGCGGGAAAGATGGAAAGCAGGGTGTCCAGACCCTGCCGCACCCCTTTGAGAAAGGCGGCGTATACATCGCAGCCATGGAAAAGACCGTAGACCATCACACCGGCGGCCAGAAGAGGAATGAGAAGAGCGGTCATAGGCGCCACACCCTTTCCAGCAGGGCAGAAACGGCCAAGGCGGCACACACCGAACCCAGGGAGGCCAGCCACACGGCGGGCAGAATGGCAAAGGGCTGGGCGCTGCCTGCCGCCGCCCGCACCGCCGCCACATTGGCGGGAATCAGCTGGAGGGAAGCGGAATTGAGCACCATCAGCCGCAAAACCGCAGAATGGTCCGGCCTGCCGCCGGTTTGGGCCAAACGCCGGGCGGCCCGCAGCCCCGCCGGAGTGGCGGCACTGCCCAATCCCAGAAGGTTTGCCGCCATGTTCTGGCTCAGGGCCTGACGGGCCTGTTTATCCTGGGCCGCCTTGCCGAAAATGCCCCGGATCACCGGGGACAAAAGCCGGGAGACCTTTTCGGTCAACCCACTTTGATCCATCACTTCTAAAATTCCCGACCATACGCACATCGTTCCGCCGATGGAGAGAGCCAGCTCCACCCCTCCCGCCGCCCCCTGGGGCAGCGCTGCCGATACCTGCTCCAACTTGCCTCCGGCCGCGCCAAAGCACAGAGCCAGGACAAAAAGCAGGGAAAATACCTTTGCCATCATGGATTTCACCGCCTTTTTGCTCCATTTTTATGCCCTTTTTCCCAGTTCCATGCAAAAAAGCAGGAGAAGGCATGGAGAAACTTCCTGAATAGTCCAGCTATTGGACAAATAAAAACCTTGATATACCAAGCTTCTTTAGGCAATTTTGTCACGGTATTGTCTTGAATAATTAACAATTTTGTCACATGTCGTTTATTGACACTTTTTGTAAAGGTTGTTATGATATTGTAGAAATACCAAAAGAATAGAGGAGGTTCTGTATGAAATCCACCGGAATCGTCAGAAACATCGACAGCCTGGGGCGGATCGTGCTGCCCATCGAGCTGCGCCGCACCCTGAACATTGACGCCAGCAAGGGTGATCCCATTGAGATCTACATGGACGGCACTTCCATTGTGCTGCGCAAGTATGAGCCCAACTGCGTCTTCTGCGGCAGCTCCAAAAAAGTGTCGGAATTCAAGGGTAAGAATGTGTGCGAAAACTGCCGCAAGGAACTGGCTGAAAAGTAAGAACCGGTTTTTGCTGCAACATAAAAGGGCCCGTCACAGAATTTTCATTCTGGGACGGACCCTTTTTTAATGCTGTTTTGTCTTATCTTTATCGGTCTTTGCCTTTGGGGGGAACCTGGGTTTCCTGCTGCAGAAGGGAAGCGATCTTCTGGGCCAGGATGCGGTTGGCATTGGCCTGGGCAGAAAACTTCAGCGCCAGCTGGGCCAGCCCTTGGCGCAGATTTTCCTCCTCCAGGGCGGCAATGTCCTCCCGGGCCCCCTGGGCGGTGTGCTCCAGCGCCTGGCTCTGCTCCCGGGTCAGCTGGTCAAAGCTTTCCGGCAGACCGGTTTGCTGGGCGCCCTTTCCTGTGAGATAGGACAGGGTGGGGATGGGCATGATCTGCTTGAGCATGCAGATGGTCATCAGCCGGGCCAGGTGCTCCCGGCTGTATTTTTTCTTCACCGGCGGGGGGATGAGCCCCAGCTTCACATAATTGTTGATCATGGAGGGGGTAATCAGCTTGTCCTTGCCGTCGCTGAACAGGGCCAGATACCGCTCCATCAGCACGATCACCTGATCCATATACAGATCCAGTTGGGGCAGACTCTCCCAGGAAGGGAGCTGGGGCGCCTCGAGCCCGTCCAGTCCTTCCAGGGCTTTTTGGCGCAGTGTGCTATTGTCCATTGCCGATTCACCGCCTGATAAAATCATTTTGTTGAGAACAAAACATATTGTACCACTGCCTCCCATCCATCGCAACGGTTTTTGCAATGGGAATATCAAACAAAAGAAACCGGGAAAAGAAGTTTTCAAAACTTCTTTTCCCGGTTTTGTCATTCAGCCATTGAAGGCGATCCACAGTCCCGAGGCCGCCATCACCACATAGACGGCGGATTTCAGTTTCTTGGCGTTGATGGAGCGGAAGATCTTGCCGCCCAAAAAGCTGCCGATGAGCAGGCCGCCGGCCCCCCACAAAGTGGGCACCAGAATGCCGCCGGGGATCAGGTGAAGGATACTGCGCATCAGAAGCAGATAGATGTTATTGAGAAGAAAATAGCACTGGGTGGTGCCCATGTATTCTTCCTTGTCCGGAATCACCGACACGAAATAGAGGATCATGGGCGGGCCGCTGACGCTGAACAGGCCGCCGCACAGGCCGGAGATCACGCCCACGATGGCGGCGTTGCGCAGAAGGGGACGGATGTGCACTTTGCCGCTGAAAAAATAAAACCAGATGGCAAGGCACACCAGGAAGACGCCCAGCAGCCGTTTATAAACCGGAGAGGGGGACTCGTGCATCAGCCACATCCCCGCAGAAGAGCCCATGATGCAGAACAGGGAGGGGAAGGCCAGCAGCTTCCAGTTGATATGCTTCCAGCACCGGGCCAGGATGGTCAGGTTCAAAGAGAGGGACAGAATGGTGGAAATGTTCAAAGCGGCTTCGTAGGGGAGAAACAGGGGCATGATGGCCATCATCACGATGCCAAAGCCGAAGCCGGTGACGGCCTGGAGCAGGGAACTGCTCATGGAAGCCAGGCCCAGCAAGAGCATTTGCATAAAAAAAGATCCTCCTTGTCTGCCGGAACCCTTTGTCCCGGCCGGTCTCACAAAGGATATTGTAGACCAGATCGGGGTAAATTGCAAAACAAAATGTTGCTCTTGCAAGATGGAAGGGGGGTGGCTATAATGGTCGTAATGAACAAAATGGGAGGGCGATACGGGATGATCACACAGCAGCGTCTGGAGGAGCTGGTAAACGAATGTGCCTTTGCCACAAAACAGGGAAGAGTGGCTTCTTATATCCCCAAACTGGCGGAAGCCGATCCCCAGCAGCTGGGAGTTTACTGGATGGATCTGGCGAGCCATGGCATGGGCGCCGGAGAATGGGAAAAACGGGTGACGGTGCAGAGCATCGTGAAAGTGGCCATTTTCCTTCAGGCCCTGGCCGACTGTCCTTTGGATGAGCTGACCCGCAGGATCAGCCTCAACGCCACCGCCGAAACCTTCAACTCCATTGTGGACCTGGAGGTGAAAAATCATCACCGGCCTCTCAACCCTTATATCAACAGCGGCGCCATTGCATCGCTGTACATGGTCTCCGGCGGGCCGGAGGGCCGGTTCCAGCGGGTGATGGAGCTGCTGCGGAAGCTGACAGCCAACGACGCTCTTTCCATTGATGAGCAGGTGTATGTGTCGGAAAAACAAACCGGCCACCGCAACCGGGCCATCGCCTATTTTATGAAGAGCACCCAGATCATCGATGGGGATGTGGAGCAGCTTCTGGATGAATATTTCCGTTTGTGTTCGGTGAAGGTCAACTGCCGGGATCTGGCGGTGATGGCCGCCACGCTGGCAAACGGCGGGAAAAACCCGGTCACCGGTTTGTGCTGTGCCCAGAAGAGCCATTGCAAAACCGCTATGGCCGTGATGGTGTCCTGCGGGATGTACGGCCAGTCGGGAGAATTCCTGGTGCGTACCGGTATGCCGGCCAAAAGCGGCGTGGGCGGAGGCATTATGTCGGCTATCCCCGGCAAGGGTGGCTTGGGCGTGGTGGGTCCGGCCCTCAATGAAACGGGCAACAGCGCCGGGGGGATCGAGCTTCTCTCCCGCCTGTCCAATGAGATGGATCTGAGCATTTTGTAAAAGCCGGGGCGTCCCGGAGAAAGGATGGATACAATGAAACAATACACCCCGGCCATCGTGAACGAAATCAAGAAAAAGAGCATCTTTTCCTTCAGCCGGAAATACGAGACCCGGTATTATGAAGGGGTACACCGTCAGGATGAGACGGTGCGGGCCCTTTGGATCGAGATGAATGCCCTGGGCAAACCGCTGTGCTATCCCTGCGTTTTGTGGGAAGGGGAAAAACTCATGGCCTTCCGCAGCGGTATGACCCGGGAAAACAAGGTCATGATGCAGCGGTGGACAGAGGTGATCTCCCCGGAGAAAAAAGAGGAGTTTTCCATCGAGGAACTGGAGGAAGGAGACTTTTCCTCCATCTATCAGAAGGCCAAGGACAAGGTGGATCAGCTGGAAGGGCTGATCATGCCCGACGAGGAGGATTGGACCGACGAAGAGCTTCTGGCCGACGAATCTCTGGCCGATGACGACGAGGACGAATCTTCACTAAATTGAATAAATCAACCAAGTGCAGCGGGACGGAAATTCACGATGTTGAATTTTCGCCCCGCTGTTTTTTCTTTTTTCTTGCTGGTTCGTTTGGGAGAAAGCAAAAGAAAAGTCGGTCAAAATCCATGAAAAACACGGAAAAAATTCGGGATATTTGTGCTCAGAGCTGAAAAAGCCACAAAGGCACAAAAAAATCCAGCCAAGGCTTGACAAATGAGAGATTGTATACTATTATGAACGCATATTCACGATGTTAAAACCCGGCACGCCGGGAAATTCAAACAGAAAGAGGCGAATGTGCGATGCAGAAGAAAACGAGAAAAATGGTGGCGCTGGTTCTGGCGGGAGCGCTGATGAGCGGCATATTCGCCGCCTGTGCCAAGGACAATGGCGCCACAGAAGGCTCGGCCGTCAGCCGCAGCATGGAAAACGATGGGGATACCGCATCGGCGGAAAAGCGGAGCACTCTGGTGATTGCCACCGAAAGCGAGCCGCCCACCCTGCACCCTTTTGATCATAAGGCGGTCACTGCCACATATATGAACCTGCTTACTTTCAATGCCCTGATGTCCATTGACCCTGAGACATTGGAGCCGGTGACCGACCTGGCCGAAAGCTATGAGACCGTGAGCGATACCGAATGGGTCTTTACTTTGAAGCAGGGCGTTACCTTCCATGATGGCAGCACTCTGGATGCCCAGGATGTAAAGGCCTCTATGGAATACGCCAAGACCTACCCCACCACCAAGGATTACACTTCCTTCTGGACCGACATCCAGGTGGTAGATGACACCCATGTGAAGATCACCACCGACGGCCCCTATGCCATGGTGCTCAACGACATGGCCAGCATTGATATTTTGCCCAGCGAACTCATCGACGAGGGCAACGACTTTAACGAAAACCCGGTGGGTACCGGCCCCTATTGCTTTGTGGAGTGGAACCGGGGCGATAATCTGACCTTTGAGAAAAACCCCAACTTCTTTGACACCGAGCATCAGCCCTCCATGGAGACCATCACCTGGCGGATCATTCCCGAAGGCTCTTCCCGCACCATTGCCCTCCAGGCCGGCGAAGTGGACTTTATCATGGAAGTAGAAGCCACCGATATCACCCGCCTGAAGGAAGACGAGGCCATCACCGTGCAGGAAAACGAAGGCACCCGTATGAACTTCATGGCCATGAACAGCGAAGCCGGGCCCTTTGAGAATCCCTGGTTCCGCAAGGCGGTCAGCGCCGCAGTAGACCGGGAGGCCGTGGTCACCGTATCCTGCGACGGTCAGGGCATTGTGGCTTTGGGCCAGACCTCCCCCGCCTTCCCCGGATACAGCGAAGAGAACTCCCAGGATTATGATGTGAAAAAGGCCAAGGAGTATTTGAAGAAATCGGGTATTGATCCGGAAGACGCCACCTTCACTTGCCTGGCCTGCACCGATGCCAACCGCCGTGCCGCCGAAGTGATCCAGGCCAACCTGGCAGAGATCGGCATCACCATGGAGATTGAAACTCTGGACTATGCCACCCACCTCAACGCCATCATGAGCGGCGATTATGAAGCGGCCATCCAGGGCTACACCGCCAGCAATATGTATGCCTATAACATCGGCCTCTATCATTCCTCCGCCATCGACGCCGCCAACCTGGCCCGTATCGATGACCAGAAGGTGGACAGCTTGATCGAACAGGCCAAAACCCAGCTGGACAGCACCCAGCGGGAAGCCACTTTCACAGAGCTTTCGGAGTATCTCAATGACTGGACGCCCTTTGTCCCCTTGTATCAGACCGTTGTGATCAAGGCCTATGACAAAGACCTGGAAGGGGTCGTTGTGGGCAAAGACGGCAATGTGGCCTTTGAAGATGTGCGCTGGAGCGCTTAACCCCCCTCACCTCTACTCATAAAAAGCAAATGGAAAAGGGCCCGTTCTCCACAGCTGTGGAGAACGGGCCC
>OHAD01000443.1_pt1 | contig 48884 bp, 30 predicted proteins | sample 1577011 | NCBI WGS metagenome assembly OHAD01 (sample SAMEA3541510, study PRJEB24748) | human gut metagenome | biome: human gut; feature: human-associated habitat; material: faeces | place: China | collected 2012 | reverse complement strand
GCTACCTTAACCCACCGTCTAAAGCCAGTGGGATTGCGGTAGCCTTATTTCAAATACTTTTTTCAGCCAGATTTCTTTCTTTGTCCTGCAGTTTTTCGGTGATCTTCTGATTTTCTCTCTGTTTTTCTTCCAGAATTTTTCTCCCGCTCTCCAGCTCACCTCTTTTTCTTGCGGAAGCTTCTTTTTCCTGCGGAATCACGCTCAAACGTTCCATGCAGTAATCCAGCCTGCTCTTGATCTTCTCGTAGTCGGTAAGTTTTAACTGTTCCTGTACTGCCAGAAGTTCTGCTTCTTTTTGTTTTTGCTGTGTGAGATTCCTGCGTTTTCATCATCTGCTCCGCTTTCACACTGTTCAGCTCACGCATATAATCCTGATAATTCTGATTGAGACGGATGAAATCGCCGCCCAGATCATTCCACCAGCTGTAGATTTTTTCCGGTTCTTCGTTCTGCATTTGCGGGATTTTTTCCAGATTCATGCGTATCCGCTCCAGAAGTGTCGGCTCCAGGGAAGAACTTTCGATAAACAGATTTTCTACCCGGATCACCATCCTCTCGATTTCTACTGTCGCTTTTGACAACTGATAGCAAAATTTTTTATTTTTCTTTCCTGTTCCACAGAATTGCAATCACGGAACTGACAAGCAGCAGCATCGGATAGAAGAGTCTCGGCATGATCTGAAATGCCGAAAGTTCTCCGCCAAGTTCATTTACGGCAGAAATCGCCACCAGCATCTGGGCACCGTATGGGATGATGCCCTGGAAAATACAGGAAAACGTATCCAGGATCGACGCTGCTTTTCTCGGCGTGATGCCGTACTCCTGTGCCATTTCTTTTGCGATCGGATTTGCCATGACGATCGCCACTGTATTGTTTGCCGTGGCAATGTCCATCGCACCGACCAGCAGTCCCATGCCGAGCTGACCGCCGCGTTTACCACGGAAAATCCGGTGGATCCAGCCAAGCAGAGCATCAAATCCGCCATATTCACGGATCAGGGCACACATTGCCGCCACCAGGATTGCAACCATGCAGGTTTCAAACATTCCGGAAACGCCATTCCCCATGTTTGCAAGAAGATCGACCGGTGCGATATGCCCTCCGGCCAGCATGATAAACGCCCCGGAAACAATCCCGATCAGAAGCACCACAAAGACATTAATGCCGATAATGCCTCCGATCAGCACCAGCACATATGGGATCACCTGCACCAGATGGTAAGACTGGCTGACCTGCCCCTGCACTTCTGTCTGAAAGGACAGAATCAGGATTAAAATCAGCGTTGCGACTGCTGCCGGAAATGCAATCCAGAAATTCTCCCGGAACTTGTCTTTCATCTCACAGCCCTGCCCGTTGCAGGCTGCGATCGTCGTATCCGAAATAAAGGAAAGATTATCGCCGAACATTGCTCCGCCCATAACAGATGCCACACAGAATGCAAGTTCAAATCCGGACGCAGCGGAAACAGCCGATGCGATCGGCACCAGAAGTGTGATTGTTCCGACCGATGTTCCCATCGCCACGGAGACAAAACAGGCCACCACAAACAATACCGCCACTGCATATCTCGCCGGGATCAGGGAGAGCATACAATACGCCACACTCTCTGCACTTCCCCTGCCTACAACTCCGACAAACGAACCCGCTGCCAGAAAGATCAGCAGCATCGTGATGATGTTTTTATCACCCACGCCGCCAGACATGATCTCCAGTTTCTGTTCAAAATTTACCGCCCGGTTCTGCAGACAGGCAACCAGGATCGCTGCCAGAAAAGCAACCACGATCGGCACATTGTAAAATCCCATCGGAATTTTCATCACGTATTCAAATAAAATACCAAGTCCGAGATACAGCACAAGAAATACGCCGATCGGCATTAAAGCGATCGCATTTCCTTTTGTTTTTCCATTTCTGTTTTCCTTTTCTTTTCCCATTTTGCTTCCTTTCTGTTACTGTTCTTCCTTCTTTCTCATTTCAAGCACTCCGAGAAGTTTTGTAATCTCCTTTTGCGGATCATCCCACCAGTCCATCGTCCAGATGCGATACAGTTTCCATCCAAGTCCTTTGAGCACTTCAAACTGTGCCACCTCACGGTCTTTCGTATTTGCCGACTGACAGTAAGAATCTCCGTCCGTCATAATTCCGAGCAGATATTCTTCCGGATGATCCGGATTGATCACTGCGATATCCACTTTGAATTTTGAATGGCCGACATTTAACTGATACTCGTATCCAGCATCTACAAGTGCCCGGCAGATTTTTGCTTTGATCCCCTGATTTTTGACTGCTTCATTCTGTCTGTAGTCTCCCCGCAATTTTCCATTCTGAGCAAATTCCATGAAATATTTCAGAGATTCTACGCCTTTTGCTTTTGTTCGTCTCAAATTGATCTGATCGGCTGTCATAACAGAAAACACCATCATTTCACACCGGGCACGGGACACCGCAACATTCAGACGTTTCCATCCGCCATTCCGGTTCAGCGGTCCGAAATTCATGGACAGCTTTCCTTCCGCATCCGGTCCGAATGCAACGGAAAACAGGATCACATCACGCTCATCTCCCTGGACATTCTCCAGATTTTTGACAAACAGCGGCTCTTCTCCCATATTTGCCCATTTATCAAAATTTAAATCTTTCTGATATTCTTCCTGGAGCAGATCCTCGATCAGAGTCTGCTGACTAACATTAAAAGTAACCACACCGATCGTCTGCTTTTTCTGCTCTGGATCGGCATATCTTTTCTTGATCTCCGCAACGATCGCCTGTGCTTCTCCTTCGTTCACACGGCTCTTGCCGCGATCAAAAAAGCCTTCCACTTTTACCATGCTGACGCGTCTTTGCCGGTCATTTACCGATGGGAACGTAAGCATAGAATTTTCATAAAATTCCCGGTTACAAAAAGCGATCAGGCTCTCATGTCGGCTTCGGTAATGCCAGTGCAGATGTGCGGACGGCATGCCAAGTGCCAGACAGTCATCGAGAATACTGTCCAGATCTTCGATATCCAGATTGTCCTCATCCACCGAATTTCCCGCAAAAAAGCTGGTCGGAGGCATCTGATTCGGATCCCCTACAATCACTGCATTTTTGCCCCTTGCAAGGGTACCGACTGCTTTACAGGTCGGAAGCTGCGATGCTTCGTCAAATACCACAATATCAAACAGATCATTTTCTGCCTTTAAATACTGAGCCGCCGAAATCGGACTCATCAGCATACACGGACAGAGTCTCTGCAAAATATGCGGGATCTGTTCAAACAGTAGACGGATGGAAATACCTCTGCCGTTGCTGCTGATCGCCCTTCTTAAATAATTCAGTTCTCTGCTGACTTCCACCGAATCACTGACAGACGGAAGCTGCGATGACAGCCGGTAAAACATTTCTTCTTTCGTCAGTTGCATACATTCCTGATCCAGCTTTTTAAACTGCCCGATCTGAACCTGAAAACCGGTTCCGGTAAATCCGTTCAGCACCGGTTCGGATTCGATCACGCCAAGAATGATCGCCCGGTAAATGGAACGCAGATATACATTCAATACCACTTCATGCGGAAGGCCTTTTTCATAGGCATCACAGATCGGAGCAAGCCCGTTTTTCCGGCACAAATCTACATTCTGCTGATAAACAATCCAGTCTTTTAATGCGGCTGCATTTTCCAGAATACAGCCACAAAGTGCCTTTCTGTTCTCAATCCAGTCTGCTTTCTCATCGCAAAATTTCAGTTCCAGCAGCTCTGCAACCTTTCGCTCTGCAGTATCCATGCTATTCCAGATAGAAAAGAGTGCTTTTCCCTTCCGGACAAGTGTACTTAAAATGCCCCTCGCCTCGGTTTCCTGAAGTACTCCGGCAAAACGTACCATATTCTTTCTCTGATTTTGGATCTGTACTTTATAAGACTGCAATTCTTCATTTGTCAGATGTTCTTTCAAGATCTGTTTCCAGTCATAAGACAGTTCTGCTTCTGCCGCTTCCATTTTCTGCTCTTCCTGCTGATAAGCAGTGATCTCCGTCAGATACAGCGGAATCTGCTCGACCTCCACCGGAAATGCGGCAAACAGCTGCATTTCTGCCACAAGTGCCGCCTGTGCTTTTCCTTTTAAGAAAAATACCTTTTTGTTTGCTTCTTCGTACTTCGCATGATAAGAACTCATGTCTTGACTTAAGAAATTTTCGTTCCATTTTGAAAGCATTTCTGCCTTTTTCTGTTCAAATTTCTCCTGTTTTTCCAGATATTCTTCCGGAACGGAAAATTCACGTTCAACAGAATCTGTTGTCCTCAAAAAGGCAGGCATTTTTTCCGTACTTTCCATACACCGGATCAGTTCGGATACCTGATTCCATTCTGCCTTTGTGACCGGGTTTTTGATTCCGGCAGAGGCGGCAAAATCCGCCATCTGAGCCTGGATGTTATCAAGTACAGACAGATAGTTTTGCATCGCCGGCTCCAGTTCCGTTTTCAGATGCTGACTGTACTGTGCCCTTTTCACTGCCGCAAGCGGATGCTGATACGGATGACCGATGGATCTTCCGGCTGAGATCAGACGTTCCAGATGGTTTTTCTGACTGCTCAGATCACCTTCTGTTATATTCTTGATATCCGATACCGGAAATTTTACCTGTTCTTTTGTTTCCGGAATACTTTCGTAAAGATCGATCAGCTGACGCAGACTCTTTCCGAAATTTCTTTTTTTATGTAGTGCTTTTGCGTAAGCATCCAGTTCGGTACGCATCGCATGGATGTCCGCAATTCTCTGCTCATAATCTGTTTTTGTGCCTTCCATGTCAATCTCAAGACCACGCCGCAGCTGATTTAAAACTGCCTTTTTCGTAGCTTTGTTCGAATGTAATTTCAGGCAGAAATCATCGATTCCAAGTGCCGCCAGACGTTTCTGTACCACTTCCAGTGCAGCTCTTTTTTCTGCCACAAAAAGAACTGTCTTTCCTTTTGTCAGTGCATTTGCAATCAATGCTGTAATGGTCTGCGATTTACCGGTTCCCGGCGGTCCGTGCAGTACAAAACTCACCCCTGCGGCAGCCATATTGATGGCATGCAGCTGAGAAGCATCCGCCGTTACCGGTAAATAAGCCTCCTCCTGATCCACTTCTTCCGGGATCGTGCAGTCCCAGTCCACAGCTCCTTCGATCAGACTGTGGACGATCTTGTTTCCCTCCAGGAAATCACGGTTGTTATGAATATCATTCCACATCACAAACTGCGAAAAAGAAAAGTTTCCGATCACGGCAACTTCCAGCACATCCCACATTTCCATGCTCATCACCGCTTTTCGGATCATTGCAAAGATCTTCGGCATATCCATTCCATGCTCATCCTGCGGCGGCGGATTCATGCCAGGAATCGTGATCTCATAATTCTGCTTCAGAAACTCCAGAAGCGTAATGTTGATCTGTGAATCCTCATCCCGCATCTGCATCGCATAGCCTCTGCCCGCAGACTTTCGCACAATGTCGATCGGTACCAGAACGATCGGCGCGTATCTTGCCTGTGCGTTCTTTTTCTGTTCAAACCAACGAAGCATACCAAGTGCCAGATATAACGTGCTCGCTCCATTTTCTTCCAGAGATGCTTTTGCAGAACGGTACATTTTCGTCAGAGAAGTGCTTAAATCTTTCTCGCTGTAAATGGAATGCAGTCTTTTATGTTTGCTCTCAAAAGAAATAAATTCTGATAATTCTCCCAGTTTGTTGAGAAGTTCGATCTGACTTTCTGCTGCCGGATTCACACCCACATCAGCCGGCCGCGGCATCACCTGAAACGCTTCCCCGTCAAACAGTGCATCCTCAAGACTTCCGATATCCGCGGTCAAAACCGGCACAACACTCTTTGTGACACGCATATTGATCAGCATATTCCGAAGGCTCAGATCCAGAAGTTTGCGCTCCCACTGCGTCAGTTTTGTGACCTGTGCTTTTTCCGTACAGTCCGAAAAATCAAAGACCTCTATTTTGCTGTCTGATCCACCTGTGACCTCTTTTTCTTTTCGATCCTCGTGCAGAACCTCAAACCCGTTTGCCGTCTGAACCCGGATTGGAAGTGGACGGATTCCCCTGCTTCTGGCACGCTTCACATCGATTGCAAAATAAAACTTCCCATAATTGGAAACACGCCGTTTTGCCATGGCTGCTGCTTCGTCAAAACTTACATTCTGCCCGGAACACATCGCCGTACACTCCACAACCATGAGCTCCTGAATGCCTTTTGCCATACGTTTCTCAAGCTGTGACGGATCATCCACCAGAATATCTGCAAACGCTCCGTCCACCAGCCAGACACCGGCAAAAATATGACCTTCCACAACCACCATGAACGGATTTAAATCCATCGCTTCCAGACATGCCGTATAGAGCAGCGTCAGATCCATGCAGTTTCCAAAATGCTGCTCCAGCACCGCATCCGCCAGGCGGACTCTCTGCCCGCATGCCTCAAAGCTCGCTGTCGATGCATATGTAATATTTTTCTGCTGGATCGCCGCATAAGCTGCTGCCGCCATGTTTTTGACACGCTCCTGATCACCGGACTGATAACCGTCCAAAGAAGGATCGCCCGTCCATTTCTCCAGATATTTCGATGCCAGCTGGATCAGACTGACCACCGCCGGATGATTCGGCATTGCAAAAGATGTCAGAAGCTCCGGCGTATACTGAAATCCCGGGAACTCATCAAACGCCATAACCGTGATATTGATCTTTTCCGATGCCAGCACAGTTTCCCCATCCAGAACCGTAACCGTCAGCTGACCGGAAAACTTCTCCGTGATCGATGCCAGATATCCGACATGGAATGTCAGAGCCAGATTTCGAAAATGCAGCTCCTCACCTGTCTGCAGTGCTTCGATCCCGCACACAAAATCCTCCATCAGCTCACCGTCCGAAGCGATTTTTAAAAGCAGAGCATTCCGTTCCGTTTCGGATGTGTTTTTGATGCAGATATCACGCACGACAGAAGCACCATTGTGAACCAGTGCATAGTTGATCACCTCATCGATCTCACATGCTAAGACAATGCTGTTTTCTGGTTTATTCGCTTCCTCTGCTATTTCAGGCTGCTTCGTTTGCAGATGTTCTGTGGCTGCTGTATTTACTGCATTTTCTATATTTTTGTTTGCTGCGTTTACAGCTTCTGCTATATTTTCATTTGCTGTTTTTTCTGTCTTTGCTATATCTGCCGTTTTTGTTTCCCTCTGCAATTCAGCCAGCATCCGCTGTGTGGCTGCCTCACGCTCCGGTATGATCAGCTTCTCCCTGGATATCCGAACCATCTGACGATCCGGCCGGATAAACTTCTGACGATCCATCTTTATCAACTTGTAGTCCCCCAGTCTTGTTTGTCGATTTTCCCGTTTGCTTAGGATAAAACAAATGAAAATGCCCCAAACACCAGGAAAATACTTTGTAGATATACTACCATTTATCTCCCTTTGGTTCAAGGCATTCACGCACTTATCCGAAAATAAGAATCAACAATAAAACTAATAATACAATCACCAGAAAAATCAACACCACGATTAGCTTGTTTTCCAGATTTCCCGTCTTTTTCTCCACACTCACACTTATTAAACAGCAAAATAGATTTTCTTTCTCTTTTATCCGGTAAAGACTTGATTTTTTGTGGGATTTTATATACACTTGTCATATAAGTTAACAGTTTTTTTAATGCTGATTTTTCATTAAGGACATCTTCTTTCCTATGTTTTGTTGGTAACATAATTATACATAAAAAGATGTCCTTTTTGATTGCTTATGCACAAAAAAACTATAACTTTTTATTCCATATGGTTCTTTACGGTTTTCCGCATAAACTGTTGGTAAAACTAGTATCTTTTTTCTTAAAAACGAAATCTCTGAACATATTTTTTATAATTTTCCGAACATATTTTTTATAACCATTTTTATCCTCTTCCAGCAAGAAAACTCCGACCTCTAAGGTGGTAGATAAATTGCTGCCATTATCATTGCATGGAAACCGTTATATAACCGAACTTACACCATTGATCCTGTTCTACTTTAGAATAATCGTAATAATATTCCGTCTTTGCAAGGCTGACCGGGTTGTCTATGTAATCATATATATGCTTCTTTCGGCTGAAAATCTGATCAACATCTACATTCAGACCAAGTGCTGCGTATTCCTGCCTGACATCCTCTTTGATCAGCTCTTCATCCGGCGATCCGGTTTCTCCTTCCGCAACACCTTTTACCTGAAACTGATTGCCATCATATTGAACTTCCATATACAGGCGGTTTCCATGTCCATCAAAAAATCTTCTTTCAACACTCTGCTCCGCTGCAAGAATCCACTGATCATTCTGCTTATACTTAAATACTCTGGTATCACCTTTCTGAAAAACTTCAGCTCCTGTAATCATATTATAGGTTGCCTGACACAAATGCTCTGCTGCAAGACGAACCGTTCCGTTTTCAACTTCGTACATCTGCAGTCTTATTGTTGAACTTTGCATATCCGTATATGGTTCCAGATTTACGATCAGCAATTCATCTGCACCATCTCCGTCATAATCTTCAATATCACAGGTCAGTGGCTGAGGATCCAGATCGGATCTTCCCTGAATATCTTCTGCATTATTCGGATAGTAAATATATCCGTCATATGTTTCTGATTTTTCGCATAGATACTGATAATTTCGGGCAAATTTTTCAAGTTCCGAAGCTGAGTCTTCCGTTTCATTTGATCGCATTACAATCGTTTTAAGCTTAATATCCTGTCCCGGTGAAACATTTACGGTGGTTGTTTGCGTTTCATACCCATCTTTTTGAAAGGTCAGGGTCATTCTTCCGATTGCTGATATCATAAATGTACTGTCCGAAAAATTTAAATCCATGTTAAAAACCTGCTGATTCGATATTTCACACGTTCTCTTGCAGAGTACCCCGGTAATCGCATTGCCATTCTGATCTTTTATTTCTCCATTCACCGTTCCCATAATCGTAGAAGTTGCTGCCGATCCAAGATTCAGCATCGAATACTCACTTCTCGTATCTTCTTTGGCATGTTTCACAGCAATCTCCGCTGTATCGATCAGCCTTTGTTTAACCTCTGCCGCAGACATGCCCGGATTCAAAGACCATATGTACGCTGCCGACCCGCTGACGATCGGAGCTGCCATGGATGTGCCATCCTTATATCCAAAGCTATTATTCAAAACAGTACTGTAAATATGCTCCCCCGGAGCAACCATATCAACATTATCACCATAATTACTATTAAAACGAAGTTTATACTTTCCATCTTTTTTCTTCTCGCCTACAGCCCCGACAATCATAATATGACTTTTTATCAGATCATAAGAAAGCATCGAGCATTGTTTCCTGAGTTCTTCATCAATTCCGCCAAACCACCCTGCACGTTTCACATTATAAGCTGCGAATCCATTTCCATATCCGTTGCCGGATGACTGAACGATCAGAAAATCCACCGTACTGTTTTGCAGAAGCTCGTTCATGATCTGTGTGGCACAAACAGATGAGTAAAACGTATATATATCTCCATACAGCTCGTTAAAATCCTTGCTCTGACCTGCCAGATTCGGAGCAATATATCTTGCAAGAAGCTCCCGTAACTTTCGCACATTCCCCCAGGAATTGTTGATAACGATCGGCAGTTGTTCTCTTTCTGCATATTCTATCATCTGTTTAAATCCCTGACTCACCCCTGTAGGTGTAAGCAAATTAACTTCTGTGCCGTCTTCTTCCTGTGCCCAGTCAATACAAACCACATCTGCCGATGGAATGACTCCTCTTGATCCCATATCGTTATCCTGTGCAGCGATCAGGCCTGCCACATGTGTTCCATGCTCCTCTGTGGAATTGTCATTCAGCACTGTGAGCACAGAGTGTCCGTTCCGCTGAAGATCCATATGGCTCACTTCAAATCCACTATCCATAACGCCAACCACGATCGGATTGCAGTATCGTTCAAAATCCCATGCACTGTACGCCCCGATGGCTTCCGCCCACCAGTCCGCACCGGATGGAGAAGCCTCATTTTTGAGATCACCATCTCCATCCCAGTAAGCTGCCGTATCCTCTTCCGGCATCACCGGAAAAGAAATCATGGCATACTGAACACCATCCATTTTTGTCAATTCTTCTGCTTTCTGCTGTAATTTGGTATAATCAGACGGTGCAACCACGATATCAAGCATATTGATTGTACCTGAAAGATCACTCACAATGCTTTCTCCATCGATTTTCTTTTTTATCTTCTCCTTTTCCTGATTGCTGATCTTCCTATCCAGATAAACCGTGATCAGATTGTCATAATAGATCATATGATCCGTATCATCGAAAAAGATATGGTCATCGGAAGGCGTATAAACATAATCTCCATCGTCATAAGTGACCGTATTGTCCTGAAGTTCTTCTTTTGATGTGGAAACATGTTTTCTTTCACTTTTCTGTGTCTGCGTCTCCGTTTCTTTTTTTACTGTTTTACTTTTTGCCTGATTTCCGGAAGATCCACCGAAAAGAAACAGCATAAGCAACATGACCAGTACATAGACCCCCAACAGAACAGCCGCTATAATCCCGATTTTTTTCTTTTTTTGCTTTTGCCCGTTTTCATCCTCTCTTTTTCTGTTCATTTTTCCTTCTCCACTTTCTGCAGAACCCTGCCCCTGTAACCATATTCACGCTTCTACCTGTTATCTACTCTATATTTCTCTTCCCGCCTGAGTTCCAATACATTATCTGCATCTCCAAGTGCCAGAATTGCTCCGCTCGGAAGACGATAAGGCTCTTTTCTTTTCAGCTTCTGATTATTATAGAATGTTCCGTTGGAAGAATAATCCGTCACTTCAAAAACCCCATTTGGAAGCATCCGGATCACACAATGGATACGGCTGATTTCACCATGTATGATCTGAATATCGCAGTCTGCCCTGCGTCCGACCACACATTCCTTCCCCAGATACATTGGATAGATCTGTCCTTCAAATCTTCCGAACACTCCGCAGATATATCCTGCCGTCGGCTTGCCGTCTATATATACATGCTGTCCGCCTTTTGCTTTTTTCTTTCTGGATTTCACAACCAGAACCACGATCAGAATGATCACAAGAAGCACAAGTATTACAATAGCCGCAATCAGAATATACAGCATCGTGTGATCTTTCACTTCTTCCATCCTCTGATTTGATTTTGCTCTGTAGGTTTTATCTGTTTTTCCGTCACCATCTTCATCCACTTCCAGATAAGTGGTATCCGAAGAACCGGTACTGGATGTTGCCTGCATGGAAGCTGTGACCGGTATCGACGGAAATTCTCTGGTATCTGTGTATTCTCCCTGTGCATTCTGGTATTTTACGGTATAATCCATTGTTCCGTCCGCATAACCATCTATCTTGATATCATAGTCTTTCTCCCGATCCAGACGCAGAACTTTGACCTGGTCTTCTCTCGCTGTTTCGTCTGATTCGTCATCATAATAAAATTGTGAGAAATCGATTTCATTATCACTGTCTTCCGACAGCTGTTCCGTATTTTCATAGGTCAGGGCACCAAAGGATGTTCTGGTATTTTCAGAATCCACTTTAGATGACAGTGTCTCCCCGCCGCTTGTAACCGTCACATCCACCGGGCACGCAATACGGATATAAACATATTGCCGTCCGCCGATCTGATTTGCGATATCTTCAAAGAAAAAGATCAGATCATCCGCACTTTTCACTTCGTAATGTAAGCCCGGACTTGCCATGCTTTCCATCAGATTCTGTGCACCGGTTAATTCACCTCCATACACATTTTCGAAAAATCCAAGCGTATAAACATAATATCCCTTGTTTTTCAATTCTTCCGCATAAGTAATCAGTGCATCTTCATAACTGCCATTCTCATTAGGTCCATCATTCGGAAGACCATCTGACATAAGCACTATGATCTTCCGGTCTGCCGTACTGCTCGAAAGTATCTGATCCGCACTCTCCAGTCCGGCATACATGTTAGTTCCGCCGCCTGCCTCCATAGCATCCACAGAATCCGTCAGATCCGCTTCGTCTTCCGATAATTCAGACAATACCGAAGCACTGTTCTCATAGCCTACAAGTGCAACACGTGAATCCTGCTCAAACACCGTGTTGATAAATTTCTGAGCAGCCTGTTTTGTCTGATCTAACGGATCTCCACCCATACTTCCGGAGTTATCAAGAACCATTACCACATCCCTTGTAACGTTCGAATTTTGCCTTCTGTTTGTTTCTCCGGTATGATTGGTTTCCTGACTCGATGCCATGCTGCGTGCCCGCTCCACTGCCGCCTGTGCATTGAGCATGCCATAGTGATATGCTCTTGATCCATTGTTGTTCGTATACTCCAGAGTGCCTTCCGCAGTATTTTTAATAATATCAACAACCTGTGCACCCGTCAGGTTTTTGTTGATCGCAAAACACATCGCCGCAACACCGGTCACATGCGGCGTTGCCATGGAAGTACCATCTAATGTTCCATAATCATTTGTTTCTTTTGTACTGTCAATATCCACACCGGGAGCTACCACATCTACTCGATCTCCACAATTGCTGAAATCAGCGACCTTGTACTGCCCGTTTCCCAGGTTTTCTGCCGCACCAACAACCAGTATTCTGCTTCTGACTTCCGGATTTGTGATCGCAGTAATAAAATCATTTGACTCTACACAACCATCTTTGTTTGCATTACTGATACGGTCTTGGAAGTCTTCATTCTGTTTATATTTTTGATATCGACTTTTCTGTTCATCTCTGTAAAGAATATATCCAAATGTTGCATCCGAATCATCTGCATCTGCACGCACAAAAGACTCCGTAGAATTATCATTTCCTGCCGCTTTGCATATCACAAAATCATTGTACGGCAACAGGCTCGCAAAATAATCTCCCATCTCCTGTGCAAGTGTGTTTATTGCTAATTGTGCCATTTCATTTCCTCTGGCAGCTCCATAAGTCAACTCATAATAGCCAATGCTCATATTCAATACTTTACAGTGATTTGCAACTACCAGATAAAAAACACCTACCTGCATCCCCATAGTACTTCCATATGTTCCTTCTGCTTTTTCAAAGGATGCTCCATACAGTCTCGCTTTCGGAAAAACACCACAGACTCCTGTATCATTATTAAAAAGTGCACCTATAGTTCCGGAAACATGTGTTCCGTGTGTGTTATTTAACTGATCTGCATTTTCCAGGATTCCGTAAAATTTCAGATCATCATGGTTATAAAACTGATTGTCGTAAACGCCCACATTTACCTGATGCATTTCATCTCGATAGTCCCACGCCTCCGGTGCATGGATCGCTTCCATTCCCCAGTTTGATCCTGACGGTGTCGTTTCCCATTCATCTCTCCATTTTTCGTCATTTGGATAAAAGGCTTCCAGGTCACACTCCAGAACATGGTTTACCGTACAGCTCTCCACGCTGTCACTGTTGCCAAATTCTTCGATCATGTCATCCAGTTCATCCCTGGAATAGCTTTTCGGAAACTCCACCTGATAAATATTCAGTTTCTCGATTTTTCCAACAATATCTCCCTGATACGGATCGATCAGTTTTTTAACTTCTTTTTCACTTGCTCCGTCTGTCATGGTCAGGACCAGCTGATTATCTGCATACTGCAAACCATCTTCCTGTGCCCATGCAACGTTTTTTTCATCAATATCTTTATAATAGTAAACACCGGCATCCGGCATCGCATCTGTTTCTGAATCCGCTTCTTTTTTTACCGCTACCTGTGGCTGATCCTGGCTTTCCCCCGTCTGCGAGTACAGATAAATACCGCAGACACCTGCCACAAAAACCAAAATCATAACACTAAGTACAATGGCCAGTGCCTTTTTCTCTTTCTGATTTTTTCTCATCTTCCCATTCCCCCGTTTTGTCTGATATAACAAAATCCAGCTCATTTGTCCCGCAGGACAAATGGCCGGATTCTGTCCAACGAATTGTCAGTCTTAACCTAATTTGATCTCATTACTGCCATCTGCCAGCTGTAATACTGTTCCGGCAGGGAAGCTCATCGGAACATCTTTCTGAATCCTTGCTCCATTCACATAGGTTCCGTTTGTTGAATGATCCTTAACAATATAAGTATTTGTTGCCGCTTTGTAACGAATGCTGCAGTGTACGTTGCTCACCATCGGGGAGTTGATAAGCATGTTTGTGTTCTGTCTGCTCTTTCCGACAACAATCTTTGCAGTTTCCGGAAGTGAAAATCCCTGTCCAGCCGCAACACCTTTGATGCACACAACCTGTCCCATCTGAGGCTGCTGTTGTGCTTTTATCTTTTCTTCCAGTTCTTTTTTCTGACGCTCGAGCTCTTCTTTTTCTCTGCGAAGACGCTCTTCTTCTCTTCTGCGGATTTCTTCCTGTCTCTTCTTCTCCTCAAGTTCTCTCTGCTTTCTTGCCCAATCCGGATCATAGTCTGGTCTTGGTTCTTGCCAGCCTGGTCCATCTACTAGTACTGGTACTTCCTCTTTTGCACTTCCGCCGACAAACATGCAGACCACGCTCCATACCAGGATCAGAATCGCGATGATCATAGCTACCAGAAATGCCGGGCCATAAAAGCAGGATACCATGGAAGAAATCATAGACTCTGCAATCAAACTCTGAGAAAATGCACTGCTTTTTGCAACCATTCCCAGTGTTGCAAACCGCAGAAATCCAAAAATGCCTGCTGCAACCAGACTGTATCCGGCAGTAATTCCAAGAGGAATATATTTTGACCACTCAAGTACAAAACCAAGGATCACAAGTACAATGACCAGAATCACAGCAATATAAATAATCCAGAAAATAATACGACCTGCATTATAAGCAGATTTTAGAGATGCTTTCACTTCATCAAGCGTATCTTCTAAATCTGTTCCGTAATATCTATCTATAACCTTGATCGAATCCCGAGCATTTTCTGTAGGTGCTAAATACTTATCCGCACTTTTAACCATAATATTACCAATAGAAATACTTGATACTTTTACATTATTCTCCTGCTCTAGGTTCTGAATTTCCTGATCTATCTCACGCTCAAAATCATCCATGCTGGATCCTGAATCATTTGCCGCCTTATTAAGTTGCTTACTCGAAACTACTTTTTCAAGTGCCTTACAAAAAGACTTACCATTCAACTGAAATGCTGGTAAAAATAATGTGATCATCATTGCCGCCAGCAAAACGACCGCAACGATCATCTGCCATGCCTTCATTGTCTTTTTTCCATTCATGTTTTCTTTCCTCCTTTGTCCCTTTCTAACTCACACTACAGCAACATAAACTGATGCGATGCAATAAAAACAGTCGTTCCACTCTGTACTGCCGTATATCTGCCCTGATATAATCTTGCACCATTTCCAAGATAAACACCATTCGTAGACTGATCCAGAATCTCATAATATCCCGTCTGCGAATTAAAACGTATCGCACAGTGTGTTCTGCTGACCTGCGGATCCGGGATATAAACATTCACCGTCTCCGAAGATCCGATCGTTAAAGTTCTTCCATTCAGATAGATCGTGCGTCCCGCATATGCACCGGTGACTCCACGCATTCCAGGGTTAAATCCCGGATATGTACCGCCACCGCCTCTGTTTCCGCCATTGCTTACATAGAGCTTATCCGCTCTGTCACTTACCGGACCCCAGAAACAATAAGCATAAAAGACAGCGATAAGAACCAGGATCAGCCAAAATGCTGTCGTTCCGATCCAGTATCCTTTTGCATTCATCCAGCTTCTGTGATAAGTATTGATGTTATAATACTCATCCTCTCCGACATACTGTGCCGCATACATCAGAATCTGCATGATCATGATCAGAGCCACATTGCAGATCTCCAGGATTGTCAGCACCGTGCCCATATTCACCCTCGAAAAAAACTGGACAAATGCACAGGCAACTACTGCCAGAGACAGCAGAAACGTTAAGATAAACAAAACAATACTGAATGCCGTCTGCGGTCCTCCTCCATAACTCACACTGAAAACCAGATAATGGATCAAAAATAAAATTGCATTAAATACGCACACACTGTAAAGCAGAGCCACTTCCTTCAAACGAAATGCCATGATCACGCCAAGACCTGCCGCCGTTAAAAGCAGCAGAATCCAGACAAAATTGCCTGCTCCCATAGCCAGTGCGATCAAAGATAACAGTGCCGCAAAGCAGACGATACACCAGAGAACAAACTCCATCACGACACCTGTGGTCCTTCTTCTGACCAGTGCAGTAAAAATATTGTCCATATAAACCTCTCCTTTCCCTAATTCAATAACCCCTTACTTTCTTCCCGGAACTGTCGGATTGAACCAATTCTTTCTTTGATTTCCGGCTCCATTGCATGTCCCAGAAAGGTCTGCCACTGTCTTGCACGTTTTACTCTCGGTTTTTTCGGCAAACACAGTTTTGTATTTTTACCCTCCAGCCTCCTTATGATATCGGGTGGTTTCTGCCCGGTAAGAAGATAATAAATCGTGGCGCCAAGTGCATAAATATCTGTCCACGGCCCTTCATCGTACGGAATCCCCTGTCGTGCTGTTCGGTACTGTTCCGGTGCCGCATAGTTGACTTTCAGAAATGCCGCACTTAAGACCGGTCTTGCAGTGTTTGTATATTTGGCCGCCCCCATATCAATCAGGCAAATATCTCCGTTTGAAGTACGCATGATATTTCCCGGACTGATATCACTGTGGACAATCCTCTGGTCATGCATGGCTTCCAATGCATCCATGACCGGATTTATGATCTCAGATAATTCTGCTGCGGAATATGGCTTATATTCTCTTTGCCGCATCTCCCTTCCAATGCTGATGCCGGATAAATATTCCATCACAAGATACGCCGTGTCATTTTCCTGAAATACATCGTAAATCGTGACAATATGCGGCGTATTCAGGAACTTTGCCATCATCTTTGCTTCTTCATAAAAAGACTGCAGACCAAAGCGATATGCATTCAGCTTGTCCGAAGACTTTACGGAAACATAAGAACTCTCCCGCTCCGCCCACTGCTCCGGAAAATACTCCTTCACCGCAACAAGACGTTTCAGATAAAAATCCTGGCAAAGATATACGATTCCGAAACCTCCGATCCCGACACAGTCCAAAACCTGATATTGACCATTCAGAATCGTGCCGCACGGCAAAACCTGCTCTTTCTTTCTGCCCTGTTCTCTGTACTGCGAAAAATCAGGCATTTCCTCTGTTTCCTGTAAATCTTTCGCTGCAAGAACCGCCTGTATCTGCTGTTTTTTCTCTTCTGCATCTTTTGCAGAAAACAACAGAAACCATTCCTCATTGATCTTTTTAACTGCCAGAATCTTTACAAAATGCTCATCTAACAGATTCAGTCTCTCCAGCTTCCGTGCCATCCGGTAGAGCTGCTCCTGCTGCCCTTCTTTTGCCCGGAAAGCAAGCACTTTGATCTCAAGAAGCTGGTCATACATTCTCCATACGGTCTGTCCCGCTTTTTCCCAGTAGAGCATCCCCGGCAGATAACGATTTTCCATGATGCCCTCCTTACTCATGATAGAGATCCTGATACAGTTCCCGGATCGACTGATACCTGTTTTCCGGCTCGATACTCAGCCCTTTGCAGATGGCAAGATCCCATTCATCCGAAATCGGAACTCCCATGACCTGCAGACGCTGCACCGTGTCGTGTTTCTGCCTCTCTGGTGACGGCGGAATCCGAATCCCGCTCATCAGAAAATACATGCTCGCACACATACTGTAAACGTCCGTCCATGGTCCCTGATTTCCGTCCCGCTTGTACTGTTCGATCGGTGCATAGCCATGTTTCAGCAGAACCGGTGCATTTTCGCTGTTTCCATAGGTACGGGCCGCCCCGAAATCGATCAGAACCGCATACATATCTTTTCGTGTCAGCATAATGTTATCCGGGCTGATATCCCGGTGAATGATGTTGTCCTCATGGACTGCCTGCAATGCTTTCAGAACATCCTTCAGCAGAGAAATCACTTCCTCCGGCTTTAGCCTGCCTCCCCGCAGTTTGGCATATTGTTTCATATCAATGCCGTCTATGTACTCCATAACAATATATGCCGTCGAATTTCCATAAAAGAAATCACGAACCGAAACAATACCCGGCATCAGATAATAACGCGACAGATTTTCTGCCTCCTTGATATAAGCCTCCAGCCCTTTCATATAGGCGGACTGGATCTTGTCCCAGTGCTGCGTGTACGTCTCCGTATTGCATAAAAGAGAAACGGAAAGCTGCTCCGAATACGTGTGCCCGTAAACATTTCGAACGGCGATCTCCCTCGGAAAATACTCCTTGACACATACACGCTTCGCCTGGTAAAAATCCCACGCAATATAAGTGATTCCAAAGCCGCCAATTCCGAGAACTCTGCCAAGCAAATATTTTCCGTTCAAAATCTCATACGGCGGCAGACTGTTCTTCGGCTTCTGATACTTCCGAATATCAAATCCACACTTCGGACACGGCATCCCCGGCCACTGCAATTCCGTCATGCATCCCATACAGAGATTGTCCGGATTGACTAATCGCTTTCCCACTTTGATTCTCACCCCTTTGCGTTGTTATTTGCAGTTAGTAATCAAAAACATTCATTATAGTATCATCGAAATTTCTATCTGTGCTTTTATCTGCCGATTCATTTTTACTTTTAGCGGATTTGTTACTTGCTTCTCCTGTACTACCTCCAGCACTTCTGCCACCGTCAAAATCATCGCCACCGTTAAATGCACCATTGTTTCCGCTGTTATCATATTCTACCGACGGTGCACTGTAACTTCCGCTGTTATCATATCCTGATGATGGGGCACTGTAACTTCCGCTGCTCCGATTACTTGCTGCTGAAGTACTTGGTGTTTCTTTTTCCGGCTCTTTGACCACAATTTCGAAATAAACACCTTTTTTGATTTCTTCTTCGCCAATGTAATCTATTGGATTACCTCCACCCTCAGCTTCCAGCTTATTCATGTCACCAGAATAAACTTTCACTTCAGAAATTTTCCAGCTTAAATCTCCAACTTCTCCGGATTTTGTCTCAACAATAAAATAATTGATTCCTTTTTCTTCTAACTCTCTTACAAATTCTTCTGCCGTTTTTCCTTCATAATCCAGTACTTCTCCAATGACTTTGATTTTCAGGATTTTATCCCCTGGATTTGATTCATCATATTTTTTCCCGGCTGCTATAGTCTGACCAACGATATCATTTACTTCATGCACACCTTTAATCGCATAATAATTTCTATCAAGAATACTGGATCGTTCGAGAGATTTCTTACCAACTTTCTTTTTCTTATTTTTATCGTTATAGCGATACAGCTGCTGCTTCGGTATCATATCAACTCTCTGATAACCAGTAAAATCCGGAAGCTGCTTCCAGTAGAAGAAATCGGTTACATAATAATAAATCTTTAACTCATCACTATATTTAAATGCTTTATTTTTATTATCATTACTGTTGATATCATCACTTGTAATCTTACCGGAACTGGTCTGAAGACAAATCAGATCATAATATTTTTCTCCACCGCTTTCTTTTGGAATAAAACGATTCTGATCTTGTGTATCAATCCCAAGCTTTTTTGCAATGGTATAAGCATCCAACCCTTTAAGTTCGCTGTAATACATTGTCTCCGTATACACGGTCAGATAAATCGTACCGGACACTTTTGTATGTAAACCATCGCTGGTATAAGTCAATCCGTTTTTATCTTCTTTCTCTTCACTGCTCTCCGTGGCATCATAGAGAACTGTTCCTGCCGATACAGACTGATCAAATATGGAACCAACTTCTTTCGAAGGATCAAAAATAGTTGTTTTTGCATCCAGTTTCAGTTCCCATCCATAATTCTGATTCAGTTTTTCAATCTCTTTATTTGCCTCTTCCCTTGTCTTACCTTTCAGATCCATCATGAGAACCTGCTGGACATTTTCCATACTGGTCTGTGTCTGATTGTTAAAAGCTGACATTACACCGATTCCGGTGCCGCCGATCAGTGCAATACCAAGCAGACAGATTGCTACTTTTGCCCCAACCGGCAGAGCACCTATCTTCGCTTTGATTCCCTTCGGCTTCTCTTTTGGCAAAATCCAGGTCGGCTCGTAAACCGGAATAAAGAACTTGCCGTCAAGAGCCTCCATAAATTCTTCCGCACTCTGGAGTCGGTACTCCGGCATAATATTCAGGCACACCATGATCGCCATCTCTGCCTGCTGCGGAATCGAAATTCCCATATCAGACAGCGGAACCAGCGGATCTTTCTCCAGACGATCTATGGCCGGAACTGGCTTCTGACCGGTCAGCATTCGATAAAAGAGTGCCGCCACCGCATAGAGATCGGTATATGGACCCTGCTCAAATGTATTGCGATACTGTTCGATCGGTGCATATCCGGATTTCAGCCAGACATCCTTGCTGCTGTCCATGACAGTGACATTTTTCGCCGCTCCGAAATCGATCAGCTTTACAATACCTTCTTTTGTAACAAAAATATTGTCAGGGGCAATATCACGATGAAGCACCCCCCTTTTATGAACTTCTTTTAAAGTATAAAGTACCGTCAGAATGACTCTTCTGCTCCATTCATAATCCTTCTTATTTCCGGATTTCTGCAGGATCGTTTTCACATCCATTCCTTCCAGATACTCCATAATAATGTAACCGGTTCCATTCTCTTCAAAGAAATTCGAAATCTCTACCACGCCCTGCACATCATGCAGGGCAGCAACGTTCCTTGCCTCAACAAGGAACTGCTGCAGTCCACGCTGATAACGTGAAATCAATCTCTCATCCGTCACCACGACCGTCAGGCCATCCTGCCCCCTGCCGCAGTACTGTTCCGGATAAAACTCCTTAATCGCAACCTTCCTCTGCAAAACCTGATCCCAGCCAATGTAAGTGTTCCCAAAACCACCGGAACCAAGATGATACCCGGCAATAAACTTCCCGCCAAGAACCGTCCCCGGCTTCAGGAAACGCGGCTTCTGCTCCTCCGGATCCAGGCTCTTACCGCACACCGGACAGGTAGAGGCTTTGTCATTGGAGATTTGCGACATACAATGATAGCAAAGTTTCATTAGTATTCTCCTTTAATATTTTACTTTTATCCGACAAATCCTCTACCTTCTTCATCAATGGAGTCACTTGGATCACTATAACTTCCGCTGTTATCGTATCCTGTTGATGGTGCACTATAGCTTCCGCTGTTATCGTATCCAGTGCTTGGGACACTGTAACTTCCGCTGTTATCTGGAACTGATTCAGATGTACCCGGCGTAGTTGCTTTAGGTTCAACTGTGATTTCAATAAATAAATTCATATCTTCTGTAAAATAATCCTTCAATTTTGTGCGATCTTCAGGACTGTCCGATACATCATATACATTTACACCCGTCACTTTTTCAGTTCCCGGATTTACCGTTCTTCCTGATGGATACATACATCCATAATTTCCAAATTTTCCTTCCAGTTCTTTTACAAACTCCTTCGATGTTTTTCCATTGAAATCTAAAATATTACCTATTACTTTTAATTCTAACGTATCGTCCCCCGTCGGATTAGATTGATCATAAATCTCCCCAGGATCTATATTTTGGTATACAACCTCACCCTTTTCATATCCTGCTCCAGAAATTGCATAGTACTGATCATCTACTATTTCCGACTTTTTCAGTGATTTTCTGCCAACTTTTGTTCTCTTCTCATTTTCATATTTATATATCTTCTGTTTTGCCAAACTATTAATATTTTCTCCCACAAAATCAGGCAGAGAATCCCAATAGAAAAACTTTTTTAAATAATAATAATGAATCTTAACTTTATCTTTATTATAATTTAAAATTTCATCTTTGTTTTCCTTCTTTTCCAATTCATCTTTTGTGATGTTCTTCCCAGATATCTCAATAGAATCCAGCTCATAATAATAATGCTTGTCACTTTCTTTTACTTCTTCACCAACAAACTGCTCTTCATTAGTAGTATCAATATGCAATTTTTGTGCCATCGCATAAGCATTCATGTTAGCAATATCATTATAATTAAGCTGTGTTTGACTATTCCATTTTATCTGAATAACTATACTGTCCTGTGCCTTTTCCGTCTGATTTTCTTCCGTACTGCTCTCTTTTTGTTTTGGATCATACAGTATTTCACCTGCTTTTAAAGATTGCCATGCTACCGTGCCATCCGGTTTATCCAGATCAAAAACCGTGCCAGCATCCTCCGTTTTAAGTTCTACTTCCAGTCCTTGCTCTTTTAATTTTTCAATAGAATCCTGAACTTCTTCTTTTGTTTGCCCGGTTAAATCTACCATAGTAATTGCATTTGTAGCAATCACAGTACTGCTGTTTCGTGTATTTTTTACGATATATACACCTCCGGCCACTACCACACAGGCAAGCCCGGCTACCAGAGCTTTTGCCCAGACTGGAATTTTTCCTGTTTTATTTTTCTGCTGTTTTACCTTTATACGTTTTACTTCCCTGCTGTTCAGTTCTGCAAGAAATACTTCCGCGGACGGTGTTCTGTCTTTCTGATAAACATTCAGGGCATTCATCAGAGCGTTTTCGATATTTTTCGGAATTGAAATTCCCAGCTTTGACGGCTCTTTTAAATCATCCGATAATGCACGTTCTACAGATTCCTGCGGAACTGTTCCGGTGATCATGTAGTACATAACTGCACCAAGTGCATACACATCGGTCCATGGTCCTCGTACGCCTTTGCTTCGATACTGTTCTTCCGGTGCAAATCCTCTTTTCAGAATGATCGACAGACTCTTTGAATTTGCTGTCGTAACATAACGCGTCGCACCAAAATCAGTCAGCTTGATATCACCGGAGTTTGTAATCATAATGGTTTCCGGTGAAATATCACAGTGTACGATATCCATACGATGTACTTCCACTAAGCCCTGTAAAATTTTGCGGATAAAGTTTGCTGCTTCTTCTGCCGAATAACGTTTTCCGTTTTCGAGAATTTCTTTTAATGTATGTCCTTCTACATACTCTGAAATCACATAACCGGTTTCATTCTCAGAAATACAGTCATAAACTTTTGCGATTCCATTTATATTCTGCAAATGCTGAATACGGTTTGCCTCATTCAGGAAATTGGTCAATCCCTGTTCAAACTGCTGCTGACCGTCTCCGGAATAAATCGTGACTTCTTTTTCTCCTTCCGAGCGGGTGGAAAAATCACTCGGAAGGTATTCTTTTACAATTACTTTTCTGTTTTTTTCTGCATCCATTCCCATGTAGGACACTGTATGTCCTCCATAGCTCAGTACTCGTCCGACGATGTACTTTCCACCGATGATCGTACCCGGATCGAGATAGTAAGATTCCTGACGAAGTGCCGTCTCATTAAATCCACAATACGGACACGTAGAAAGATGATCTTCTATCTCATTCATGCAGCCCATGCATAATTTCATATCTCTTTCGTTCCTTTCTGTTTTTACTAATATCGGAACATGAACTCCGACTTACTTTTCTCTTAATGAGCCCTGACTGTATTCCAGTTATCAAATATTCCAACATAAGACATATACTGATTTCCTGAAATTCTTGTCTTATTTTTATAAAACTTCATTCCGCTTCCTGATGAAACACTCTTATACTGCACAACCTTCTTTAATTTTTTGCCGCTCAGTTTATAACAGGTATAAGTGTTATACGATGCCCCACTGGAAGTTAAAATGCAGATCTGTTTTTTGCCTGAATTATAATAAATACAGCTGATTCCTGTTGAAGATTTTACACTTACCACTTTTTTCTTTTTGTAAGTATAGATTTTAAATCCTGATCTTGCACCGCTCATGTATTCAAAAAACATTTCCGGTACGCCATCCCGGTTAATGTCATACAAAGTGTACGCTCCATATGGATATTTTGATTTGGATAACAGTTTTTTTGATGCATATTTTTCATAGGCTCTCTTTACAGTTTCCGTACTCGGTTTTGCTGCGGATACCGGTGTTGGTACAGTGAAAACTGTGGCACATACGGCTAATATCATTGTTGCTTTTTTTAACTTTTGATTCATTTTATAACATCTCCTTGTAATAACTTACTTCACTGTTTTTACATATTTCTCAGAAATATTTTTTCCATAATAAGCTACTATTTCAAAAGTAATTTTATTTCCAGCTTTATTCAAAGTGCTTTCTTTTATATTAAAATAACTATTCTTTTCATCACTTTTTGGTTTACTTACATATTGATTAAGTTCCTTATTAAGGAAACTCATTTTTTTCGCACGAACCTTAATCTTGGTTGCTCCTTTGATGTTATAATTAAAAGAATAACGTACTCCTTTGATGCCTCCCAGTTCAATTTTCTTTGTTGTAATCTTAATCTTCGGAGCTTTTATCTTCACCTTCACATTTGTTTTATATTCTTTTCCTGCCACTGTTACCTTTAATGGAACAGTTGACAGCTTCACCTGTGAAAGTTTTTTTGAATTAGCCTTGATCGTTACTTTCAGATTACCTGTTTTGTTTGCATTTTTTAAATTAAAATACTTTCCATATGTTTTGGTATTTTTTGCTTTTGCATAGGATATTTTGTAATCTGAAGTATTATAAGTGCTGGCTACCTTCGGTACCTCTTTTGCTTTTGCACCGACATAAATCGTAATCTCTTTCTTAGGAAGAGCCAGTGTTTCTTTTACATAGTCACAATTTTTGCAGTGTCTTACCAGCTGTCCTTCTGCCTTTTTCGTTGGCTGCTTTTTAACTTCCTCAACAATCTGATGACCGGTTGCCTTTACTACCCAGCTATTTTCTGTAATTTCTTTCTTACCATCTTTATCTGAGAAGTACTTTCCACAAGTTTTATAGGTATAGTACTCAATGTTTCCATCTTTTTCGCAGGTTGCTGCTACTGCCTTGATCGTGTCAAACTTATGTGCAATCATCGTGATTGGGATTTTGATATAGTCTGTTTTATTTTTACCATTCTCGTCCTTGCTATAATCCCCTAAAGTTACTTTATAAGTATAGGAACCTTTTGCTGTACAGGTAGGCTGCTGTATTTCCACAGCTTTCTTTGTTATGATCTTTTCCTTTTCTTTTTTCTCACCACATTTTGTACACTTTACTTCTATAATACAGCGAACTGCTGTTACTTTTTGTGCAAAATCTAATGTCCATTCAGTATCTTTATCAATAGGATTCCATTGAATGTCAACATTTTCATCACTTGCTACAATGTCATCTGTAGTATATGCCCACTGATAGTCTAATTTAGAATAATTATATTCATGGTTATCATCATAGTTTATGACTCCCCAGTCCTCGATACTTTCTTCTATCAGACACAATCCTTTTGCTTCTTCGTCATAGTAATAATATTCTTTTTTTTCACAGCAACACTCATAGTACGCTTCTTTTCCATTTGCTTTGCTTGAGCAATCTGCATCTTTTTTCTCTACAAAAGTAAGCTTATGTTTATCCAACTCATCCTTTGCCTTTTTTAGATTGTTAACAGCACTTCTAATCGTATTGGTATCTGCTGTATTATCTATGCCATTCACTGCGTCTCTTGCGGTTGAGAAAGTTGTCCATTGATCCGGTGCATATTTATAGTGCTCATCATCTTTTTCTGAAATATCTATTGTTTGATTTTTTATTGCTTTTAAAGCTTCTTCAGCATCTTTATGGTCTTCTTCTCCCTGTGAAAACGAATAATTTAACGTCAAAGTCTTTTCATCATCAGACAATGTTCCTGTAATAGTTTCACTTACTCCACTAATTTTTAAATCTACATCTTCTGATTTTAAAATTTTTTTCGCATCATCTTTTATTTTTAACTTAATCTCAGCAGTATAATCTTTATAATCCTGAATTGTTTCATTTGTTACATCTTTTGAATCGCTGTCTTTCCATACTGTTTCAATATCCATTATCTTTGAAAAGTCAGTATCTTCAGTATTTTCAAATGCTGCTTTTGGAAACTTCTTTCCCACCTCTGGTTTTGCCAAATTTAAAGTTGGCTTTTCCACTATCCCAATCAGATTATCCTTTGCAGTTATAAGATTTGTCTTTGCACTTCTAATATCAGGAATATCCTGCTCGGAAAGATTTTCTTTTTTCAAAATAGCTTCTGCCTTGTTATATGCATCCTGAAATTCACGCCATGATTCCTCCGTATAATCAAATGGATTATCATAAGCATTCTTATAATTCTCATCATTTAAAAGATTTTGTAATTCCTCAATTGCCTTCTGCAATTCTGTCTTTTTCACTTCGACCGCTATTTCTGCCGCATTAATAAATTTATCTTCTTCACTTCCAGCAGAATGTTTTACTTCCAGACAAATCCATCTCACACCTTCTTGTTCCGGTTTAAAATCAAATACTTGATCCTCTTCACTGCCTGCCCAGTTTACTGTTTCTTCTGAAGCTTTTGTCCAGCTTTCCACTTCTGAATATGTTGATTTCTCTTCTTTAGAAACATAAATATTGACACCGGTAATTCTTCCGTTGTTTACACCATCATTATTTCCATTTTTTTCTTCTTGACGCGAAGTATAAACAAGTCTTGCCACGTTTTCTTCTTTTGGCAAAAGAATATAAATCTTATTATTTTTTATTAATTCACTTGGGGTGGTTGTTGTCTCAGGGCGAGTAATTTTAGTTATCTCTTTACCTTCAAACTCTTCACCGTCTTCTAAAGTTGGACCACTATCATCGCCCCATGTTGAATGATATACAGTTTCTTCTTTTCCATCTACGAGATTTTTAATTCCTTTATCCTGCTGTGACGAACACTCGGCATTTGCTGTGACTTTAACTGCTTCTGTGTTTTCCTCATCAAATACACTTAACTCTTTACCAGAAATAAACGTATTACTCGGGTTCCCATTTGTATTTAAAACTTCTATCTTTATTTCCATAACATTTTCAAAAACTGTTTCAAAATCAATCTCTGCTCTATCTTGAGTAAATTTCAATATATACGGTTCATTTCCTGCTCGTTTAAATTCGTCTTCATTTTCCTGTTTTATATACAGATTACATTTCGAGATTGTACCATTTGATGTTTCACCATTTGAAACATAAATCAGCTTTTTTACAGTAGATGCTTGAGCTAATTTCAGGATAATGTTATTATATTTGCTCATCTCTGTATATGCTTCTTGTTTCTTAGGCTGCATTTCACCTTTCCATGCAGAATGCCAATAGGTACTTTTATCTCCATCCACAATTGCATCTGGTTTGTTTGTACCATTGCCACAATCAGCAAATGCTTCCAATCCTTTTATTTGAACATAAGAATCTTGTTCTTCTCCTGTTGTTGTATCTTCTTCATACACCACTGCCCCCTGATCAGCCGCCTGTGTAACCGGCATCGGCAGCAGGGAGACTCCCATTGCCATACATAAGAAATACGCAACTATTTTTTTCTTCATATTCTTTTTCCTCCTTTTGCTACTGGAATAAAAATACATTGTCGTTGTTTCCAAGAGCGATCTTGCTTCCGCAGGCGATTTCCAGATCCAGGTTCTGCGGCAGGCAGTCCTGCTGGTCGTTGATGTAGCTTCCGCCGCTTGAGTAGTCCCTGAAAATATATTTCTGTCTCTGTGCGTCCCAGCGAACGATACAGTGATGTCTGCTGATTCTGTTTTCATTTTCAAAAATCAGATTATTATCATCTGCCCGTCCGAATGTGATCGTTTCTCCGTCCTTCATCTCAATTTTCGCTCCGGCATAGAGACCGCACAGTCCAACAAGTACACCATGTTTCTGTTCCGGCTGTGGTTGTACTGGTATATAATGCGGATCTTCTCCTGGCTGCGGTTGTACTGGTACATAATGCGGATTTTCTCCTGGCTGTGCCGGTACTTCATTCTTCGGCGGCTGTGGAATCACATTTTTCTCTCCCGGTATATCGGAAGTTCCATGATTGACAAAGTATTCTTTTCGATTGTTAAAATAAACCTTGTTTACAAGATACATGGAAATGCCGGCTCCGCAGCTTGCATATGCACCGGTAAACATATTCCATACATCACCTGAACTGTCACCAAATGCCTGATATACAATTACCGTTGCTATCACTATATACAGTAAATTTGCTCCAACGGTAATAAGCTGATAACTTAAGTATAGTTTCGGCCCCTGCTCATCAAAATGTGCCAGTTTCTGTCTTACAATAATTGCAAAAACAGCAAGAAAATAGATACAATTCCCATACAGATATCCAGTGTTTTTAAATTACTTAACACTCCATAAAACAATTTCAGTTCAAAACTGTCCAACCCATAGTGCGAACCTGTAAAAAAGATAATTCCCGCTCCAACATTAAAAACTGCTGCCGCAAACAACTGAAAATAAATCACAAATTTATACCATTTCATCGGCTTTTCGAATTGTTTTTCCAAAATACTCACGCTCCCTTAATTCTCTGCATAACTGTCCGTGTATTTTTTAATTCCTTCCACCTTCTGTTTCTTGCCAATTCCTGACACAAACCTGAGCAGTTCCCGGTTATTCGGTCCTGTTGTGATGCACTGGGTTCTGGCCTGCTCCAGTTCGCTGAATCCTTCGTAACCTGCATTGTAGGTCTGGAATTTCTCAAATACGCTCCGCATGATCGGATAGGTTGTCTGTTGCTGCTGGTTTTTCTGTGTCTGACCGGCCTCGCTCAACATAACCCACAGAAGACGCATGCATGCCGTTTGCTGGTCAGTGCTGGATGCCTGCGTGATCGCATAACGTTCTGAAAATTCAACCAGCATTTTGCCCTCTTCATCCGTTACAACATAGGTCTTGTAATCTTTCAGTGTATTTGCACCTTCTCCTTTGTTGTCTCTTGCATTGTTCATGATTTTGCGATAAGCAACTCCCGCAAGAATGTTGCTTCCGTAAACTTTCTGTTTCTTCTTTCCTTTGTTGATCTGATATTTATCGCTGTCTTTTTCTGTTCCGTTCTGTGCAGTCACACGCAGAGTCTGAAGGGAAGAAAGATTTCTGATCATCGTGTCATCCGGAAGTGCTTTTTTAGATGCCACTTTCTTCCAGGAAATCTCATTGTTCAGCAGCAGGACATTTGACAGACTGTCATCATCTAATACTGCCGCGAACTGATTGTTCAGCATACTCGAATCCTCCGGATTCTCTGTTGCCTTCTTTGGATCTTCTGCGATCAGCTCTGAAAGTTTAATGGTATTGTCTGTTCGGTCCATAAAACAGGAATCTGTCAGTGTATTGTCCTTGTTGTACTCAAAACTGCAGGAATAGAGCAGAAGGGTGTCAAGCCCAGTTGGGATTTCCTTCATCTCTCCGAACATTTCTTCGTTTTCCGGTAAAAACAGATAAGCATTTTTATCCAGGGAATCGTAAACATTCTCTTTCAGAGAAACCAGTTTGTAGTCGGAGAGATCTGTCACATGATCCGTCAGGAACATATTCGGAAGTTCGTCTGCTTTCTGCAGTGCCTGTTCCATATCTTTCTTAACTTCGATCTGAACCTGGACTTTTTCATCTTCGCTCTGCATTTTCTGGATATTTTCATCCGGATAGGAAGTCGTGCCTTTTTTAAATCCATTCTTCACCAGTTCATCGATCTGTTTTTTCTGATCTTTGTTTTCTACCCAGACTACAATGGTTGTATCTTTTTTTATCTCGGCTTCAAAGATGGATGCCTGTGGCTTCAGAACGGTGGAATACAGTCCGATTCCGACGGCTACTGCCATCGCTGCTGTTGCTGTTAAAGCGATCGCCCAGTTTCTGGTTCTTCGTTTTTTCTTCAGTTTTTCTTTTGGATTTTCTGCGATTCTTTTATTCTGCAGTGCTTCCTGGAATTCCTGGATGCCCTGGAAACGCAGTTCCGGTCTGACGGCCAGTGCCTCCATAATGGCACGGTCTGTGTTTGCACTGATCTTGACGCCGAGTTCTCTTGGTGATTTCAGTTCATCTTTAAATTCTCGCTCAGTGGATTCGATCGGTTTGACTCCGGTCAGCATCTGATAGAGAATGGCTCCTGCGGCATAAACATCCGTATAAAATCCCTGGCGGCTCTTATCCCGATACTGCTCAAGCGGAGAATAGCCGACTTTGATCACCGGTTCTGCCGCCATACCTTCTTTGCTGTTATTTAAACGTGCTGCACCAAAGTCAAAGATTTTGATGGTATTTTCATCGGCAATAAAAATATTGTCGGGGCTGATATCCCTGTGGATGATTCCTTTGCTGTGGATTTTTTTGACTGCCTCGATGATCGGCATGATGATGTTCATGGCTGCATCCGGAGCGATCACGCCCTGTTTGTCCAGATAATCTTTCAGAAGTACACCGTCTATGTATTCCATTACGATGTAGGCCGTTCCGTTTTCTTCAAAGAAATCAAAAACGTTTACGATGTCTTTGGCTTTTCCGAACTGTGCCACACTCTGTGCTTCCAGAAGGAAACGCTGGAGCTGCTCCTGAAACTGGCCTTTTTTGTCACCGGAAAGCAGACCGACTCTGGATTCTCCCGGTGCACGGTTTACAAGACCTGCCGGATAAAATTCTTTTACTGCAACCACGACACCGAGGGTCATGTCAAAACATTTATAGGTAATTCCGAATCCTCCCACACCAATCGCAGTCCCCACAATAAACCGATTCCCCAGGATGGTTCCCGGGGTAAGGTAATGTGGCTGCTTTGGAGGAGTTCCTTCTACATAACCGCAGTAAGGGCATACTTCATATGCACCCTTAACGCTAAAACAATTCATGCACAATTCACTCATACTTTTGCTCCCTTATTTCAATAAAAAAATATTTTCTCTGTTTCCCAGTGCGATCTGACTGCCGCACGGCACTTCGATCTCCAGATTCTGCGGAAGACAGTCCTGCGAACCATTCAGGTAAGTTCCGCTGCTGGAATAGTCCAGAAACAGATAGCTCTGTTTTGCTGCATTCCAGCGAATCTTACAGTGATTACGACTAATACTTCTCTGTCCGGTAAAGATCAGGTGATTTCCTTCTGCTCTTCCAAGTCGGATCTCTTCTCCGTCTTTCATGGCGATCTCAGCTCCGGCATAAAGTCCCTGTATACCGACCAGTACACCATGCAGCGGCATCTGCTGTTTTTCCTGCGGTTTTTCCGGCTGTTCTTCCAGCATTACGTTGTATTTTGCCTCTACCTGCTGCTGTTTGATCTCTGCTACCCGCGGTATCTCATCCGATGTTTCTTTGACAATCTTCGGCGTTGCGATCCATGCCAGCACGGAGAATACAGAACTGACTCCTGAAATGATCAGTGCATACATACTTCCATTTCCCATAAGGTACGACTGACCTTCTTCGCCCTGCAGCAGAAAATTTCCTTTTGTTGCAAACATTATGATGTCCAGAAGAAAAACAAGAAAAATAAGAATGCTGCTCACTCTCTGTTTGTGATCTCCAACGATCCCCCATACGCACGCTGCGACGGCAATGACAAGCGGCAGTGCCATCAGTCCGAGAATCCATGCCGCCTGTGTCGTCGTAAAGGTCTGTGGAAGATCCGCTCTTACATTTCCGATAAATATACCGATCGCCCCCTGAATGTAATCCAGTCGGCTCCATATATCCTCCGGATAATTTTCCTGCACCCGTTTCATAAACGGCAGAAACAGTGTGACCAGCTCCAGCAAAATGCAGATACTGCCCATTACCCGGAATTTTTTTGCGAAACGCTCCATTTTCTTTCCTCTTATCTGTTATTCATGTTTCTTTTTCAGTTCATCCAGCACGCCGCCCCAGCTGAATTTTGCACCGCACAGCGGCATAAACAGAAGGTTGACATCACCTACTGTGATCATGTCATATGCTTCCAGTTTTTCCGGTGTCAGGAGCAGGTTGTTGTTGTGGTATGCAAGGCTGCTGGATTCTCCCGGCTGGATCAGATACATATTTGACTTCGGATCATATACAACGATGGCGTGGCGTTCTCTGGAGACGCTCTTGTCTTCTGTCAGGGCAATGTCCATCTTCGGGCTGCGTCCGATAAAGTTCTTTCCGACTTTCAGGCGGAAATCTGTTCCGATGTGCTCACCGCCAAGTGCAACCAGCCATCCCACGCAAGGTGTGGATACTTTGTTGACATGCTGTACAGATGCCTGTGCCGGCATTCCCGGTATTACCGGTCCCTTTGTTGCTTCTTTTGTTGTATCTGTAAAGACATCATCAAAAAATCCTACGGTATGATCATCATCGTCGTCTCCGCTCTGATTCGGATCCCAAGGTACGGTTGGCGTATCTCCGTTATCGACTCCCATTGTCATATCATTGGCGGAAAAGCCTCCTGCAACCGGCATTACCGGCGGAAATGGCTGCGGATTTGAATTAAAGCTGCCTGCTGTCGGTTGCGGATTCGGATTAAAGGCTCCTGCTGTCGGCTGCGGATTTGGATTAAAACCGCCTTGAGTCGGCTGCACATTCGGCTGAACTTTCGGTGGATTTTCATTCATAGGAACGGTAGGGCCATCGTCCCATGCTTCCGTAGGTTTCCCATCTATTGCACTTCCTCCGCTGCAATGTGGACAGGTTGGGTATTTCTCCTTATCGTAAAAATGTCCGTTCTCACATCTGCATAAATTCATAATGTTTCTCCTTTCCTGCACATTCTGTGCTCCCATTTGTTTTTTCTTTTTATTTTAATGATGTTTTTTTATATCGACTTCTTCGTAGTGGACCAGCACTACGGAAGTGTTATCCTGTGAATGTGAATTTGCATGTGTTGCTGCCTCTACCAGAGCTTCTGCCTTCTGAGCCGGTTTGACTTCGTCTGCCAGGATAATCTTTTTTATCTGGGCATCCGGAAGAGTCTTGGTTATGCCATCACTGCAAAGCATGATCATATCGCCATACTGCATGGTAAACGGCTCTGTGTTAATATCCATCAATGAAACATTTCCCATACCGAGATAACTGATCAGTGCTTCTTTGTGACGCTGTGCCATCGCTTCTTCCATTGTCATCTGACCGGCTGCCACTTTTTCCTGCAGTCTGAGCCAGTAGTTGTGGTCACGCGTCACCTGCTGCATCTGATGATTACGGATGATATAAATACGACTGTCGCCCACGGATGCCCAGTATAATTTATTGTCTTCTACAATACATGCCACCATCGTTGTTCCGGATCCTCTTCCGTTTTCCTTCGGGAAAGCGCTGACTACCTGATCGATCGCATAGATTCCCTGCTGAAAAAATGCCGGTATATTGACCTGTGGTGCTTTTTCGATATTTTTAAATCCCTGCACCATCATCTGGATTCCTGTGCGGCTTGCCTTGCCTCCGTCTGCCATTCCGCCCATTCCGTCACATACAACTGCCAGAAGTCTTGTCTTTTTATTTGCTGCCAGGATCTTGCTGTCACTGACATACAGGGCATCCTGCTGATAATTTCGGTTTCCGACGGAGCTTCTTGCCAGTGTAGTCATCTGCGGAACGGTACGGATCACCGGTTTGCTCTGTACCGGCTGCGGTATCGACTCCGGCTGCACTGCTTTTTTTCTTTTTATTCCAAACATCGTCTGCTTCCACCTCTCTTTTCTATTTGCTTTCTTCCGAAACAGCATCCTGTGTTTCCAGCTGCTGTTTTGGAAGATGGAATACAAACTTTTCTCTTCCTGCCGTGATCACATCGCCATCCAGAAGCATTCTCCGGTTCGTGATCTTGACGCCATTTACAAAGGTTCCGTTTGTTGATTCAAGATCGACGATGTAGCAGCCCATTTTGTTGACTTCTATAACAAAGTGCTGTTTGGATAAACGGTCATCGTCAAAGAAAATATTGCAGATATCGAAACGTCCTACAAACAGGCTTCCTTCTACATTCCATTCCACATCTTTGATCATTCCTGCACGGTCGGTGATCGTCAGGCGGATTTTCTTGCTGTCTGCTTTTTCCAGTTCATCCGGATCGACACCGACTACTTCTGTTTTTTTTCTGCGGATCACAATCACGATAATCACACCGATGATCACGACCAAAACGATCAGTCCGATCCACCAGTAAGATTTGATCATGTTCTGGAATTCCACTTTTTTTGCATCCAGACCGGTTGTGATCGTAAACTCTGCAGTGACATCCATCTCATTCTGATCCTGTGATTTATCACGTATGTTGGTCAGATGCAGCGTATAGCTGTCATTATAAAGTTCTTCGCTGGTTGTCAGCGTAACTGTGATCTGATTGCCGGATGCTGCTGTATTGATCGATTCAATCGACCATACTTTGCCTTCTCCATCATCGGAAACAGTCTGAATCATATAGTTGGCTGCTTCGTTGGCATCCATGTTGTTGACACCGTTTTGATCCTGAATAGAAAATTTGATGGAATTGCTGCTCACTTCTTCGACATCACCGGTAAGTACCGGGGCATCGCTGTCTTTATCATAAGCAGAATAGTCCACATAAATTTTTCCGACAGCGGAGTTATTCACAGTCAGTGCCAGTTTTCCACGGCCTGCCGTCTGATTGGTGGAAGCTGTCAGATTCACCACATAAGTTTCTTTCTGCCACAGTGTAGTCAGTGTCTTAAATGCGGCATCGACACTTTCCGGTGTGGCTTCCACGCTGCAGTCGTAATAATATCCACGGCTGTTTTTCTCTTCCAGAATCTGATTTCTTGTATAGGAAATCTTTTCATCTGCTTCTGCGGAACTGCCGGACTTCGGAGGTTTTCGGTTGAGCATGATTCCATATACCGGAATGGATGCTTCTTTTACTGTTTTGGCTGTAGAAACGTTATTAATATCTTTTCCCTGAGAATCGTCCTCTCCGTCTGTGATCAGCAGAAGAACGGTTCTTTTTTCCGGTGATGCCTGTTCTTTGAGGATCTGATTGATCGAACGGTACAAAACGGTTTTGATATTCGCCGATTTCAGATACGGAATTTTTTCTATTTTTTTGCAGTCGCTTTTCTGTTCTTTTTTCTCTTTGTCTTTGCCTTGTACCTTTCTGGCAAAAACCTGTGTTTTTTCGCCGCCGGCATTGTCCGTTCCAACGGTGTAAAGTGTCATCTCATCGCCTTTTTTCAGCGATTTTCTCAGATTTTTCAGCTGTTCTTTTGCTTCTGCAAACTGTGTTTCATTTACGGAACCAGAATTATCCATCAAAATGATATAATTCATCTTTTCGCCGCTTTTTTGAAAGGTAGTGATATCGCCATTCTGCGTAAGTTCGATATCACCGATCTTGCCGGTTACCGCTGCATCTTTTTTCATCTTTGAACCGGTTACATAGGCTTTCATGTTTGGTGCTTTACCGATGGCCTGTTCTGCCACATACGGTGTCCCTATAGCAGCTGCCTGTACCATGCCTGATCCTGCCAGCACCGCCAGCATAAATGCTGCAAGAATTCCTGTTATTCGTTTTCCCATTTTCTCTTCCCCCTGCTGAATGGTATAAATATAAAACTCGTATCTCCAATCGTGATCTTGTCTTCCTGTTCCAGTTTCTCGGTAGATTCCAGAAGCTGATCGTTTAAATAGACCAGATTTCCTGATTCTGCTGCCACATAAAAAGAATCGCCTTTCGGATCGTAGATCACGGAGCAGTGTTTTTCCCGCGAAATCTTTTTGTCATCCACCATCACCACATCCATCGACGGACTTCTGCCGACAAAATTTTTGCCCGCATGCAGACGGTAATCTTTTCCACGCTCGTTTCCTGTCATACAGACAAGCCATCCTGTCACCGGCTGCTGCCTGGTATCTCCGAAAAAGCCAAAGGAGATTGTTTTGTCATCGTCCTCTCCGCCTGCCATACTGCCCGGGATCGCTGTTCCGGTGATCAGATTTCCCACTGTGTTTCCTATGATGGCTCCAAGCTCATCTCCCAGCGACAAACCGACATCGGCGATCGATATCGTGCGGTCATCCTCTTCCACATCCTGAATACCGATCCCAAGCTTTTCGCTCTCCAGCTTGCAGTGCGGACATACCTTGTTGGTACTCGTGTCGTACCAGTGTCCTTTGCTACATCGTTTTATCATTTTTTCTTTCCTTTCAGGCAATCGCTTTTATCTTACAAACACTGCAATCGCCGAATAATTATCCATGTTTGTGCCTGTTCCGTTTGCAAGCACGATCTCTTCCATTTTTCCCAGCCAGTCCTGCGGATCTGCTGCCTTTTTCAAAAGTTTACACATCTGTTTTTCATCGATCAGCTCCCAGAATCCGTCGCTGCATAACAGAAAACTGCTGCGGTTTGTCAGTTTTATATCATCAACAACCTGATATTTAGGACTGTCCCATTCCGTTCCCATCACGCGGAGCAGACGGCTTCGGTCTTCATGATGCCGGATATCTTTCTCTTTGATATCTCCTCGATTTACCAGCATCTGCGGAACACTGTGGTCCTGACTTCTCTGCACGTACTTTGCTTTTTCAAAATGGTAGATCCTGGAATCTCCGACATGTGCAAATCTTGCTTTATTTCCTGACAGCTCAAGGCAGGTCACGGTCGTCTTCATGGAATTTTCCGCATGCTCTTCCTTCTGCTTCTCCAGGAGCTTTTCCTGTGCTTCCATAATGCTCTCTTCGACACTCATTTCCTTTTCCAGGGCTTCTTTTATGGTTTCCGTCACAAATCTGGATGCCACATCCCCATTTCCATGTCCGCCCAGACCATCACACAAGATAAAATCCTGACGATCCGAGCTGATAAGAATGTCCAGAAAATCTTCGTTGGCTTTTCGCTCCCCGGAACTTGTCAGCATGCCATAGCTAATATTAAATTTTTCCGTTGTTATCTCCCCCCTTATGTGCAGAAAATTATGAAAAAATTATACTTTTTTATTTTTTCAACCTATTTATTTCATATTTTCAGAACATTTAAGTGTTAAAATAAATTTTAATTTAATCCTGATTATTTTTTCGCAGAGTATTCTACTCTGCGAAAGTATAGAAAATATTCAGTTTTTCTAGTAATCCTGGGCATTCTGACGGCTTGAGCTGACGGCGAAAGAACAGCTTAAACGCTGCATATTCTGTCGTTTTAGTTCCATTGTCGGATGTACATAACGATTCATTGTAATGTTTACACTGGAATGTCCGAGAATTTCACTTAAACTTTTTATATCAAATCCGACTTCAACACATCGTGTCGCAAATGTGTGCCTAAGTGTATGAAAATTTGTTTCTTTAATTCCAGTTTCTTTCAGTATACGTTTAAAATGATTCTGCAGCGTTCTTGGTTCGATACAGTAATCTTCCTGACAAGTAAGCATATATCCTTGTTTTTCGTGAATAGTATTTTTCAAAAGATTAACAATATCTTCTGGAATCGGAATTACTCGAATGGAACAATGGCTTTTGGGTGTTGTGAGGATTAATTTTGTACGTTGTTTTGCTGCATTTTCGACCTGCAGTCGCTGCATGGTCTGATGTACATAAATGGTATTTTCGATAAAAGAAATATCTTTCCATTGCAATGCACAGATTTCTCCGATTCTTAATCCTGTATAAAGACACAATAGAATTCCTATATTTTTAAGGGAAAGATGGGTACATAAATATTGACATAATTTCTCCTGTTCATGAATGCTGAAAATGTGAAATTCTCTGGCATTTTGTTTGATTATAATCTCTCTTGCATCACACGGTACATCCACTCCTTTTGCCTTTGCATAGCGAAACATATTTCTGACCAGCGACAGGACATCAGCAACTGTTTTTGCAGATAATCCCTGACGATTTTGCCCGCCGTTTTGAAGTAAATCCGAAAAAAATGAATTCAGACACTCTATGGTTAAATTATTGATCGGACAATTTCCAATTTCAGGAATTATGTAGGACTGGATCATATTTCTATATTTGATATAAGTAGAATCTTTTATTTGACATCTAATATCGGTTAACCACTCATTTGTTATATCTTGTAACAAAACGATTTCTTCTTTCAATTGTGCTGTCTGAAAATGCCCATTTTGTATATCTCTTTTAAAAGAAATCATTTTATTTTTTACTTCTCGATATGATTTTGCATAGACATATCCATAAATTGCTTTGTTGTTTGAGTCGTATCCTTTAATATATCTTCCTTCCCACCTGCCATCTTTACGCTTATAAATATTTTCTCCTTTTCTTGACATAACCCATAACTCCTTTCTATGACGGATATTTTGACGGCAAATATCCATATAACATAAAAAACAATACTTCTAAAGCAGGATTTTTTGTTTCAATCACGACACATTTTTTCAAATCTCATATTCAAACAAAGTTTTTCAAAGAATTTTTGTATTTATCAGCAAAATTATCCAAATTTATTGATACATATATTGACATTTTAAGTGACGTTTTGTAAAATTAAGTAGAAATTTGATATAAAATCCTATAATTTTGAAATCGCAGAGTAGAATACTCTACGAAATTTAGTATTTGTTCCAACAAAAAAGATTCCAGAAACATTACATTCCCGGAATCTTCTTTCTTTTCCTAATATCTCTCCTACGTCTTTCCGCAACTTTCCCAACATCACATTTTTTCTATATTTGGAATAAATACAATATGGTACGTGTAATTATATCTATTATGTGCGAAACTTTGATTATCCATAGTCTTTGGCATATATTCATTTTCTCAATATAATCTCTTATTTTCAATTTTATTATTGATAAGGCACTTAAAAATAGAATCCGGGAAACGTAACACTTCCCGGATTCTATTTTTATCACATATTTCTTTTTTAATTCTCATATTAATGATTGCAATTTTGTTTACAAAATGATATATTATTTTACAGGTGCTGCCATAACGGTAGGCGGTTAGTTCTTCCACGGAGAGTTGCAAAGTGTCAATGGCACTCGTTTTGCAATAACCGAAGTGAAACGAATAATTGTGACCCTCCAGCTACATAGAAATCCAAACGGAAATCTACTTAAAAGGAGGGCTAAACCATGAGTATTTTTGATTTCATTGCAATATTAAGCTTTGGCTTAACTTGCTTTAGTATCGGATACACATTCGGTAAGGATATTAATAAACCACAAAAATAGCCGCCCCAGTCCAACAAACCAAGCGACTATTTTAGTTACTTATAAACCGGACTAACCGTCTATCGGCAGCCCTTTTATATAGTATATATTAACACGCATCCTCACACATGTCAAATTTTCCGAACATATTTTTTATAAGTAGAAAGAAAGCTTTCCTGATTTGTTGAACAAGTGCATCTTCTAACTCAGCCTCTTTAAGTTTTTTCCGTTCGGTATGAAATCAAAAATATATGGATCTTTCATAATTTCTTCTGCCAGACAAATATCTGTTCTGGATCACGATTGTAATGTTCCTAAACTGATTATAGCATCCTGAAAACTCTGTCGCAACAGAACAAAGCATGCATCAAGGCACATTCCCGCACCTTGGGCGGCTGCTGACGCTGTCTGCCTTATACACCGCAGTGCACATCCCTGTAAATCAAGAAAATCCCGCCGCACATCTCCTGCACGACGGGATTTCTCCTGATTTATATTATGCTGTTGAATTCAGATTTTCGAACCACGGTATGATTATACAAACACGATCTTATGGCACCATCTTCTTCTCTGAGACTAAATATTCATTAGATCGCTGAGTACTTTCAGTGCTCCGTCTGTCTCGTGGGCCAGTACGCGTTTTGCCAGTACTTTACCGAGCTGTACTCCTTCCTGGTCGAAGCTGTTTACGTTCCATACGAAGCCCTGGAACATGACTTTGTTTTCGAAGTGTGAAAGCAGTGCTCCCAGTGTTTCCGGGTTCAGCTGTTCACCAATGATGATGCTGGACGGGCGTCCGCCTTCGAAGTTTTTGTTGCGGTTTTCGTCTTCTTTTCCGCATGCAAATGCTACGATCTGAGCTGCCACGTTTGCACACAGTTTCTGCTGGCTTGTGCTGCCCTGGATCACTACGTCCGTGTTCATCTGGTTATTCTTGAAGCCTACGAACTGCAGTGGGATGATGTCTGTTCCCTGATGGAGCAGCTGGTAGAAGGAATGCTGTCCGTTTGTTCCCGGTTCACCAAAGATAACCGGTCCGGTTACATAGTCAAGTCTCTCACCGAAACGGTTTACGCATTTACCGTTGGACTCCATGTCAAGCTGCTGCAGATGTGCCGGGAAGCGGCTCAGTGCCTGTGAGTATGGCAGTACTGCTGTGCTTGGATAGCCCAGTACGTTACGCTCATAAACGCCGATCAGTGCATCCAGCATTGCCGGATTCTTTCTGATATCTTTTTCTGTTCCGAGTTTGTCCTCTTCTGCTGCACCGTTTAAGAATCTTTCGAATACTTCCGGTCCGAATGCCAGGGATAATACGGCTCCGCCTACTGCGGATGTGGATGAATAACGTCCGCCGATGTAATCATCCATAAAGAATGCTGCCAGATAGTCGTCGCTCTTTGCCAGTGGAGATGTCTCGCTGGTTACTGCGATCATATGTTTGGAAGCATCCAGTCCTGCGTTTTTCAGAGCATCTTTTACGAAGGACTCGTTGGTCAGTGTTTCCAGTGTTGTACCGGATTTGGAAACCAGGATAAAGATAGAATGTGCTACGTCGATACCATGCAGAACTGCTGCTGCATCATCCGGGTCTACATTGCTGATGAATTTTGCTTCCATCTTGAAGGTATCGTTTTTCTTTGCCCAGTTTTCCAGTGCCAGATACATTGCACGAGGTCCGAGGTCACTGCCGCCGATACCGATCTGAACAACGGTTGTAAATTTCTCACCTGCTGCATTTGTGATCTCTCCGGCATGTACTTTGTTTGCAAAATCTGCAATCTTCTGCTGCTGTTCTTTATAGAAAGCACGTTTGTCTGTGCCGTCAGCGTTTACAGCCTCACCGAGCTGACCGCGTGTCAGGTGATGAAGAACCATTCTCTTCTCTCCGGTGTTAATAACTTCACCATTGTAAAGTGCCTCGAATTTTTCAGTCAGCTGTGCTTCATCTGCCAGTTTCTGCAGATCTTCCAGCACTTTGTCATCTACCTGCTTTGCAGCATAATTATACGCAAGGCCTTCTGCCATCGGTGTGCTGTATGTTTTCACACGTTCTGCACCGTTTTCTCCAGACATTGCCTCTGCGATATTTACACGCTCTGCCTTTGAAAGATTTTTAAATGCTTCCAGTGTATCCAGGTTGTTCCAGGTAATCATAGTAGATTCCTCCTTAAATGTATAAAATAATGTTGGGGTCAAAAGATGCCATACGAATTGTTCCGTACTTCGTACTCTCACAATTCTACCCAATATTCGCATATCGTGAAGCTTACGCTCCACTTTTATGCTCATATCGGGGCGGGTCATTAAGCCATAAAACCACTCTTGTGCAAGCACATCGTGGTTTCAGGCTTTTGACCCTGGCATCATAAAATAGTATAAGCGGGTGTGTGATAAAGTTTACTTCTCTAAATCACTGATGATTATAATAGCAAACCTGCATAAATTCAAGCATCAATCGCATCTCCATGGTTTTTTACACCGTAAGAATTGTTTTTTACCACCATTTAATCTCCTGCCGTTTCATTAAATTTACTAAACAGTTGGAGATACATTGCCATTTTATCCACTGCATCCACAGATACACCCGGTTCGGTATCAATTTCGAAATAGCATTTCTCCCCAATATAACCCTTGAGTTCTGCTTTTCCGCTGCCGATCTGATTGCCCTCGTAATTGTAAAGTTCCTCTCCGTGCTGTTCCGCCAGATAATCTTTGGGATTTCCGTCTGCATCCATAAATACGAGATAATATTCACGTTCCAGATTTTCGTTCTCGAACACCCGCTTCTGTGCATAGCCAAGGCACTGATTATTTTTATCATAATAACCATAGGTTGTCCCGGCAATCACGCCATCGATGTTATTGATCGGCTCATCAGTCACAAATTTCATCCAGAACCAGGTTTTGCCATCGACCGATACCGTCCATTTCGTATTGAGAATACCTGTTTCTTTTAACCGCCCGGCTATTTTCCCGTCCGCAAGGATATTCCCCTCCTGGTTGACCTCATCCAGATCTCCTTCTACCAGAAATGTCCGGCACTGACTCATTGCCTGCTTTGCTTCCTCTGCAGATGCATAGGACTCGACATTAGATTTTCTGCATCCCAAAAGAACACTTGCCAGAATACACCACATCACTGCGATATACACCGCTTTTCTTATCTTTGCTTTTTCTTTCATTCACACCTCCTAACTGCGATCCCGGGCAAGCTCACGTGCTGCCATCACCGCCATTGCCGCAAGCAGCGGAAGATATTTTTCTTCATATGCAATGATCACTGCATTGTCAAAGACGATATTTTCCATTTTCAGATCCAGGTTGTCCAGGATTGTTCCCAGCGTTTTACCATTTAAGGTCACGCAGAAATTATGGCCGATCGAACCGGCGTATTCCGTCAGTTCCAGTTTTCCTTCTTTGACTTTCATCTCAAACTTATCTTTGACCAGCACAAATTTTTTCTCCAGCGTGCCGTAAAGCTCCCCCCGGTAATAAAACTGGTAGGTCGGCAGTACGCTTACGATCTTCTTGGTCATTTTAAAGATCTCGTTATGCTGATTGTCATAAACAGAAAGTGTACGCAGCGGAGCCGTTCCTTCGATTTCGAAAACACGGTTTCCTTCGTTGTCACAGAGATCAAAATGCTGACCGGTCAGTTTAAAATCCTCCGTAAAAGTATAGACTTCCGATGGGTGGGACTGCGGAATTTCCAAAACCTGTTTTGTTTTCACAAAATGCTCCAGGCTCTCCCTCAGTTGCTTCTGCATCAGAAGTACATCCGACTGATAGCAGACATATTTTGCTGTATTATCGCCAAAATCCTCTTCTGCCGGAAATATCGGATCATTATATTTTCCCTTTATCATACTGGTCATGAACGAATAGCCAAGATAACCGATATTCCCGTCTTTTGAAAGCCAGAAATAGAGAAAATCTCCGTTCTTATCCGGTCCGAACATCAGAGCCGGCTGTCTCATCGTGTAAAACTGAACAAGATAACCGGAGCCAAGCGGCGTACGGACATCTTTGTAGGCTTCATAAAATTCTTCAATCTTTCTCGGACAATCCATGGCGATCATACTGCAGATATCCGTTGAACCGTTATAATCATCCGGCGATCCCAGCATCCAGATTGCAATACCAATGATCAGGACAACCGTTGCTATGCTGACCGGGATCTTATTCCAGTTCCCTTTTGATGCGATCCAGAAAGAAAATGCACAAACGATCACACTGATAATACGGTATTCCCACATACGCGCTCTAAGTGGAGCGGAGAGTTGCTGTTTTTCTGTATTTTCTGCTCCCTGCATAGTTCCAATCCTTTCCGGGCATTTGTGAGTACCAGAAATCCTCTCCGGCACTCACTGCCCAAGTCTTTTTATCTTATGCTTTTTTAGATTTTACCTTGATCGCCTGTACTTTTTCTTTTTTTGTGACTCCGCGTGCTTTCAGCATCTTCCTGTAAGCAGAGAGTTTTTTCTTCGGCACTTTAATGGCTGCTTTCGCATGGATGCCGAAAAATGCCTTGCTTCCTACTCTTTTCTTCGTCAGTTTTGTCGTTTTGATCGTGATATTTTTCAGATTCTTGCAGCCATAAAATGCTTTCTTTCCGATCCTGCTCACGCCTGACGGGATCACCACTTTTCGGATTTTTTTCTGATTCTTAAAAGCATTCGCTGCAATCTCTGTGACTTTATAAGTAACATGGTTTACGGTAATGCTGTCCGGTATGTTTACCGTGCCTTTGACACCCTTTTTCGGTTTCAGATATGCCACTGTAAATGTTTTTCCGTCCGCACAGGTTACTTTATACTGATTTTTGTCCGGTCCTATGAACTTTGTTCCTTTTTTCAGATATTCTGGTTTCGATGGCTTCTGTATCGGTTCAGAGGTTCCCGGTTTTGTGCCTGGATCTGACGGTTTTTGTGGTGTCTCCGGTGTTTCCGGCGTTTCCGGTGTTTCGATCGTCACCGTTTTTGTCAGAGGGATTTCTGTGACTGGCTGTACCAGCCTGTAATTTGCTTTGTCTTTTCCGGCAAGCGTCAGTTCCGGTAATGTTACCGAAGTATATTCTCCTGCTTTTTTATCTTTTAACGTTCCATGAAGATCCGTCAGATCTACGCTCACTTCATCGCCTTCCAGCATACCGCTTAGCAGTACTTCCGTGATGGCAACCTGATTTGTTCCATCATATTTCCTGTTTCTGGCGGTCGCCTTTGTTACCGTAAGTTCTTTTGCATTTACTTTGATCGCTGTGCTGCCTTCTGCATTTGCATATGCCTCATCAGATGGCATAAAGATCCATTCTGCACTTGTCACGGATGTATCCGGTCTTTGTGTGCCGTCTTTCCATTCAAGCGTTCCTTCCACTGTATTTCCTTCTTCGTCCACAAATTCTGCTTCCGAAAACTCCAGTGCCGACAAAAGACCACCGTAAGTAAGCGTATCTTTTTTCAGGGTTACTTCTGTTCCTTCCTGTAATCTGACCGGTATCTGGTCATTACATTCCAGATTGAAGGTGATCACAAAGTCCTCATAGTTCTCAGTCGTAACTTTGATCCGGATCTTTCCTTTCCTGTCCAGTGCCCCCTGCTTCACTGTATAAGATAATATATCGTCTGCTATACTCGGTTCTGTGATATATTCCATGTTTCCGGTCATCTCCGGTGCAGCATACTGTGCATTCCCGCAGTCCACCGGGAGGATTTCCCTGAGACTGATCCGCTCTTCCTGATCCTTTAAATATAAGTAACTTTTATTCTGTTCTTCGATCTGAAGCCCACTGCTTTTTGCCACATTCACCGCTTTTGTCAGAGGAATTTCGTCTGTCGGCTGCACAAGAATATAATTCTCCTTGTCTTTTCCGGTTAATCTCAGCTCTGGCAAAGTTACCGAAGTATAATTTCCCGCTTTTACATCTTTCAAAGTCCCGCGGATCGTTCCGATGTCTGCCGAAACTTCATCTCCTTCTTCAATGCCCTCAAGAACAATATCACTGAAGCTGACATCCGCGGTTCCGTCATATACTTTATCATCTGCCGTTGCCGCTAAGACTTTCAGTTCTTTTGGCTCTACAGTAATCGCTGTGCTTCCTACTGCATCTACATACGCTATATCATACGGTGTAAAGATCCATTTTGCACTTGTCACGGATGTATCCGGTCTTTGTGTGGGGAAGTTCCATACAAGACTTCCCTGAACCTGCTTGTCGGTTCCCTGCTCAACAAAGACTGCCTGTTCTTCCCCTTCCAGATTCAGTTTCAGATCGGATAATGTTCCCCCGTAAGTAAGCTTCTGATCCTGTAAAACTTTTACCTCACTGCCTTCTTTCAGGACAACCTTTTTCCGGTCTGTCAGTGTGACCGTTAAGTCATAAGAAACATCCGTATAATTTTCCATTTCTATCGTTACATGGAGCGTAACCGTTTTTCCAATCATGCTCCTGTCTATAAAGTCATTCACTTGATAAGATAACTCTCCAGTCTGCCTAAGCATATAACTTAAAAAAATCTGCTCATCCCCTGTTACAGAACAGGAATAACGATCTCCCTTTTTGTCCGCCGGAAGTTTTGCCTGCAGATCTACATATAGCAAATCAGAACCTTTTATATAAATATAACTTGCCGATTCATGAAATGCAGCCTGCTGCGGGGTCTTTTTCTCAACATGAACTTCTACACCTTTTACTTTATAATAAGGATAATTATCATCTTCCGGTGTAAAAATAAGATCGCATGTCATTGTTTCTCCAGCTTTCGGTATCACTTCCAGATTTTCTTCCTCCTTAAAACTCCAGGTTCCTTCCAGCAGTGTACTTTCTCCATTTCCGGTATCTGCCCTGACCACGCCCGAAATCAAGGTATACTTCTGCAGCGTCTGATCTGCAATTCCGGAAATCTGCGGAAGTGTCTCGCAGCTCATGCCTGTATTTCGAACCTCAACCTTTTGCAGAGTAGTATTGGCAAGTACTTCTTCTCTGCTCAGAAAGCGTCCAGCTTCTGTACTGTAAAACGCATAACCCTGCGGAAGCATATCTTCTGCACTGCCTGAATTTGATATGATGTTCTGGAAATTTCCACCGGTAATTTCCGTACTGTTTCGAAAACTACTTTGATCCTTGAGTATTTGAAAATTGCCGCTTTCTATTTTCAGTTTTCCTTGCTCCCGTATTATTGGTATATCACAGGTTCCGTTTTTTACCGTAACCTCTGCTCCGCGTATGTTGATTAGGCTAGCGTTTTTCTCTGTCAGGGATTTTTGATTTAAATCCAGCGATATTTTCCCGCGTGTCAGAGCAGGAAGACTGTCCGTATTTTCCATGGACTGCATAAGGGTAATCTCTGCTTCTTTTCCATTTGCGTATTCGAATGCTTCTTTCAGTGTATTTACATAAGTTTCTTCTCCATTTACCGTAATCCGGATATAACCCTGGAAGTCCGGCTTTCTCTTGTGGCACCACGTACAGTACTGTAAATCCTGTTCATAATCATGTTCCTTACATACCTCGACATGCACATTTGTACAACTTGCCTCGGCATAAGGCTGCTTCTCATTTGTCTCATTATCCACCAGGCAACGTTCTTCTCCAAGTTCTGCCCATGCTTTTGAAATACGCTCGAATTTTCCACCGCTCACCTTGATTTTCCCACTGTTATGCATAACATAGTTGTCCGACTGATTTTCATAAATTCCACCGGCAAACTCTATATTCTTACTTTCTACTCTTAATTCGCCGGAAAATACACCCGTCTGCGTTTCACTGCTGTCCGTGATTTTAAGAGAAACATCCGGATTCAACAAAATCTTTCTCAAACTTTGCAGACGATATCCGTTCAGATCCAGGATCAGATTTCCGCTGTTTACCTCCACTCCCTCTTTTAGTTCAATATTCTTCAACAGCTTCATCTGTGCTGTTTTTCTCTCTGTATCACGAAATGCTTCTGCCAAAGTAACATATGGTTCGGAATCTCCATCCATGGTTACCTCAATTTCCCCATCCGAAATTTTATATAACAGATAATCCGATTCTGATTTGTATTTTTCACGGAATGTCAGTTCTGCTTTTACATAGTAATCGCCTTTAGCAGCCGGTGCCCCGCCTTCGGTAAGTGCATCGGCATTTTCTGCATTTGTCAGCACTCCATCCTTGCTTTTATAATACGTGGTCTTTATGGATGTCGGTGTTTCCCTGCAGCTCCAGGTGATCTTTCTTCCTTTTTCCAATGACAGTTCCCGCGGATTTCCCGTATATGCATAATCTATGCTCTCGCTGTCCGCAATTCTTTGCATCCGAATTCTGGCATCAAAGTTGATCTGATAGGAAAAAATTTCTGAAGTTTCCTGATAAAAATCTTTCACTTCCAGAGCCGTAACTTTTACATAATATTGCCCCGGCAGAGCCGGTGCTCCAGCTTTTTCAACCGCTCCGCTGTTTTGTGCTGTGGTCGGTATCTGTGCCTTTTCATCCAGATAATAGCCGACTATTATCTGTCCGTCCCCTTTCCAACTGAAAACTTCGTCCTTCTTCAGAGATAATGGCTTTGTTTGAGACAGATTGTCGCTTGTTTTCACCATCTGTGTACCGGATACCAGCAAAATCTCATTTTTTGCTATACTTCCCGGATGATTGCTGTAAGTGTTGCTTTTCTCCAGATAATAAACCTTTCCATGTGTGCCATCCATTACCGGATAAGCATCTGGATTTTCTTCAAGATTCTGAAACCACTTTGCCTGCGAAACCAGTGAATTATCCTTTCCATTTAATACCCAGGCTGCCTTTCCGGATGCAAACTCTGCACTTGTCATCCCTTCTGAATCTTTGACACTTCCATTTTGATTTTTATTATAGACCCCTCCCTTAAAGCGGTCGGTATTAAAAACACAGTTCTGGATTGTATCCCCCCTAGCCAGACTTCCTGCGATTCCACCTGTTATACTTCCTGTCATGGCTGCATCGCTCCAGCAGGAGATGATATCACAGGCTTCATTATTTCTATAGCCTTGATAACCAACGATCCCGCCGGCATAATATGCATCTGCTGTTCCGGTATTATAACAATATTTGATATAAGTTCTCACATATTGCTGGGAACTGTTGCTGCCGCAGACCTGCTCTCCGGCGATGCCTCCGCTGCGTCCATAGCCCCACGTTGCTTTTATCGCTCCGCTGTTTTTGCATGATTCGATCCAGCCCTGAGAACTTCCTACAATGCCGCCTGCGTAATCATGTGCGGTTACTTTTCCGCTGTTCCAGCAGTTGATCACTTTTCCAAGATTGCTTTTTGCTGCAACTGCTCCGGCCGTACTCGTTGACGATGTGAACACGCCATCTTCCATGCCAAGATTTTTGACAACGCTGTTCTCCTTCAGCTGTGCAAACAAGCCTGATACCTGTTTATCTCCTGTCCGCTCGCAGACCAGCTTGCTGATCTTATGTCCGTTTCCGTCAAAGGTTCCTGTATAACCGTCATTTGTATCTCCGATCGGTGTCCAGTCTTCACCTGTCATATCAATGTCTGCCGTCAGCACTGCATTGACAGCGTTCTCCCCGGCATTGACCTTCGCCGCAAATGCCTGCAGATCTTCTTTATCTGCGATCGCATAATATCCGGCATAATCTCCGTTTAAATGAAAATTACTCTGGTTCTCTTCAGTAACCTGTACCAGTCCTGCTGCATTTGCCTGAATGCTTACCAGACCACCAAAATCCATTGCGGTAAATGCAAGTGCAAATGCAAGTAATCCTGCTGCAATTCGTTTTCTCATATCTTCCTCCTGTTTTCTTTTTTTAATCTTTCATTCCTGACTGATTCCTGCAAATTGCTCCGTTGAAAACTAATTTTCGCAATTCTATAGATGCCAGGGTCAAAAGCCTGAAACCACGATGTGCTTGCACAGGAGTGGTTTTA